>Ga0073904_10001131_pt1 | contig 19846 bp, 20 predicted proteins | sample KloWWTrecipitate_FD_66668 | JGI IMG/M metagenome (GOLD analysis project Ga0073904, IMG submission 66668) | Active sludge microbial communities from Klosterneuburg, Austria, studying microevolution and ecology of nitrifiers - Klosterneuburg... | ecosystem: Engineered > WWTP > Aerobic digester >... | reverse complement strand
AACCAGAGCCGACGCCGTGCTCGACGAAGGTCAGCCACCCATCGAACAACCCTGCGAACTCACACTCGCCCGCACACTCGACAACCGACTCCACGGCCACCTGTCACTGCACGACGCGGCCGCCACCGAACTCGAAAAAGCCATCCAGAACGCCCAAGCCTGGGAAGGCAAAGACGACACCCGCACCGTCGCCGAACGACAAGGCGACGCCCTCTACGACATTGCGGCGTTCTTCAACGGCAACCACGACGGCGACGGCACACCACGGCACCTACCCCACGTCACCATCTCGGCCGACATCAGCACCATCGTCACCAACACACCACAAGCAACCAACGACGACACCGGACGACCCATGTCACCCGCCTGCACCGCCACCTACCTGTGCGACTGCAAGATCCACGTCATCTTGCGCGACGCCGACGGCACACCACAAACCTTCGGCGACACCACCTACAGCGTGCCACGCAGCCTGTTCCGCCAGGTCGCAGCCCGCGACGGCGGCTGCCGCTTCCCCGGCTGCAACCGACCCGTCCGCTGGACCGACGCCCACCACATCAAGTTCTGGGAACACGGCGGCCCTACCGACTACGACAACCTTCTGCTGCTGTGCCGTCGACACCACACCTACGTCCACTCACAATTCATCGACCTCACACTGCTCCCCGACGCCACCGCACACTTCACCTGGACCGACGGACGCGAACGAACCAGCCACCCGCGCGGCGCACCACCCACACGACCACCCGGCTGACCCACATCATCCGACCCCTACCCAGTCACCGCGGCCTGCGCCGCGATAGCTGCGCGCTATCGGTTTCGAATGCGGTCGAGGAACGACCGCCGCTGCACCGCTGGCTGCTGAGGAGCCTTCGGACCACCGGGACGGCACTGGCACCGATCAGCCTTGGGAACGCTGCCCAGAACTTGCTCCACGTGAGCACCGCAACCAGCCCACGTGGGGCGCTGACAGGTCTTGCATTTCACTTGTCGACACATACCCCCGAGGGTATCTGAAGATTCCCGCATCGCCTCAGTCGTCGGGACCAACTGGCGCAACCTGGCCGATGACCGCCCCACCGTCGACGATGAACTCGTGGCCGGTGGAATACGTCGCAGCGGTGAGGACGAACATCAGCATCGCCGTCACCTCGCTGGGCTCCCCGACACGGGAAATCGGCTGAAGGGCCGCCAGGTCGTCGGGCAATCCCGCGATCATGGGAGTGCGGATCGGCCCTGGGTGGATGGAGTTCACCCTGATGTTGTGCGCTCCGAGCTCCAACGCCGCAGTCTTCGTCAGACCGCGCACACCCCACTTGCTGGCCACATAGGCACCCAGGTTCGCGTACCCCTGCAGACCTGCAGTGGACGAAATGTTCACGATGCTGCCACCACCGGCGCGCAGCATCGAGGGAACGACATGATGCATCCCCAGCCATACGCCGGTGAGGTTGATGTCAATGGTGCGCTGCCACGTGTCGGGCGACATCTCGGCCACCGACCCGAAGGTGACGATGCCAGCATTGTTCACCAACACCCCGATCGATCCGAGAGTCGACTCTGCCTCGGCCACCACCGCAGCCCACTGCTGGCTGTCTGCGACATCAAGTCGGCGATACATCACCGCATCACCCAGCTCGGCTGCCAGCGCGTTGCCTTCGTCATCGAGCACATCGGTGGCAACCACGCTCGCCCCCGCTGCCACCAATGCCCGTACATGCTCGGCACCCATGCCCCTCGCAGCACCGGTCACCAGCGCCACTACTCCATTCAGCGAAACGGTCATCGCCGCATCCTCCTTCGTTCTCCCGGTTCAGGGTTCCTCCGGCTCCAGTTCGATGGTCGCACGTCGGCGTCACGATCGGAAGGGCCTTGCGACCTGTTGTTTGAGCGGTACCTGACCCTGGGTAGAGGTGCACTATGTCTGACTGCATGGATGAGCAATCAACGGCCGAAGAACTCGATGACGACGTCACCGGCCTGGACGAGCCCGTGACCAGCGACGAAGCTCACGTCATCTACCCGCCCGACCACTTCGGCGGAGTGCCATTCGCCGACGCCGACGTCACTGACGAGTCGTTCGCTGATCGGGTCGTCCAGGAGGAGCCCGAGGTCTGGGAGGACCGCTGAGCCCCGTGATTTCCTCAGAGATCGATCCTGCCCCGGCCAAGATCAGGTCGTAGGGTCACGCTGTGACGAGCCCGACCGTTGACCACAACGACCTACGCCCATGCCGACGTGTGCTCGTCACCGGCGGTTCGGGTTACGTCGGGGGTCGGCTCGTCCCCGAGTTGATCAGCGGCGGGCACACCGTTCGCTGCGTCGTACGCGATCCACGCAAGCTCGAGCAGGCCCCATGGCGCAGTGACGTCGAGGTGGTTCGAGCCGACATCGGCGGCGACCTGGGCACAGGGATGGATGGCGTCGACGTCGCCGTGTTCCTCGTGCACAGCATCGGCGAGGGTCCGAACTGGGTCGCACGTGAGCGTGCCGTTGCGGAGAACTTCCGTTGCGCCGCAGAACGCGCCGGCGTGAAACGGATCGTGTATCTCGGCGGACTCGGCGAGGATGACAGCAACCTCAGCGCTCACCTACGAAGCCGCCACGAAGTCGGCGAGGTGCTTGCCGCGGGGCCCGTCGAAACGGTGGAGTTGCGGGCCGCGGTGGTCATCGGCTCGGGCTCGGCGAGCTTCGAGATGCTGCGGTACCTGACCGAAGTGCTGCCGGTCATGGTCACCCCGAAGTGGGTGCACACGCTGTGCCAGCCGATCTCCATCCGTGATGTGCTGCACTATCTCGTTTCGGTGATCGAGGAGCCAGATGAGCTCGCCGGTGTCCTCGAGATCGGCGGCCCCGACGTGGTGTCGTACGCCGAGATGATGGCGATCTATGCAGAGCAAGCTGGGCTCACAAAGCGCCGGCTCATCCCAGTGCCGGTGTTGACCCCCCGCCTGTCATCGCTCTGGGTCGGGCTCGTGACGCCCGTACCTGCCCAGCTCGCCCGTCCACTGGTCGACTCGCTCGTGAACTCGGTGGTGGTCACCGACCATCGTGCCGAGCTGCTCTTCCCGTTCGACCGGGTCCCCCTCGCTGAGGCGATACACAGAGCAATCGGGCGAACCGCGGTGGGCGACGTTCCGACGAAATTCGACGACGCATCCTCACCGGTGTGGCAATCCTGGGCAACGGACCCGGACTGGACCGGTGGCACCGAGCTCACCGATGTCCGTACGGTCGTCGTGCGTACCGATGCCCACCGCACGTGGCAGGCGGTCTGCCGGGTGGGTGGGCAACGCGGATGGTACCGCGGTGAGATCCTGTGGAAGGCCCGAGGTCTTCTCGACCAGATCGTGGGTGGTCCCGGTTTGCGCAGGGGTCGCCGTCATCCCGACACTCTCAAAGTTGGTGAGCCCGTCGACTTCTGGCGCGTCGAGAACCTCGACGTCGACCGACTGCTGGTGTTGCATGCCGAGATGCGCCTTCCTGGTGAGGCCTGGCTCGAATGGTCGATGGAACCCGTCGACGAAGGAACTCGCCTCGTGCAAACGGCCCGTTTCCGCCCACGGGGGCTGCTCGGGCGCGTGTACTGGTACGCAGTGGCACCGTTTCACGGGTTGGTCTTCCCCGGGCTCCTCAACGGCATTGCCAGCGATGCCGTTCAGGCGATGACCACCGGGATCGCCCCGAAGTCGCCCGGGTCGGTCTCCAGGCCGACACCGCCACGGATCAGCAGCACTACCACGTCACCGGAACTGGCCGCGCTGAGGTCGAGCGACACCGTGTAGGGCAGCAGCTCGCCGAAGTTACCGGCCATCGTCACCTCCCGGTCGAGTTCACTGTCGGGCCGACCGCTCACGAAGGCGCTCACGACGATCGTCGCTTCGAAACCCGACCCCACACCTTCGACGGTCAGCATGCCGGCGGGCACGGTCGCCATCGACGCCGGTTGGGTGATGGTCTCCACGTCGCTGGCGGCGGACAGCACGAACCATCCATCGTCGGGACCGAGTTGCCGCATGAACAGCACGCTGCGTGCTTCACCGATCGGCGCCCCGCCCTCTGTGGCGAACACCTCGAACTCCCCGCTGCGCGAGTCACCCGCCATGAACGTCCCGAGCATCGGCCCATCATCGAATGCGTTGGCGAGAAAGTCGTTGGCCGCGGACTCAGGGTCGGTGAACACCACATCGGCCGCCGGCCAGATCGCGGGCTGCGCGTCCGCTGCCGCGACCGTCGTTGGTGTCACCGTCGTTGGTGTCACCGTCGTTGGTGTCACCGTCGTGGTCGACCCGCCCTCGCTGCTGCACGCACCGAGTACGACGAGCGACGCAACGAGGATGAACTGAACGGGAATGCGTTGCATGACGACACGATGCGCCACCTACCGCTCCGGAGCAAGGGCCGATTGGCCCTGGACGCCTGCCTCCAGTGCTCAGATCCGCGTTACGGTCGACGCCATGGCCGAGACACGCGCATACATCGTCGAACCGGAGCTGGCCGAGTACATCGCCGCTCATTCATCTGCTCCGGACAGCGTGCAGCTGCAGTTGATGGCAGCCACCGAGGCCCGCACCGGGGGCGCGGCCCGCATGCAGATCGGCAACGACCAGGGTTCATTTTTCGAGATGCTCACCCGCTCCATCGGCGTGCACAACGCCATCGAGATCGGCACGTTCACCGGCTACTCCGCACTCAGCATCGCCCGTGGACTTGCGCCCGGCGGGCGGCTCATCTGCTGCGACGTCAGCGAGGAGTGGACCGCCATTGCACGCGAGCACTGGCAGTTGGCAGGCGTTGCAGACCGCATCGACCTGCGCATCGCACCTGCTCTCGAGACCCTTGCGGCGCTGCCGGCAGACTTGCGCTTCGAGTTGGCCTTCATCGACGCCGACAAGACCAACTACACCCACTACTTCGAGGCCCTCCTGCCACGCATGACCCCCGCCGGTGTGATCCTGGTCGACAACACACTGTGGTCGCGTCAGGTGCTCGACACACAGGCCGCCCACAAGGACACGGTGGCCCTGCGCGCGTTCAACCGCCAGATTGCCGACGACCCGCGCGTCCGCTGCGTCATCATCCCCATGGGCGACGGCGTCACCATGATCCAACAGCGCTGACCGGCCTCAGCTCGACGCGGGGTCCTCCAGAATCACGTCGAGATCTCCTCGGCGATTGGCGACGTCGACAGCGTGGCTGCCGTCGGGGCACCTGGTGATGTGCAGATCGACCGACGCGTCGCCGACGGTCAGGTTGTCGAGATGAAGGTCCCCGAACCAGTCAGGAAGGGCAGGGCGAAGTCGTAGGACCCCATTGGAGGCATCGGCATCCAGCCCGGCGAACACGCTGACGAGATGCACCACCGCGGCTGACGACCAGGCCTGGGGAACGTTGGCACCCAGGTATTGGACGGGGAAGCTCCCCTCGTCGCGTTCGAGGCCGGCGAAGAGCTCAGGAAGCCGATGCGAATCGAAGCGAACGGCGGCCTCGAACAGCCCTCGCCCCACCTTTGCCGCCTCTGCGTCGAGCCCGTAGTTGTGGAATCCGGCAGCGATGATGGCGTTGTCGTGCGGCCACACCGACCCGATCTGGTAATCAAACGGGTTGTAGGCAACATGCTCGGCCGACAGGGTGCGAATGCCCCAGCCACTCCACATGTCGGTTGCCAGGAGTCGGGCCGCGACCCGCGTCGCACGTTCCGGGTCGATCGCGCGTGACCACAGAAGGTGACCCGCATTGGATGCAACCGATCGGATCGGCCGCTTGTCACCGTCGAGGCCGAGGTAATACGTTCCCTCGTCCTCCCACCAGAACAGTGTCTCGATCGCGTCGGCCAGTCGGTCGGCTTCACCACGTAGCCGCGTTGCTCCAGCCGCATCGCCGTAGACGTCCGCGAGAATCTCGGCCCACGCGCGCTTGGCGGCGACGACCAGACCCTGGTGTTCACACAGCGCGATGGGCAGCTTCGAGGATTCGCCGTCGGCACCGACGATCGAGTTGGGCGAATCTTTCCACCCCTGGTTGTAGTAGCCCGATGGCGACCGGGTCTGGTACTCCTGGAGGCCATCACCGTCGGCGTCACCGTCCTTGTCGATCCACGCGAGGGCGCGCTCCACGTGGCTGCGCACCGAGTCGAGCGCTGCCCGATCGCCATGCCACCGCCATGCCAGCGCGGCCACGAGAACGTACAGCGTGGTGGATTCGTGCGACCCGAAGTACGGGGTGTGGGGCACGAGGTGCAACGCCGCGAGTTCGCCATGTCGAACCTCGTGCTCGATCTTTCCGGGCTGCATGTCCCGGTTGTCGTCGTACGCATCGGCCTGCAGTTCGCCGAGGGCTTGCAAGCTCCCCAACGCCAATCGTGACGTCAGCGCCAGTGTCTGAAATGACACGGTGAGCGCGTCGCGACCGAACAGGGTGACGAACCACGGCACCCCGGCCGCCGGCACCCACAGATCCGGGCGGGCGACGTCGGATTGTGTCTCCTCGGATTCTGGGTGTTGGCGGTGCATTCGCAACCCGGCGAGGTCGTCGACCGCTTGATGAATGGTCGCAGTCACCTCCGGGTCGCCGGTGGTGATCCGTGTGGTCTCAGCGACCCAGGCGCGTTGGGCTCGATCCCGGTCGGTAGTACCGATCAGGTTGTGGCAGGCCCGCGGCGGATGCTCGGGCTCGGCGCCGTCGAGGATCGGCCGCCACAGCACACAGGTGTGCCATGACTGACCCGGCTCGAGGTCCACCCGGAACATGATGCCGCCATTGGCGAATTCGGGCTCTGAATCGGGAAGTTCAACATGGAAGGCGATGCCGCGCTGGAAGCCATCATTCTGATAGTTGGTGACGAGAGTTCGAGTCTCCTCGTCCCATTTGCTCTGCAGCGAGCCACGTCGCAGGAGCAAACCGCCCCGTACGTCGAAGAGGTCGGCGAAGTCGGATTCGATGCTGATCTCGAGGCTGGCGGCGATGGGGCTGCGCCCGAAGTTGGTGAGGTCGTAGTCCTCATGGATGCCGTGGCCGATCGTGCGATCGAGACGCAGGTGCAAACAGCGAGCAGGGATGTGCACGCCGTCCGTACCGAGAAGTTCCGGATTGGTGAACTCGAACCGAGCTGAATGATTCGCCACCGCTGCCGCGTTGGACAGAGTCGGCGGCTGGCGACAGAGCTTGAGGCGGTAGCCCGACACCAACCGGGTGTCGGACACGAAGTAGCCCTGCTCTCGGGGCGACGACATCTCGCCATCGAGTTCCGACACTGCGAACTCGGTGTCGCTGTGAATCGTGACGGCTGCGGGGCCGACTCGAACCTCCATGTGTGCTCCTTTGCGCGGTCAGACGTCGAGCAGGCGGGCGCGACCGATGGACGCTGCGCCAACTATGCCCGAATCGTCGCCGAGCGCCGCAACGACGAACTTCAACTTCGGACTGGGATGCAGGATCCATGGGCGGGCTGCACGCTCGATGCGATCGACGAGGTCCTGACCTAGTTTCTCTGCCATTCCTCCACCGATGACGACGAGCTGCACATCGACCAGGTTGATCGCCGACCCGATACCGACTGCAACCGCCTCGACAGCAGCGTCGAACAGTTCCACGGCCAGCTCGTCACCCTCGTCGAGCGCACGTGCCCACACCTTCGAGGTCAAAGTTGACTTTTCCTCTTGCTGTTGGATCTCGAACAGCGACGTGTGTCGTCCGGCGGCGACCATCTTGGTGACCGCAGCTTCCATCGAGCGCCGACCTGCGTAGGCCTCGATGCATCCCCTTCGGCCACAGGTGCACAGCGCCCCACCGGCGCGAATGACGACGTGACCGATCTCGCCGGCCGACCCACGCGACCCAACGAATGGGCGCCCGTCGAGAATCAAACCGCCGCCGATGCCCGTGCCCATCCACACACCGAGGACATCGTCGGCCCCGACCGCTGCACCGGCAACCCACTCGCCCAGTAGGCCGACGTTGGCATCGTTACCCAGCGCGACCGGCACGCCGAAGCGGTGCCTGATCTCACCGACGATGTCGAACGACTCGTCCCAACCAGCGAGGTTCGGGGCCTCGAGGACTCGGCCGTTGTGGACGACCCCGGGGATCCCGATTCCGATCGCCGACGGCACACCATCGAGCCCCTCGATCAGCTTCACGATCGTGCTCACAATTTTGTGAGGGCTCTGGGCAGGGGTGTCGTGCTTCGCGCGCTCGCGGACCGTATGCCCGTCATCGACGAGCCCTACCTCGATGTTGGTACCTCCGACGTCGACACCGGCTACCAACAGCATGATTCACCCTACCGCGCAGTCTCGACCCTCGCCGGGCGGCACGTCAGACATGTTTGCCGCAAACCCAGACCGGGTACGCCAGTGCCGCCTGACGATCAGAAGGGGGAAAGATGGAGCCGGGGAACGATCCAGACCTCAGCGACGGGACACACATCGTGGCGATCTGGAATCCCTCGAGCGGGAGCGCCCCGGAGGAATCCATGCTACGTGACGCGCTCGGAGGGGCCGTCGAACTCGTCGAGACGACCAAGGATGACCCGGGCGGTGGCCAGACCGAGCACGCAGTGAAGAATGGCGCTGAGATCGTCGTCGCCTGTGGTGGCGATGGGACGGTGCGAGCATGCCTCGCGCCACTGTCCCGAACGGCTACGGCACTGGGAATCGTGCCGCTCGGCACTGGCAATCTCCTGGCAGGGAACCTCGGCATCCCCACCGGTCTCGATGCGTGCGAGGGGGTGGGGCACGGCGCGGAACGTCACATCGACCTGGGCCGGGTCAACGGCGAGACATTTGCGGTCATGGCCGGCTCGGGCTTCGACGCGTTGATGATCCGCGACGCCAACAAGAAGCTGAAATCGATCATCGGGACAGCTGCGTACGTGCTGTCAGCAGCCAAGAATCTGCGCGCCGCCAGGGTGTTCACGAGGGTCGCCGTCGACGGGGACAAATGGTTCGAAGGGCGCTCCACAATGGTCCTCGTCGGCAACTTCGGTGAGGTGTCAGCCGGGCTCGAGGTCTTTCCGGATGCCGAACCTGACGATGGCAAGCTCGACGTTGCCGTGATGTCTGCGTCGACTGTGCGCGAGTGGGCATCGATCCTCTGGCGGCTGGTGCGCGGCCGGCCTCAACGAATCGATCTTGCGCGGCGCACGCAAGGGTCGAGCATCGTCGTCGAGCATGACACCCCACGACCGTACGAACTCGACGGCGAGGATCGAGACCCGACCACACGGCTCGAATTCTCGATCGAACCAGGCGCTCTCATCATCCACCACGCCAGCCAGCCGAAAGGGAACGCGGAATGACGCTCGATCTCAACCAACTCTCTCAGACGTTTCGGGTCCGACCCGTCGATGGTTACGTCAATCTGGCCGGGTACGACCCGTCCGATACGCCCTACATGGACGATGAGGGCGATGCCGAGGACGAACTCGCGGACGCACTGCACGACCAGCTGTTCCACGCTCATGAATTGGTGTTCGCGGAGAAAAAGCAATCGCTGCTGCTCGTGCTGCAAGGCCTCGACTGCAGCGGCAAGAACGGCACCATCAAACATGTGGCGATCGCGATGAATCCGGCGGGGGTACGAACGGCGTCGTTCGAGAAGCCGACCAAGGAGGAACGCGAGCAGCATTTTCTCGAGCGAATCCGTCCAGAGGTACCTCGGCCGGGTGAACTGGGGGTGTTCGCCCGCTCGCACTACGAGGACGCGATCGTACCGATCGCACTCGGCACCGACGACGAGGACACGATCGCCACGCGGATCGATGAGATCAACAGATTCGAAGCCGAACTGGTGAACAACGGCACCACGATCATAAAGTGCATGCTCCACATCTCCTTCGACGAACAGCGCAAACGCTTTCTGCGCCGGCTGCGCCGTGACGACAAGCGCTGGAAGTTCTCCGAAGCCGATCTCCAGGCACGACGACACTGGAATGAATTTCAGGCCGCCTACGGCAACGTCCTGGCTCGAACGAGCAACGATGTCGCACCGTGGTATGTGATTCCCGCCGACCACAAGTGGTACCGAAACTGGATCGTCGCACAGCTGCTGCTCGCAACCTTTGATTCGATGGGCGCTGCGTACCCGCAACCAGATTTCGATCTTGACGACCTTCGAGCTCGCCTCGAGCCGCCGAACTGAAACGGGGCTCCGTGTCCATCACTGACGCACTACAAAAATCACTCACTCAGCTGCGCCAACACCCCGGCCTCATCAAGTTCGGTCGTCTCGGGTGGTTCGCGAAGGGTGTCGTGTACACCGTGGCAGGGGTGCTCGCGCTCGTCGTCACTGGTAAGGCAGCCGGTTGGTCGCAGGTCGAACAGACGCCGACGGCGGAGGCCAGCCCGACTGGGGCCCTGAGGACTATTGCGCAGGCGACCGGTGGTGCGCTGCTCATGTGGTTGTTGGCGGTCGGGATGATCGCGTACTCCGCGTGGCGGGTCGTGTCGGCGCTGCTGCCTGGCGGCACCGACCTCATGGCGTGGGTGAAGCGGATCGGATACCTGGTCAGCGCTGTCATCTACGTGACGTTCGCCATCACGGCGATTTCCCTCGCGCGCGCGACCGAGGCCGACACCGATGGCAATGCCAAGGTCACGTCGATGTCCGCTGATGTGATGGCCCACACGGGTGGACGAATCGTCATCGGCCTCGCTGGTGCCATCGCGATCGGCGCCGGTATCTACCGAATGGCGAAAGGCGTAAAGGTGGACGTCACGGACGAACTCGACCTGTCCGGCCTCTCATCCCAGCATCGACTCTGGACCAAACGACTCGGTGCGATCGGGGAATTCGGACGCGGTCTCGGCATCGCATTGATCGGCTTTTTCCTCCTCCGTGCGGCGATCACGTATGACCGCACCGAGGCCACGGGCCTCGACGGCGCGCTACGACGCCTTTCCACGCATACCTGGGGACAGGTGATAGTGGTCGCGATCGGTCTCGGATTCGTGGCCTACGGAGCCTTCTGTCTCGCAACATTCACCCGTCGACGACTGCAGGCACCATGAACGGCTCGTCACTGCGAAGCACCTGGCCGTTACATCGTCGTCAGACAATCACTTTGTTGATCGGGTGGGCGGCGCTGACGCTCGTGTGGATAGGGCTCGGAGAACTCATCGTCGGCCCGCTCGAGAACTCGGCCGTCGTACGAACCGACAATCGCATCGCACGATGGATGGTCGACCACCGCACCCCGAGGTGGGATCGGTTGTCGTCATGGGGCTCATTCCTCGCCGAGACAGTGACCAAGGTCGTCGTGACGGCGTTGCTGGCGCTCGTTCTGCTCAAGGTGTGGCGACGCTGGGTCGAGCCGCTCCTTCTGGCCGTGTCGCTCCTGGTCGAGGCTGCCGCATTCATCGTCGTCACCACCGTGGTCGGTCGGCAGCGCCCCGACGTGGTTCGACTCGACAACTCCCCGGTGAATTCCAGCTTTCCCAGCGGCCACTGCGCGGCAGCAGCGGCATACGCGGCAATTGCGATCATTGTCTTTTGTCATACCCGAAAGGTGTGGGCCCGTGTGCTCATTGCAACTGTCACCGCACTGGTGCCCGTCGTCGTGGCACTCTCTCGCATGTACCGCGGCATGCATTTCCTGAGCGACACCATTGCCGGAACCTTGCTCGGCTGCGGTGCCGTGCTGTTGACGTACGTCGTACTGAAGGGCTCCCCAGAGGGCGCTCGAGTTCTGAGCAACACCGAGTCAGAGCCACAGGCGGCCGACGAGATGGTCGAGCAAGGGAGCGATGACCTGTGCCCGTCCTGATAGCCGTCGTAGTTGCCACGCTGATCGTGACCTCGGTGCTCACCGCAGTTGCACGACGCGGTCGCAGCGGTGACCCCGCTGAAATGCGCACCGACCCCGAAACCCTTGCCACTCAGGCGCGCCGACATCCTGCGTTCAAGCGATTCCTGCTCGCCCGCCGCGATGCGTCGACCGCCACCGGTTGGCTGCTGACGATTGCCCTCGTCGGGATCGCGGTGTTGTCGTTGGTCGTCGGGTTGCTGCTGGAGATGGTGCAAACTCGCAGCGGTTTCGCCCGCTGGGACGACGCGGCTGCCAGGTGGGGCGCGGCACATATGACCGGCACCGCAGAACGGGTCATGAGAATCATCACTCAGTTGGGCAGTACCCCGGTGGTGGTTGCAGTGCTGGTCGTGGTCTCGATCGTCGAGTACCGCCGGCTCCCCACCCGTGCAATCCCGCTCTTCCTGCTCACCGTGATGGCTGCAGAACTTGCCGTCAACAACTCCATCAAGGTGATCGTCGGACGCGAGCGGCCTGATATCGCCCGACTGGTGCACGCCAACGGCTTCTCATTCCCATCGGGCCACACAGCCGCCGCGGCCGCGGCCTACGCCGCAATTGCACTCGTGATCGGACGACGTCGCAGTCGGCCTACACAGGCGCTGCTCGCCGGCATCGCCGGTGGCATCACGGTCGCCGTCGCGAGCAGTCGGGTATTGCTCGGAGCGCACTGGTTGACGGACGTCATCGCGGGTGCTGCCGTGGGGTGGGCGTGTTTCGCTCTGTGCTCGATCGCATACGGCGGACGACTGTTGCATTTCGGAGAGCCCGTGGAAGCGGCGCAGACGGCAGCGATCGTCGCCGAAGGCGTTTAGCCAGTGAGCCCCTCGGGGACCACTTCGCATGAGTTCTCCACACCTAGAGCGTGCAACCGGTCCATATACGCGCCGCGACATTCGCACCGCATGGGCGGTGCACGCCCTCACCGCAAGCGGCGTGATCGTTGGATATGTCGGCCTGAACTCGGTCATCGAGGGTCATGCTCGTGCGGCGATTCTCTGGCTTGTCGCTGCGTTGGTGCTCGATGGGGTCGACGGGCCGATTGCCCGCAAGCTCGATGTGGGAAACCGCATCCCGACGCTCAACGGCAACTCCCTGGACTTGATCATCGACTATTTCACGTGCACGATCGTGCCCGTGGCGTTCCTCTACAGATTCGACATCCTGCCGTCGAAAACTGTCGGACCCATCGGGTTCGCCATTCTCTTCGTGAGCGCGCTGTGGATGTCGCGTACCGACCACGAGACCGCCGACGGATGGTTCAACGGCTTTCCCGCCGAATGGAACATGATCATCCCAACGCTGTTTCTCTTGCACCCCAACACATGGTTCAACCTCGGGATCTGCGTCGCATTCATCGCGCTCACACTCTCGCGGGTGCAGTTTGCGCACCCCGTATCGGTACGCGAACACCGACCGTTCTCTCTGACGTTCATGATCGCGTGGCTCACCGCCATGACATGGCTGGCGATCGCACAACACGACATCGTGGGAGTTCGAGCGCTGCTGATCATCGCTCCGCTGTGGACGGTGATCCAGGTGGTCCTTCGACGCCGCGCACAACACCGTGACGCGCAACTTCAGGTTGAGAATTTGTCCCTGTAACTCTGTCGCACGACTTCGATGTCGTCGTCGAGAAGTTCGCTGACACCGCAGCCGTCGATGATGAGGCGCGCTTGACGGCGGAGTTCGACCGTGCGGTCCGAGAGGGACGCAGCTTCGAGAGACTCCACCAGCGATGCGATCGACACAAGGAGGTACTCACACACCGCTGGCTGCCCGGCGCCCGCGCGTCTCGTCTCGTCGTATGCGAGCCGGACGAGTTCCTCGTGAGTCGGTTGCTCGACCATCACGACCGTGCGAGTGCCCTTGGTTCGCAACAGGTGCGGCGGATCATGGCGAAGCAACTCCGCGAGGACCGCCCCCGTGTGAAAGATCGCGTCCTGCGCCGTGGTGGGGTCGTTGATGCCCGGTGAGAGCGCCTTCACCCCTACGTCGACCAGTTGGCGTAGACCGTACGACACATCCTGCAGCATCGTGCGCGTGTGCCCGATCGAGACGGACGCGAGCAGTCGTCGCCCCACGTCGTCTCGATCTTGTTCACCGATCGCCGGCGACAGGGTACAAAACCGCGTTCCTTCGATGGCGAACCGGCCCGCATAGGTCTCGACCGTGAGGATGGTGCCTTCGGGGACGCAGCCCAGCATCGCGTCGACGTCGATCTGTTGCACCCAGCCCGACCGATCATGGCGAATCATCGTCGTCGAGTCGGCCGCACCCGGACGAGGGCGGAACGAGCGATCGTCGGCGGGGTCAGCGGGTGTCCATTCGGAGCGGATCTGCTCGGTCGCTTCGCGGCGAATGCGTTGAAGGATCTCACTGACATCCATCGAGTGGGCGCTGTGGTTGATGAATGCGACGATCGCAAGGATCGTCGCGATCCCGAGTACGACAGCGAGCGTCACGGACAGATTGGGAATGACCGGCTTGCCGCCGGGCTCGAACGAGGAACGCACCGAACGCAGCACGACCACGCAGTAGGTGAACGTGCCGACGACGAGTGCCATCACTCGCTTGTTGAACGGGTCGCGAAACAACGTGTGGACAACGCGTGGCGAGTACTGACTCGACGCGAGCTGAATGATCAGCAGTGAGACCGAGAAGGCAATACCGGCAAAAGAGATGGTTGCCCCGGCGATGACGCCCAGCAAGGTGCGCGCACTCTCCACCGTGGAGGCGAAGCCGATGGGAAGATCTGCCACCACCTTCTCGATGTTGCGGTCGATCGCGAGGCTGGCGAACCCGAAACCGGTCGCGAAGAAGACAGCGACCATGGGGACGAAGAACAGGCTTGATCGCAGCCGTTCCGCCAACGCACTCATGCGTAGTCTCATCGTCGCTCCTGTCCGGGGGTCCCCAGAGCTTCTATCACCACCGCAGTAGCGCTGCTAACGGGCCCTCCAACACGGTCAAGTTCGGGACGACGAGAATCGTCGCGTCCGTGGCAAGAGCGGCATTGATCGCGCGGTCCACCAGCCGTGCGCCGTCGCACCACTCCGCCTCCACACCGGGGCCATCCGAGCCGTCATCGTGGACGAGGAGGGTGTCGACGCGCCCCTCTCGCAGGGCTTCGGCGACTTCGCCGGCATCGACAACAGCCGTTCCATGCGCTCGCCGCGAGCGGACCAGCTCAGCGGTTGCGGTCACGTGCGCGGCAGGAATGGACGCCACCAGCCGCACCACCTCGTCGGCGATACCGCCCGGTGAACCGGCCTCGATCTTGACGGCGACTGCCGCTACGTCGGTCGGCAACGAGTCGAGTACAAAGCCTTGGGCGCGGACGTCACCCGCGACCGCGACGAGTTCGGCCCGCACATCTCGAGCCATCGTGGCGACGGCGTCGGCCACGTCGCGCGCGTTGCTCTCCCACGTGTTCTCCGCTCGCTGCTGAAAGCGGCGTTGCGACCAGCCGCCGGGGGCGCCGCGATGGATGTGTAACGTTTCGCCGTCCACCGTCTCCGACGCGAGGACGACGCTGCCGACGAAACCGGTCAGATCTGCACCTGCCCGATCCGTCTCGACAACGACGTGCGGCACCACTCGCTGTCGCGATTCCAAAACGGTCGCCCAGCGCGGCAGAGGGCCCTCGTGCACCGTTGTTGCCGAGACCGGTTCTTCGAGCAACTCGACGAATGTTGCCCCGCCTCGCGCATGCACGACGACGACTGCCGCTGCATCGTGATGGTGGAGTCCGGCTATCACCTCGTCGAGTCGTGCTATCTCCTCGTGCGTCCATTCGTTGGAGAGCTGGCGTCGGGCGTTGTGCCATTCGACTTCGAATCTGCTCTGAGCATCGCTGAGGTTGCTGGGTGCCGGAATCGTCATGGTCGCGTACCAGTCGGATTCGGTCGATAGTGCTCGTAGGTCGTCATTCGGGTTCATTGGTTCACCGTTCGGTTGGAGACTGAGATGATGACCCGTTTCGACCGAGCCACTTTTCGGCCCTGTTCCCTGCGCGGCCGAGACCTAAACCCACGCCTACTCGGCGGCGTCCACGCCGGGCACCACAGTGTCATCGGACGTCCCTGGCTCGAACCAGCGGGCGACCACCACGTCTGTCGACGAATGGGCGATGATCGACGCAACGACGACCAATGCCACCAGGTGGAACAGCTCGCTCCGCGCCGCAACACCCGATCGCAGAATCAACAGTCCGTACACCACTGACGCAAACCCCTTGGGGCCGAACCAGGCAGCGGCGATGCGCTCGCGCACGTGCAACGTGCTTCCCACGAGGGCGAACGCCAACGACACCGGACGGGCAACGAACAGCGCGAGCGCAGCGAACACGTAGCCGCTGAACGGAATTTCACCCAGGAAGCGAGGTGAGATCAACGCGCCGAAGACCAGCAGCGCAGCCAACTTCAGCAATTCGGCCACCAACTCACCGAACTCATGGAATGCGGCACGGATCGCAGGGCTCATCGTGGCCACCGTGATCCCCGCCGAGAACGCGGCCAGGAAAGTATTCGCATGCGTCAACGATGAGGTGCCCAGCACCAGCAGCCCGATCGCCAACGCGTTCAACGGCTCGTACGCAGCGGTCGCATGGAAGAAGCGGGAACGCTCCAAACTGATCGCCACGAACGGAATCCCGATCCCGATCCCTATTCCGGCAAAGACCTCCGCAGTCAGCGTCACCGCATCGACCGAGCCCGGGCCAACCACCGCCAACAGGACAATCACGATCGGTAGTGCAAGCCCGTCGTTCAACCCGCTCTCCACATTGAGCAGATTTCGCAGCCGGTACGGGATCTCCTCGCGTCCGACGATCGCTGCCGCGAACACCGGGTCCGTCGGCGACAACACCGCTCCCACCAAGAACGACTGGGACCACGACAGCCCGCCCAGGTAGCGAGCGAACACCGCAGTCACGACCAACGTCAGCGGCAAACCGAGCAACAACGCGCGGCCCGGCAACCGCCACGCCGACCTCAGTTGATCGAGTGCAACGCGCATGCCATCGGTGAACAACACGCTGAACAGCGCCAACTCGGCGAGCTGACTCACCAGATCATCATCAGCTGCGACGTGAACCACACCGAGCACACCGTCGCCGAGCACGAACCCGGCGACCAAGAACAGCACCGATGTCGACAGGATCGTCCGGTGCGCCAATCCCGAAACCAGCACCGCCGCCAACAAGACGCAGGCGAACACCAGGAGAATCAGCACTCTGGTCACCGTAGCCACACCTGATCGTCGTTGCGTCCGATGCGTCAATTACTGCGGCCCGCGAGTTCGCGCTCTCCCTGTGCTGCTTGAATCGTGGTGTGGACACGAACCATTTCGACGAGAAGGCTGCAACCTGGGATGACGATCCCACCAAGATCGAACGCGCGGAGGCGGTGGCGCGCGGCATCCGGAATGCTGTCGCGCTCGACGGGTCGACGCGGATGCTCGAGTACGGCGCCGGCACCGGCTTGGTCACTCAGGCGTTACGCGACTCGGTCGGTCCTGTCACCTTGGCCGACACGTCGACGGGGATGCGCGAGGTCATGCGGGCCAAGATCGCGGCCGGCGCTCTCCCCGACGCTGAGCTATGGGATGTGGACCTGGCCACTCAGCCGGCTCCCGACGATCGCTTCGACCTCATCGTGACGGTGCTGACGCTGCACCACATCGACGACATCGATGCGGTCCTGGCGGCCTTTGCCACGCTGCTCAGCGAGAACGGAACCCTCTGTGTCGTCGACCTCGACAAGGAGGATGGGTCTTTCCATGGCGAGGGCTTCCACGGCCACAGCGGTTTCGAGCGAGCGGCTCTGGCTGACCAGCTCGCCGTCGCTGGTTTCTCCGACGTGATGTTCCACGACTGCCACCACATCGTTCACGACGGTGTCGAGTACCCCATCTTCCTCGCAATCTGCCGGCCCGGTCGTGTGGACGTGACGCCATAGGTCTGTACCGAGAGCACCTCTTGCCGCGTCTCGTCGACCGGGCGTGTGGCACCGCCGAGCTGCACCGGTGGCGCGAACACGTGACGACAGGGCTGTTCGGAACCGTCGTCGAGATCGGATTCGGATCCGGGCTCAACATGCCCGCGTACCCGGCAGAGGTCACACTCATCTACGCGGTCGAGCCCGCAGCCACGGCGCGCCGCCTCGCCGAACGACGAATCGCCGACTCCGAGATCCGCGTCGAGCACATCGGCCTTCGCGGCGAATCCATACCGCTCGACGACGCCAGCTGCGACGGGGCCCTGTCGACTTTCACGTTGTGCACGATCCCCGATGTCGAACAGGCCCTGGCCGAGGTCTGGCGGGTTCTGCGGCCTGGCGGGCGATTCCACTTCCTCGAACACGGCCTGTCGCCGGACACGAATGTCGCCCGCTGGCAGCGTCGCATCGAGCCGTTCCAGAAGCGACTGGCCGACGGGTGCCATCTCACGCGCCAACCAACGGAACTAGTGCGTGCCGCCGGGTTCACGATCGAACGAGCTGAAGCGCGCTATGCCTCTGGACCAAAACCCTGGACCTGGCTCACCGAAGGCTCCGCGCTCAAACCCCGCTGACGGCCATTCGGGAATGAAATCTGCGTAGCGCAGTAGGGTTCGGGCATGCCCAGCGACCTTGCCATGAAGACCATGAACACGATCCATCGCAGCGTGTTGATGCTGAGTTGCGGCAAGCTCGGTTGGGGCGTCGCCGGCATGCCCGTGCTCGAGCTGACCACCGTGGGACGCAAGAGCGGCGAGGCTCGCTCGGTGATGCTCACGTCACCATTGCAGGACGGCGACACCCTCGTGATCGTCGCTTCCCGCGGCGGGGACGAGCACCACCCGGCGTGGTTCTTGAACCTGCAGGCGAACCCGGATGTGCAGGTGAAGTGGAAGGGCGGCTCGACGAAGTCGATGCGGGCGCGAGTTGCGACGGCAGAGGAACGCGCGGATATGTGGCCGAAGGTGACGGCCAAGTACAAGAACTACGCCGGCTACCAGGAGAAGACCGACCGCGAGATTCCGCTGGTGCTACTGGCACCCGCCAGCTGAGCGTGCCGGCTCGTCAGACGTACTGCTGGATGCGACTACGCAACACATGCTCGGGCTGGGCACCGACGACCGACTCGACGACCTCGCCGGCTCGGATGAACAGCAGCATGGGGATGCTCCGCGCCTCATAGCGGGCGGCCGTTTTGGGCGCCTCATCGACGTTGACCTTGACGACCTTCATTCGTCCAGCGAACTCGACAGCAAGATTGGCGAGTACTGGAGCGACCATCCGGCACGGCCCACACCACGGCGCCCACAGGTCGACGAGCACCAACTGGCCGGTACCTGTCGCAGCCTCGAAATCGGCGTCGCCGGCATCGACCAGCCACGGCAGTTCGGTACGACACTTCGCACACACCGGATGGCCCGTGGCGGCGACAGGCACCCGGTTCTTGGCGCCACACGACGGACACACGATCACGGGATCAGCCATGCATTCAGGTTACCGATGGCGCACACCTACGATGCACGGATGACCAGCGACGAGCACACGGCCGCACAACGCGTCAGCGCCGGTCAGGGCGCTGCGCCTCGGACACTGATCGGGCTGGCTCTGGCAGCACTCGTCGTACTCGCTGGCGTCGCACTCATCACCGTGACGGGTGGGTTTGGCGCGCTCGCAACCAGCCTTCTGCTCGCTGCCGCACTCACGTGGTGGGCAACGCGTCGGCATCGCAGCACCGACGGTGCACTCAGCACCTGGCGCCGCAGGCACCGCCAACTGTGGCGCGCCACCCGTTGGTTCGTGGTGGCAGGTGCGCTGTGGAATGCGGTCTCGTTCGCGAGCTACGTCGTTCCCGACAACGGCGACACCACCAGCCAGCGAATGGCAACATGGGGACGCGACCACGGTCTGGGCCCGGTGATCGATCACCTCGAGACGTGGGTGTACGCCACGCCTCCCTCGAAGGCGCCCGCCCAGGACCTGTCGCTCGCACCTGTCGTCACGCTGGCACCGACCACGACCTCACCAGCCATCTCCCCACCCA
>Ga0073904_10001130_pt1 | contig 19854 bp, 16 predicted proteins | sample KloWWTrecipitate_FD_66668 | JGI IMG/M metagenome (GOLD analysis project Ga0073904, IMG submission 66668) | Active sludge microbial communities from Klosterneuburg, Austria, studying microevolution and ecology of nitrifiers - Klosterneuburg... | ecosystem: Engineered > WWTP > Aerobic digester >... | reverse complement strand
CACCCATACGCCTCGATCGCGGCCAGTGCATCGTCGGTGTAGCCCATGGCGCTGCGATTCTGTTCGCGCGCAAACCGCCGCAAGAAGGCTTGGGCCAGCAACACCGCATCTCCCTGACGTGCACGCAGTGGAGGAATGTCGACCACGATCTCGGCCAACCGGTAGTAGAGATCCTGCCGGAAGCGGCTTGTCTTGATGAACTCACCCAAGTCCTGATGCGTGGCACAAACCACCCTGACGTCGACGGGAATCTCCTGGCGACCGCCGATGCGTTCGATGGTTCGTTCCTGCAGGAAGCGAAGCAACTTGGCCTGCAATGCCATCGGAAGATCGCCGATTTCGTCGAGCATCAGCGTGCCACCGTGAGCCGTCTCGATGCGCCCGGGCGTGGTCTTAGCCGCTCCAGTGAACGCGCCCTTCTCGTAACCGAACAATTCGCTCTCAAGAAGGTTTTCGGGTATCGCTGCGCAGTTGATCGCAACGAACTTGCCGGCTCGTCTGGAGGCGTGATGCAGTGACTGCGCAAGCACCTCCTTGCCGGTACCGCTTTCGCCGAGGAGCAACACAGTGGCGTTGCTCGGCGCCACCTTTTCGATGGTGCGACAAATACGCAAAAGTTGCTGATCCCGCGTGATCAGCCCGCCCTGCAGGTCGGGTTGTTGCATCTCGCGCAGGCGCCGGTTCTCGCTTTGCAGCTCGAAGAGATTGAAGGCCCGACTGATGATCAAGCCCAACACGTCAGGATCAAAGGGCTTGGCCAGGAAGTCGTAGGCGCCCAGGTCGATCGCCCGCAAGGCATTGGATTGATCGTTCTGCCCTGTCAGGACGATGACCTTCACGTCCGGATTCAGTTCGATCATCTGCGCAAGCAGCTTGAAGCCCTCGTCCACGGAATCAGGATGCGGCGGCAGCCCCAGATCCATCGTCACGACGGCAGGGGTATGCCGCCGAAACTGTGCCAGCGCGGTTGCCCGATCGTCGGCCGTGACCGACTCGAAGCGATCCAGCGACCACTTGATCTGCTTCTGAAGCGCGGGGTCGTCCTCGACAATCAACAGCAAGGCGCGCGAATCCGATGTCATGGTGATGGTCAAATTAGTGAGCGGCCGCACCATCGAAACGGCCGCTTGGCCGCGGTGCAGGACCGACAACTGGAAGCGTACACGGCTCTCTCGTCCCGGAGTGCGGCTCAGGCAGGCAAGATGCGTCAACAATCGTGGCAAATCCAGCACATGCGTGCCCTGTAGCGAGCTGGCAGGGTTCGGGCTGACAACCAGGAGTGAAACGCCGATGCAGCAAGCAGGCAGTCTTTTCGTGGTCGCGGCGCCCAGCGGCGCCGGCAAGTCCAGCCTGGTCAAGGCCCTGCTGGAGCTGGATTCTCATCTGGGGGTCTCGGTGTCTCACACCACGCGTGCCCCGCGCGGTCAGGAGCAGGATGGCCGCGAATACCATTTCGTCGACGAATCGGCTTTCCGCTCGAAGATCGCTGCGGGCGATTTTCTCGAATGGGCGGAAGTCCACGGCAATCTCTACGGAACGTCCCGGGCGGCGATCGAGAGCCGCGTTTCGCAGGGCCACGATGTGGTTCTGGAGATCGACTGGCAGGGAGCACTGCAGATCAAGCGCCTGTTTCCGAGTGCGGTACTCGTGTTCATCCTGCCGCCGAGCTATGAAGAGCTTGCCCAGCGACTGAACCGGCGCGGAGAGGATCACCCGGATGTGATTGCGAAACGTCTCGTGAATGCACGGCTCGAGGTTGCCCAGGCCCGGAACTTCGACTTTGTTATCATCAACGCCCTGTTCGAGACTGCCGTTTTCGACCTCAAGACCATCGTCCATTCGCAACGCCTGCGGTATGCGGTGCTTGCGAAGAACAAACCGGCCGTTTTCCGGGCACTGGATCTCCTCGAGTGAGTTCAGGCCGGAGCCGACACCGTCACATCCCAGGAGCGCCGCATGGCCCGAATCACCGTTGAAGACTGCCTCGTTCAAATTCCCAATCGGTTTCAGTTGGTGCTCGCTGCCACCTACCGCGCCCGCATGCTGAGCCAGGGGCACGCCCCGAAGATCGAGACCAAGAACAAGCCAGGGGTGACTGCTCTGCGCGAGATCGCCGCCGGTGAGGTTGGAATTGAAATGCTGCGCAAGGTCCCGGTCTGACTGGCCCTGCCTTCTCCTCGAACGGCCCTGCGGGGCCGTTTTTCATTGCACGCCGCGGTGGTCAATGACAGCTGCGTGTCAGATGCCGTCAATAAGCGATAAATTCGCGTGATGGGGATCCCGACCATTGAAACCGTCAAAGAGGCTCTGACCTTCAGATCCTCATGGCGTCGACCGCCGGTTGCATCCGTGGCCTCCGATGCAGCTGCGGCATCGTTCGATGCGCTGACCATCAAGCTCGACTATCTCGATCCGGCAGAGGTGCGCCGGGTGCGCGACGCGTATCGCTTCGCCGATGAAGCGCACCTCGGCCAGTACCGCGCCAGCGGCGAGCCCTACATCACGCACCCGATCGCCGTCGCCGGTCTGTGCGCCGACTGGAAGCTGGATGCCCAGGCGATCATGGCTGCGTTGATGCACGACGCGATGGAAGACTGCGGCATCACCAAGGCAGAGCTGATCGAGCGCTTCGGCGCACCGACGGCAGAGCTGGTCGACGGTTTGACCAAGCTCGACAAGCTGCAGTTCTCGACGCGCGAGGAGTCGCAGGCCGAATCCTTCCGCAAGATGCTTCTGGCGATGGCGCGCGACGTACGCGTGATCCTGATCAAGCTGGCGGACCGTCTCCACAACATGCGCACGATGGAGTCGATGAGCGCGGACAAGCGCGTCCGCATCGCCAGTGAAACGCTGGACATCTATGCGCCCATCGCGCATCGACTTGGACTGAATCAGACCTATCGACAGCTCCAGGAACTGGCTTTTCAGTATCTGCGCCCCTGGCGGCACGAAACGTTGTCAAAGGCGCTGCTGAAGGCGCGAGGCAACCGCCGCGACGTGGTCGAGCGCATTCAGGGCGATGTCGAGAAGTCGTTTGCCCAGGCCAAGCTGAAGGTCCAGGTCTTCGGCCGCGAGAAGACCTTGTTTTCCATCTATCGGAAGATGCGTGAGAAACACCTGACCTTTGCCCAGGTCAGCGACATCTTCGGTTTCCGGATCGTCGTGTCGACCCTGCCGGAGTGCTACCTCGCTCTGGGCGTTCTGCACCAGCTCTACAAGCCATTGCCGGGGCGCTTCAAGGACTACATCGCCATCCCGAAGGCGAACGGATATCAGTCGCTGCACACCACGCTGGTGAGTCCGCTTGGCACCGCGGTCGAGTTCCAGATCCGCACGGAGCCCATGCATGCCGTGGCCGAGAAAGGCATCGCGGCGCACTGGATGTACAAGACCAAGAACAGCGGGGCAACGAATGCCCAGGAGGCCCAGCGGCTCGGGGCGATGTGGCTGCAATCGCTGATCGACATCCAGGACGAGACGCGCGATGCGACCGAGTTCCTCGAGCATGTGAAGATCGATCTCTTCCCCGATGCGGTCTACGTCTTCACGCCCAAGTCGAAGATCCTGGCGCTGCCCCGCGGCGCCACACCGGTTGATTTCGCGTACGCCATCCACTCCGACGTCGGTGATCACTGCGTTGCAGCGAAGGTCAACGGCGAACCGGTCGCGCTGCGCACCGAACTGCGCAGCGGCGACGTCGTCGACATCGTCATTGCCCCCGGCGCCCGACCGAACCCGGGTTGGTTGAACTTCGTGCGCACAGGCCGTGCAAGATCGAAGATCAGGCACCACCTGAAGACCATGGAGCAGGAGGAATCGCAGGACCTCGGTCTGAAGATGCTGGCACAGGCACTGCGCGCCGAAGGCATGGAAATGCCACTGGACGATGCCAGCGGAGCCCTCGCTCCGGTCTGGCAACCACTGCTGCGCTGGAGCGGCAATCGCAGCCGCGATGAGCTTCTGACCGACATCGCCGTGGGGCGCAAGATTGCATCGATCGTCGCCAAGCGCCTGTCACGGCTGCTGACCGAGCGCGGTGTGCGCCCCGATGCGGTGACGCTGACCATGGGCCGCTACGGCGCGGACGAGGCTCCCTCGCAGGGCATGGTGCTCATCGATGGCAGCGAAGGTGCATCGGTGCAGCTGGCTGCCTGCTGCCGCCCGATTCCGGGCGACTCGATCCTGGGTTACCTGGGCCGCGGCGAAGGCCTGTTGGTCCACACGGCCGAATGCTCGGTCGGAAAGCGATTGCTCGGTCGCGACAGCGAGGGCTGGCTGAAGGTGGACTGGGCCGAGCAGCCGACAAGATCGTTCGAAACCGGCGTGTCGTTGCTGCTCAAGAACGGCAAGGGTGTCCTGGCCGAGGTGGCCGCCTCGGTTGCAGCGGCTGAGGCCGATATCACCCACATCGACATGGGCGATCAGGCCGCTTCCGAGAACGCTGAATTGAAGCTTCTGCTGGTCGTGCGCGACCGACTGCATCTGGCCGACGTGATTCGCACTCTGAAGCGTTCGGCTGCGGTGCTGCGCGTCAGCCGCATCAAGCCGTGATTCAACGGCGCTCTGGTCAGCCGGGGCAAGCGCCCGGATACTGAACCGAAAGTACCTCGACCAGGTCAGCGCCAGCGGGCGTCTGCACCTTCACCTCGTCGCCAACACGGGACCCCAGCAGCGCTCGCGCCATAGGAGCGATCCAGCTGATCTCGGCAGCGCTGCTGTCAGCCTCGTCGACACCCTTGATCGTCACGGTTCGCGCTTCGCCGCGAGCATTGATGTACCGCACCGTGGCTCCGAAAAAAACCTGATCGGCGCCATGGTGCACGGAGGGATCGACCACCTCTGCAATATCCAGCCGCTTGGTCAGGAAGCGGATTCGGCGATCGATTTCGCGCAGTCGCTTCTTGCCGTAGAGGTAGTCGCCGTTCTCGGATCGATCGCCGTTCTTGGCGGCCCATGAAACGATGTCGACCACCTTGGGGCGTTCGACGTCGAGCAGGTTCAGCAACTCGGCGCGCAGGCGCGCGAAGCCCGCCGGCGTGACGTAGTTCTTCACGCCGATCGGCATGGCCGGCGCGCCGGACTCCTCGTCGTCTTCGCTGTCGTCTGATTCTCGGGTGAAGGCTTTGCTCATCGAGCGCTCTCAGGACTGTGTCGTGACGCCACGGGATCCAGCGCCAGTTTGCACCCGTTCGCGAGGCGTCTCATCGGCGCCCACGACACCCGCCAGATGGCTACTTCGTGAAGCCCGGACCCGCATGACCGAATGATCTCGAATCAATCAGTAACTGGAACCTGAATCAATCTGCGCCCAGTTGTAATGAACGGTAATGACCCGCTTTCCCACTTGATTGTGCGTGATCGTGCCCTAGACTGAATAAGGACCGATGCAATGCAACTGCAGATTGCAATACAGGTTAATCCTAGGCAATGCAGGCCAATCTACCGCGGACTGACATCGCATGAATCTCTCTCAGTTGCTGTTGATCCTCCGGGCCCGATGGCGTTCGGCGCTCTTCGTGTTTGCGATGACGGTCGCCATCGTTGCGGCCTTCACCGCAACACGCAGCAAGACGTTCGTGGCCACGGCCGCCGTGGTGCTGGATGTCAAGTCCCCGGACCCGATCGCCGGCATCGTGCTGCCGGGAATGAACGTGTCCAGCTACATGGCAACCCAGGTCGACGTTCTGCAAAGCGAGCGCGTGATGCTTCGCGCAGTCAAGGCCCTGCGCATCGACGAGAAGGCCGGCCTTCGAGCAGCGTGGCTGGAACAGACGGAAGGCAGAGGCGATTTCAACGCCTGGCTGGCCGAAGGGCTGGGCCGAAAGCTTGAAGCGAGACCGGGCAAGGACTCGAACGTCATTCAGGTGTCCTGCACGGACCGCGATCCCAAGTTCGCTGCCAATCTCGCCAACGCGGTGGTCGCGGCCTACATCGAAACTTCACTCGAGTTGCGCACCGAGCCGGCAAAGCAGTTCAATGCCTTGTTCGACGAAAGCACAAAGGAGCTGCGTGAATCGCTCGAAGTGGCACAGGCCAAGCTGTCCCAGTTTCAGCAGAAGAAAGGCATCGTCGCCACCGACGAACGGCTCGACATAGAAAACGCGCGACTGGCAGAACTATCGACGCAGCTCGTCGAACTGCAGGCCGTTGCCAACGACTCCAGCAGCCGCCAGAACCAGGCGGCTCGCATGGCGGACCAGATGCAGGAAGTGCTCAACAACCCCATGGTCGTTTCCCTCACGTCGGACCTTTCGAGGCAGGAGGCGCGGCTCACGGAGATCAGCGAACGCTACGGTGCCCAGCACCCGCAGGTGCTGGAGCTGAGGGCGAGCATCCGGCAGATGCGCGACCGCCTGGCTCTCGAGAAAAGTCGCATCACGGGCAGCCTGACCGCGAACAACTCGGTCAATCAGTCGAGACTCGAGAACCTTCGCAACGCTCTGGACGCGCAGAGAAACAAGGTCCTGCAGCTCAAGGGCATTCGCGACGAGGCTGCCGTACTGCAACGGGATGTCGAGAACGCCCAGCGGGTCTACGACGCGGGCTTCGGCAAGCTCAGTCAAAGCACGCTCGAAAGCCAGGCCACTCAGACCAATGTTTCGGTGGTGAAGATCGCGACCGAGCCGCCTTTCCCGTCATCGCCGCGGGTGATGCTCAACCTGACGGTCGGACTCCTGCTCGGCGCCATCCTGGGCATCACGACTGCCGCGCTGCGAGAGGTCCGCGACTGGCGTCTTCGCACGGAATCGGACGTCACCGATGCGATGAAACTGCACTTGCTCGGCGTGATACCCGACAGGCGCAGCGGTCGTCTTCCGCGTGAAGCCCGGTCGCTGCGTTCCGTCGCAGAACGGGTGCTCGGACGCGCCATGCTGATCGCCCACTGACACTCCATGAGCGTTGCACACCCGATCGGACTGAAAGCGCGCACTGCAGTACCGCCGCAGGAGCCTGCCGCAGCGGCGGACGAACGCGTTCTGGATCGCTCGATCGGGGACTTCATCCGTCAGGCTCGTGGCCTCAGCGAGGCACAGGTCGAACAGATACTGGGTCATCAGCGCCTGCACGGCATCCGATTTGGCGAAGCAGCGGTTGCACTCCAGCTCGCCACTCGGGACGACGTGCTGTGGGCGCTCTCGCAGCAGTTCCACTACCCCTATGCGCCGGGCGACGGAGCCAGCTTCAATTCCGAGCTGATCGCCGCAGTCGATCCGTTTCACCGCCAGACGGAGTCCTTTCGGGACATCCGAAGCCAGTTGATGCTCGGTGCCCTGGCACCCGAGCAGCCGAGGCGAGCCCTCGCCGTGATGAGCCCCAACATCGGCGACGGCAAGAGCTTCTTTGCAGCCAATCTGGCTGTGGTCTTCAGTCAACTGGGTGCACGAACGCTGCTGATCGATGCGGACATGCGCACCCCACGCCAGCATGCCTTGTTCGGGGTTCCCAACGACTACGGTCTGAGCAGCATCCTTTCCGGTCGTTCCGACACGAAAGCCATCCACTCACTCCAGGACCTGCCGAGCCTGTTCGTCTTGCCCGTGGGAACGCTGCCGCCGAATCCGCTCGAACTGTTGCAGCGTCCCGCATTCGGGCTGCTCGTGAACGAGTTGCTGGGGAAGTTCGACCACGTCATCGTCGACACACCATCGAGCACGCACGGTGCGGATTGCCGAGTGCTGGCAGCCAAATGCGGCGTGGCCATGATCATCGGACGCCGAGGCAAGAGTCGGATGAAGGCATTGCAGGGCCTGGTCAGTGAAGTGACGCGCGGCCCGGCGAAGTTTGCGGGAGTGGTCATCAATGACCATTGAGTCGGCCCGCTCCGTTCTGCTGGTCATTCCCACACTGAACGAAGCCCGCGCCCTGCCCGGGGTGCTGCGGTCTCTGAGACAGGACCTTCCCGCCGATGCCCGAGTGACCCTGGTGGTGGCCGACGGTGGAAGCACCGATGGGACCGTGGAACTGGTCAGGCAAATCAGCGAATCCGACCCGGGCCTGCACCTGCTGATCAACCCGCGGCGCATCCAGAGCGCTGCGATCAATCTGGCCGCGAAGACTTTCGGCCGGGGCGCCGATGTGCTCGTTCGATGTGATGCGCATGCGGCCTATCCGGCCGGCTTCGTGCGTCGGTTGCTCGAGACACTCGATCGCACGCAGGCCGACGCCGTGGTCGTGCCGATGGACTCCTGCGGAACGACCTGCTTCCAGCGCGCCGTGGCCTGGGTATCCAACAGCTGGGCGGGCACCGGCGGATCGGCGCATCGCGGTGGGCATCGCAGCGGCTTCGTCGATCACGGCCACCACGCCGCGTTTCGAATGTCCTCTTTCATGCGCGCGGGCGGCTACGACGAAAGCTTTACCCACAACGAGGATGCCGAACTCGATTGCAGGCAGCGCAGGCTCGGAAGCCAGGTGTATCTGGACGCCACGATCCGCCTGAGTTACCACCCACGTGACACGGTACGAGGTCTGGCAAGGCAGTATTTTTCGTACGGCAAAGGGCGCTCACGCACGGTGCGGCGCCATCCTGGTTCGATGCGCGCACGCCAGCTGGCGCTGCCGGCCAATCTGGTCATCTCGACGCTGGCGATATCCCTGGCGCCGGTTTATCCGCTGACTTTGGCCTGGCCTCTGGCCTATGTCGCGGCACTGGGCTTCACTTCCATTTCCATCGCGTGGCAGCAGCGGTCCATGTGCGGTCTCCTCAGTGGATTCGCGGCAGGCACCATGCATGTGTGCTGGGCCGCCGGCTTCTTTTCAGGACTCGCCTTCGTACGGGAATCGGCCTGGCAGCCTGAACGTCCTGCCGCGCACGATATGAGCCCGAGCGGGCGCGTGACGCCATGACCGATCGATGCGCACTCCGCGTGCTTCTGGTGGATCCGTCGCTGTTCACCGCGCCCTACGATGCAGCACTCACCGAGGGCCTGCTTGCCGCGGGCGTCAACCCGACCTGGGTCACCCGGCCGACACGTGCGGGCGACCGGCAGGAACTGCCAATCGAACTCACCGACCCGTTCTTCTACAAGCGCGTCGACGAAGCGACCTGGCTGCCTGCCAGGCTCAAGCCGCTCGCCAAGGGTGCGGCACACCTCGCCGGCCTGGTCGCGCTGCTGCGGAAGATCCGAGCGAACCCACCCGACGTCGTGCACTTCCAGTGGACGGTGGTGCCGCCGCTCGATGCACTGGCGATGGCGTTGATTCGTCGCTGGTGCCCGCTCGTGCTCACCGTGCACGACACCGTGCCGTTCAACGGCGAGCGTCTGTCGCTGCTGCAGAACCTCGGTTTCGACCTCCCGATGCGACTGGCGCACCGCGTGATCGTTCACACCGACAGCGGCCGCCAGACCTTGATCGCTCGTGGCATCCCGCCCGGGAAAATCGCCACCATCCCCCACGGCGCGCTGCAACTCCAGGTGCCGTTGCCGCCACGCACCGAGCGACCGGACGGGCGCTACAGCTTTGTGCTGTTCGGCGAGATCAAGCCCTACAAGGGTGTCGACGTTCTGATCGAGGCCGTCCATCGCCTGCCCGATGAAGTCCGCCGCCAGACGCGTGTGGTCATCGCAGGCCGCCCGCGCATGAACCTCGCCCCGCTCGAAGAACGCATCGCGTCCCTCGGCCTCGCAGACACGATCGAGTTGCGACCGCAGCGCCAGAGCGAGGAGGCCATGGCGGCGCTCTTCGTCGAAGCCGACAGCTTCGTGTTTCCGTACCGGCAGATCGATGCAAGCGGCGTCTGGTTCCTCACTCAATCGCTGGGCCGCTGGATGATCGCGAGCCGCGTCGGCATCTTTGCAGCCGACCTCGTCGAGGGCCGACAAGGCGTGCTCGTGCCGCCTGGAGATTCGGCGGCGCTGGCTGCAGCGATGGAGCAGGCCGTGCGCCAGCGGCTCACGGGTGACACCATGCCTGCTAGCGATCAATGGATCGGGATCGGCCACGCCACACGCAACGTCTACGACGCCCTGCTGCCCCAGCACCGCAGCGCCGCGCTCGTCGAGGCCCGGTCATGAAAGTGCATCTTCCCCGATGGTTGCAGGCCTGCGTGGCCTTGATGATTGCTGCCGGCTGGCCGGGCGCAGCCCCCGCCCGCAGCCTCGATCCCGCGGCACCGGCTCCGATCGCCAGTCAGGGTTACCGCCTCGTCAAGGACTGGACGTTCGGCCGCACTGTCAGCAACGCCGACGAGTTGCGCGACAACTTCCACACCCGCTTCATCTACGAGAACGGCACGCTCGACACCCTCAAGGGAGAGTGGCAGCGCTACCGCGACAACGACAACCACGACTTCAGGAACGGGCGCTTCGCACTGGTGGCCCGGGTTTCGAAGGAACTGAAGAACGGGCAGATCGAAAGCGGCATGCTGCGCTCCCGATGGAGCGGTCAGTATGGCTACATCGAAGGCCGCATGAAGGTTCCGACAGGCCGCGGCCTGTGGCCGGCGTTCTGGATCAACCCGCAGGACCAGATCTGGCCGCCCGAGATCGACATCTTCGAGATCGTCGACAACGGCCGCGACACCACGAAGAACAGCTTTCATTTCCTGCACCTCGGTGAGGGCAAGGGCCGACCGGCGCGGGCCACGCTGCTCGACAAGTTCGGCGCCTACCGCCCGGGATTCGACTACGCGGACGGTTTCCATACGTTTGCCGTCCTGTGGGAGCCGGGTCGCGTGCGCCACTTCGTCGACGAGAAGCTCGTCGTCGATCGCCCGTTCGACTGGACGCACAAGGGCGGCGCCGATGCCGGACCGGCACACGTGCTGGTCAACCTGGCCGTCGGCGGGGAATGGCCCGGGCCGCCATTGCGCATCGAAGACTTTCCGGCACGCCTCGAGATCGACTTCATCCGGGTTTGGCAGAAGTAGCGCACCGCCATGGCTGAAGGCATCCGACTCCAACTGTTCCGATGGCAGGTCGCGCGAGATACACAGGCGCCGCCCGCGAAGGATTCCGCGACGATGCCGACAAGCGGGACGCGCCCCACGCCCGCACTTCGCTGGGCCATGACCGCCCTGTTCGCCGGCATGGTCATGACCGACCGGTTCGGCATCGCCATCGGATCCTTCCCGCTCGGGCTGACCATGCCGCTCGCCTACGTGCTGCTGGCGGTCCTGCTGCTCGAGGGCAGGCTGGCACTCGACGCGCTGTCGCTCGCCATGTTCAGTGCCCTCGCCACGGTGGGCGTCGTGAGCTTCCTGCTCAATGCCAGCATCGATGGCGGCAGCGGAACATCGATCTCGTCGCTGTCGCTGATGCTCGCCATCTACCTGCCATTCGTGTTCACCCAGGCACGACAGCCCGACACCCAGGGACACTGGCTCTGGATGATGCGCACCGCAGGCAATGTGCTGCTGATCGTGGCGATCGCCGGCATCGTGCAGTTCTATGCGCAGTTCGTGATCCGCACGCCCTGGCTGTTCGACATTTCCAAGCTGATCCCGGATCCGATCCGCGCACAAGGCATCTACAACAGTGCGATCCCGGTCGGCTCGACCTTCAAGGCCAACGGCCTGTTCTGTCGCGAACCCTCCAACTTTTCCTTCTGGATGGCCTTGGGTCTGCTGATCGAGCTGACGCTGTTCAAGCGCGTCAAGCGCATGCTGTGCTTCGGACTGGCCCTGATGCTGTCCTATTCGGGAACTGGCCTGCTGACGCTCGCATTCGGCCTGCTGTTCCCCTTCCGGCCGAGGATGCTGGCCTGGGTCGGTGCCGCGCTGGTCCTGATCCTCGGCAGCAACGCGCTGGCGGGCGACCCACTCAACCTGGCCTTCACGCTGAACCGATTCGGTGAGTTCAGCGCACGCGGAAGCAGCGCCTACGCGCGCTATGTGGCCCCGATGTTCCTCGTCGACGCCAACTTCGACAGTTCGCCCTGGTCCATCTGGCTGGGGCACGGGCCAGGCACGATCCAGAAGAACGTCGCGGCATTCGATTCCCACGACCCCACCTGGGCCAAGCTGCTGTTCGAGTACGGGATCGCCGGTTTTGTCGCCTGTCTTGGCTTCGTGGCATACCGCCTCAGCAGGTTTGCGGCCCCCTTCCAGTTCCGGGCGGTGCTGTTCGCCAACTGGCTGGTGATGGGCGGGTACCTGCTGACGCCTGAAACCGTGTACCTGCTTTACGTGGTCCTGGCCATGTGGCCGGGGCCCGTACCCGGCGGTGCTGCGAGCGGACGGCAGGCCCTCGCATGAACAACGCCCGGCACGACACCGACCTGACGCCGCAAATGGCTGGTGACGCGTTGCGTCTCACGGTCATCATCCCGAACTACAACTACGCCGAGTTCGTCGGACAGGCCATCGACAGCGCCCTGGCGATCGACTGGCCGGACGTGCAGGTCATCGTGGTCGACGACGGTTCGATCGACGCGTCGCGCCAGGTCATCGCCCGCTACGGCGAACGGATCGAGACCGTGCTGCAAGCCAACGCCGGGCAGTACATGGCCTACAACGCCGGCTACCTGCTGGCACGAGGCGACGTCGTCATCTTCCTCGACTCCGACGACCTGCTCGAGCGTTCGGTGATGCAGGAGATCGCGGCGATCTGGCGACCCGGGCTCAGCAAGGTCCAGTTCCGGCTGAGGGTGGTCGACGGCGCAGCACGACCGCTCGGCAGCACGTTTCCCCAGTTTCATGGCGCGCCGCAGCCTGACGAACTGCGTCGCTGGGCTGCGGCAACCACCACGTACCCCACGCCGCCGGGCTCGGGCAACGCCTACTCGCGCGCCTACCTCGACCAGATACTGCCGCTCGACGAAGCCTGCGGGCGACCCGGCGACTCGTGTTGCGTGGCAGCCGCCCCGTTTCTCGGCGATGTCGCGACGATCGATGCGCCGCTGGGCCAGTACCGCGTGCACGGACGCAACGATGGTGCCGCATCCCGGCTCGACGCCAGGCAGTTCAACCTTCACGTCGTGCGCGCGCGCCAGCGCAGCGCCTATGTACGGCAGATTGCACGACGCGTGGGAATCGAGGTTTCCGACAAGGCCCTCGACCTCAGCCTGCACTACCTGCCCTACCGACTGGCATCGCTGCGACTCGGTCCGGCGACGCACCCGATCGCTGGCGACAGCGCCTGGGCAGTGTTCGGCGACGTGCTGCGCGCGCTGCAGACACCGCAGGGTCTTTCCCAAAAGGCTCGATGGATGATCGGCTTGTGGGCCGCGCTGGTCGTCCTGCTGCCCCGCAAGGCAGGGAACCGGCTGATCCTCTGGCGGTTCGTGCCGGCCGAGCGGCCGCAGGCGCTGCGTGCCACGCTGCTGAAGCTCGGGGTGATCCGGTGACGACCGAAAGCCTGCGCGTGCTGTTCATCTCGGCGGTGCCGACCGATCCGCCGGATGCCGGCAACCGCGTGCGCATCATGACCCTGACGCGGAGCGTGATCGCAGCGGGACACGAAGTTCACTTCGCCTACTTCCCCATGGAGTCATGCGATCTGCGAGCCATGCAGGCCCGCTTCGGCCCTGACAGGTTGCACGTCCTCCATTCACGCCTGGAACCACCGAGGGGTGGATTGCTCTCCCGTGCAGCACGAAAGCTGGGCCGCCTCATGAACATCGAGCAGGCCTTCGTCTGGGGTCTCGACGATTGGTATGACGAGCGAGCGAATTCCGAACTGGCAGCCCTGCATTCGCTGCATGAGTACGACGCGGTGTTCGTCGAATATGTCTTCGCTTCGAAAGCGCTCGAGGCCTTCCCGCCGGACTGCCTGCGCGTGCTCGATACGCACGATTGCTTCGGCCTGCGGCACCGGCTCTATCTGAAGGCCGGGATGCGACCTCAATGGTTCTCCACCAGCGTGGCAGATGAGAACTCCGGGTTCCGCCGAGCAGACATCGTCCTCGCGATCCAGGCGAGCGAATCGCGAGATTTCAAGGCGCGTGTCGAAGGGAGCAAAACCCGGGTTCTTCAGGTCGGCCATCTGATCGACATCGCTGACGCAGCGCCCCCGTCAAGACGCGAAGCAGCCGTTTTTCTCGGATCTGCCAACCCGATCAATGTGGCTGGTGCACGCCACTTCATCGATCGAGTGCTGCCGATCGTTCGCCGAACGAAGCCAGGATTTCAGCTGCTGCTCGCCGGCGCGGTGTCGGCTGAATTCGAAGATCAAGATGGTGTTGTGAAGCTCGGTTTCGTGCCGAACCTGCAGGATGCATTCGGTGCGGCCATGATCGCCGTGAATCCTGTTCTGGTGGGTACGGGAGTCAACATCAAACTGCTTGATGCGATGGCATCGGCCATGCCGATCGTGACCACCAGGTCGGGGGCGCGAGGCGTCGAGGAACTCGACGGCCATGCGCTTTTCGTCGTCGAAGATGAAGATCCGGGAGCGTTCGCCAATCGAATCCTCGAACTGATAGACGACGCAGATGCACGTTGCCGGATCTCCGCACGCGCGCGTTCTGCTGCAGAACAGTGGAACGCGGCGCAGGTCAGCACGCTGGTGGGCGCCCTGGTCAGGAAGTCGACCCGATGCGCGGCACGTGACGCAGCCAAACCTTCGCAGTCACGGATCGCCATCGATCCCTTCAACTTGGGAGGGACGTGATGCCGAACTTGGTACTTCTGCTGCAGGAAATCGCCTGCAAGCTCTGGTCGGGCGTGGGTGAACGCACGGGCGTCAAGGGCTTTCATGCATTCGACGGTCTGCGCGGCTACATGGCCTGGTGGGTGGTGATCGGTCATGGCCTGCATCTATGCGGCCTTCAGAACATTGCGCCGGCCATTCTTTCCAGCGGCGACCATGCCGTGAACGTGTTCGTGAGCCTAAGCGGATTCGTCATTTCACATCTGTTGCTGGAACGGCGCGAGCCTTATGGCAGGTATCTGGTGCGACGAGCTTTTCGCATCTTTCCCATCTACTGGTTCGCGCTGGTCTGCGCCATGCTGCTGGCACAGATGTACAGCTCGGTATATGCAGGTGACTGGGTCTTCCAGCACGAGATGCGAGCGGCTCGCGCTGTCGCCACGGAAGCAGAGTTCAGCAAGTACCTGCTGCTGCATGTCAGCTTGCTGCACGGCCTGGTGCCCGATACCTGGCTGCCTTTCAGCTCGACAGCTTTTCTTGCGCCGGCGTGGAGTCTGTCGCTGGAGTGGCAGTTCTACCTCGTCGCCCCGCTTGTGGTCGCTGGCCTCGCAAAGCCAGGCATGTCGAGGCTTCTCACGCTTTTGCTTCTGAGCGCTTCGTGGGTGTTGTTCAAGAAGGTGCTGCCGCTGCAATGGCAGTACCCGGCAGTCCTTCCACTTTCCATACATTTCTTCATGCTCGGCATCCTCTCGCGGGTATTCCTGCAAGTTCTGTCGAGCATCGGTTTCTGGCTGATTCCCGTCGTCCTGGTGATGAGCGGATTGGCTCCCCATTCCGTGAGTACAGAGGTGGCTGTATGGGGCGTCTTCATGGCAGCCGCTTGCCTTCAACTGCGCGCATCGCAGGCGAAGGGAGCCGCCCGGGATCCGGCCTGGTTCTCCAGGCTCCTGGAATTCGTCACTTCGAATTCGGTGGCACGTTGGCTGGGAGAGTTCTCCTACTCGACGTACCTCATACACATCACTCTCTTTTCGCTGGTCGGCTGGATTGCAGCGAAGCTCGGCGGAGCATGGACTCAGCAGATTGCCGCGGTCAGCACGTCCATTGCCATCCTCCTCCTCATACCGCTGAGTTATTTGCTGTACCGGTTCATCGAAAAACCATTCATCCGCTGGGGCGCCGCGTTGGCCAAACCCCAGGGCATTTCACTGAAGGCGGTGTGAGCCGATGCTGAAGTCGCTGCTTCTCGGATCGGTCAACCGGGCGGTCAAACCTTTTCCAAGCGTCCAGCAAACGTTGGCTGGCTGGAAAACAAACGTCAAGCGGTGGGCCAAGCTCCGCTACTTCGCGAGCGATGTCATTCACGCCAAGCGCTTCATGTTCTGGTCCGAGCGCGATCCGTCGTATGCGAAGCTCAGTTCCGAATTGCTCTTCCAGTTTCACAAGCTCGAGAAAGGGCTGTGCATCCCGGGCACGAAGCGCTACTTCGGTCGAGACCCGCTCGTTGCGACGTGCCAGCTGGTGGAGAGCTGGCAGGCGCATGGGTTCTCGATGCAAGACCCGGTCTTCATCGGTGCGATTGAAGCCTTGAGGGCCTATCGGACCCGCCTTGAAGCGACACCCGCGAACGCGGAAGATGCACCACTGATTCAACGACTGCTGAACAGTTGCCTGAGTCACACGACCGAAGCGCCGCAGTTCTCAACACCACACGCCTATCGCAGAACCGAAGACGCAGCCGATGTATTCGACCGACTGTGCCGGGACCGCCGGAGCGTGCGCTCGTACTCCTCCACGGCGGTCCCTCTGCCCTTGTTGCAAGAGGCCATTGCAACCGCCCAGCTCAGCCCGAGCGCATGCAATCGACAACCGTGCAGGGTGCATGTCTACCGCGATGCTGCGCAGATCAAGCAGATGCTGTCCTTGCAGAACGGCAATTCCGGATTTGGTCACCTGCTGTCAACGCTGCTGGTCATCTGTGCCGACAGTCGTTCCTTCTTCGACGCATCCGAGAGGCATGAGCCCCATGTGGACGGCGGCTTGTTCGCGATGAGCTTGATCCTCGCTCTGCAGGCGCGCGGACTGGCGAGTTGCTGCCTGAACTGGTGCGTCGCGCCCGAGGTCGATGCGGAGGCACATGTGAGGGGCGAGTTGCCCGAGCACGATCAGGTGATCATGTACCTGGCTGTCGGCTACGCATCGCCAGATGCACTGGTGCCGAGATCTGCAAGGCGCGACGTCGGATCGATCATGACGATCCACGGCGCATGAGCCTTCCCGCGGCCAATCGCAAGGGCATCCATTGAGCAACGACTTGCGCGCCAAGGTCAGATCCGGCGTGTTGTGGTCCGCCGTCCAGAACTGGGGAGTGCGGCTGAGTTCACTCCTGCTGTTCATGGTGGTCGCACGCTGGCTGTCTCCGGAACAGCTCGGTCTTTTCGCGGCAGCGACCGTGGTGATCGCCTTTCTCAACCTGCTGTCCGAACAGGGCCTGGGTGAGGCGCTGGTCCAGCGCGAAGAGATCACGCAGGAGCAGATCAACTCGGTGTTCTGGCTCAACCTGGGCGCGTCGCTGCTCATCGTCGGTCTGCTCTGGTTTGTCGCGCCGCTGATCGCAGCGCTCATGAAACTTCCGGAACTGGTCCCGATCCTGCGCGTCGTTTCGCTGTCGATGCCGCTGACCGCTGCCTCGTTCGGTCAGTTGGCCATGCGCAGGAGACGCTTCGAGTACCGATGGCTCGCAAAGACGGTCCTGGCATCCACGATGGTCTCGAGCATGGTGGCCCTGGCGATGTTGTTTGCCGGCCTGGGCGTCTGGAGTCTGGTGGCCCAGAGCCTCACCACGGCCGCCGTGATCAGTGCCTTGTTGTGGATCAGGCCGAGCTGGCACCTCACGATGAAGACCGATTTCGCTGCCACTCGCCCCTTGATGGCCTACGGTGCGAAACGGGTCTCGACTTCCCTGCTCGACTTCGCCAACACGCGATACATCGAACTGTTCCTGGCCTCCACCTTGGGGCCAGCTTCGCTTGGGCTGTACACGGTCGGCGTGCGTGTCTACCAGGCGCTCATGCAGGTCTTCAGTTCGACCATTCTTGAAGTGGCGCAAAACGGCTTCTGCCGACTGTCTGCGGACAGGCCGGGCTTGATACGCGCCTATTTTCAGAGCATTGCGGCCACAGCGGCGATCGTGATGCCGGTGTTCATTCTGATTGCGGCGGTAGCCCCGTCGCTGACGGTCACGCTGTTCGGTGCACGTTGGGTCGCCAGTGCGGAGGTCACGCGATGGGTGGCGATGCTGGGGGCCGTTCAAGTCCTGCAGGTCTACAACGGTACGGTCTACAACGCGATCGGCCGGCCTGGCGTGGGGCTGCAGTTCATGATCTTCAAGGTGATGCTGACATTCAGTGCCCTGTTCCTTGCCAGGGACGCCGGCCTTCAAGTCCTTCTCCAAGCATACGTAGCCAGCCAGTTGGCGACCACACCCCTGAGCTTCTGGCTCGTGAGGCGATTGATCGGTGTGTCCCTGACGCAGCTGTTTGGGACTCTGTGGCCCTATGTGCTGTCCAGCACTTTCATGGCCCTTGTCGCGCTCGGTGTCGCTTCGCTGCTCGAGGCGAGGGGAACTCCCGCTCCACTGGTTTTGCTGGGCGCATGCGCCGCTGCAGTCAGCGTGTACCTCCTCTGCCTGCAGTTCTTCGCGCCCGCAGCGTTGCAGACTGGCCTCCGGTTCCTTCGACCAGGACGGCAGCCCACCGCCGCGGCCTGAATCTCCAGCACAACCAGCGCTGAACGCCCAACTCACCATGCCCCTCGAACACCTGAAGCGACTCCGCCGGCACTTGCTCGCATGGCGAGACATTTCCGCACTGAAGGGGCAATTAGCTGATCGTGTGAGCGAGAAGCCGGAACCTGGCGAATCCACGCTGTTGCGGCGCCTCCTGATATTGCCAAGCGATCCCTGGACACTGGTCGGGGCCAAAGGTGACGAAGCCATGATGCAAGCGGTGACCACCCGTCTTCGACAGTACAGTGCCGACTTGCAGGTCGGCGTGATCACTGCAACGCCAGGCGCTGAAGCGGCAGCGGGCCAACTCGCCTTTGCTTCAGTGCCCGCGTGGGACTGCACCCTCGCTGAAGCTGCGACCCAGATCAAGGCATTCGATCCCGATGCAATGGTGGTGCTCGGTGCCGACGTACTGGATGGCTACTACAACCCGGTCACGGCCAGCCGGATGCTGCTATTGGCTGACGCCGCTGCCCGGCAAGGTGTTCGCGTCTCGATCCTGGGCTTCAGCTTCAACAATCGACCGAGCAGTCTGGTCAAACCGGTGTTCGAGGGCCTGAGCAAACGCGTGGCGATCAACTTGAGGGATCGAGTTTCATTCGATCGCTTCCATTCATTCTGCAATGCTCCGTGCCGCCTCGTTGCAGACTCTGCCTTCATGCTCGAGGCAGACTTCAGCGGCGATACCGTGCAGGCCGTCGAACATTGGTCGACAAGTCGGCGAGCCGCTGGCGATGTCATCGTCGGGTTCAACATGCACCCGATGCTTTTCCGGCATGCAAGTGCGGATCAGATCAATGCCTTGGTGAAGAGTGCGGTGAGCGCGCTTCGCGCCTTGGCGCAGCGCCGGCCTGTGTCCATCTTGCTGCTGTCTCACGACTACCGTGGGCACGATGGCGACGACGTCTGTCTCGCACCGATTGCACTGGCACTGGCTGACGAACTCGGACCGCGGCTGAACTACCCGACAACTCGGTTCTCTGCAGCACAGCTCAAGGCCATGGCGAGCTTCACGGATGGCGTCGTGACCGGTCGCATGCATCTCGCCATCGCAACGCTGGGTATGGGTCGTCCAGTAGCCGCGTTGACCTACCAGGACAAGTTTCAGGGACTGTTCGCGCACTTCGAGTACCCCGAACGCTTTCTGCTGACCCCTGCTGCCGCTGCAGATGCCAGCAAACTGACGGCCATGGTGGAAGAGTTCGTGGACCGGTTGCAAGAGTTGACGCAGTGCGTACGGGAACATCTTCCCGCTGTCAGAGAGGCATCCTTCGTCAATCTGGAGCGGGTGCTGCCGAGCAACGCGCCAGCTTGAAGAGACCGTGTGTCGATGCAGGAGAAGACCACCGACGCCGATAGATAGCGAGCTTCACCCCACCGACTTGACGACTGTGCGGGGATACGTTTGCACCGCCAGGATTGAGACAGTCACCTGCGGGGGCGCAGCAGCAAGGCGACCGCATCGCCCAGGATCCTTTGAAAGTTTTTCTCGGTCAGCGTGGACGTGATGCGCTGGTGCCCACGCTGAGCGAGTTC
>Ga0073904_10001129_pt1 | contig 19863 bp, 19 predicted proteins | sample KloWWTrecipitate_FD_66668 | JGI IMG/M metagenome (GOLD analysis project Ga0073904, IMG submission 66668) | Active sludge microbial communities from Klosterneuburg, Austria, studying microevolution and ecology of nitrifiers - Klosterneuburg... | ecosystem: Engineered > WWTP > Aerobic digester >... | reverse complement strand
GCCAAGCACGTCAAGTCCAACGCCATCATCTACGTCAAGGACGGCGCCACCGTCGGCATCGGCGCAGGCCAGATGAGCCGCCTCGATTCAAGCCGCGTCGCCCACCGCAAGTCGATCGACGCGGCCGAAGCCGCCGGTATCGACGGCGCTCTGACCAAGGGCTCGGTCGTCGCCTCCGACGCCTTCTTCCCGTTCCCCGACGGCATGCTGGCCGCCGTCGAAGCCGGCGCCACCGCCGTCATCCAGCCCGGCGGCTCGATGAATGACCAGGCCGTCATCGACGCGGCGGACGAGGCGGGCGTCGCGATGGTCTTCACCGGCATGCGCCACTTCCGGCACTGAGCTTAGTAGACTTGCAGGCCCAGGTGCTGCTGCATGTGGTCGAAGTCGCGATCTCTATGCAGAAGGCGGTGGCCGTTCTGGATACAGAATGTGCCGATGATCATGGTCGTCCTGCGGATGCCTATTCCGATCCCGCGCAGCTGTCGGTAGTTGCGTGCTGCAGCAATGGCGATGTCCTCGTCCAGCATTGAGGCCGCGCGAAACAAGCGGAGGCCATCCCTGATCCGCGTGGCGTCCCTTTCCGATCGTGCTCCCTGCAAGAGCTCAAGGAGAACGAGGTCGCCGACGACCACCTCGTCAAGATTGCTGATCGAGCGCAGCCGATGAACTTCGGGCGTCACGACATCGCGGTAGTGAGGTATCCAGACCGACGTGTCGACGACGATAATTTTGTCTCGTCGTAAGGGGTGCCGTCTTCGTGAAACACGCGTCCCTCCCGCATGGCATCAAGGTCACCTTCCCACCCTATGCCGCGCATACTCTCCAGCGCCTCTCTGAGGCGCGCATTGCGCGGCACGCGCCGCATCGCCTCTTCCACTGCGCCCTTCTTCGTCGTCTGGCCGGTCACCCGCATGGTCTCGGCCATCAACTCGTCGTCGATATCGATGTTGGTCCGCATCCGAACCTCCGATGTGTATGAATTGACAAAAACATGCACATCGTGGCCGCCGGCTTCAAGCGCTGCGGGCGAGATCCGATAGCAGGCCCGCGGCGACGGTCAGCCGCGATACGGTGATGTCGCCCTCCGTCAGGTCGGCAACCGCTCCGACGGCACGGTCGATGGCCTCCGGCCTTGCGCCGTGCCAGGCGGTCAGCCGTGCGGCGGTGTCGGCGTCACCCGCTGCCAGCACGTCCGCCGTGAGGTCGCGCAGGGCGCGCATCAGGTTGGCCAGCGCCCGGTCGAGCGCCATCCGGTCGAACCGGTCGGCGAGGACGATGCCGTTGCCCGCCTCGATGATCCGGCCCAGCCCGAACCGCGCCATCACGCCGAACAGAGCCTCCGCCGTCTCGTTCGTACTGGTCCCCGCCCGGCCCGCCACCAGCACGATGTCGCAGCCGAGCGACAGCGCGGAAAGCTCGGCGATGGCGCGGGAAATCTCGCGCGGTGCGCCGCCCGCCTCAAAAGCGGCAGCGCGCGCCTCGATAGAGGCCAGCAAGTCAGGCGGCACGAGGCCGGGCAGGGCGGCCCGGATCTGGTCGATACCGCGCCGGTATCGTTCGACCAGCGGTTGCAGCCCGTCGTCAAAGCTTTCGTTGCGCAGCAGCCAGAGCGTGGCGCGCGTCAGCAGCGTCTCGACCTCGGCATAGAGCCGGTTCTGCGTATCGCCCGGCACCAGCGTATCGAGCGCATCGAGCGCACTGTTGAGATCGGTGAGCCCGAAGGCATCGCGCGCCGCGGCATAAGCCGCCGCCACCTGGCCCACATCCGCGCTCGTCGCCTCGGTGATTTCGTGGACGAAGGCCGGCCCGCCACGGTTGATCATGGCGTTGGCCAGCACCGTGGCGATCACCTCGCGGCGCAGCCGGTGGCTGCTGATCGTCTCGCGGAACGCCTCGACCAGCTTGTCGGGGAAATAGCGGAACAGTTCGCGTCCCAGATAGACGTCCTCAAGCGCCCGCGAGCCGACCAGTTCGGCCGACACCGTGTTCTTGGCATAGGCGAGGAGCGTTGCAAGCTCCGGCCGGGTGAAGCCGTGGCCGCCCGCCGAGCGCTCCTTGAGCTCGGCGTCGGTCGGCAGGTCCTCGACCTCGCGGTTCAACAGCCCGCGCGCTTCGAGTCCACGCATCAGCGCCACGTGATCCGGGAACTCGGCAAGCCCGCGCTCGGCCGCGACGGAGATCGCCAGCGTCTGCAGGTAGTTGTTCCTCAGGCACAACTCCGCCACCTCGCCGGTCATCGATTCGAGGAACTCGTTGCGTGCCCGCTCGGTCAGTTGTCCCGACCGCACCAGAGGCCCGAGCGCGATCTTGATATTCACCTCGAGGTCCGACGAATTCACGCCTGCCGAATTGTCGATGGCGTCCGTATTCAGCCGCCCGCCGCCCTGCGCATATTCGACGCGCCCACGCTGCGTCATGGCGAGGTTGGCGCCTTCGCCCACCACCTTGGCGCGCAGTTCATTGCCGGTGATGCGGATCGCGTCGTTCGCCTTGTCGCCGGCCTCGGCGTCGGTCTCGCCTGAGCCGCGCACATAGGTGCCGATGCCGCCGAACCAGACGAGATCGACGTCGGCCCGAAGGATCGCGCCAATCACCTCGGCGGGCGACACTTCCGCCGCCCCGAGCCCCAGCATGGCGCGGGCTTCGGCGAACAACGGCACCGTCTTCAGCGCCCGCGAATAGACGCCCCCGCCCTTGCTCAGCAGCTCCTTGTCATAGTCCTGCCAGCTCGAACGTTCGAGCCCGAACAGCCGGGCGCGTTCGGCCAGCGAAATCGCCGGATCGGGGGTCGGGTCGATGAAGATGTCGCGATGATCGAACGCCGCGACGAGCCGCGTCTCAGGCGACAGCAGCATGCCATTGCCGAACACGTCGCCGCTCATGTCGCCGACGCCCACGGCGGTGAACGGCTCGCTCTGGATATCGCGGTCCAGCTCGCGGAAGTGCCGCTTCACCGCTTCCCACGCGCCGCGTGCGGTAATGCCCATTTCCTTGTGGTCGTAACCGGCCGAGCCGCCCGAGGCGAAGGCGTCGCCCAGCCAGAAATCGCGGCCGATGGCGATGGCGTTGGCGGTGTCCGAAAAGCTCGCCGTGCCCTTGTCCGCGGCGACCACGAGATAGGGGTCGTCGGCATCGCGCCGGCGCACGTCGGGGGGCGGGCTGATCAGGTCGCCTTCGAGGTTGTCGGTGACATCGAGCAGCGTCGAAATGAAGATGCGGTAGCAGGCCGTGCCCTCGTGCAGCACCGTCTCGCGATCGGCGCCGGGCGGCAGCTTCTTGGGCACGAACGCGCCCTTGGCGCCCACCGGCACGATGATGGCGTTCTTGACCTGCTGCGCCTTCACCAGCCCCAGCACTTCGGTGCGAAAATCCTCCGGCCGGTCCGACCAGCGGATGCCGCCGCGGGCGATCGGCCCGAACCTGAGATGCAGGCCCTCGACACGCGGCGAATAGACGAAAATCTCGCGGAACGGATGCGGCTCGGGCAGGTGCTCGATCTTTGCGCAATCGAACTTCAGCCCCAGCGCCGGGCGGCGTCCACCTTCGCCGTCGCGCTGGTAGGCATTGGTGCGCACCACCGCATCGACGAGGTTGATGTAGCGGCGGATGATCCTGTCTTCGTCGAGCGAAGAGGTGGCGTCCAGCGCCGCCGCCAGCACTTCCCGCGCCGCCTCGGTGGCCCGTTCGCGATGCCCCACGAAATGCGGATCATTGAGTGAATGGAACAGCGTCACCAGCGCGTCGGCGACATCGGGGTGCCCAGTCATCACGCTGATGAGGTAGCTGCGCGAAAACGGCAGGCCGATCTGCTTGAGATACTTGCCCAGCGCCCGCAGGATTTCGACATCGTCCCAACCGAGCCCGATCGTCAGCGTCAGCTGGTTAAGCCCGTCGTTCTCGGCCGCTCCCTGCCACACCGCGAGGATGGCGTTCTCGACCTTCACCGCGAGCTGGCCGGCATCGATGTCGATGCCCGGCGGCGCCTCCAGTTCCATGTCGTGGATATAGCTTTGCGGCGCGTTGTCGGGCTCGACCGTATAGGTGCGCTCGTCGATCACCCGGAAGCCGAAATTCTCCAGCATCGGCACGCGGTCGCTGAGCGCGATCGGCGTCTCGCGGTGATAGACCTTGAGCTGCAATCCCACGGCGCCGGTGCGCTTGGTCAGCCGCAGAGCAAGGATGCCGCGGTCGGTCAGGCTCTGCACGATCTCGATGTCGGGCAGTGCCTGCTCGGGCGTGTTGCGCGCCTGGTAGGCCGGCGAGAAGGCCGCGAGGAAATGCGTCACCGCTGCGGGCTCGGGCGCGGCGCGCTTCAGCCGGTCGCCAAAGGTCAGCGTCAGCCCGGTGACCGCGTCCTCCAGCACGCTGCGGCGCACCAGCGGCGTCGGTCCGCCATCGCGGCCGATGATGAAATGCACCCGCACGAGATCGCCCTCGGGAAAGCTCGGGAAATAGGCCGATACCCGTCCCCCATAGGCCCGCGACAGGTGTGCGCCGATGCGGGCGCGGACCTCGCTGTCGTAGCGCTCGCGCGGCAGGTAGCAGAGGACGGAGACGAAATTGTCGAACCGGTCGATGCGCGACAGCACCCGCACCCGCGGCCGGTCGACCAGCGCCGCAATCGCCGTGGCGAATTCGACAAGCTGGTCCTCGCCGATCTGGAACAGTTCGTCCCGCGGGTAGGAATCGAGCGCCGCCATCAGCGCCTTGCCCGAATGGCCGAGCGGATTGTGGCCCGAGCGGCGCATCACCTCGGCGATCTTCCGGCGGATCAGCGGCACCTCGCTGTGCGGGGTGGCCAGCGACATCGAGGTGAACAGCCCGACGATGCGCAATTCGCCCGACACCGCGCCCAGTTCGTCGAACAGCTTGACGCCGACATAGTCCATGTAGGCGCGGCGGTGGACGCGCGCCTTGGCGTTCGCCTTGGTCACCAGCACCGGTTCGGGGTCGGCGAGGAAGGCGAGATGCTGGCCGGTCATCTCGACATAGTCGGTTCCCGCGCGCAAAAACCGGTAGTCCGGGTCTTCCAGCACGCCGCGGCCCGTTCCCTCGACCGGCACCAGCTGCGGCGCGCCATCCGCGGCCTCTTCGAGCCGGTACTCGCGCATGCCGAGGAAGGTGAAATTCTGCTTCGCCAGCCAGCCGAGGAAATGCATGGCCTCGGCCACGGCGGCAGGCGGCGCGGCGCGGGGCGGGGTGTCGTGCCAGCTCTGGATGACGCGGTGCAGCCGCTCCAGCATCGGCCGCCAGCCGGCGACCACGCGGGCGACTTCACCCATCACCTCGTCGATCTCGCGCCGCATGGCGTGGCGCGCAGCGTCGTTTGGCAGGGGGTCGATGTGGATGTGGAGGAAGCTTTCCGGCCGCGTCCCCGCCGCCGGGGCCTCGAGCACGCGGAACGTCGCCGCATCGAAGATCAGGATCGGGTGCGTCATGAAGCGGATGGCGCCGCCCCTCGCACGGATCGCCGCCATCACGCTGTCGACGATGAACGGCATGTCGGCCGAAAACACCTCGATGATCTCGGGGTGCCCGTCATCGAGCGGTGGGATGATATAGGTCTCGTGGCTGCCAAGGCCGCGCCGGCCCAGCCGCTCGTAGCTCTGCCGGAACAGCTGCTCCAGCATTTCGGGCGCAAGCGTCGCGAGATCTTCGGGGTCGGCGGCTTCTGTGACGGCCTTGAGGAACCGCGCAAAGCCCGGCTCGCTGTCGGCATAGGCCTGTGCCCGCGAAAGCAGGCTCGCCCGGGCTTCGTGGAAATGCGCCTCGTTCACCGTGTCTGCCTCTGCGACCGGGTGCGCTCCCGCGTCCGCCATCGCCGCCCCCTCGCACGCCGGGGAAGGGTTTTCCCGAGCGCCGCCGATGATTTGTTACCATAGCAGCAATCACTTGCATCCATAAGTGCCGCGGGGCACATCGGGGTCACCGCTTTCGGCCAACTTGACCGCGTGCGCCCGCAGGGCATAGAACGACCCGTTATTTCTTGAGCTTCCCCGAGGTTGGATACCGCTTTCCGAATGGCTAGAACGCTTTACGACAAGATCTGGGACGACCACCTGGTCGGCACGAACGAGGACGGCACGGGCCTCCTCTACATCGATCGTCACCTCGTGCACGAGGTCACGAGCCCGCAGGCGTTCGAGGGCCTTCGAATTAACGGGCGCAAGGTCCGCCATCCCGAGCGCACGCTCGCGGTGGTCGATCACAACGTCCCGACGTCCGATCGCCGCTTCGGTATCGATGATCCCGAAAGCCGGCTGCAGGTCGAAACCATGGCGCAGAACGCCAAGGATTTCGGCGTCGAGTACTTCAACGAGCTCGATAGCCGCCAGGGCATCGTCCACATCGTCGGCCCCGAGCAGGGTTTCACCCTCCCGGGGATGACTATCGTGTGCGGTGACTCGCATACCTCGACGCACGGCGCTTTCGGCGCGCTGGCGCATGGCATCGGCACGTCCGAAGTCGAGCACGTTCTCGCCACCCAGACGCTGATCCAGCAGAAGGCGAAGAACATGCGCGTGACCGTCGACGGGAAGCTCCCCGACGGCGTCACCGCCAAGGACATCACGCTGGCCATCATCGGCGAGACCGGCACCGCCGGCGGCACGGGCCATGTGCTCGAATATGCCGGCGAGGCGATCCGTGGTCTGACCATGGAAGGCCGCATGACGGTCTGCAACATGTCGATCGAGGGCGGCGCCCGCGCCGGCATGATCGCGCCCGACGAGAAGACCTTCGAGTACGTGAAGGGCCGTCCCCGTGCGCCAAAAGGCGCGGCCTATGACATGGCCCGCAAGTACTGGGAAACGCTCTATACCGACGACGGCGCGCATTTCGACAAGGAAGTGCGGCTCGATGCGGCAAAGCTCCCGCCGATCGTGTCCTGGGGTTCTTCGCCCGAGGACGTGATCTCGGTGCAGGGCGTCGTTCCCAATCCGGACGACATCGCCGACCCCAACAAGCGCGCCAGCAAGTGGCGGGCGCTCGAGTACATGGGTCTCGTGCCGGGCACCAAGATCACCGACATCTCGATCGAGCGCGTGTTCCTCGGTTCGTGCACCAACGGCCGCATCGAGGACCTTCGTGCCGCCGCGGCCGTGCTGCGCGGGCAGAAGGTGCGCGAGGGCGTCAGCGCCATGGTCGTGCCGGGTTCGGGTCTCGTCAAAGCCCAGGCGGAAGCCGAAGGCCTCGACCTGATCTTCAAGGCAGCGGGCTTTGACTGGCGCGAGCCGGGCTGCTCGATGTGCCTTGCGATGAACGCCGACAAGCTGAAGCCGCAGGAGCGCTGCGCTTCGACCTCGAACCGCAACTTCGAAGGCCGCCAGGGCTTCAAGGGCCGCACCCACCTCGTGTCGCCCGCGATGGCGGCAGCAGCGGCAATCGCCGGCCACTTCGTCGACATCCGCGAGTGGCCGCGGCACTAAGGCGAATTGGGAATAGCGAAGTAGCGAGTAGGGTTTTCCTATTCGCTACTCCCCATTCGCTATTCGCGCTCTTGCCATGACAGACTGGTCCACCCTCAAAGCCCCGACCCTCGACGATTTCGAGGTCATCGCGAAGGCGGCGTTCGACGCATTGCCCGAGCCCTTCAAGGGCCTCGTGCAGGGCGTCCCCTGTTCCGTCCAGGAATTCGCCGACGAAGAGACGCTGGAAGACCTCGGCATCGAGTCCGAGTTCGACCTGATGGGCCTCTTCCGCGGCGTCGGCCGCACCCAGTACGGCATGGGTGAAGCGACCGGGCAAATGCCCAACCAGATCTGGCTCTACCGCCGCGCCATCCTCGACTACTGGGCCGAGCACGAGGAAACGCTGGGCGCCGTGATCACCCACGTCCTCATCCACGAAATCGGCCACCACTTCGGCTTCTCCGACGACGACATGGAAGAAATCGAAGCCCGCGCCGCCCGCGAGGAAGAGTAGGGGTCAGGCAGCGTCCTTGTTGGCGCTGTACGCATTGATGTCATCGAGCCAGCCGCTCGCCGCGTCGGTCTCAGCGACCGTCAGATCATAGGCGCTCTGCAGGTTCAGCCAGAAATCCGGCGTGGTCCCGAAGAATTTCCCCAGCCGCAACGCGGTGTCCACCGTCACCGGGATTTCCTCGCGGACCAGCCGCTCCATGCGCGCGCGCGACGTCATCAGGCGCTTGGCCAAGGTGTAGGGCTTGAGGCCGAGCGGCGCGAGGAACTCTTCGCGCAGGATTTCTCCCGGATGCACGGGGGGAGAAACGCGGATGACAGACTGTGCCTTGCTCATCGAATCCATCCTAGTGGTAGTCCACGATCTCGACATCTACCGCGCCTTCCAACGTCCAGCGGAAGCAGATGCGCCACTGGTCGTTGATCCGGATCGAATGCTGCCCGGCGCGGCCTCCGCGCAGCGCCTCCAGCCGGTTGCCGGGCGGCGATCCGAGGTCCCCCAGCACCCTCGCAGCCACAATCATCGCGAGCTTTCGCTTCGCCGGTTGCAACAGATCTCCCGGAAATCCCTTGGGAGCACTACGGTTGCGCAGCACCTGTTCCGTCAGCTTGCCGCGCGTTGAGACGATCATGGGGTCAAACGTACCACATTGAGATACGTTCGCCAAGCTTTCGTATCCTGACGAGATACGCAGCGTCGCCATGCATTGAAGGATCCCCCATTGCATCCCCACCCACAACGTCACCCGCGGGCTCGACCCGCAGGCCCACGCGATCCGTCAACGCGCACCCACCCATCGAGTGGATGCCCGGGCCACGGCGAACGCCCGCCGCTACTTCCGCGGTACGAAATCGAATTCCGCTTCACGGCCGCCCGACGTGTCGTCCGAGACGCGCAGCGCGAGGCCTTCTGCCTCGAGCGCGGCGATCCATTCGTCCCAGCCCACCAGTTCGAAGCCGCCGGGCCGGTCCTGTCCCTGGCTCTCGCCGGAATTCAGCTCATCCTGGCCGAAGGTGATCTGCAGCACATTCCGGCTCCTCGTGCCGGAGGGCACTTCCATCAGCAGCGGGCTGCCGCCGCGCGCTTCCGCCCACTGGCGGATATCCGCCGCTTTGGTGAGGATTTTCGACATCCGATTGTGTTCCTTCGCTACGACCAGTTCCACCGGCTTTGATTCACGCCCCGTGGTAGGAGCATGACACGGACCGATATACTATCCTAGTTTGCATGCGCTGGCAGCGCGCGTTAAACGGTTCTTTCGTGCCGGCCGGTAGGTACGGACCCGGGGAGCCTCTGGACGTAGTATTGAATGAGCGGCGCAGGTTTTATTCTTACAATCAACATCTTCGTTGCCGGGCTGTTCTCGGTGGCGTTCTTTCTCATCGCCATCAACAACCGGACAGATCGCGTCGCGCAGTGGTTCGGCGTCGGATATCTGTTTGGCGTCAGCTACTTCGTGTTCGAGTTCCTGCTGCCGCTGCAGGTCTCGCCTAAGCTTGCGGGCTATCTTGCCTTCGCCGCGTTCTTCATGGCGCTGGCAACCGTCAATGTCGGCCTCGCGCTGCGCTACAAGGTTCCGGTGCCTTGGCGCCTGCTGGGCGCCGTTCTCGGTGTCTCCTTCGTCGCCAACTGGTTTGCCTTCGATCTGCCGCGCGGCTCGTTTGAACGCATGATGTTCTATCAGGCGCCCTATGCCGTGCTGCAGGTGATCGGCGCGGGGATCGTGCTTCACTCCAGGCGCCGGCAGCCGCTGGATATCGGCCTTATCGTGGTCTTCGCCCTCAGCGCCATCCAGTTCCTGTCGAAGCCGTTTGTTGCCCAGATCACCGGTGGGCCAGGGGCCTCCGCGCAGGCCTATATCGGCACCAACTACGCGCTCTATTCGCAGACCGCCGGGGCCGTGTTTGGCGTTGGCGTCGGGTTGCTCATGCTGGCGATTCTGGCGCGCGATCTCGTCAGCGACATCACCGCTCAATCGGAAACCGATCCGCTGTCAGGCCTGTTCAACCGGCGCGGCTTTGAGGATCGGGTCGAGCCCGGCATCATCGCCGCCAACCGGGGCGGCGTTCCGGCATCGTTCATCGCCATCGATCTGGATCACTTCAAGACCATCAACGATACGTTTGGCCATGAAGCGGGGGACCGGGTGATCCGCGGCTTTGCGCAACTGCTCAAAAGCACGGCGCCGCCGCGCGCCATCACCGCCCGGATGGGCGGCGAGGAGTTCGCGCTGTTCCTGCCCGGCACCAATCTTTCGTCGGCCCGTCTCTTTGCCGAAGGGGCGCGGGCGGCCTTTGCCAACATGTCGTTCGAGGGGCTGGACGAAAGCATGCGGTTCACGGCGAGCTTTGGCGTTGCCGAGTACGAAAACCGCGAAAGCCTGTCGGACCTGCGCCGCCGCGCCGATGGCGCGCTCTATGCCGCCAAACGCGCCGGGCGCGACCGGGTGCATGTGGCCGAGTCCCACCCCGACACGCCCCCCGGCGCCGGGGCCGTGCCCGAGAAAAAGCGCTCGGCGCGCTTGCTCTGATCGGGCGCGGCATATCCCGTCAGCCGGCGAGCCCGCGCAACAGTTCGCCAAGTGCGTCGCCAAAATCGTAGGCCTCGTGCACCGCTGACGCCTCGCCTTTGCTGGCCAGCGCGCCGGCGATGGCCGCGCCGTGGGTGAAATCGACGAGAATGCCGACCCAGAGGTGCGATTGGCGCGGGGTCATGCCCATGCCGCCGAGCAACCGCGCGATGGCCTCGGTAATCCGCCGCGCCTGTTCGGGAAACGCCCGTGGACGGCTTAAGATCAGCAGCGTCAGGTCGGGGTGGCGCAGCACCTCGGCATGATAGGCCAGCAGCAGTCCCTCGATCCGGGCGCGGGGCGCTCCGCCGGCAGGTTCGCGAACGGTGGCATAGACCCGGTCCGCCATCGCGGCGATCAGGCCGTCGCGATCCCCGAAGTGGTGGTAGATGGCCATCGGCGTCACGCCAATCCGCCCCGCCAGCGCCCGCATGGTGAAACCGTCAATGCCGGCCGTGCCAAGCAGCTCCAGCGCCGCCGTCAGGATCGCGTCAGGCGCGATGCCGGCGACCGGCCGTCCGCGTGGCCGGTTCATGCGGACACCCGATAGGCGGACTGCACGAGCCCCGACGGAAAACTCTGCGTCCGCTCGTGGATCAGCGGCAGGTCCCCGGGCAGGGTGTCGAACAGCCGTCGGCCCGACCCGAGCAGGATGGGAACCGACGTGATCACCATGTCGGCAATCAGCCCGGCCCGCAGGAATGACTGGATGACGAGGCCGCCATCGACATAGGCGCGGCGCACCCCTTCGGTATCGAGCAGGTTCATCACCTCGGCCGGCGAGGCATCGATGACCCGCACTTTTGCGGCCACTTCGGGCGGCAGGTCCGCTGCCCGCAGCGTCGCCGACAGCACGACGACCGGCCGGGTATATGGCCACGGTGTCACATGGCGCATGCTCTCCCAGGTGCCCCGGCCCATCACGATGACATCCTTGTCGGCGATGAAGGCGTCGTAGCCGTGGTCCTCTGCGGGATCGTCGCGCTCGAGCAGCCAGCAAATGTCCCCGTTTTCGCGCGCGATGAAGCCGTCGAGGCTCGTCGCGATAAACACATGTCCGGTGGTCATCAGGCGCTCCGCATAATTATACGATGTATAATTATGCTGCGGCTTCACGCCCAGTCAATGCGCGTCAGCTTCGCCGCATTCGCTTGCCGGCAAACAGAAAATCCGGCCGAATCCCAGGGGACCGGCCGATCACAACTCACGCGCGTCTCAGCTAGTTGACGTCGCGGCGGACCACGAACTCGAAATCCGGATCGGCGCGGTCGGAGACGCGCAGCGCCAACTGCCGGCGGTCGAGTTCGGCCAGCCAGGCGGTCCACGAAACCGGGCTCAACCCGTCATCCACCTGCGGCATGCCGGCCTCCGGCGCCGCCTTGGGCGTCACGAAGGTGAGGGCGAGCCGCGACTCGGGTTGCCCGAAGCGGTTGTGGCCGCGGCGGATCGCGGGCGTACCGTGATGGTTGGCCGCCCAGATGCGAATTTCGTGGTGATGGATCAGCATGTGCGTGTGCATTTTGGCCTCCCCTCCGCCAGACAGGAACGCAGCCGACTCATCGAAGTTCCGACCGCCTGCCGCTGATCGGCCGGCATTGTGTCGCACTGTTGACGAACCTGCCGTTACGCCAGAAAGCCGACGAAACGGCCCGAAACCAGCACCGATATCCACAGCCCTGCCGAGGCGGCGGCGAGCACCTTGCCCGTCGATCCCGCGGCCTCGCGATGCAGCCGGAACGTCGTGAAAACCGCCGCATTGGCGAGCGCCAGCACGAGCAGCAGCAGCTTGATGCGGAAGGCCGGATTGGCGAAGTAATCCACTGGCTGGACGCTGAACAGCGCCGCTCCGCTGAGCACCGCCACCGCAAGCGCGCCGATCGCCACCGGCCGCAGATGCGCAATGACAGTCTCTACCGGCAGCTTTCGCGCCACCCCGAGCACGCGCAGGTCCATCAGCAGCGCCGCCGTCACCAGCACGCCGATCGCCAAGATGTGCAGCGCATTGACCAGCGGATAGAGGATGAAGGACGATCGGAACCACGCGGCCGGGCCAAAGGCCTGCAGCGCCTCCAGCATGCTCAGATCTGCTTCGCCCGGTCCGGGTAGACGTCGAACGTCTTGTCGCCGAAGACGATCCGGACCGCCTTCATGCGCGTCTCGTTGTGGTCGACCGAGCGGTTGCCGATGGCCGTGATCTCGTCACCCGCCTTCACCGCGCCCTCGACGAAGCCGGCCGCCGTGGTCGGGCCGGGCGGAGCAAGCTCGACGCGCCAGACCGTGCCCTCGACGTCGAGGTCGATCGTCGCATGCGGGTTGCCGAGATAGACGGCTTTCACGATGCCCTCGAGCTGGAAAAAGCCCGTCTCCGTCCACGACCAGCCGTGATGCGCCAGCGCCGGGGCAGCTAGGCCGCCAGCAAGGGCCGTAGCGAGAAGGGCGGCTTTCAGGAACTGCAGTTTCATCAGGTCCTCCTCCATCGGTGGTCGAGGCAGAGGCTAACACGGCGAAAGCGGCTTGAAAGCGGCACTCTCGCCATTGTCATCTCAGGCGTCCACCGCCACGTCGAGCGCCAGCGTCACCATGTCCCTCAGCGATGTCTGCCGCTCGGCCGCCGAGATTTCTTCACCGGTGATGAGGCAGTCAGTCATCGTGCAGATGGCCAGCGCCCGCGCCCCGGCCCGCGCCGCGATCGTATAGAGCGCCGCCGCCTCCATCTCGACCCCGATCACCCCCGCCTTGATCAGTGGGCCGTAGGTCGCGAGCCCGTCCTCATGGTAGAAAATGTCGGAGGAAACGACATTGCCCACATGCGCCCGCATGCCCTTCGCCGCCGCCCCATCCGCCGCCGCCCGCAGCAGGCCATAGTCGCCGATCGGCGCATAGGCATAGGCGCCGAAGGCGTTGGTCACGATGGTCGAATCCGAGCACGCGCCCTGCGCGATGATGAGGTCGCGCACCTTCACCTTGGTATTGAGCCCGCCCGCCGTGCCAATCCGCAGCGCCGTCTTCACGCCGTAGACGCTCAGCAGCTCGTGCACATAGATCGACAGCGACGGCTGCCCCATGCCCGTCGCCTGCACCGACACGGGCTTGCCCTTCCACGTTCCGGTGAAGCCGAGGCAATTGCGCACCCCATTCACCTGCCGCACCCCCTCGAGGAACGTCTCCGCCACCCACTGGGCCCGCAGCGGATCCCCCGGCAGCAGCACCGCCTCCGCATAATCCCCCGGCTTTGCTTCATTGTGCGGCGTCATCTTTGTCCCTCAAGCTTCCCCAACCGGTACCGCACTCGGCACCACCCGCGCAAATCCCGCAGTCAGCACACCCTCCCCCGTTGCGGGGAGGGTAGCGCCGCTAGGACCGCAGGTCCGTAGCAAAGCTGGGGAGGGGGGAGGCTCGCACCGCGCGTCACCCCATCGCACCCTTCTCCTTGCGGCCACCCCGCCATTTCCCATATATCGGCCGCTAACCAAGGAGACGGTGATGGTCGCGAAGGTCTTTATCGATGGCGAAGCGGGGACGACGGGTCTGCAGATCCGGGACCGGCTCGCCGGCCGTCGCGATCTCGAGCTGATCTCCATCGCGCATGACAAGCGCAAGGATCAGGATGAGAAGAAGCGCCTCCTGAACCTCGCCGATGTGGCGATCCTTTGCCTGCCCGACGACGCGGCCAAGGAAAGCGTGTCGCTCATCGAGAACGACACGACCAAGGTCATCGACGCTTCGACCGCCCACCGCATCGCGCCGGGCTGGGTCTATGGCTTTGCCGAAATGAGCCGCGACCAGGCCGGCCTGATTGCCAATGCGAAGCGTGTCGGCAACCCCGGCTGCTGGCCGCAGGGCGCCATCGCGACGCTGCGCCCCTTGGTCGAGGCCGGCCTCGTGCCCGCCGATACCCCGATCTCCGTCAACGGCATTTCCGGCTATTCCGGCGGCGGCCGCCAGATGATCGAGGACTATGTGGCGCAGGGCGAGGACGCCAACGAGTTCATGCCCTATGGGCTGGGCTTCAAGCACAAGCACCTGCCCGAGATGAAGGCCTATGCCGGGCTCGGCAGCGAGCCGCTGTTCCAGCCGGCCGTCGGCAATTTTGCGCAGGGCATGATCACCGTCGTGCCGCTGCACACCCACCTGCTGCCCGGCCAGCCGGGTGGCGCGGTACTGCACGCCGCGATCGCCGACTACTATGCCGGCATGAAGGGCTCGTTCCTCGACGTCGCACCCTATGCCGAAGCCGAGCGCGCCCCCGATCTCAACCCCGAGATCTACAACAACACCAACCGCATGCGGCTGCACGTCTTCTCCAACGACGCCCGCGGCCACGCCGTCCTGATTGCCGTCTACGACAACCTAGGCAAAGGCGCGTCTGGGGCAGCGGTGCAGAACCTCAACCTGATGCTCGGCGTCGATCCGGCCACCAGCCTCGCGGCGTAGGGCTTGGGGCGCTCGTTGCCCCAGTCCGCCCCGGAACCCTCCCCACCCACCGCGTCACCCCCGGGCCTGACCCGGGGGCCCACTCAAACCCTCCGATGCCCCGGAGCATCGAGTGGATCCCCGGGTCACGCCCGGCCATGACGGCGGAGAGATTGAGACCGGCGCAGGTGCACCCACACCATAGAACCACGCCCTCATGGTTCGACAAGCTCACCACGAAGGCTACTGCCAAACCGCGCCATGCACGGCTCGGAGTTCTTCATGGTGAGCCAGCCTGCTCCCGCGAAAGCGGGGGAACCACGAAGATCGGGCACTCAGCCTCACCCACCCACCGGGTCATTCCGGCGCAGGCCGGAATCCAGCCCTGACGTCCTCACCCTGCACAGCAGGTTGCCGTCGTCTCAGGAAGGTCCCCGGCCTCCGCCGGGATGACCCGGTGAGAGTTGCAAAAAAGTAATCCCCCACCCCAATCCCCCCTCACATAATCGCATCACTCCACCGCACAGGCGGAACGTACGACGAATGCGGCGGTGGGGCAGTCCGGAGGGGTAGGTGGTCGCACCAGGCCCTGTGCGTTGCGGACGAGGCAGGGGTATGGGCCCCCGGTTTCGATTGCCCTTCGTAAGAAAGCCGGGCACCCCCGGGGCGCTTGCGCCCACTATTCACTACCTCAGGGCACACGCGTCCCGGGGGCCGCCTACAATTCGAAACACCGGAGGCCGATGGCCATCCGGCGCTCCCGCACGCTTCCCCTTGATTTTCTCCTCCCACATGCGCCATTAAGCCCGCAGTTCTCTGAGGTACCGCCAATGGACAAGTTCACCACCCTTACCGGGGTCGCCGCGCCGCTGCCGATCATCAACATCGACACCGACATGATCATCCCCAAGCAGTACCTCAAGACCATCAAGCGGACCGGTCTCGGCGTCGCGCTGTTTTCCGAGATGCGCTACAACGAGGATGGCTCCGAGAACGGGGACTTCATCCTCAACAAGCCGGCCTACCGGCAGGCGAAAATCATCGTTGCCGGCGACAATTTCGGCTGCGGCTCGTCGCGCGAACATGCGCCGTGGGCGCTGCTCGATTTCGGCATCCGCTGCGTGATCTCCACCAGCTTCGCCGACATTTTCTACAACAACTGCTTCAAGAACGGCATTCTGCCGATCGTCGTGACGCCCGAACAGCTTGCCCTGCTGATGGATGACGCCGAGCGCGGCTCCAACGCCACGATCACCGTCGATCTCGCCAGCCAGACCATCAAGGGTCCGGATGGCGGCACCGTGCACTTCGACATCGACCCGGCCCGCAAGCATGTCCTGCTCGAAGGCCTCGACGACATCGCCGCGACGCTGAAGCACGACACCATGATTTCCGGCTTCGAAAAGAAGCTTGGCGCCGAGCGTCCCTGGATCTGACGATCCGCGCCCAACAAAGGGCACCTGTCCAGTTTCACGGCACGACCGGCCACGGTCGTGCCGTGTCCATTTGTGCCGTTGTCGGGTGCGTGGAGACGCGTCATCCTGCCTCAGTGATGAGCGCTCGCCTGAGCGCCACTTAGGCTGATTGCTTAAAACCGCTCCAATCCGGGTCAGCAATATTGCCCTAGTCGGGCTGATTGTGGCAGGAAAGCGCCAATACGCCCATTCCAGATGCAAAGGTGCCCGCCATGACCGACGACTCCCTGCTTGATCGCGCGCTCCAGCGCCTCGAGGAAGCTGCGAGCCATCTGAACATCGACCAGGACGTGCTCGAGAAGCTGAAGTACCCGCGCGAGAACACCAAAGTCCGTCTGATGATCCGCATGGATGACGGCTCGCGGAAGTCGTTCCTTGCCTGGCGCTGCCGCTATGACGACACGCGCGGCCCCACCAAGGGCGGCATCCGTTATCACCCCGATGCCAACGAGGCCGAGGTCGAGACGCTGGCCTTCTGGATGACCTTCAAGTGCGCCGTGATGAACCTGCCCTATGGCGGCGCCAAGGGCGCCGTGCAGGTCGATCCGCGCAAGCTGTCGAAGGCCGAGCTGGAGCGGCTGTCCCGCGCCTACATGCAGGCCTTCGCCCGCATCGTCGGCCCGGATCGCGATATCCCGGCGCCCGACGTCTACACCAACTCCATGATCATGGGCTGGATGGCCGATGAATACAGCCAGATCGTCGGCAGCCCGACGCCGGCGGTGATCACCGGCAAGCCGATCGCGCTTGGCGGCTCGCTCGGCCGCAACGACGCCACGGCCCGCGGCGGGTTCTATCTGGTGCGGCATCTCGCGAAGGAACTCGGGCTCGGCAGCAACATGCGCGTCGCCATCCAGGGTTTTGGCAATGCCGGCCAGTTCTACGCCCAACTGGCGGGCGCTGAGGGCCACAAGGTCGTCGCCGTCTCGGATTCGAGCGGCGCCATCCGCAAGGCCGATGGTCTCGATACCGCGGCCCTCATCGCCGGCAAGCTGGCGGGCAGTTCGGTCGCGAGCCTTGCCGCCCAGCTGGGCGCCGAGGTGTTCCCGGCCGAGGAACTGATCGGCGTCGAGTGCGACCTGCTGGTTCCCGCTGCCCTTGAGGATATGATCGACGAGACCAATGCCGGCACCATCAAGGCAAAAGTCCTGCTCGAACTCGCCAACGGCCCGGTGACGCCCGATGGGGACAAGGTCCTCGCGAAGAAGGGCATCGTCGTCCTTCCCGATATTCTCGCCAATGCGGGCGGCGTGACCGTCTCGTATTTCGAGTGGGTGCAGAACCGTCAGGGCCTCTACTGGGAGGTCGAGGAAGTCCACGCCCGCCTGCTGCGTCTCGTCGAGCGCGAAGGCCAGGCCATCTGGGACATTGCCAAGGCCCGCGGCATCAGCATGCGCAGCGCCGCCTATGTGCACGCCCTGGGTCGCCTTGCCACCGCCATCGAGGCGCATGGCACGCAGACCTACTTCACCGCCTGACAAGGCGAACGAAACGCCAATGCATCGCCTTGCGAGGGCGGTGCATTGGCGGTAATCCCCTGCGGGAAACCGTAACCGTTGGTACCCACAGGACCAGTGATGACCCAGAAACTCTTCCTTCTTCCCGGCGATGGCATCGGCACCGAAATCATGGCCGAAGTCGAAAAGCTGGTGCGCTGGACCAACAGCGAACAGTTGACCGATTTCTCGACCGACGCCGGTCTTGCCGGCGGCTGTGCCTACGATGCGCATGGCAAGGCCATCTCTGATGAGGACATGGAAAAGGCCGTCGCCGCCGATGCCGTGATCTTCGGCGCCGTGGGCGGGCCGAAGTGGGACAAGGTCCCCTACGACGTTCGTCCCGAAGCCGGCCTCCTGCGCCTGCGCAAGGACCTTGGCCTCTTCGCCAACCTGCGTCCCGCCATCTGCTATCCGGCGCTCGCCGATGCCTCGGCGCTGAAGCGTGAGATCGTCGAGGGTCTCGACATCCTCATCGTGCGCGAACTCACCGGCGGCGTCTATTTCGGCGAGCCCAAGGAAATCACCGACCTCGGCAACGGTCAGAAGCGCGCCGTCGACACCCAGGTCTACGAGACCTACGAGATCGACCGCATCTGCCGCGTCGCCTTCGACCTCGCCCGCACCCGTTCCAACAAGGTGCACTCGGCCGACAAGAAGAACGTCATGAAGTCGGGCGTCCTGTGGGACGAAGTCGCCCACGCCGTCGCCGCCGACTACAAGGATGTCGAGTTCCACCACATCCTCGCCGACAACGCGGCGATGCAGCTGGTGCGCAATCCCAAGCAGTTCGACGTGATGGTCACCGATAACCTCTTCGGCGACATCCTGTCCGACGCTGCCGCCATGCTTACCGGGTCGCTCGGCATGCTGCCGTCGGCCTCGCTCGGCGCCGCCGATCCGGTCACCGGCAAGCGCAAGGCCATGTACGAGCCCGTGCACGGTTCGGCCCCGGATATTGCCGGCAAGGGCATCGCCAACCCGATCGCCATGCTGGCGTCCTTCGCCATGGCGCTGCGCTACTCGTTCAACATGGTCGAGCTTGCCGACCGGCTCGAAGGCGCCATCGCCGCCGTGCTGGCCGATGGCCTGCGCACCGGCGACATCGCCCAGGACAACCGCAAGACGGTCGGCACCGAAGAAATGGGCGCCGCCATCCTGAAGCGACTCGCGGCGTAACGGGCCCGCGCCCATGCGCCTCGCGCTCCTCGCCCTGCTGCTGCTGGCCATTGGCCTTGCAGCGGTCTGGGCGGCGATGGCGTGGCAGTTCTCTCGTGACGTGGACGCCCTCAGCGTCCGCGTCCTTGGCCCCCCGGCGGCAGCCGGCGTGCCGCCCCATACACCGCAACTCAATGGCCTCCTGAGCCGTGAGAGCGCTGTCCCCGACGGGGCGGTAGCGCTGCGCCTCCGCCAGCGCGGCGAGATGCGGTTTGGACCGACCGAACGCTGGCTGCCGTTCGAGGCCGAACAGCTGATCTCTCTTACCAAACCGGCGTTCCTGTGGGACGCCAGCGTGTCCATGCTGCCTCTCATCCCCGTGCGCGTCATCGACGCGTTCGATGGCGAGAGCGGGCTGCTCGATGCACGCCTCGGCGCGGCCTTCCCGGTGTCGCGTGTTGCCGGCGGCGACGCCGACGCGGGCGAGTTGATGCGCTATCTCGCCGAACTCGCCTGGGCGCCCGGCGCGCTCACCCGCAACGCTGCCCTCACCTTCGAGGTCCTGTCTCCTTCCCACGTCCGGGTCACCGCCACGGCCGCCGGAGCCCCCGTCACCATCGATCTCGAACTCGCCCCGAACGGCGACATCGTCGCCGCCAGCGCCGCGGCACGCGGCATGACGGTCGGCGGCGAAGTCCGGCCCACGCCCTGGGGCGGCGCCTATTCCGGCTGGACGATGATCGACGGCCTCTACCTGCCGCGCCGGGCCGAGGTGTCATGGCGCCCGCCCGAAGGCGCCTGGGTCTACTGGCGCGGCGAAATCCTCTCT
>Ga0073904_10001128_pt1 | contig 19864 bp, 22 predicted proteins | sample KloWWTrecipitate_FD_66668 | JGI IMG/M metagenome (GOLD analysis project Ga0073904, IMG submission 66668) | Active sludge microbial communities from Klosterneuburg, Austria, studying microevolution and ecology of nitrifiers - Klosterneuburg... | ecosystem: Engineered > WWTP > Aerobic digester >... | reverse complement strand
TGAAAGTTCAATTCGCCACTGATCCCTTTGAACCGGTAGAAGCTGCGCATGTCCTGCGCCTTGAGCTTGATGCGCAGCTCGCCATCGGTACCGGAGAGCCGGAACAGGCCGATACCCTGTCCGAGGCGATTGCCATAGTAGACATAGTTGTTGGGATCGGTATGCAGAGAGGTCGCAATCCAGAACCGTGTGCGCAAGGCCTGGACGTCCGCGTCGATCGACGGCGCAGCGGGCATGCCATCGGGGAAGGCGGCCTCGAGCACCGCACCGGATCCCATGATGTGGCGGTCGACCGCCTGGCCGATCCGCCCGACGGTCTCGATCAGCAGATGGGATGAGACCGCATCCACCGCGCGGCTGCCGGCGGAATAAGACAGCGCAACCATCGTCAGCGCCAGCGCAAGCACCAGCACCACATACGGGATCGTCAAGACCTGGCGTAAGGACAGTCGGAATTTTTGTTGCTCGCGCATGTCGTCAAAATCAAGCCCACATGCGGCATTCATCGCGGTCTTGGTCGTCTTATTCTTGAGGCCGAATCCACCCCCATGGTGATACAGCCGCGTATGCGCCTATGTTACCCGGCGCCAACGTCGATTCGCCCGATGGTGGGATGCCACCCAGAACGTCCTGTCACTGCGCAGTACCACACCAGGCGATTGCCACCGTCACTGCCATGATGTCAAAAATTCCACCCATATCAGGGTATTTCGGGTCCGCGAGTCTTCCAAGTCAAGAACCAACAGGGAGCTACTTGTCAACGGCCCCCAAGGCCAATATGCCGAAGTGGTCCGGACTCAGGATCTCGATTACGCCACGGCGCAGCGCCACATGTCCGGACTGCTCCAGGCGCTTGAGCTCGGTCGACAGCCTGGGACGGCTCACGCCGCAGCGCGCCGCCAGATGTTCATGGGTCGTTCCGAGCAGGTAGCGCCCGTCCAATCGGCGCGGCGCATCGAGTATCGCCCGCCCGATGGCGACGCGGACCCGTTCCGTGACGCCCCGCTCGAGCCACCCACGCTCGCGCAACTGCACCTCACGCAGGCGCTGCGCCAGGAACCGAACCAGCAGCACGAGCCGTGCGTGGTCCTGCTGCAGGCAACGTTCGATGTCGGCCACCGGAATCCAGCGCAACGCCACATCCTGCAATGCCACCAGATCGACCGGTTGCGATTTGCCTGAAAACAGCGTCGACACCATCACCAATTCACCGGCCTCGAACGAGATCGGGATCACCTGGTTTCCCTGGTCGCCAATATGCACCACGGCATCGATCGCGCCGGACACCAAAAGCGGTAAATGGATCACCGGCGACCCGATGTGTGCCAACTGCTGGCCGGCCGCAAATGTCTTGAGCGGATAGGCGAAAAAGTCCAGCGCAAGCGCAAGCGCCGCCACCATCTGGCGGTTCAGCGCCCGGCTATCGTCCACATCAGGATTTTCCCTAATCACGGACTTGTGTTCCCGCAGTAACTGAGCAATTGCGTCCTGGCCCAAACAATCCGACTGGTTCGCATTTCAACATAACCGAGGGACATCTCATGGCTTTCAACCGCAGGTTCGCGCTTCAACTCCTGGCCGCCGCCGCTTTGTCGGCCCTTGTGGTGTCGCCGACGCAGGCGCAGACGGGCAAGAAATTGACAATTCTTGTCGGCTTCCCCGCCGGTGGCGCGGTGGACGCCGTCGCGCGGGCAATGACCGAAACCCTGCGCGGCGCCGGCTACACCGTGATCATCGACAACAAGACCGGTGCCGGCGGGCGTCTGGCGACGGACACATTGCTGGCGGCACCTGCCGACGGCCAGACTATCATGTTGACACCCGGCGGAAATCTGACCATTTATCCGCATATCTACAGCAAGTTGCGCTACGACGCGTTGAAGGATTTCGTTCCGCTGGCCACTGCGTGCGAGTTTCAGTTCGGCCTGGCCACAGGTCCCGGAACACCGGCCAAGACACTCAAGGAATTCATCGCCTGGGCAAAGGCTAACCCCGGCAAGGCGTCGTTCGGAACGCCCGGGGCCGGCACTGGCATGCACTTCCTGGGTGTACAGCTGGCCAAAGACGCAAAAATCGACCTGGTCCACATTCCTTATCGCGGTGGTGCGCCTGCCATGGTCGACGTGATCGGCGGCAACCTTCCGTCGTTGTTCACCACGCTGCCCAACCTGCTGCAGCAACACAAGGCCGGCAAAGTCCGCATCCTGGGCTTCTCGGGAGAAAGCCGCCTGCCGTCTCTGCCGGATGTACCAACGTTCAAGGAACAGGGATTTCCCAACCTGACGATGAGCGAGATGTTCGTCTTCATGGCCCATGCCAACACGCCGCCGGCGCTGCAAAAGGAGCTTGCCGGCGCCTTGTCCGCAGCCGTACGCAGCAAGGATGTCACACAGGCGCTGGCAAAAGCCGAATTCGAGCCGCTGGTGATGGAGCCTGCGGCCATCGGCAAACGGCTGGAGACGGAATCTGCCCGCTGGGCATCCGTGGTCAAGAGCACGGGCTACAAGGCGGAAGACTGAGCGGTCCGTTTCGATTGCACCCCCTCATCACTGACGACCTGCCCATGTCCCGTCCCAATATCCTGCTGATCACCAGCGACCAGCACCGAGGCGACTGTTTTGGCTTCGAAGGCCGGGCCGTGCATACCCCGCACCTCGACCTGCTGGCTACCCAGGGCACCCGCTTCGCCACCTGCATCACACCCAACGTCGTGTGCATGCCGGCCCGCAGCTCGATCCTGACCGGCGCATTGCCATTGACCCATGGTGTGCATGACAACGGCATCGATCTGGACGAAAGCATCGGGGAACAGGGGTTCGCCGGCGCGCTGGCTGCAGCTGGCTACGCCACGTCGTTCATCGGCAAGGCGCACTTTTCTAGCAACCACTCACCTGAACCGACCGGACGCTGCGAGAACTTGCGCAGTGCCGACCGATACACGGATGGTTGGGCGGGTCCCTACATGGGTTTCGAACACGTGGAGCTGGTGCAGCTTGGTCACAACTACTGGTTGCCCGAACGTGCCCCCGGCGGCATGCACTACGAACGCTGGTACCACGGCGATGGCCTCGGCGATCTGAAGGACAAACTGTACCGCCAGAGCCTGGGTCGCGGAACTTCAGCCGCGCAGACCCACCACAGCACATTGCCGCAGGCCTGGCACAACAGCAATTGGGTCGGCGACCGCGGCATCGAGTACCTGCGAGCACACGGCCGCGCGCGACGTGCCGGCTCCGAAAAGCCGTTCTGCAGTTGGTTGTCGTTTGCCGACCCGCATCACCCATTTGACGCGCCGGTCCCGTGGAGCATGCTGCACCGACCCGAGGATGTGGACCTGCCGCTGCATCGAAACCGTGATCTGGAGCGACGACCCTGGTGGCACCGCGCCGCACTGGAAAACACGCCGCAGGGCGGTGACCGAAAGGTACGGGAAGAATATTCACGCATGGCGCCACAGACCGATGGACAATTGCGCGAACTGATCGCCAACTACTACGGCATGATCGCGCTGGTCGACCACAACATCGGTCGGGTGCTGAGCGCGTTATGCGACGAGGGCTTGGCCAACGACACCCTGGTCGTGTTCACATCGGATCATGGCGAATGGCTCGGCGACCACGGCCTGTTGCTCAAGGGCCCGATGTTCTACGAAGGTTTGCTGCGGGTTGGCTTGCTTGTGCGCGGCCCCGGTGTGCCTGCGAACAAGCTGGTGACCGACCCTGTATCGACGCTCGACCTGGCGGCGACCTTTGGGGACTATTCCAAGGTCCCGGTCCCCGCCGCGGTACACAGCCGTTCGTTGCGCCCGCTGATCGAAGGCGATGCGTCACGTGACCATGCGCTGACCGAGTGGCGACTCGGTCCGGCCCGCTGCGGCATCGCGCTTGATTTACGTGGCGTACGCACGGCCGATGCCAAACTCACGCTGGAACTTGGCAGCGGCGCCGGTGAAATGTACGATCTGCTAGAGGACCCGTACGAGCTGGTAAACCGCTTCGACGACCCGGCCTGTCGCGGCCTGCGTGACGAACTCACGCAGCGCCTCATGGCGCGACCGGATGACATCCGGGACCCCATGGCCGCACCGGTTGGACCAGCATGAATCGCCGGGCCGCACGCAGCTTCACCGAAACCGTTCAGGGCGACCCGATGGCCGACCCGGTCCGGTTCACCGAAACCCTGCTCAAGCTGGGTTGAAACACCTCTCGCCCATCATCCCTCTAGCATTTGAGAACCCCATGATCAACCGCAGAAACTTCTCCCTGGCAGCAGGTGCTGCCGCACTCGGCCTTCCCGCTTTCGCACAATCCGATGTCATGCGTGTGGTCGTCGGCTTCCCGGCCGGTGGCATCGTCGACGTGATCGCACGTGAACTCGGCGAGGCACTCAAGCCCCATCTGGGCGGGCGTAACGTGATCATCGACAACAAGCCGGGCGCCGGCAGCCGCATTGCAGTGTCCGCAGTCAAGTCCGCGCCGCCGGACGGCAACACGCTGTTGCTGACGCCGGCATCGATCATGACGCTGGGCCCGGCTGTGTTCCGGAAGCTGCCCTACGACTCCGTCAAGGACTTCGCACCGGTGAGCACGGTGTGCATGTCAACCAATGCGCTGGCCGTCGGCAATCACGTGCCCGCAAGGACCCTGGGTGAATTCATCACCTGGTGCAAGGCGAACCCGAAGGAAGCGACTTATGCGTCACCGGGTGCCGGCTCCGGGCCGCATTTCCTGGGGGCGCAGATCGCGCAGGCGGCAGGCATCGAGATGCTGCACGTTCCCTACAAAGGCGCGCCGGACATCATGAACGACCTGTATGGCGGGCGTGTCGCATCCTTCGTCACCGCGCTGTCAAACGCCGTGCAGCCGCACAAGGACGGTCGCATGCGGGTGCTGGTCACCACCGGGGAAAAGCGCTCTGCACAATTGCCCGACGTGCAGACGGTACGCGAAGCCGGCTTCCCGCAGCTGACGCTGCTGGAGTGGTTCGGCCTGCTGGCGCCCGCCCGCACACCCGCCGACAAAGTCATCGCGCTGCATGCCGCGGTGCAAAAGGCCATCGGCAGCGCGTCGGTTCAGAAATCTTTCGCGACGCTGGTGATGGAGCCGCAGGCCATGGCACCTGCCGAATTTGCTGCGCGAATCCAGGCAGACATCGCGCGCTGGGCGCAGACCGCCAAGTCACTGAACTACCAGGCCATCGACGGATGAGCGGATCCGTGTTCCTGCTGGTCCACGGCGGCTGGCACGGCGGTTGGTGCTGGCGTCGGGTCGCCGACCGGCTGCGCGCCCTCGGCCATCGCGTTTTCACACCGACCCTGACCGGCATGGGCGAACGCGAACACCTGTTCACGCCCGAAGTCGGTCTGCACACCCATGTGCAGGACGTGCTGGCGGTGCTGCGCTTCGAGCAGCTGAGCGATGTGGTTCTGGTGGGCCACAGTTATGGCGGAGCCATCATCACGCAGGTGGCCGATCGCGATCCCGCAGTGCTGCGGGCATTGGTCTACGTGGACGCCATCATCCCTGAACATGACCAACCCGGGTGGGACGGCTTTCCGCCCGAGCGGCAACAGGCCATGCAACGCGGTGCGCAAACCCTAGGCGGCGTGCGTGTGCCGCCACCGGACCCTGCCATCTGGGGCATCACCGACCCCGATGACCTGGCCTGGGCCCGCGCCTGCGTGACACCGCACCCGATCAGGACGATGTTCGACGCCCCGGTGGTCACAGGACGCTGGCAGGAGGTACCGCGCAAGCACTATGTGCTGGCGGGCGCACATCAGGGACCGCGCTTCGTCGCCCACCATGCCGCCGTGTCGAACCAGCCCGGCTGGACCACCGCCGTCATCGACGGCGGACATGACCTGATGGTGACCCATCCCGAAGCATTGACGCACGAGTTGCTGGCAGCAGCGGCTGCCTGAAGCCATGACTACAACAAAACCCTCCAACATATTGATCCTGCTTTCCGACGAACAGGACGCCCGTGCACTCGGCTGCGCCGGCCACCCCTGGGTGCGCACACCGCACCTGGACGCGCTGGCCGCGCGTGGCACGCGCTTCACCAACGCGTTCACGCCGTCGCCGATCTGCGTGCCGGCGCGCGCCAGCCTGGCCACCGGACGCTGGGTACACCAGGACGCTCGCTACTGGGACAACGCCATGGGTTACGACGGGGCCGTGCGCGGCTGGTGCCATGAACTGAAGGACGCCGGCCACCGTGTCGAATCGATCGGCAAGCTGCACTACCGCAACGGTGCGCTCGACACCGGCTTCACCCGCCAGCAGCGCAGCATGCACCTGGCTGGCGGCATCGGCCAGGTATGGGGTTCGGTGCGCGACCCGATGCCGGACACGCCGCGCGAATCGCATCTGTTCGACCAACTCGGTGCCGGCGAGTCGCCGTATAACCAGTTCGACATCGGCTGCGCGGGTGACGCCGCCAAGTGGCTGGCCGAGCGCGCCAGAGCGCCCGACGACAAACCCTGGGTGTTGTTCGTCGGATTCGTCGCACCGCATTTCCCGCTGGTGGTGCCGCAGCGCTTCCTGGACGCGATCGACATCGATTCCCTGCCGCTGCCAGCGCTGCATCCCGACCGTGGCTACCGCCGCCATCCCTGGGTGCAACGCCACGCCGATTTCTCCGACGCCGATGCCGAACTCGGCAGCGATGCGCGGCGCCGGCTCGCGTTGGCGAGTTATTACGCGCTGGTGTCGTTTCTCGACGAGCAGGTTGGCACCGTGTTGCAGGCGCTCGATGCCAACGGCCTGGATGCATCGACCCAGGTCGTGTTCTCCAGTGACCATGGCGACAACCAGGGGGCGCGCGGCATGTGGAACAAATCGACGCTGTACCGGGAATCCACCAACGTGCCGCTAATCGTCAGCGGCCCTGGTGTACCGCAGGGACGTGTCTGCACCACCAACACCAATCTGGTCGACATTGCACCAACGGTGCTGGAATGCGCAGGATTGCCGATACCGAGTGATCTGCCAGGTCGTTCTCTGGTCGGACTGGCGGCAGAACCGGATGACGAGCAGCGCATTGGTTTCAGCGAATACCACGCCGTGGGTTCGCCCAGCGCCGCGTACATGTTGCGCCAAGGTCGGTGGGCCTACCACCACTATGTGGGTTATGCGCCGGAATTGTTCGACACCAAGGATGACCCGGACCAGCTCCATGACCTGGCCGCAGATGCAAGCTACTGCACACAGTTGCAAATATTCGAACAATTGCTGCGTCAGAAATTGGACCCGCAATTGGTCGACCGCAAGGCGAAAGACGACCAGAACGCACTCGTGGCGCGGTTCGGCGGTCGGCACAGGGCCATGCAAACTGGCCCAGTTGGCGCTACGCCCGCCCCCGCGTCTTGAGCAAAATCAGCCCGGCCCCGCTCAGCGTGGGCACGCCCGCGAAGTCAGCGGCATCGACACGAACATTGCCCACCGCGGGCGCCTCATGTAGACGCACGAGCCTTGACAAACAAGACAAGCGACTCGCGTACGGTCGAGCCTGTTCGAGGTCTAGGCCGCATGACCTCACAGTGGTGGGCCGAGCCCACCGCCGGCGAGATCGTCTGGTGCCACTTTGCAGACGACATCTACCCGCGTCCCAAACCACGTCCGGCCCTTATCCTGGCCGTCTTCGACGACGACGCACCTCAGTTCACAGTGCGCGTCTCCTACGGAGCCAGCCAGCGCACCACCACCCTGCACCGGAGCGAGTTCTCGATCCTTCGTGATCGCAACCCCGCAGCCTACGACGCCGCCGGCCTCAGCTACGACACCAAGGTCGACCTGAAGCAAGCCCTCGACCTTGCGCACACCACCGAATGGTTCTCGGTCCCGCCAACCGCGCCCCACGGGCAGACCCCAAAGCTCGGCATCCTGCACCCCTCGCCGGTACGTGCCGTCCAGGCAGCGTTTCGGGCGGCCACGGCATGAGCCGACACGCCCTGGCCACTTAATCCAACATCAATGGGGTACCTGCGACCGACGTTAGTCCGGCTTGCCAGGCAAGCCACTATCGCTATGGCCGACGTGCAGCAAACATATTTGACAAGCGCTTCGGTGAATGTCCGCTGTCGGCGTCGACCACGAGTGACCGCTGTTGGTCGAAAGCGACTGTTCGAGTCGGTCGTTATCGCTCCTGGAAAGAGGACGATCGAGGCGCTTGATAGGCGGGAAGGCAACAGACGAAATATTTGTTCCATCGCATTGACATGGGTTTCCGTGGAAACTAAACTATCTGTAGTTTCCACGGAAACCAAATGAAAGCTGGCAAGAACCCACCCTCTCCTTCGCCCCTAGAAGCCCATCTGGGATTCTGGTTGCGTTTCGTATCCAACCACGTGTCCATCAGCTTCCAGCAACTTCTGGAAGCTAAAGGCGTCACCGTCACAGAGTGGGTGGCACTACGCACCCTCTGGGCGCAGGACGAGACCACCCATGCAGAACTTATCCAGGCTCTGTGCATGACCAAGGGCGCGGCCTCCAAGGTGGTCTCCCGGCTCGTGGAGAAGGCACTGGCAAAGCGACAACTGGCTGACGGACGCGTTCGGGAGCAGTGTCTGGTTTTGACCCCGGCAGGCAAGGCTCTGGTGCCGCAATTGGCCGCGTTAGCCGATGCAAACGATGACCACTTCTTCGGCCACCTGCCGCCAGCACAGCGCAAGGCCTTGATGAAGGCAATGCAGGCTCTGGTGCAGTACCACCAACTGAAAGACATCCCCACTTCCTGATTGCTCCGTTATCTCATTCCAAAGAAAGGAAAAAACATGAATGAGGAAACCCGCTCTGTCATTCAAGCGACCTTCAATGCATCCAACAATGGCAGCATTCACTTCGGTGAAGTGGTTGACCAGCTCATGGGTGTGCAGGTCGAGTCCTACCACGTCGACTACCGCTCCGGTCGCACCACCTACTACCTCCCCGATGGTTCTACCTTGGACCTCGCCTTTGAACGACCACAGGAAGGCATTGCCGATGTGTTCGATGGGGACGCAGTGCGCGCTGCCATCTTGGGCGCGCAACAGGGCCGCGTGATGTACCCAGAGTTCAAAAAGCTCTCACAGTGCGCGGGCTGTACCGGCTATACGGTTTGGATTGCGGGACGCCATGTCACCTACCTTGGCCGCAGCGGAGAGACACACATCGAACGTTTCCCAAACTGAGTTGCTGTGCCACTCTGACCCTGTTTGAGGTTCAATTTTCCTGTCAGTCAACGGATAGTCGCGTTCAGCCGCCATCTTCGCGCGCCTTCAGGCCGCCGTTAACAACGGGCGTTGGTGGCAACAATGTCCGGATTCGGGCAAGCACCCGTACGACCGCTGTTGGTCGTGATTTGCCGGATGGAGCGTGCGCGAACCGGCCACGGGCCAAGCGCCTTGTGGAATCTAGCGTGACAATGCCAGCGCCGGCCCTACCTGGGTCAAAAGAGCTGCCACCTGGAAATTTCAGCCTTGCCTAGATATATTGCTTTTCTCCGCGGTGTCAGCCCCGTGAACGCCAAGATGCCTGAGCTCAAGACTTGCTTTTTGGCGGCAGGCTTCAAGGACGTACTCACCGTTTTGTCCAGCGGCAACGTCGTCTTCAGCACACGAACATCTACCTTGCCGTCTCTTCAGAAGAGGGCCGAAAAGGCGATGTTGGAATCGCTGGGTCACACATTTGCCACAGTCATCAGGCCAGCCGATTACCTCCAGGCGCTTATAGCCAGCGACCCCTTTGCTGAATTCAAACTCTCGCCCAAGGCCAAGCGCGTGGTTACGTTCCTACGTGATGCGCCGAGCTTGACCGTTGAACTCCCAATCGAACGCGACGGAGCAACAATTCTCAAGTTGGCAGCTGCCGAGGTTTTCACGGCATACGAACCAAGTCCGAAAGGCCCTGTGTTCATGACGATGCTTGAACGTGCGTTCGGAAAAGATATCACTACGCGCACCTTGGACACGGTCAAGAAGTGCGCCTGGGCTTAGCGAGGGGCTGCGCAGTTCGTCAATTGCGGCCAGGGTGAATGCGTAAGGGTTTACTCTGCGTTGTTGAGGCAGACCTTTCAAGGCAGCAAATGGCCGGTATGGGGGAGGTACTTCGAACGTCTGCTCCTGGTCGTGTCTCGCGAGTGACCTCTCTTGGTCGGAACTTGCCGGACAGCACCGAGCCAGAAGCCGACGTCCAGTTTCCCAATATGCGTCCTGTCGCATAAAGCTCGAGTTCAGCACCGGGCCACGCAGCGGACCGTCCGTTGCAACCCGGTGTTAGCCGCGCGCGCGCCGGTAGTGCATAGCGACCGCGCCGTTGCGAAGCGGCGACGCCGACACCAACGCGAGCCGACGCGTGCTGGGCAGTCCACTCTGGTACAAAGTTGGGCCGTGACCGGCGACCCTGGGGTGAAGCAGGAACTTGTACTCGTCAATCAGACCCAGCCGGTCCAACTCGGTCGCGAGCGTGCCGCTACCTAGAAGCACGCCGGCAGGGGTCACGTCCTTGAGATTCTGCACGCTCGCGCGCAAGTCGCCGGCAAGATGGTGGCTGTTGGTCCACCTGAAGTTCGTTTGCGTCGACGACACCACGTACTTCGGCTTGGCCTGCAGCTTGACCGCCCAAGCACGCATCGCCGGCGGCGCTTCCTCGTCGCCGCGAGCGACCGCCGGCCAATAGCTCTCCATCATCTCGTAGGTGACGCGACCCCACAGCATCGCCCCACACTCGTCCATGAGATGGGTAAAGAAGGCATGTGTCTCGTCGTCGGCAATTCCCTCCTGGTGGTCGACGCAACCGTCGAGCGTGAGGTTGATGCTGAAGGTCAAAAATCCCATGGCAAAAAGCTTACTCCGGGTTGGGCGGAACGCTGGACTATCACTTGACGACAATTTCTTCGCAGAAATTCCCACGACTGCGGGACAAGCTGGACTCGTCGCGCCTTGTGGAGTCAATAGCGCTTGACGTCACCGCTGCTGGTCCCGGACTACCGCTTGGCCAAGTGATGGGCAACAAGTGCATTGGCATGGCCGTGTCCGAGTCCGTGCGCGGTCTTGAGCAAAGTTACCAATTCCATGTGTTTGAGGTTGCCGGCGCTTTGCATGATGCGGAACCAGTGCTCAACAGGTTGACCGTACTTTTTCTCGATAGAGGGGAAGTAAGACGCCGGACCTTGTACTTTCTCTGTGCTTGTCATGCCTTACCTCGTTGCGTGGTGAGCCCAAATGACGCCGCCTAGGAAGTTTCTCTGAACGGCGAAGCTTACTGATGGTCGGCGCGATTGTGGCCGTCCCATCTGCACGACGAACGATACGCTCAAAGTTCGACATGCAATTTGAAGAAGGCTCAGCCCTCGAAGGTCCCAATTGCGCAGCTTATTGAATGACATTCGTCCGCTGCAAGCCAACTGCGGGCATTTGTGAACGTCCGCTCCTGGTGTGCGCCGTGCAAAGGCGGCGCCTTCCTGTGGGTGCAAGTCGCCTGTTTGACCTTGGTGTCGGTGAGTGGCATGGAAGGCTCCGTTTTGGGCAGGTTAGGAGCGATACCCCCAATTGCGCCGCCCCATACCCCCTAATGCCATCGGCTGGCAATACCCCATATCGGACAACCGGAAACAAAAAAGCCCCGTAAACACTGGGTTTGCGGGGCTATCTGCGGTCTGTATCGGACTGGCCGAAACGTATCCTTGGCGGAGTGGACGGGACTCGAACCCGCGACCCCCGGCGTGACAGGCCGGTATTCTAACCAACTGAACTACCACTCCTGGTAGCTGACGTTTCCTCTTGCGAGGCAAGTCACCTGCTCTTGCGAGCAAGCCGTCAACGACTTGTGCCTTTTGCACCTTGCGGTGTGTCTGGCGACCCCACGGGGATTCGAACCCCGGTACCTACCGTGAAAGGGTAGTGTCCTAGGCCTCTAGACGATGGGGTCAAAGCCTTGGAACTCCGTTAAAAGCTCTCTGTCTCTTGCGAACCGTTTGACCGGCCCGCGTGGAAATTGGTGGTGGAGGTAAGCGGGATCGAACCGCTGACCTCTTGCATGCCATGCAAGCGCTCTCCCAGCTGAGCTATACCCCCCTAACTTCCGAAGCGCTTCATGCGCATCGTCAATTTCCGAGCCTCGAATTATAGCCAGATAATCAGGCCATTCTGAGCCTTGCCACAGCAGAGTTACGTAAAAATAGCGCGATGACCGCATCGAGCGACGGTGTCTGGCTGGTTCCGAGCAGCAGCACACGTGCGGCCATGGCCAATTGCGGCATCTTCAAGCCGGTGGCAGAGAGCACCTCCTTGATCGATGCCGCGATGGCGCTGCGGGTCCATTCGCAGTCGGCCAGCTTGTCGGCCAGCTCAAGCAGCGCTGGACGAACTGCGTCGTTCACCAGGCGCTCGCGCTCGGCCGGGTCCGCCTGCACCGGCGCATAGAACCCGCTCGCCCACTGGGCCAACGCTACCGTGGTGTCGCAGCGGTCCTTGAACAACGCGCAGATCGCGACCAGGCGGTCGTCGATGGCGTGCACGCCCAATCGCGCCATCTGCGTCGCAACCCGCAATGCCAGCGCATCGTCGGCCATGGCCTTGATATATTGGGCGTTGACCCAGTTGAGCTTGGCCGCATCCCACTGCGCGGCGCTCTTGGCCAGATGCGTGCCATCGAACCACTGCACCAGTTGGGCGCGATCGAACAGTTCGTCGTCACCGTGGCTCCAGCCCAGGCGCGCGAGGTAATTGACCATGGCCTCGGGCAAATAACCGGCCTCTTCATACTGCATCACGCTCACCGCCCCGTGGCGCTTGGACAACTTGTCGCCGTCCGGGCCCAGGATCATCGGCACATGGCCGTACACCGGCAGTTCGGCGCCCAATGCACGCAGGATGTTGATCTGCCTTGGCGTGTTGTTCACATGGTCGTCACCGCGCAGCACATGGCTGATCTGCATGTCCCAGTCGTCCACCACCACGCAGAAGTTGTAGGTGGGCGTGCCATCGGGCCGGGCGATGATCAGGTCGTCGAGTTCCCGGTTGCTGATGGTGATGCTGCCCTTGACCAGATCGTCCCAGGTCACCTCGCCGTCCTGCGGATTGCGGAAACGCACCACCGGCGCAATACCGGCAGGAGGCTCGGGCAAGACCTTGCCCGGCTCGGGGCGCCAGCGTCCGTCATACCGCGGCTTGTCGCCACGTGCGCGTTGCGCCTCGCGCATCGCGTCGAGCTCATCGGGCTGGCAATAACAATGGTAGGCCGTGCCCGCCGCGAGCATCTCCACGATCACGGCACGGTAACGCTCGAGCCGCTGCATCTGATAGAACGGACCTTCGTCGTAGCCCAGTTCGAGCCAGCGCATCGCATCGATGATCTGGTCCACCGCCTCCTGCGTCGAGCGTGCAACGTCGGTATCTTCGATGCGCAGAATGAACTCGCCACCGAAATGCCGGGCAAAGGCCCACGAGAACAAGGCCGTGCGGGCCGTTCCCAGGTGCAGAAACCCGGTAGGTGATGGTGCGATGCGGGTGCGGATCTTGCGCGTCATGGGAATCTCGATATTCATAATGCGGCAAACGCCTGCAGCAGATCGGCCTTCAGGTCGCCCACATGCTCCAGGCCCACGGCCAGCCGGACCAGGCCCTGGCCGATACCGGCGACCTGGCGCTGGGCCTCGGTCAGGCGGCCGTGCGAAGTGCTGGCCGGGTGCGACAGCAGCGACTTCACATCACCCAGGTTCGTGCACAGGCCAATCACCTGGGTTGTATCGAGCAGTTTGAATGCGCGCTCACGGGCCGCCAGTGGATCGTCGGCACGCAGATCGAACGACAACACCGCCCCGCCCTTGCCCGACTGCTGCGCCATCGCCAGTGCATGCTGGGGATGGCTGGGCAATGCCGGGTAATACACACGAGAGACCTGCGGCTGCTGCTCCAGCCATGTGGCCAGCTCCATGGCGCGCTGGCACTGCGCCTCCATCCGGATGCCCAGCGTCTCCAGGCCCTTGAGGATCACCCAGGCGTTGAACGGCGACAGCGTCATGCCGGCGCTGCGCAACACCGGCAGCAACACCTCGCCCACCATCTTGTGGGTCGCGCAGATGGCACCGGCCATGACGCGGCCCTGCCCGTCCAGGTATTTGGTGCCCGAGTGCACGATCAGGTCGGCGCCCAGTTCCACCGGGCGCTGCAGCGCAGGCGTGCAGAAGCAGTTGTCCACCGCCAGCAAGGCGCCGGCATCGTGGGCAATGTCGGCCAGCGCGCGGATGTCGCAGACATCGGTCAACGGATTGGTAGGCGTCTCGGCAAACAGCAGCCGGGTGTTGGGCTGTACCGCTGCCTTCCACTGGGCCACGTCAGTCTGCGACACGAAGGTGCTTTGCACACCGAATTTGCCGAATTCGCTGGCAATGAGCTTGATCGTCGAGCCGAACATCGAATGCGAGCAGACCACGTGGTCACCGGCCTTGAGCAATCCCATGCACATCAGCAGGATCGCCGACATGCCGGTGGCCGTGGCAATTGCCGCTTCGGTTCCTTCGAGCGCAGCCAGCCGCAGCTCCATGCTGGTCACCGTCGGGTTGCCCAGGCGGCTATAGGTATAACCCTGCTCCTGGCCGCCAAAGCGGCGCGCGGCGGTTTCGGCGTCCGGCTGCACATAACCGCTGGTCAGGAACAGCGCTTCGGAGTTCTCGCCGTATTGGCTTCTGTCGGCGGCCGCGTGAACGGCCAGGGTGTCGCGGTGCAAGGCACCAGGCAAATGCTTGTCTGTCATGGCGAAACGGACTGGTTGGAGTGTGAGGCGTGGCTGTCTTCGTCGTCTTCGTCGCTGCCGTTGTCGACGCGGCTTGCACCCATGCGTGCGATGTCTTCGGCCGTGATGTCGCCGGTGACGTACACGCCATCGAAACAGGAAGCGTCAAAACCTTCGATGCGCTTGTTCAGGCTGCCGATGGCACTCTTCATCGCGTCGACGTCCTGGTAGATCAGCGCATCGCAGCCGATGATCTGGCGGATCTCTTCCACCGAGCGGTTGTGCGCCACCAGTTCATCGCTGGTGGGCATGTCGATGCCGTACACGTTGGGGTAACGCACGGGTGGCGCAGCACTGGCCAGATAAACCCTGCGCGCGCCGGCGTCGCGTGCCATCTGCACGATCTCGCGGCTGGTCGTGCCACGCACGATGGAATCGTCCACCAGCAATACGTTGCGTCCCTTGAACTCGCTGGGAATGACATTGAGCTTTTGGCGCACCGACTTCTTGCGCACCGCCTGCCCCGGCATGATGAAGGTGCGGCCCACATAGCGGTTCTTGACGAAGGCCTCGCGGTACGGCAGCCCCAATAGTTGCGCCAGCTGCGCTGCACTGGGCCGGCTGGATTCAGGAATCGGGATCACCACGTCGATCTCGTTCGGTGGCACTGTCGAGACCACCCGCTTGGCCAGCGACGCGCCCAGATTGAGCCGTGCCTGATAGACTGAAATTCCGTCGAGCACCGAGTCGGGCCGCGCCAGATAGACAAATTCGAAGATACATGGCGAGAGCTGGGTCTTTTCGGCGCATTGCTGGGTGTGCAGCTTGCCCTCGAGGTCGATGAAGACGGCTTCACCCGGATCGATATTGCGCACGAACTTGTGACCGGTCCCCTCCAGAGCCACCGACTCACTGGCCACCATGGTGGTGTCTTCTCCCTGTCCCAGGCACAGCGGCCGGATGCCATAGGGGTCGCGGAATGCCAGCACGCCATGTCCGGCGATCAGCGTGATCACCGCATAAGAACCGCGCACGCGGCGGTGCACGTTGCGCACCGCGGCAAAAAGATCGGCCGGCTGCAGCGGCAGGCCGCGCGAGACCGTTTCGACCTCATGTGCCAGCACATTGAGCAAGACCTCCGAATCGCTCTCGGTGTTGATATGCCGGTGGTCGGTCATGAACAACTCGGACTTGAGCATCTGCGCATTGGTCAGGTTGCCGTTGTGCACCAGCACGATGCCGAAGGGCGCATTCACGTAGAACGGCTGCGCCTCTTCCTCGCTGTAGGCATTGCCCGCCGTCGGATAACGCACCTGGCCCAGGCCGCAGTTGCCCGGCAGGGCCCGCATGTTGCGGGTGCGAAACACATCGCGCACCAGACCCTTGGCCTTGTGGATGAAGAACTTGCGCTCCTGCTGCGTCACGATGCCGGCTGCGTCCTGACCCCGATGCTGCAACAACAGCAATGCATCGTAGAGCAGTTGATTGACCGGGGTGTTGCTGACAACACCAACAATTCCACACATAGTTCGTTCCCGCTGGAGACTGGCCTGCTGGCAACACCGCCAGCCGTTCACATGTTCTAGGGCAGATACCTGCCGAATTCCTGCGGCAATACCGGCTTGAGCCCCTTGACCGTCGCCGTCGCCCAGTTGGCGCCAACCGATTCGGTCCACCAGGCATCGCCATGCATTGGCGTCATCGCCACCAGCACCGCAGCGGCCAGCAACACCACCACTGCGCGCATGGCACCAAACACCGCGCCCAGCACACGGTCTGCCGGCCGCAGCCCGGCGACCTGGAACAGGCGACTGATCAGCCAGGTCAACATGGAACCGGCAAAAATGGCGGCAATGAATACGACCACGAACCCAGCCGCATAACGGATCGTCTCGCTCGAGCCGGCCATCGGCAGGTAGTTGGCCGCCGCCGGCGCAAACCACTGGGCCAGCAGAAACGCGGCCACCCAGCTCGCCAGTGACAGCACCTCGTAGACCAGCCCGCGCCAGGCACCTATGGCCAGCGACAACAGCAACATTACGAGAAAGATCCAGTCCAATGCAACCATGGGCCTGTGCCGCGCTACAAGGTCAGAATGGCAACCGACAGGTTCAGCTTGCGGATCTTGTCAGCCGCCTTGGTGGCTTGCGCCTTGTCGGTGAACGGCCCTACCCGCACGCGGGTGCGCTCGCCTTCGGAGGTTTTCACCACCTGTGTGTAGGTCTTGAGTCCGGCCGATTCCACCTTCTGGCGGACTTCTCTCGCCTTGGCCGGATTGGCAAATGCGCCCACCTGCACGACAAAACGGTCCTCCGATTCCGGCGCAGGCTTGGTGCTGGCAGCCGGCGCGGATGTGCCAGGCGCTGCGGCCACTGCCGTCTTGCTGCTGTTCACCGGCCGACCTTCAAGCAAGGCTCGGGCCTTCTGGGCATCCAGCGCCTTGGCCGCAGCGGCATCAACCGCGCTGGCTGCGGGCTTGACACTGGCGGGGGCGGCAACGGCTGCTGGCGCCGGCACTGCAACAGCGGCTGGCTTGGGTTCGGGATCCGGCTCTTTGGCTGTCGCTGCAGTTGGCACTTCGGCCAGGGCCGGCTTTGCTGCTGGTGCTGCCGGTACTGGAGCGCTGGTTACGGCGGCCGCAGCAGCAGAATTTGCGGTGGCCGGCGGCATCACCAAGGGCTTGACCTTGTTCCTGTCGACGATCTCGATCGGCAGATCCACCGGAATCGGCCGTGGCTGGTTGTCGAAAATCAGCGGAAAGCCGATGACACCTGCCAACACCAGCACCGCAGCGCCGATCAGCCGGTGCATGGCGCGCCTGCGCACGGCTTCAACGGTCTGGGCCGGAGCGACCGACGCCGGCTGCTCTTCGCGGCCCTTGCGGAACTTGAACAAAGCCATGAGGGGGGTTTACGGGTTCATGTGTCTGGCGGCAAGGCGCGGTACGCCGTCCTTCAGCACGCCACCCACGGTATGGAATGATCCAAAGACGACGATTCTATCAGCCGGGTTGGCTGCGGCCACTGCTGCGCCCAGTGCCTGCACCGGGTCGCCAAAGGCCTGCGCCGAGGCGTCTGCACGCTTGTTGGTCGCCTGCCAGCGCGCCAGCAGGCGTGCGCCGGATTCGGCCCGGCCGATCGGCAGATCGGTGAAATACCAGCGGTCGATGATCGGGTTCAGGCGCTCGAACATCGGCAGCAGATCCTTGTCGGCCATGGCGCCAAACACCGCATGCGTGGTCGGGAAGAACCCCATCGCATCGAGGTTCACCGCCAGCGCCGCAGCCGCATGCGGGTTGTGGGCCACGTCGAGCACCAGCGTCGGTTCGCCCGGCACGATCTGGAAACGCCCGGGCAGGGCCACCATCGCCAGGCCGTTGCGCACCGCCTGCGCCGTCACCGGAATACGCTCGCGCAGCGCCGTCAGTGCGGCCAGTACGCCGCTGGCATTGAGCAGCTGGTTGGCGCCGCGCAGCGCCGGATAGGCCAGCCCGGCATAACGCCGGTCGCGGCCGGCCCAGGCCCACTGCTGCTTGTCACCGGAGAAATTGAAGTCCACACCCAGCCGCCACAGGTCGGCGCCGATCTCCAGCGCATGGTCGAGCACACTTTGCGGTGGCATCGGATCGCTGACGATCACCGGGCGCCCGGTGCGCATGATGCCGGCCTTCTCGCGGCCGATGCTCTCGCGGTCCGGCCCGAGGAACTCCATGTGGTCAAGGTCGACGCTGGTGATGATGGCGCAGTCCGGATCGACGATATTGACGGCATCGAGCCGCCCGCCCAGCCCCACCTCGAGAATCACCACGTCGAGTTGCGCCCTTGCCATCAGATCCAGGATCGCCAGCGTGGAAAACTCGAAATAGGTCAGCGACACGTCTGGCGGGGCCTGGCAACGCGCGCGCTCCACCCGCTCGAAGGCCTGCACCAGCAGATCCACCGCCACGGCCTCGCCCTTGAGGCGCAGCCGCTCCTCGAAATGCACCAGATGCGGCGAGGTATAAACGCCGGTCTTGTAGCCGCTTTCACCCAGAATCGCCTCGAGCATGGCGCAGGTAGACCCCTTGCCATTGGTACCGGCCACCGTGATCACCGGGCAGTTGAATCGGATGTCCATGCGGCTGGCGACCGCGCGCACGCGCTCCAGCCCCATGTCGATGTTCGTGGGATGCAGCCGCTCGCAATGGTCGAGCCAGTCCTGGAGTGTTTTCATGTGAAGCGTATTGTCGCGTACCGACTTGCGGCATGATGGCGCCATGTCGACCCAACCCATCACCCTGTACGGCATACGCAACTGCGACACCGTGAAGAAAGCGCGCCAGTGGCTGGACGAGCACGACCTGGCGTACACCTTTCATGACTTCAAGAGCCAGGGCGTTCCGCCCGAACGGCTCGACCACTGGCTGGCCCAGGCCGGCTGGGAAACCCTGCTCAACCGCAAGGGCACGACCTGGCGCAAGCTCGAGCCAGCCGTGCAATCGAGCGCCGGCGATGCCGCAGGTGCCCGTGCCGTGATGCTCGAACATGCCAGCGTCATCAAGCGGCCGGTCGTCGAATGGGGTCCGTCCGCAGACGTCAGCGTCGGATTCAAGGCTGGCGACTGGCAAGACCGGATCTGAGCGCGCTCGACCCTCGACGCTGACGCCCGCTTTGACGCCCGGTCCAGGGCGTTGCCGCTGCGCCCGCCACCCGTGGCCTAAAATCTCCGCTTCGCGCAATCCGCGGCGCGGTTTGCCGGCCAGCCTCGCAGTGGACCTGTGCCACCGGCGCCTGTCCGGTCCACACGCCCCGCTGCGCAAACAAGGAAACCCAGTTCTCCATGATCACAGAGAAATTCGACGGCGTCTCCGTCACGACCAAGGCCAACGTTTATTTCGATGGCAAATGCATCAGCCACGCATTCGCGCTGGCCGACGGCACGAAGAAATCCATCGGTGTGGTGCTACCGGCCACGCTGACGTTTTCGACCGCAGCGGCCGAGATCATGGAATGCGTGGGTGGCTCTTGCGAATACCGCCTGGCCGGCACCGATGCCTGGCTGCGCTCGGCCGCCGGCGACGCGTTCCAGGTTGCGGCCAACAGCCGGTTCGACATCCGCGTGACCGAGCCCTACCACTACATCTGCCACTACGCTTGACTTCAGGAACCTCT
>Ga0073904_10001125_pt1 | contig 19883 bp, 25 predicted proteins | sample KloWWTrecipitate_FD_66668 | JGI IMG/M metagenome (GOLD analysis project Ga0073904, IMG submission 66668) | Active sludge microbial communities from Klosterneuburg, Austria, studying microevolution and ecology of nitrifiers - Klosterneuburg... | ecosystem: Engineered > WWTP > Aerobic digester >... | reverse complement strand
AGTGACGAACTATTCCGGAGGCTGCGACCCAAATCTTTGGCCGATCCTCACCGCAACAGCCGCGCTCAGGACTTGTTCCGTGGTTCAGCAATGAGGACGGTGCCTTGGGCGAGTCCGCAGGGGCGGCCGTCGTTGTCGACCTCGACCTGGACGACGGCAGTACGACGGGTGAGCGAGACGATCGTGGAACGGGCCTCGAGTCTTCCGTCGCGCACCGCAGCGAGGAGATTGACCTTGAACTCGGTCGTGGCGGCCCAGCGGCCGGGCTCGATCACTGGATAGAGCACGGCCCCGAGCACATGATCGACGAGCGCTGCGAGGACGCCGCCGTGAAGAGTTCCGAAGGGGTTGAGTAGATCCGCACGAACGTCGAGTTCGGCAGTCATCGTGGCGGGTCCGATGTGTGTCGTCCGGATTCCCAGGAAGGCGGGCAGACCGTCGAGGCCGTTGCCGAGGTCAGCCATCGCCGCAGCCGTGGCTGCGTCGTAGCGATCCGGATGGATGGGGGTGGGCATTGCCGGCCTCCCTAGGTCGTCAGTTGGCAGTGTTGTCGTGGTTGGCGAAGTGGGTGAGTTCGACCGCGAGGAAGAGAGCTTCAGCGCGCACGAAGACACCTTCATCGGATTCCCCGTGCGCTTCGATCCAGAGTTTTCGTCCAGCACGGTCGCGGAGCCTTGCGGTAAATCGGAGCTCGCGGTGAAGGGGAGCCGGCCCGACGTAGTCGATGTTCAGGTTGGCCGTGTATGCGAGTTCTCCGATCAGCGGGAGGACGAAGCCCATCGTTTCGTCGAGGATCGAAGCGACAATCCCGCCATGAGAACGTCCAGGGGCGCCTTCAAACGCAGGGCCCAGAGTCGTGGTGGCGACAGCGGTGTCCCCAACGCGTCGCACTTCGAGGCCGATCCCCATCGGATTGGTGCGTCCGGAGACGATCGAGTCGCGAAATAGATCCATCGGCTGGCCGTCGAGGCCGATGCCTTCGCTCGATCTCCCCGAGAGGATCCCGGCGAAGCGGGGGTTCGATGCCATCTCCCGTGTTCTGTCACGGGCGGGGCGAGCGGCGACGTTCGCAGTGAGGTCGCGGGCGATCGCTGTGACCTCTTCGGCGAGTTCGATGTCCACGCGGTGGCCGACGAGTGAGTGACCGAGCTGCTGAAGCGCGGAGGCCATCTGGGAACGTGCAGCGATCTCAGCGGGAGTTTCGTCGAGATTCATGGGTTGGGCTCCTGTTGGATGAGGGGTTCGTTGCCGGTATCTAGCGAGATCCGTTGGCCGGACGGCAGCACTGTCTCTCCCTCGATGTCCAGTCTCGGCACGATTCGGTCAAGCCAGCGAGGCATCCACCAGTTGCGCGCACCGAGCAACGTCATCGTGGCGGGGACGACGACCATTCGGACGATCGTTGCGTCGAGCGCGACTGCGACTGCGAGCCCGATGCCGAACATCTTGATCTCGGGCGAGTTGCCGAGAGCGAACGAGCCGAAGACGCTGATCATGATGAGTGCCGCTGCGGTAATGACGCGTGCCGAGACAGCGATGCCATGCACGATGCTGCCGGTCGAGTCACCTGACACGAGCCAGTCCTCTCGGACCCGCGACAAGATGAACACCTCGTAGTCCATGGACAGCCCGAAAAGGATGGCGAACATCATCATGGGCAGGAACGAGATGACAGGCACGGTCTCTTCGAGCCCGACGAGACTGAGGCCCCAACCCCACTGGAAGACAGCCACGAGAACGCCGTAGGCCGCAGCTATACCCAGCAAGTTCACGAGCGCTGCCTTCAGCGCTACTAATGGCGAGCGAAAGACAGCAGTGAGCAGCACGAACGAGAGGAGGACGACTGCAGCGATGAACACGACCAGACGCTCGGAGAGCCGCTTGGAGATGTCGATGAACGCAGCAGTGTTTCCAGTGACCTCGACAACAGCCCCCGTGTCCTTCTCGAGGCCGGGAATCGTCGTGGTTCGGAGGTGGTCCACAAGCCTCTCAGTAGCGGTGTCCTGCGGACTGGACTTGGGGATCGCTTGGATAACGGCAGTGTCACCGGCCGCGTTGAGTTGTGCAGGAATGACCAGTTGTACGTCGGGGGCATCGGCCACCGCAGTGGTGATCGCGATGAGTGCGGCAGCCGGATCAGAGACGGCATCGAGGTCGACGGAGAGCAGGAGTGGACCGTTGTACCCGTCTCCGAACCCCGTCGCCATCATGTCGTAAGCCCGGCGCTCGGTCACATCCTTCGGTCGATTGCCGGCATCGGGCCAGCCGAGCTGGAGACTGAAGACCGGCACGGCGAGGACAGCGAGCACGACGACTCCAGCGGCGAGGAACGGCCACGGCCGGCGGGTGACGAGTCGGGCCCAGCGGGCTGACGCTGTCTGTGACGTCTGGTGGTCCGTTTCGAACCGCAACTTCACCCGTGGTACACGCAGGCGATCGATGCGTTCGCCGAAGAGGCCCAGCAGGGCCGGGAGCAGCGTCACGGCGACGAGCACCGCTGCTGCGACGACCAGCGACACCGCGTATCCAAGCGTCGCAACGAGGGGGATACCCACGAGCGCCAGACCCAAGATCGCGATCATGACGGTCAACCCGGCGAAGATGACGGCCTGTCCGGAGGTCGCCATCGCGCGCGCGACAGCTTCGTCCACCGCCAGCCCAGCAGCGAGGTGCTGGCGATGACGGGTCACTATGAAGAGCGCGTAATCGATGCCGACAGCGATGCCGATCATCGACGCCAAGATCGGAGCGAACGAGGTCATCTCGGTCACGCCACCGAGGAGGTGGATGAGCAGCATTCCGATGCCGAGTCCGACCAGGGATGTGAGCATCGGCAGCGCCATAGCTACGACCGACCCGAACGCAACGGCGAGGACCAGCACGGCCACGCTGAGACCGATCAGCTCCGAGGTCCGGGTCTCCTCGGGTCCGAGGCGTTCGACAACTGGACCGCCGTAGGCGACGTCGAGGCCCGCAGCGAGGGCGGGAGCATCTGTGGCCGTGAGCGCTGAGACGCCTGCGGTGCCCACTTCGCGGGCTGTCGTATCGTAGACGATCTCGGCGAAGGCGAAGCGTCCGTCTTGCGATACCAGGAACAGACCTGCGGGCCCGAACGGGTCGATGACCTGGGTCACGTGGGGAAGCTCTCGGATCTCGTCGAGGGTCCGTTCCGCTCCAGACCGGAACGCGGCGTCCGTGACCCTGCCCTTGCCAGTGGCAAACACGACCTGAGCACGGCCGCCGGCCGCTTCGGGGAAGCGCCTCTGAAGTAGGTCGATCGCTCGCTGGGATTCGGTGCCCGGTATCTCGATGTTCTCGCTCGACGAGGCGCCCCACGACACAGCGGCTCCTGCGATCACCGCAACGGCGACTAGCCACAACCCAATGACTGGCCACGGGTGGCGGGCACACCAGCCGCCGAGGCGATAGAGGGCAAGAGTCACGTTCGCTCCAATGACGTCTGATCCGACACGCCGGGCGTCAGCCGTGGAGTCTAGACACTGTGTCTAGACTCCGTCTATAACTAGAGAAGGAGGTGATCGCAGTGCATGAGCCACTCGTTCCGCTCGTTGATCACTTGCCCGAGGCGACCCTCGCGTTCGAGCTGCCGACGCCGTTTCCCGTGGGACCCGTCAACTGCTACGTGTTGCTCGACTCCCCGGTGACGGTTGTCGATCCCGGAATGCTCTTCGGTCAGACCCTCGCCACCTTGGTCGCTGAGCTGGGAGGCGTAGGGCTCGGCGTACGGGACGTCGAAGCCGTCGTAGTCACCCACGCTCATCCCGATCACTACGGCACCGCCGGATGGCTGGCAGAGCAAGCGGATGCACCCATCTACGCCGGGCGCGCCGAGCTTCCCAAGCTATTGGACACTCGGGACCGTCACCAGCTGTACGAGCTGATCCGCACATTCGGGATTCCAGAGGACATGCTGGGGGTGTTCCCGGCGTTCTACGGAGCGGTCCAGCAGTGGCTGCACGTGATCGACGAATCGAGGGTGATACCGGTCGATGACGGCGACACCTTGTGGCTCGGCGGTAGGCCGCTGGAAGCGATGGTCACGCCTGGCCACGCCGCCGGCCACCTTTCGCTCTGGGAGCCGACCTCGTCGCGGTTGCTGTCAGGCGACCACCTCTTGCCTTCGATTACCCCGAATCCGCTCGTGGAACTCGATCACGAGAGCGACCTACTTCGCCGCAGGAGCCTGGTGGAGTACCTCGATTCACTCGCCCGATTCGAGACTCTTAACCCCGACGTCGTCCTGCCGGGCCATGGGCCAGCGTTCACCTCGGTCGCCCAACTCGTTGCGACGACCCGTCTCCACCACCTGAGTCGTGCCGACGAGATTTTGGCCCACATCCAGCGGATGGGAGCTCCCACCGCCTACGAGCTGTCCAAGGTGGTGTTCCCGCGGATTGAAGGATTCGAGATCCTGTTATCGATCTCGGAGATCCTTGGTCACGTCGATTTGTTGGTCGACGGGGGCACTGTGGCAATCGACCTCGGTGTTCCGACCCGATACCTGGCGACCTGACCATCGCGATTGGAACGAACCACATGGCTAACGCCTACTTACTGAGGCCGGCTCTGGCACCGAAACTACTGGCACCAATTCCTCGATCGATCAGGACAGCGCCATGAGAGAGCTCACCGACAACATCGCCGACGCGCTTCCGAAGGCCGCCGCAGTGTTCGCGGAGCGCGGCCTAGATGGAACCCGCATGGACGACATCGTGGAAGCGACAGGGGTTCCCCGGCCAACGCTCTACTACCACTTCTCCTCGAAAGAAGAGATTCTTGCGTGGCTACTTCAACGCTTGCTGCGTGATCTATCGATCGAGATCGGAGGGATCGTCGACAGGGACGAACCGGCCCGCGATCGCCTTCGCAGCATCATCGCCGCCTACTTGCAGCTGTTCGCCGATCACACGCAACTCTGCACCGTGCTGTTAACGGAGCTGGGTCGCATCACGCGTATCCCAGCGCTCGCCGACGCCATCTGGGCGGCGTTCCACGAGCCGCTTGGCAAGGTTCTCGACGCAGGAGAACGCGACGGTTCCATGCGAGCCAGCGATCACGAGATGACGGCCTCAGCGATTTTCGGTGCCGTCACGATGGTCGGCCTTCACCACGTCGTCGTGGGCCAGCCTGTCGACCCTCCCGCCCTAGCTCACCGACTTGACCACATGATTCTGCGCGGCCTCGCGCCGATTACCGAGGGAGAACAACCATGACCACTGCTCGGCTCACCTACTCACGCGACGAGATCCTGACCGATCCCGGCTACGCAACTCGTATCGAACGAAACGACGTGCTTCTCCATGGCGGATACGCCTCTGACGGCTCCTACCTTCCGCCGCGGTCGGTGCATCGAGTCCCCGCGATCGCCGCCTGGGCTGCGCAGCTCGAAGCCGCAGGCCACCCCAGCCGCGTCATCAAACCCGAGGCCGTCGATCGGGCGTTCATACCAAACATCGCGCAGGCCAAGATGCTCCTCCGCAACGGCGCATCGGGAGCCATGACCCGGATCCTGACACTCGTCGGTGTCGTCGAAGGATTCGGCAACGACGGGATCAAGCTCATTCCGCAGATGGACCTCCAGAGATTCATCGTCGAACCGATCGACGCCACATGTCTGGGGCACCTCTTCAGGGGGCTGCTCGAGGCTCACGGAAACGACGAGGCAGGTCGCGACGACGAAGCCGGCCACGATCAAATGTGGTTCGCCGTTCGGGACGCAGCTCTGTCGGACCCGCCGATCACCCTCGACATGTTCGAGAACCTGCCCATCGCACCCCCGCCGGGCTACAAAGGTCCCGCCAAACCCTCGCCCGAAGCCATCACTGTCGGCGGAATGCTCGAGGGGTTGCGCGAAGACATCGCCCCCGAACTTCAGCTCATGGTGCGGGCGATGGTCCAGATCCTCGTCATCGAGCTGCTCGCCTACCACACGTTCGCATGGGCCTCTGAGGTGCTCGGCGACCCAACCTGCAGCGCCGAGTCCGAGTTCGCCCGAGCCACCATCGACCACATCCGCACTGACGAAGACATCCACGTCGCCTACCTCCAGTGCGGACTTGCCGAGCTCGCCACCATGACTGTGCGCACGACCACAGGGGGCACGGTGGCCGGCGCCGACCTCGTGTCAGCCGCCTGTCGGACCGCGCTCGACAATCAGACCGGAGCGCGATTCGATCGGATCCTCGACTACCGCCTCGCACAGGTACGGGCCGAGCTCGCGGCCCACCCCGACGGCGATCGTCTCACCGCGGAATTCGACGCGCTCGCCAACGAGCCGACGGCGGCCTAGGCGTGAAGATCAGCGTCGACACCGAGCGCTGCCAGGGTCACAACCGCTGCTGCGCCCTCGCCCCCGATCTTTTCGTCATCGACGACCTCGGGTACGCGACAGCGAGCTCCACCGGCGACCTCGACCCAAGTGACGAACGCGACGCGCAGCTCGCCGCCGCCAACTGCCCTGAACATGCAATCCGACTCGACGACTGAATCCGGAGCCACCATGAACCGACCGCCAGTGACCGATTGGGCAACTGACTTCGATCACCTCGATCCTGGGTTCGTGAGGGACCCTCACGCCATCTACAGCGTGCTTCGTGAGGAGTGCCCCATCGCCCACACTGACCGCTACCACGGCGTGTGGATACCAACTCGCTACGAGGACCTTGCCGCCATCGCTCATGATCACCACCACTTTTCCTCGCGCACGATCCTGGTCACCGACATGGCCGAGTCTCCTACTGACCTCGGATTTCACGCTCCACCGATCACCGAGGACCCCCCGTACCACACCGAAATCCGACGGCTTCTGCTGCCGGTGTTCTCTCCGGCGGTCGTGGCCGCGTACGAACCGATCACCAGAGCCGTCGCCAACGAACTCATCGACGGGTTCATCGAGAAGGGGGAATGCGACGCTGCTACCGACTACGCCCAGCACGTCCCCATCAAAGTCATCACCCGAATGCTCGGCATTCCTGACAGCGACCACGCCCAGTTTCGGGACTGGATTCACCGTCTCGTCGAACAGAGCCCGCTCGCCGCCGAGTCCAGCTTTGACGCCATCTTCGAGATCGGCAGGTACCTCTCGGGTCACGTCGAGGATCACCGCACTTCCCGGCGCGATGACATCATCACCCACCTCCTCGACGTCCGCATGGCAGACGGCCGTGCCCTCGGCGACCCCGAGATCCTCGGCGTGTGCATCCTGCTGCTCTTGGCCGGCATCGACACCACCTGGTCCGCTATTGGAGCCTCACTCCTCCACCTCGCCACCCACCCCGACGACCGGCGTCGACTCATCGACGAGCCCGGCCTGATCAACTCTGCCACTGAAGAGTTTCTACGGGTGTTCGCACCGGTGACGATGGCGCGCGAAGTCATCGAGGACACCGTCGTCGGCGGTTGCCCGATGAAGAAGGGCGACAGAGTCCTGCTCCCGTTCCCGGCCGGAAACCGAGACCCCGACGTCTTCGATCAACCCGACCAAGTGACGCTCGATCGCGAGGTCAATCGGCACTTCGCGTTCGGAGTGGGAATCCACCGATGCCTGGGGTCCAACCTCGCTCGCATGGAGCTCCGGGTCACCATCCAGGCATGGCTCGACCGCATCCCAGACTTCGCGGTCACCGACGTCGACGCCGTGACCTGGTCAGCTGGTCAGGTACGCGGCCCTCGCACACTCCCGCTCACGTTCTCTCCCCTCAAGGAAACGGCGTGAAGCTCGACATCATGACGGGCGGCCTCCCCCTCCACGTCGTGCAACAACTCGCTCGCCACGCTGCCGAGAGTGGCCACAGCGGCCTCGTGATCACAGAGGCTGGCCGTACCGCGTACCTGTCATGTGCAGCAGCCGCTCTCGCCGCCGACATCGACATCCTCACCGGCGTCGCTGTCGCATTCCCGCGCAGTCCTATGGTCACTGCGCAAACTGCCTGGGAGCTCGCGGATGCCACAGGCGGCAGGTTCCGGCTCGGTCTCGGAACCCAAGTCCGAGCTCACATCGAACGCCGCTACAGCACTCCGTTCGATCCGCCGGGCCCACGCCTGCGCGACTACGTCCTCGCAGTACGTTCTTGCTTCGGTGCCTTCCGCAGCGGAGACACCCCTGACCACCACGGCCCCTTCTACGACATTTCGCTGTTGCCAGCGATGTGGTCACCCGGCCCGATCGGCACACCCAACCCACCTATCGACATCGCTGCAGTCAACCCCTGGATGTTGCGCCTTGCCGGTCAACACGCTGATGGCGTCCACATCCATCCCCTCAACACCCGCACCTACTTCTCCGAAACCGTGGTGCCGCAACTCGCCGCTGGTGCAGAACGTGCGGAAAGGGAGCTCGATGATTTCGAGGTCATCGTGCCAGCCTTCCTCGTCGTCGGCGACTCCGATGAGGAGCGGGCTCGCTGGCGGGAACTCGCACGGATGCAAGTCGCCTTCTACGGATCCACGCCCAACTACGCGTTCATCTTCGAGCAACTCGAACATCCCGGCACCACCGCCGCCCTGCGCGAACACCAGAAGGCGGGCGACATCGCCGGAATGGCGAGCGTCATCACGGACGACATCCTCCGCCACTTCACCACCGAAGGCACTTGGAGCACCATCGCCGACGGCATTGCCGACCGCTACGCAGGCCACGCCACACGCGTCGTCAACTACTTCGGTGCAATCGCCTGGGCGGAGGACCCTCGCTATCTAGCGCGCTGGAAGCCGATCGCCAACGCTGTCACCGCGGCGGTCTGACCGAGTTCGCCTCACGCGGGTGCTCGCCGGTACAACGCGCGAAGCACCCGCTCATCGGGACCTTCGGTGTCGGCCTACCCGTCCGATTGGATTCCACGCTGTCGCCGTAGCCCGGGCGGAGCTGGGGGACCCTCCGACGGAGATCGTTCCGAGATGACTCACCGGATGGCTCAATGGGCTGCTGCGGCGCTCGCTACTGACGGACTGGACCCGAGGATGGTGTTCCGCCTGGTGAAGAAGGTCTACGAGCATCGCTCCAACATCGTTCACGGTCGGTCCGCCCGAAGAGATCAGATCAAGGTCGGGAAGAGGCGTTCAGCGCTCAGGACGTGGGTGTCTACCTCTTGCGGTCGCTCGTTATGAATTGCTTGCTCACGGCGCCGCCGTGGACGCCCGAAGCGCTCGACTCCCGAGTCATGGCGGCGCTAGGGACAACCACCCGCAGCACAGACACACGCGCAGACGCAGCGGGATAGCCGGACCTACCCGGAGCGACCGGTTTCACGCGCCCACGTCTCAACGTCGGGGCGAAGCCAGAGTTGGCAACGCCCGCCGCGCGACTTCCACACCGGATCAGGAAACTCGTCGTAGCGCGCTCGATACGTCGGGAGCCCACCCGGGTTGGTCAGACCGATCAGCTCTGCGACATCGGTCGCGTCGATGAGGTCATCGAGGTCCACGATGCGAGCCATCCAGACAAGATAGTTGCCCTAGCAGAACTAGCCACGGTAACGTTCCGCTAGGAGAACTTCGACCACCGAACGCCGTCTGTTCTCCGTCTCGGCGCCAGCGCCCTCCCGCCCACTCATCCCAAGGGCATGGCATGGTCGCATCTTCTACTCGAACGACGAGCCCCGACACCCCCACCTCTCGACCGCCAGCAGGTGGGATGCTCGTGAGTATCGAGCTGGCCACATCGACTGCCGCGCTCCTGCTGATGGCTGGTGCAGTGTTGTGCGAGTCGAGCGAGGAGGGACGCATGGCTGCATACGACACCGACTGGCTCGAGCAACTGATCGACAACCTTGAGTCGTTCGGCGGCGCGATCGTCGGCCTGGCCGACTCGGCCTCATGCGTCGCTGCGCTTCCCGTCGTTCAGCGTGCCGACTGATCACGCAACCGCGCCTTTGACGGGACAGCCGGAAGCACCAAGGACGCCGGCGGCCCGCTGCTTGCATTCGCGGTCCACGCGCCGACCGACTCGCTGCCGCGTGTCCAACTGGATGTTCGCCGCGATCTTCGCTGGTCGCCGCACGCACGGGTAGGTCCGAATCCGTTCCCACATGACCGCGAGAACTGCGGCGGACGCCTCGTCTGACGACTCGTGAGCCCAGCGGAAGTTGCAGGTCAGGCGTTTGATCCCCGGCATCATGCACGCGAGCACTGTGCGCGCTGCGAGCTCGTCGACGTGCGCTCGACAGACGAGCCGATAGAGAATCGCATCGCCTTCAGCGAGCCGGTCGCGCCGATTCACGAAGGTCACCAGCTCGTTCAAGTTGGCGAACTCGCGCAGCTCGGCGTCGCACTGCGCCCACCGAGTGAGCGCCAGTGTCGCCCTTCTCGAGTGGGCGAGCCACGCCCACTCTTCGTCGAGCTGATCCAGAAGAATTGATCCCATGTCGGTCCCCTTGCGTCGTTGAAGACCGGACCATCTCGAACCTCGGAGGACGCTTGACGGAACCAGCACCCGACGGCATCGCGGGTGCCCCGGGCCGTCGGGTGGCGCGTCCGGGACTTGCGTCATCAGATATATGCCCATCCCTGTCATCTTGTGATGTTTGAGCGCATTTCATAATCTCGTTCTATTCCTTCCCCTGTAGGTGCAGGGGAAGGCAATGTCGGACAATCACCAGGCAACGGGCGGGCAACTCCAAGTCGAGCCCGATCGCCAAGACCCGCCGGCGGCGATACCTGAGCCGTCATTCGACCTGGCTCTGCTCCATCACATCCGGTTCCTGTTCGCTCACCGGTACTTCTTCGCGATCCTCCGGCAGCTGGCCAATGAGCCGTCGACCCGCCAGACGCTCTTCCACCGGGCACGCGCTCACTCCAACGACGGCCTCGACAACGCCACCGCTGCGCTCTGCGAGAACGACCTGGTGATGCGCGCTCTCGGACCCGACAACAACGTCGTCTTCGTGCTGACGCATCGCGGCGAGCTGGCGCTCGAGATGCTCAACGCACTGTCGGCGGCTGTTGACCGGGTCTGGCCCGAAGCGCCTCGGAAGCCTCGCGCGACCTGAGTCCAGGCAGGCGAAACGCCGGACAGCAACCCGGACAGACCACCGGACGGTCATGCATCCGCCGGACGAGATCGCCGAGTTCTTGCGGTGTCCGGTGGGCCGTCCGGCGGCTCGTCCGGTTTGGTGTGGAGTACTGGCTCGGTGAGTTGCCGATGTCTTCCGGCCAACCGGAACGAGTTGCGTTTCGGCGGAACGATCTCCGATTCCGCTCTGTCCTGCCGCACCGGACAGTGAATGATGTCGTCTCGCTTGCCGGCTCGTGCCGGTTCCCGACCCGACAGCCCCCAGGAGTACCTGTGAAGATCCCGACCCCCATCACCGCACTCGCCGTCCTTGCAGTCGCGCTGCTCCTCCCCGGATGCACAGATGAGAAGGCGGACCGCGCAACGTCGGCGTCCAGCACGACGAGCAGAGTGACGAGCGCTCCCTCCACGGCGTCCACGACCGCTGCGACTCCCGAGACGAGTCCGACGTCGACCGCAGCGCCAACCGACACCCACCCGGCGATCGCTGCTGAGCTTGCCTTCTGGGATCGGTACATCGAGGTAACCGGGCGAACAGGACCGGCCGACCTCGAAGGTCTCCGAGTCGAACTCGGAGAATTCACCACCGGAGCAGAGACGTCGAAGCTCTTCGAGTTTGTTCAAGGCAACGCTGTGGCCGGACGCTCGCTCAAGGGAACGATGGATCACTCTCCTCGCCTCGCCTCAGCAGACGGCACCACGGCCGTGGTCGAGGACTGCATTGACGACATGACCGGCATCTACGCGGCGGACGGTACGCGGGTGGACACGGACGACCCGCGGCGTCACCTCGCCACGGTCAGCCTCCAACTCGAGGCCGCCACCTGGAAGGTCGCATCTGTCTCGTTCGGATCGGAAGTGTGCGATCCGTGAGGCTCAGACGAACCATCGCAGCCCTCGTGGGTGTCGCGATCGGCACGATCATGTTCGCGCCGTTAGCTGCTGCTGACGGTGGTGGGGGTGCGGCCACCGATGGCGACGGAATCGACTACGGAGCGATCTCGGGCGGTCAGCAGCCTGGAGCTCCAGCCTCGGGCGGCCACGGGGGTGGCAGCAGCCCTCCGACCAACTGCACGTACTCACTCGTCGAGCTCGAGGCCGGTTCGCCCATTTACGACCTCGACGGAAACCTCATCGACACATCGGGTGATGGTGCCTGGTACGACAAGCAATGCGGCACCGTCTACTACGGCTTGGTCTTCGTTCCGGCCGGCGCAGCAAGTCCTGTCGTATCGCCACGGACCGTCGCCAACGGAGTCCTCGGTCGCATGCCCATCCCGGTGCCCAAGGTTCGACTGTCGCCTGAGGGCGACCAGGTCGTGAACCTCCCGATGTGGACGTGGCTCGACGACTGGGCCGCCGTGACTGACTCCGCCAACGTTCCTGGCGTCTCGATAACGGTGACCGCCGCTCCGTCGAAGGCGGTCTGGACGTTCGGGGACGGACAGACCGTGACCTGCGACGGCCCGGGCATCCCATGGACGACGGGGGTCACCGGCAAGCCACTTTGCGGGCACACCTTCACACGGTCGTCCGCGTCCGCTCCGAACGGCACATACCGGCTGACGGTCTCAGTGACTTGGACAGCCAGCTACACCGTCGCCGGCGGCGCGGGCGGAGGAAACCTCGCTCCCGTGACCAGAACGACGACGTTCGACATCCGGGTCGGCGAGGTCCAGTCGATCAACACGAATCTCGGAGGACGACGATGACCACCACACTCTCCACACCATTGCCGCGGATCGGTACAGCCGCCGGCGCGCCCGACGATCACAAAGGCCCCAAGACCTCGGGAGTCAGGCGAGGCCTCGTACGCCCCACCCCCAACCGCAACGTGCCACGAATCGCACTCGGATTGATCGTCGTCGTTGTGTCGGTGCTCGGGATGCTCACGCTCTATTCCAGCGCCGGTGACCGGACGTCCGTGTTGGCCCTGAGACGCGACGTCGCTGCCGGCCAGCGAATCGAGGCCGACGACCTCAAGGAGGTTTCGATCTCTCTTGACGCGTCGGTGACAACGCTCCGGGCGGACGAGGCGGGCAGAGTCGTCGGCAAGGTCGCGAAGGTTTCCCTCGCCGGCGGGTCGCTGCTTGTCCCGACGCAGATCGGCGAGGCCCCCGAACTGTCCGCTGAGCAAGCCGTCGTAGGAGCTGTCCTCAAGCCGGGCCAGTATCCGACCCAGCTCGAGGTGGGCTCGACGGTACGCATCGTTGAGGTGCCGGCTGCAGATTCGACCGGAAAGGTCGAACCCGTGTCCCGCGGCACCGGCCGCGTCGCAGAGATCAGCGAGTCGGCGAACGACTCCTCAATGCAGGTGATCTCGCTCGTTGTCGATCGGACGTCGTCGGAGGCAATCGCATCGGCGGGTGCCGGTGGACGACTCTCGCTGATCGTCGAGGCCGCTCCATGACCTTGATCACGATCTGCTCCGCCAAACACTCCCCCGGGGTCACAACGCTTGGTCAGGCGCTCGCGCTCCAGACGGGCGCGTTGTTCATCGAGGCCGACCCGGCGGGTGGCGACCTCGCGGCGCGGTGGGGCGTCCCAACGGATCCTGGGATGCTCACGCTCGCGGCGGCCTCACGACGAGGTGTGTCACGCGACTTGATCGATCGGCACGGCCAGTCCCCCGCGGGGTATCCAGTCCTGGTCGCTCCACCGTCGGCCGAACAAAGCCGTTCGGCGATCCTGACGCTCGGTCGTCCCTTCGCCGAGCACCTCGCCAGCGGAACGGATATCACCCCTTCGACAGATCACATTGGCGCTGTGGCCGACTGCGGCCGCTGGGACCCCGCCAGCCCCTGCGTCGACTTGGTGGCGGAATCCTCCGTGACCCTCGTCGTGCTCCGACCAACGGTCGAGTCGGTCGCCCAGGTTCGAACTCGCCTGGCTTCCATCGCGGTCATTGCCCGCCATGTGCTTGTCATCACGATCGGTAGTCGTCCATACGGCTCGGACGAGGTCGCCACGGCTCTCGGCGATGTCACGACGTTCGGCCTTGCGAGCGACGAACGATCGGCCTCGTTCGTTCGGTCCGGAAGATCGCTCGACCGAAGCCTTCGACGCGCACCACTGATTCGTTCCGTCGCTGACCTCATCGCGGAGCTGCACGCGGTGACCTCGGTCGAATCGCCGAGAGCATTGAGCCCACGATGACGCTGACGATCGACGACTCGCTCGTTGCGAAGCTTCGGGGGGAGGTCGCCCTTGAGCTCTCCCAACAGGTGCGGGCTCTGGCTGGCAACGATGGTGCAAGCTCCCAACGAGGTGAGGAGGAGCTGCTCGCTCGGCGCATCCTCAATCAGCGCCTCGACCGACTGGCGACGGATGCTGTCGCAACGGGCGACCGGGTGTTCTCGGATGCCGAGGAGCAGGAGCTCACTCGAGCGGTGCTCGATCGCCTCTTTCAGATGGGCCGGCTCCAGCCACTCCTTGATGACGACAGCATCCAGAACATCACGGCGAACGGCTGCGATCGCGTCTTCATCGAGTACGCCGACGGGCGTAAGGAGGTCGGACCGGCGATCGCCGCGACGGATGATGAGCTCATCGAGCAGATCCGGGAGATCGGACGGCGCTGGGGACTGTCCGAACGCGAGTTCAACCCTGGCCGACCGCAGCTGAACCTGCAGCTACCCGACGGTTCACGACTGTTCGCAGTCGCTTGGGTGTGCGATCGACCCGCGCTTGCGATTCGTCGCCATCGGTTCCTGAAGGTGACCCTCGACGACATGGTCGGACTCGGCGCCCTGGATCGAGGCATCGCGTCGTTCCTCCGGGCAGCCGTCCGGGCGCGACGGCAGATCATCGTGTGCGGTGCCACCGGCGCGGGCAAGACGACCATGCTTCGAGCGCTCGCGTCCGAGATCCCTCCGTCCGAGCGGATCGTGACCATCGAGTCCGAGATGGAGCTCGGGCTCGAACGATTCGAGGACCTGCACCCCGACTGCGTGGCACTCGAAGCGCGCGAGGCCAACGTCGAGGGGGTTGGCGAGGTCACGGCCGCTGACCTCGTGCGGATGAGTCTGCGCATGAATCCCGATCGGGTGATCGTCGGCGAGGTGCGAGGCGACGAGGTCATCCCGATGCTCAACGCCATGTCGCAGGGCAACGACGGCTCGATGTGCACCGTTCACTCCGACTCCTCAGGCACGGCATTCAACAAGATGGCGCTCTACGCGATGCAGTCACCTGAGCGTCTGCCGATCGAAGCGACCTGCCAGCTGGCGGCAGCAGCGATCGACCTTGTCGTGTTTATCGGGAAGACCCGGTCAGGCCGTTTCATCTCGTCGATTCGCCAGGTCGTCGGAGCCGAAGGCGGCCAGGTCGTGACGAACGAGATCTTCAAGCCGGATGGATCTGGCCGTGCGGTGCCCGGGATTGCACCGCCCCACGAACTCGCAGTCGACCTCGAAGCCAACGGCTGGGATCGACGCCTGTTCGAGCGGCCTGACGGGTGGTGGTCATGACCGCCGTGGCTGCGCTGCTTGGTGTTCTCATCGCATGCGGGGTGCTCCTTGTTGTCGATGGGCTCCGACCGTCGGAACAAGCGCCCCCGCGACTCCCGAGCCGGTCGTTCGCCGCGCTTCGGTCACGCGACCGGTGGTCCCGCGCGATCGCAGGTGGTCTGCTGCTGCTCCTTCTGACGCGTTGGCCTGTTGCTGCGATCGCAGGCGTTGTCCTGGGATGGACGTCGCCCGACCTTTTCGGAGGGACTCGCGCCCGCCTCGCTGGCATCGCCCGTACCGAGGCGATCGCCACCTGGACCGAGATGCTTCGGGACACGATCGGTGCCGCTCATGGACTCGAGTCCGCGATCGCAGCGACGACGGAGACGGCGCCGGAGCCGATCCGGGACGAGGTCCGTTCGCTGACCGCTGATCTTCGTCGTGAACCGATCAGCGCTGCGCTCCAGCGATTCGCCATCCGACTCGCACATCCCATCTCCGACCTAGTGGTCGCTGCGCTGTCGACCGCGGCGAGCGGATCGGTCCGAGACCTTGCCGATCTCCTCGGCACTCTGGCGGCATCGGCACGCGACGAAGCCTCGATGCAGCTCCGAGTCGACGCAGGGCGCGCCCGGATGAGAACCGCGGTGAGAGTCATCGCGGCGGTCACCGTGGTAACCGTCGTCGGCCTGACGATGCTCAACCCGCTGTACGTGCGTGGCTATTCGACGCCGCTCGGCCAGGTGGTTCTCGCCCTGATCGTGGTCGTGTGGGGCGGATCGTTGTGGTGGCTTCAGACCATGGCCAGGTTCCAGGCACCCGAGCGATTCCTCATCGGCGCTGCCACCGGGGAGGCCTCGTCGTGAGCACCGCCATCCTTTGGGGCCTCGCCTTCGCTGCCGGCGTTTTGACGCTCGCTGCGGGTGTTTCGCCGACACCCCTGCCGCTCGCGAATGCGCTCGCTCGTCTCGACGCGCCTCGATCCGTCACGCGCGCTCAGACCGAGCCGGCATCGTTCCTGGAGCGCATGGTCGGACGACCTCTCGCCGCGAGCGGGCTCGGACGCTCCATGACGGCCCGGTTGAGTTGCGACCTCCGGATCCTGGGGCGAAGCCCCGACGAGCACATGGCGAAGACGGCCTTGTCGCTCATGGTCGGGCTGCTGTGGGCGCCGGCGACGGCTGCGATGATGGCGATCGGAGGGGTTCACGTGAGCCTCGTCTTCCCTTTGTGGTTGTCGCTGGTCTTGGCCGTCGTCGGAGCGATGATGCCCGGCCTCGCCGCCAAGGCCGAGGCACGAACGCGTCGGCAGTCGTTCCGCCACGCGTTCGGCTGCTATCTCGACCTCGTCGCCGTAAGGCTTGCCGGCGGTGCCGGCATCGAGTCAGCGCTCACCACTGCTGCGGGAACAGGCGACGGATGGGCGTTTGCCGAGCTGCGAGACGCGCTGACTGATTCCCGCCTTCTGGGAGAGCCCCTCTGGAACGGTCTCGCGAACCTCGGACGCGAGATCGGTGTGTCGGAGCTGACGGAACTCGCAGCATCGACCGGGCTCGCTGGCGACGAAGGGGCTCGGGTGCGCACGTCCATCGTCGCCAAGGCTCGAGCGCTGCGGTTCCGTGGGCTGACCGATGCCGAGGCAACCGCTCAGTCGGCGTCGGAGCGTATGTCTCTCCCGGTTGTCGGGCTGATGCTCGGTTTCATCGTCTTTCTCGCTTGGCCCGCGGTGCTCGAAGTCACCCACGGCCTCTGACCAGTCACCGCACATCAGGGGCCCGAGGGCCACAAAAGGAGAACAGCAATGGGAGAGATCCAATTCATCATCGCCTGGGCACATAATCGGATGGCCATGGCCCGACGCGACGAGCGTGGCGAGGTCACCGAGAAGGTTCTGATCATCGCGATCTTCGCGGCGCTCGCGATCACCGTCGGCGCAATCATCGTTGCGAAGGTCACGGACAAGACCAACGCGATCGATCTCGGAAGCTGAGAGTCCCGACCGATGCGCCGACAGTCCGGACGAGCATGCGAGGGCCCGCCACGTCGCTCACGATCGCGCGGCGAACGCGGCGACGCCACCGTAGAGATGGTCATCGTCGTGCCGGTCCTGATCTTCCTCATCATGTGCATCATCCAGTTCGGGCTCTGGATGCACGCGAGCCGCATCGCCGACGCAGCAGCGAGAGATGGGGTTGCCGCGGCGAGACTGGACGGTGCAGCTGGGAACACCTCTGGTGACGCCGCCCGGCGAACCCTCGACCGTCTTGCCGACGGACTGATCCTCGGTTCGCATGTCAGTGCCTCACGCGATGCCGACCGGGTCACCGTCAACGTGACCGGTTCGGTCCGAGCCGTCATCCCCGGCATCGAGTTGCCCGTCACGGGTTGGGCCGATGGCAGCATCGAGAGGTTCAGGTCCGATGGGTAGGCGCCGCAACGAACGCGGATCGGCGGCGGTGGAGCTGGTACTGCTCACTCCCCTGCTCGTCTCACTCATGTTGTTCGTGGTTGCTCTCGGACGTATGGCCTCGGCCGAAGGGACCGTCGACGACGCCGCTCGTGACGCAGCTCGATCTGCAGCCAATGCTCGCACCGAACCTGACGCTCGGCGGGCCGGTGACCTCCTGGCGCGAACGGTCCTGAGCGAGAACGGGGTGAAGTGCGCATCGCTCGACATTTCGATCGACACGTCGGACTGGCGAGCCGGCGGATCGGTTGGCGTCGCGATTTCGTGTCCGATCCGGCTCGCCGACGTTGCAGGACTCGGAATCGGCGGCACCCGGACGATCACCGCACACTTCGTCGAACCACTCGACACGTTCAGAGGCACGCGATGACGGTGCACGACGAACGGGGGTCGGTGACGGTCGTCGTCGTCACCATCACATTCGCGCTCCTCATGCTCGGCGGCCTCGTGTTCGATGGCGGACGCATCATCACGGCCCAACAGCAAGCCGATGCAGTCGCCGAGGCAGCGGCACGAGCGTCGGCACAGCAGCTCGACGAGAACTCGCTGCGAAGCAATGACCATGTGGTCATCGACGCCGCCGCTGGAGAGCGTCGAGCCAACGACTACCTCCGCGACGCCGGGTACACGGGCACCGTAACGATCAACGGCTCGGTCGCTTCGGTGACCGTCCAACACCAGCAGGGCACCTCGCTACTCGGCCTCATCGGCTTCGAGTCCGTCACAGTCCACGGCGAAGGTTCGGCCCGCGCTGTCCGCGGCATCACCAGAGAGGGAGGGTGACGATGCGCACTTTCATGACCACATTCCGCCGACTGTTCGGAGGCCTCGGTTCGCTGGCAGCGATCCTCACGTTGCTCTTCGGCGTACCCGCCTTCCTCTGGCGAGTCGTTGGATGGCCCCTCCCCACGGCGCTCCCGGCGTGGCATCAGTTCTCTTCCTCAATCGCGCAGACCGAACTGCCAACGGCGACGCTTGCGAAGACGCTCGCCTGCGTCGGGTGGATTGCCTGGCTCGTCGTCGCGGTCGCGCTCACCGTCGAAATCGCAGCGTGGTTCGCCGGACGGTCCGCACCACAGGTCCGGTTCGCTCGGCCGTTTCAGCCCCTCGCGAACAAGCTCGTCACCACCGCCGCCTTTCTCTTCGCGTTCAGTTCGATCTCGAGCGGCGTCGGAGCCGCAGCCTCCGTCTCGCTTCAGCCACGGCTGGCGGTGGCGACCACCTCGATGTGGAGTGTGCCAACAGCTTCGACCTCGGCGGGCGCCACAACCGCCTCCAAGTTGGTGCGATCAGATGTCGACTCGCCCGAGGCGTCGATCACCGTCTCGGCCGCCATCAGACAGCAGACAGTGCGGGGTCGGGACACGCTTTGGGACCTCGCCGAACGTCATCTCGGCGACCCGCACCGTTGGGTAGAGATCTGGGAGCTCAACAAGGGACAGCTCCAGAACGATGGGCGCTCCTTCGAAAGCGCACACTGGATCTACCCCGGGTGGGTTCTGCGAATGCCCGCTGATGCGGTGGGGGTAGAGGAGGTCCAGATCACCGCGGCGTCGGTCGAAGTTCCTTCCGTCGATCAAACACAGTCGCAACCGACAGAAGCGCCACCACCAACGATCGCCGCAAGCACGACCACGGCGCCATCGCCGTCGTCAACCGTCGCCCCCCCGACGTCTGCACCGGGGCCATCGACCACAGCGACGATTTCTCCGACGACTGAACGCATCGCTGAACCCTCAGCCGATTCTGATGAGCCCGCCGTAGGTGCCGTCTCGGCCGGGCCGACAAAGTCCAACGCCGACCCGCCGGAGGCCTTTCCCCTGCGAGCGCCCTGGGTTGCGGGAGGGCTGTCGGCTGTTGGCCTGTTGTATCTGCTCGATCGACTGCGGCGCCGTCAGCGCTCGACACGTAAGCCCGGGGACCCCATCCACCTTGTGCC
>Ga0073904_10001119_pt1 | contig 19918 bp, 15 predicted proteins | sample KloWWTrecipitate_FD_66668 | JGI IMG/M metagenome (GOLD analysis project Ga0073904, IMG submission 66668) | Active sludge microbial communities from Klosterneuburg, Austria, studying microevolution and ecology of nitrifiers - Klosterneuburg... | ecosystem: Engineered > WWTP > Aerobic digester >... | reverse complement strand
AGCGCGCTATGGAGGGTCGTCGTCCGCAACTGACCTGCGCACGAACGCGGGGCCATGATTGTTGATCTTTCGCGAGTGATGCTTACCCTGATCTCGCAGCCTCGGGCTGGCCTGATGCGTCACCCGGCCTCAGCGTCAGAACCATCGTCACCGATCGCAAGGTCGGACGCATGCCGACGCGCTCGTACAGGCGGTGAGCTCCGGTCGGGCTCTCGGAATCGACAGCCAGGCTGACGCGCCGTCTCCCACGTTGATAGAAGTCGTTGAACGACCAGCCCAGTAGCGCCGACGCGATGCCCTTTCGACGCCACGCGCGACGCACTGCGACATAACGAATCTGGCTGCAATCGGGATCGCCGGGTCGCTCCATACGGCCGAGGGCATAGCCGATGATCTCGTCGCTCGTGTCGTCGATAGCCAGAAACCAGAGTGACGGGTCGAACCCTGGCTCGGCGGAGACGAAGTAATAGCGAAACTGCTCGTCGCTCAGTCCGACGAAGCCGAACTCGTCCTGCTGGGCATCTTCCCAGGCGGCGTGGATCGCGTCGATCTCGTCCGCACGAGCCGTCCGAATGCTGACGCCGGCCGGCGGATCGGGACGTTTCGGTGGCGCCTCGAACGTGATCTCCATCCGGTCCCAATAGCGCGTCGTGACGTAGCCACGCCGGAGCAGCCGCTCCAGATGGACGGTATTTTCTGCCCAGACACTCGTCTCTAGCGTTATTGCTGACCCGGTTGGCGCGTTTTCGATCGACTCCTGCGCCCGATTTTCGACCCATCTCAGCAGCGCCTCCTCGATGCCGCGGTCACCCCAGGACGGATCGATCACCAGGTCGTATTCGTTCTGATCGAACGGCTCGTACTCCGAATAATCTATCCAGGCGAGGACTGCCCCATCGCCATCAGTGACGAGCAGGCTGTCCCGGCTGAGGTCGCGCGTTGGCTCCTGCCACCATGTCAGCGTGCGGTCGACGGACGCGTCGTCGACCCCGACAAGATGACGTGACTGTCGGTTCGCTATCTCGGTGGCCGCCTCGGCGTCCGCCAACACAGGTGGGCGGGCGGAAAGGCCGGCGGGCAGGGACGACCGTAGTTGGGCTACCGAATCCATGCAAAGAACCCCCGAAGACTCATCTCGCTCATCGTGTCTGGTAGGCGGGCGGCCAGTGTGACACGAGCCGTTGTGTGACATCGCATCGCGGGTGCGACTGTCCCCCTTCGATCCGCAGCCTCTGCGCCTGCAGCGTCTCTGGAGTGTCGTGGCAGCCGCGTCGAGGCCACTCCAAGACGCCCGAGTCAGGCGTCACCGACGTCAAATTCTGCCGGCTGCCGCGGCTATTCGCGCCGCACAACTGGACAGGTTGTACCGGTCCGGTGGGACAGTGAGGCGGGGCCGGTGGCGACGTGGCAATTCACCCGCCCGTCAATCGCGGGGTGGTGCCGGCCAGCAGCCTCAAGACCGTGGTGGTCGCAACAGGGCGGGTCTGCGAGCGGGCTACGCTCCGCGGTTGCCGATTCTGTCGTCGCGAGACTAGCCGGCGTGAAGCGCGAGTCCGCGTGAGTGATGGCCGGCAGACGGGCGACACCTGCCGGCACTCGGCGGCTAGCCCCAGACCTGCTCGAAGACGCGCAAGTAGTTTTCGCCGAGGATCTTGCGGACATCGTCGTCCGAATACCCGCGCGCTTGCAGGCGGTCGATGAAGTTCGTGACTTGAGGGTAGTTCCACCAACCGTCGAGCGCGCGCATCGGGGAGCGGACGTTCGCGGTGATCAGGCTGCTGTAGCGGCCGGCGACATCCGCGTAGTCGGGCTCGCCCCAGGGATCGTGCCAATGGTCGGGGTAGGTGCCCAGCGACATGTCAGTGCCGACGCCGATGTGATCGGTGTTTCCAATCAGGTTGGCGAGGTAATCGACATGGTCGATGAAGTCATCCACCGTCGGCCAGTGGCTCGTGTCGGGCTTCATTACGAGTGGTCCCCACGGCGCCAACCCGACGACTCCGCCGGTCGCGACGCAGGCAGTGATCTGATCGTCGTCGATGTTGCGCGGATTTGGCACGACCCCGTTGGGGTTGGAGTGTGAGAAGACGACTGGCTTCGTCGAGCGTTCGAGGATGTCCAGCGAAGCGCGTTTGCCGATGTGCGTGCAATCCAGCAGCACGCCGACGCGGTTGCACTCGTCAACCACGAGCTGGCCGAAGCCGGTCAGCCCGCTATTCGTCCGATCGAGCGTGCCATCGCAGATCAGATTGGTCGAGTTGTAGGCTGGGAGCATCATTCGCAGACCGAGCTTCCAGAACGCCTCGACGCGGTGCAGCTTGTTGCCGATGAAGTCGCCGCCCTGGGCAGCGAGGACAAACGCCGCCCGTCCGTCCGCCTTGGCTTGCCGGATGTCGCCGGCCGTCTCGGCGATCGTGATGTTCGGATTGCGCCGGGCGACGAGATGCCAGAACATGGCCTGTTCCATCGCCTGCTCGGCCGATGCATGCGGATCCCAGACAGTCAACATGTACGCGGTGACGCCGTGGAGGTGGGCGTTGGGGAAGTCGGCGTCGGGCCAGACCTGCATGCACGAGTCGATGAAGATGTATGGCTGCTCCTCTTTCAGCAGCGGATGAAAGCCCTTGTTCGCTTGCTCGATCTGTTCGGGTGTCAATACCATTGTCGCGCTACTCCTTCAACTCGCTATAGTCCCACCGGTAGCATGGGAGCTTGTCGCGGCAGAATACCAGAGGATCGAGATACCGTAGCCTCCCGGCTTCACGATGGGGGATGAGTGGATTCGACGCTGCTCCTTGCGATGATCGTCGTGGCATTCTCGGGAGCTATCTTCGGGACGACCGGCTTCGGCTTTGCGCTGGTCAGCGTCCCACCGCTGCTGCTGCTGTACGAGCCGAGCACGATCGTCGCGCTGACGTTTGGTATCTCGCTGGCAACGAGCTGGCTGGTTGTCGTCAGTGGCCGGCGCGAGCTTCAGGGTCGTCTTGTTCTCGCGCTGCTTCCCGGCGCGCTAGTGGGGATGGTCGCCGGAGCGCGGATCCTGGCGCTCGTCGATCCCGTCGTGGTGAAGATCGCGGCGGGCGCGATCGTCTGTATCTATTCGGTGAGCCTGCTTGCTGGCTTTCAGCCGTCTGGCGGACCTTGCTGGTGGATCGTGACGCTTGCCGGCCTGGCCAGCGGTTCGCTGGCGACTTCGACCGGGCTCTCTGGCCCCCCGATCGTCATGCTCTTCGCGGCCCGTGGCCTCACGAAGGATGCATTTCGCGCGACGATTTCAGCCTACTTCGTGCTGATCTCGGTTGCCGGACTCCCTATTCTGATCGGGAGCGGCGCGCTGAGTCGCGTCGACATGCGGATAGCAGCGTCGCTCGTCCCGGCCGCAATAGTGGGAACAGTGGTCGGCAACCGGATTTCACGACATCTCACCGCGCATGGATTTCGGCGGTTGACGCTCGCGCTGCTGTTGGCGACCGGGGTGATGGGGGTCGCGACAGCAGTCCTCGCGCTTGTCTGACGGCCTAGTGGCCCGAGAAGATGTCGAGCCAGCGTCGCCAGTTCGGCTCGTCGGTCCTCTTTGTGGGCGCCATTGACTGTTGCACGGCCGGCGGTGGTGGATTCTGCCAGTGAATCAGCAGGACGGTCTCGTCAGGGTTGGCGAGGTTCAGGTCGCGGCGGGCTCGCGCTTCCACATAGGCGGTGTAGCTATCGGTCGAATACGAGTCGAGCTCGGCCTGCAGCGACTGGTTGCCGCGCTCAATCTTCGCAATCGCGGTGCTGAGGCTTGATGCCTCGGCCTGAAGCTGGCGCGCCCGCCATGCCTGCTCGCCGAATGCGACCATGAAGTAGACGCCGACGAAGAGGACGAGCAGGATCGCCAGGCGGTTGCGTTGCTGATCGAACAGCTCGCTGAGGGAGTTGGCCCGTGTGGTCATCGCGGGTCGCCGGTAACCGGCGCGATCGAGTCCGGCATCGTTGGCCACTGGGTCGCCTGCTCGTAGGCATACGCCACGCGTAGCGTCTCGGGCTCGCCGAACGCCCGGCCAAGCACCTGTAGCGACACTGGCATCCCGTCGGAGAATCCACAGGGTATGGCGATGCCGGGCAGGCCGGCCATATTCGCCGGGATCGTAAAGATGTCCGACAGATACATCTGAATCGGGTCGTCAGCGCGCTCGCCGATGCGAAAGGCGACGGTCGGTGACGTCGGCGCAAGGATGACATCGACATCCTCGAACGCCCGGTCGTAGTCGCGCTTGATGAGCGTCCTGACCTTCTGCGCCTTGACGTAGTAAGCGTCGTAATAGCCCGACGCAAGCGCGTAGGTGCCGAGCATGATCCGGCGTTTGACCTCTGGCCCGAATCCCTCGCCCCGGGTTCGTAGGTAGGAGTCGATGACGCTCCCACCATCGACCGAAAAGCCGTACTTGATCCCATCGAGTCGAGCCAGGTTGGCGCTGGCCTCGGCCGGCGCGGTGATGTAATACGTGGGCAGGGCGTATTTCGAGAAGGGAAGCGACACCGGCACGAGCTGGGCGCCGAGTCGCTCGAACTCGGCATAGGCCGCCTCGCAGGCCGCGGCTACCCCGGGGTCCATACCGTCGACATCGCTGAATTCCCGGGCGATCCCGATCTTCATCCCGCGGATATCGCCGGTCAACGACGCGCGATAGTCGGGAACCTCGATCTGCGCCGACGTGGAGTCACGTGAGTCGTGGCCGGCAATGGCGCCGAGGACAATGGCCGCGTCCTCGGTAGTCCGGGTGAATGGGCCGATCTGGTCGAGTGACGAGGCGAACGCCATCAGTCCCCAGCGTGAGACGCGGCCGTAGGTTGGCTTCAACCCCACGACACCACAGAAGCCGGCTGGCTGGCGGATACTGCCCCCCGTGTCGGAGCCGAGCGCTGCCATCGCTTCGCCGGCCGCCACCGACGCGGCGGAGCCGCCGCTGGACCCGCCCGGCACACGTTCGGGATCCCACGGATTGTGTGTCGTGAAGAACGCCGAGCTTTCGGTCGACGAGCCCATCGCGAACTCATCGGTGTTCAGCTTGCCGACGAAGACCGCGCCCTGCGCGCGCATGCGCTCGACGACAGTCGCATCGAATGGGGGGCGGTAGCCATCGAGCATCTTCGACGCGGCAGTCGTTGGCGCATCGGTTGTGCAGAGGATGTCCTTTAGCCCGATCGGGATGCCGGTCAGTGGCTGTGATTCGCCCCGAGCGATTGCGGCGTCGGCGTTGGCTGCCGTCGCGCGCGCCTGTTCGAACATCGGGGTGATGAACGCGCGGATCGTCGGCTCGACCTGCTCGGCGCGCGATATGTGCGCCTCAGCAAGCTCGGTCGCGGTGATCTCGCGCGAATCGAGCATTCGCCGCGCGTCGGCGATCGTCAATCTCGTCAGCTCTGTCATGGCAGGCTCCACTTGCGGCTATCGGGCGAGGCCGCTGTACGGCCGGCCGGCATCGAGATTCAGGACTGATCCAGGACAGCATTGACCTTCAGGTAGCCGTCCTCGGATCGCGGCGCGTTGGCCAGAACGACGTCGCGTGGCAGTGACGGCTGGACGATGTCGTCGCGCATCACGTTCTGCATCTGGATGACCTGCGCAGTCGGCGGGATATCGTCGGTGTCGACATCTTCCAGAGAGGCAATATGCTCAAGGATGCTGGAGAGCTGCTCGCGCATGCGCTCGATCTCGTCCTCGCTGAGGCCGATTCGAGCGAGAGCGGCGATGTGCTCGACGGTATCGCGGTCAAGTTTCACGCGCTGTCCTCCCGCGCCCGGGTATGCCGGACGCCGTGACCTGGTGTCGTCTGATCCATATCGTGGCGAGTGTAACAACGCTAGCAGATGCCTACCACTCATCGTTAGCCAGAATAGCCCGCTCGACTCCGGGAATGATCTCGATAGCGTCACCAGCAACCCGATGAATGCCGGTGCCCCGAGCGACGGCGCGGGTGTTATACAATGGGTCCTGGGCCATCTGATCCAGCGGACGATGATCCACCACGGCTCCTTCTACCGAACAGCCGATTGTACCCGCCGAATCGATGATCTGGCAGTAGTTTGCACATCCGCTTGCACAACGCGCGCTGGTGGCTCGGCGCTGCCCTTGTGGCCGTATTGCTCTTCGCGAGCTGTCGCGGTGACGCCAACCCGACGCCGACGCCGGTCGCGCCGACGTCGACAGCGCCAGCGCCGACTGTGCCGCCAGCGCCGGTCATGACTCCGACGCCGACTGTCACCTCGGCAATGAGCGCGCTCCTTCTTCCCGGCCCAACGATGCCGAATCTTGGCCAGTTCTTCTTTCTGAATCAGAGCGATCTCTGGCAGGCTCAGTCGGGAGGACGCATCGTCCACGTCACCCGCAATCTCGTGCTGGGTCCGTGGGTCATGGCGCCCGACGGCACCCGGGCTATGACGGTGATCTACAGTAAGCGCGGCGAGGTCACGACAGAGGAAGTCCGGATTGTTCGCGGAGATGGCATTCTGAGCGTCCCGCTCTACGGACCCGCCCCGACTGCCGGGCCGGATGCCGCGTCGCCAATCGTCGCGCTCAGCTGGTCGTGGGATCAGACGAAGCTGGCGGTGGCATTCGCCGACGGTTCGATCGGTGTCCTTCAGGTTCCAGCGGATGAGGATCAGTATCCGGTTGCGGTCGAGCGGATTGTTCGCGCCGGAGCCGACCCGGCCGGCCGTGCGATAGCGTGGGCTCCGGGTGGCAGCGGCGTCGCCTTCCTCACTGCCGCGGGTGACGCGCGAGGGATGTTCATCGCGCCGCTGGGGGCGCCCGCGGAGATCATCATTGGCGACATCCCGATACAAACGTTCACATGGCTGCCGGGTCGTGGGCGGATCGCGTTTGTCCAGCAGGCGATCGGCGGCGGGCGCGACGTGCCGGGATCGATCTTCACAGTCGCGGCCGACGGGACCGCGCTCGAGCTCCTCCTCAGCTCCGGGCAATTTGCTCCAGCCGCCGAGGTCCTGTCGCTCAGTGCCTCGCCAGATGGACGTTCCCTTGCCTTCACGGTCTTCGCTCCTGGCAATCGCGGCGACTTGCAGTTTCAGTCGCTCTGGATGCTGACGATCGACGGCGCGGAACTGACGCACATCCCGGTTGCCGTTGGCTACCGAGTTGCCGACATGTGGTGGACGACTCAAGGTTTGACATGGCGGGCGGTCAGCGTTGGCGCTCCCGCAGGCGACGATCCGACCGTCTACACCGGCACGGGCGCGTTCATTCTTCAGCGCTACGATGACGCGACGAAGAAGTCGACCAGCCTCTTCTCGGCTGCGTCTCGCTGACGGTTGACGTTAGCGCAGCGTTGTCAGCTCGTCGGGGTCGATATCCGAGGCGTCGAAGATCGCCCTGGCGCGGTCGACGCGATAGTCGCCAGCGGATTCAGCCATGCCGCCTTCGCTCGGCGTCTCGGCAATCTCCGCCGTGGCTTCGGTTGGCGATGGCGCGGCGGCTGCGCGCGGCGCGGGCGACATCTTCCGCGGTGGCGCGGCGCCCAGCTCTCGCTCGGGGCGTAAGAGCGTGTTGACCTGCAGCAGTATCCCGGTCATCCGGGCGATCGCCGTTTCGACGACCTCGCGCGCGGCCGGGTCGTTGAGCATCTTCGTGTGGAACGGATACGGAGCCATCAGATACAGCGTGCCGTCGGCTATGTGATCCGGATCGCTCTCGCGAAGGAGCGCCTCGACCTTGCCGTTCATCGTCTTGACTTCGGCCCGAATCCGGTCCCAGTTCCCACGGATATGCGTGAGCGGGTCATCGCTGCTGGTGGGCTGCCCTCGTTGTGGCTGACTGATCGGCGTGGCCGGCTGCGCGTCGCCGCGAGGCGGCTCGCTCGCGCGGGTTGCGCTACGCGACGGCGCTTCGGCGGGAGGTGTCGTCCAGCTCGACGGTGGGGCAGAAGCCGGAGCGGCGCGTTGCGGGGCGGGTCTTGGAGCGCGGGGCTGCTCCGGCTGCGGGGCGATCTGGACGACCGCGGGCTGCTCGACGAGCGCGCCGACGACAGCAATCTCGATTGGCAGCTGCGCAAGACCGGCCGTGCGGACCTTGAAGTCCAGCTCGCTAAAACGCTCGTTGATGTGAAGGAGCTCGGCCAGCTCAAAGCGGCCGGCCAGCTCGCGCACCCGACCGTCGGCCTCGATGGGATTGGCTCCCGCTCGGACGAGTAACAGGAGTCGCAACACTTCGCCGATCTGCCGGGCGAACGAGCGCATGTCCTGGCCGGCGTCGGAGGCATGACCAATGATCGCCAGCCCGGCTGTCACGTCCCGGTCTGCCAGCGCGATCGCCAGGTCGAGCGCCCAGCCATCGGCCGAGATCCCGAGCATTCGGCGCGTCAGTGTTACATCAATCCGGCCGGTCTCGGTCGACGTAGCGGACGTCGCCAGCAGGTCAACCATGCTGAGCGCATCGCGCAGGCTGCCGGTCGCGCGGCGGACGACGATCTCAATGGCGTCATCATCGATCGCCAGCCCCTCTTTTGCGCAGATGGCACGGATGTGCTCGACCATCGGCTCGCGCGGGATGCGCCGGAAATCGAAGCGCTGACAGCGGGAGGCGATGGTGTCGGGCAGCTTATCCGGGTCGGTCGTGGCGAGCACGAAGGTGATGTTGGCCGGCGGCTCCTCGAGTGTCTTCAGGAAGGCATTGAATCCTGCCGGCGTGATCTGGTGCGCCTCGTCGATGATGTAGAACTTGTGCCGCAACTGCGACGGCGCGTAGCGCACCTGCTCGCGGAGCTCGCGTATATCGTCGATGCCGCGGTTCGAGGCGGCGTCGATCTCGACGATGTCGGTCGTCCGGCCCTCATTGACCGCCCGGCAGGCATCGCAGGCATTGCAGGGGCGATTGGCCGGGTCGGGATCGAGGCAGTTGACCGCCTTGGCCAGCAGCCGCGCCGTCGAGGTCTTGCCGGTGCCCCGTGGGCCACAGAACAAATACGCATGGGCGATCCGGTTGTGGGTGATCGCGTTGCGCAATGTGTCGCTGATGTGAGATTGCCCGACGAGCTCGGCGCTATCGAAGTTGGCCGGCCGGTACTTCCGGTAGAGCGATTGAGTCCGACCCCGGCCGGATGAGTCGTCGCCTGATGCGGGGAACATTGCTGGTCCGTCTCCGTTGGGCAGTCGCGGCGGGAGAGTGGCCGACCGCGCAGATGTCCGTACACCTCAGAGTATACGTGACGTGGCGAGCCAAGTCAGACTCGCCACGAGCGTCACATCGACCGAAAGCCGAACTTTCGGTGGTTGATGATAATGCTCTGGATGATCCCGAACGAGGCGAGGGTGAAGAACAGCGAGGTGCCGCCGAGCGAGATGAACGGCAGCGGCAACCCGGTTACCGGCATGATGCCCAGGTTCATTCCGATATTGACGAAGGTCTGGAAAAAGAACATCGTCGTAATCCCGACCGCCATCTGCCGGCCGAACGTATCGCGGGCAATCGAAACCGCGCGAAGCATTCGCCAGAACAGCAGCATGAAGGCGACGAACAACGCGATCCCGCCAACGAAGCCGAACATGCTCATCGCGTGGGCGAAGATGAAGTCGGTCTCGCGAACCTTCAGGAGCTCGAACTCTGCCTGACTGCCTCCGCGCAGGCCGTGGCCGAACCAGCCGGCCGAGCCGATCGTGATCCGGGCCTGGATCATGTTGTACCCCTGCCCAAAGTAATCGCGGGCTGGGTCGAACGAGATCAGCAGTCGGTCCTTCTGATAATCCTGGAGTAGCCTGAACCAGGCGAATACCGCGCCGGGAATCGCCAGCAAGAACAGCGCAACGATGTAGAGCAGCCGCGTCGACGACATCAGAATCATGCCGAGCCAGATCGCGGCAAAGACCCCGGTTGTGCCGAGATCGGGCTGGATGAAGACCAGACCCATCGGGACGGCCGCGATGGCGATCGAGATCAGGAAGTTCGACAGCCGGTCCATCTCGTCATGTCGCTCGCTGATGAACGCGGCGAGCGCGATGATCGTCGCAAGCTTGGCGACTTCGGATGGCTGGAATGACAGTGGCCCGAGGAAGATCCAGCGTGTGGAACCACCGATCGTCGTTCCGATGGCAAACACGGCAACGAGCAGGGCGATCGACGCGAGATAGACCACAGCAGCGAACGATTTCAGGAACTTGTAGTTCACCGATGCCAGAGCGAACATCGCAACCATGCCAGAGACGAAGTAGAACGCCTGGCGGGTCACCTCTGACCGCAGCAGGCTGCTATCCCCGCCGGTCGCGCTCCAGATGGTAACCAGGCCGAAGAGGTTGAGGACGATCACGAGAACGACGATGAACGGGTCGATCTCGGACCAGGCGCCGGTGCGCGCGCGAGCGGCGCGCATCCCTGCGATCGAAGCCATGACGTGACATTCTCTCCACGACGGTCCGCCACCGGAGGCCGGAGCAAGCCGACAGCCGATCGGGCCGGACAGGCAGATCAGGGTCTAGTATAGAGCGGTAGCACCAGCCGGCACAGTCGGCCAGCGTCGTCGCAGTTGACGACACGGTGACCCAAGCAGGGAAGGATGAGATTCATGGCGGGCGACGAGCAGGCAAAAGCAGTTGGCGAAACTCCCGGGCGTGAGCTGAAAGAGCAGACACCGGTCCAGACGCGCCACGAGGCGACGATCCGCGGCCAGAAGATCGCGTACGACGTTACGACAGGGTTGATGCCCCTTCGGAACGCGAAAGACGAGATCGAGGCGCAGATCTTCTTCGTCGCCTATACGCTCGAGCGAGAAGACGACGACGTCTTGCGGCCGCTGACGTTTGCCTTCAACGGTGGCCCGGGATCATCGTCGGTGTGGCTGCATATGGGGGCGCTCGGGCCGAAGCGCGCCCACCTCAACGCGGACGGCACGATGCCGCCACCGCCGTTCCGGCTTGTGGATAACGACGAGACGTGGCTCACCGAGACCGACCTCGTCTTCATCGACCCGGTCGGCACTGGCTACAGCCGGGCGGCGACGCCCGAACTGGCGGAGAAGTACTACGGCTACAAGGGCGACATCGAGTCGGTCGGCGAGTTTATTCGCCTCTACCTGACTCGCTATCGACGTTGGTCGTCGCCGCTGTTCCTGGCTGGCGAGAGTTACGGCACGCTGCGCGCCACCGGCCTGGCCGGCCACCTGGTCGAGCGTGGCATCGCGCTGAACGGTATCTCGCTCATTTCGGCGGTGCTCTCGTACGCGACGCTCGACATGTGGGCGATTGGGCTCAACGATCTCCCCTATAGCCTGTTCTTGCCGTCGTTCGCGGCGACCGCTTGGTACCACAAGCGGCTTTCCGACGCGCACCAGTCGCGCGACCTGACCGACTTCCTCGCTGAGGTTGAGGAGTACGCGACGGGCGATTACCTGTTGGCGCTAGCCAAAGGTGACGCGATCTCCGCAGAGGAACGATCCGACGTCATCCGACGCGTGTCCGACTACACCGGCCTCGAGCCGCGCTTCGTCGACAACAGCAACCTGCGCATCCAGATCATGCGGTTCTGCAAGGAGCTGTTGCGCGACGAGAAGCGGACGGTGGGCCGGCTCGACAGTCGCTTCACCGGAGTCGATACGCTGGCTGTTACCGAGACGCCGGACGTCGATCCGAGCATGGTCCATCCCGGCGCGCCATTCACCGCGATGGTCAACGACTACCTGCGAGATGCGCTGAAGTACGAGAGTGATCTGAACTACGAGGGAATGTCGCGAACCGTCATCGAGAAGTGGAAGTACGATTCCGTCCGCAACGGCTATCTCGACACCACCGCGCCATTGCGCACTGCGTTCCACCGTAACCCGCATCTGAAGGTGCTCGTCAACTATGGCTATTACGACCTGGCAACGCCGTACTACGCGATGCAGTACACGATGAACCACCTCGGGCTGGAGCCGTCGCGGCACGCGGACATCCACTACGCCCCCTACGAGGCCGGCCACATGATGTACATCGACGACGCCTGCCGGGCGCAATTCCGCAAGGATGTCGTCGCGTTTTACAGGGAGGCGCTGCCGGACTAGGGCCGCTTGTGCCGGGCCTCGCCAAGCGCCAGGAGTGCGGGCAGTCGCGCGTCGAGCGGGTTCCACGTGTCGCCAGCGTCCTCGCTGAGCAGGATCTCGCCGTCGCGCATCCCCGCCACGAGCGAGCCGGGGCGGTCGTGGAGAGAGAGCAGCGCGTATGGCATCGACGGCAGTGGGTCGGGCAGGCCGCCGAGCTGTTGCCACGGTGCGTCACCGCGCTTGCGGTAGATGTGCGCGTTCGCCTGACCGTCCGAGCGGTGAGCGTTGCGCGCCGAGAAAGTCGCCGAGACGTACCAGAGGTCGGGGTCGGCCGAATCGACAGCCAGCCCCCAGACGTAGTGGCGATCCATCCCTCCGTCGACCTCGCGCGAGGTCTGGCCTCTGTCATCCGACAGAGCGACTCCACCACCGGCCGCCTCGTAGACTCGCCCGGCCGCCCGCGGGTGGGTCGCGACGGCGTGTGAGTCGTGGTAGGAGCCGGGCTTGCGATCCTCCCAGGTCCCGCCTCCATCGGTCGAGCGCATGACGCCGCCGAGCTCGATGCCGACGAAGAGCAGGTCGGGATCGTCGTGGTGTGGCGCGATCCAGCGGACGTGGCTGGTCCATGGCCGAGGAGGGAACGACCAGCCTGGCGCGCTCGGCAGCTCTGCCAAGGTCGATAGCTCGTCCCAGCTCTCGCCATCATCGTCGGAGCGATACAGCTGGCTTGGCTCGGTTCCGGCATAGACTGCCCGCGCTCCGTCCAGGTGGCGGCTCGGTGAAATGGCGATCGAGAGCACGCGCTTGTGGGGGAGGTCGTGGCTGACACGCTCCCAGGACCCGCTCGCATCGAGGGTGCGATAGATTCCGGCGTCAAACGTTCCGACAAACACCCGATCCGGATCCACTGGATCGACAGCGATGCACTGTGCGCCGGACCCGTCGAGTGACGTGGCTGTCGTGACGCGTCCATCGTCATGAATATCGAGTCGGACGACGGCGGAGCCGGTGGTGGCGAAGAGGCGGAATGGTCGCATTGGTGGCAGCCCCTTTCGATGAAACCGCGAACGACGGTGTTCTACCTGATCCCTATCGTAACCGCATGCGCGTTGTCTGATACTGGCTCTAGCGTCGCGCTCCGACAGGCGCTATCCTCGCCTGAATCTAGGGAAGGTGGGTCGATGGTCATCGACGGGCTCCCCGGCGGGCGCAATCCGGCGGAAGAGAAATCCGGCATCCGCGGGCTGTACGAGCGTAACCGCATCCTGATCTGGGTTTGTGTCCTGATCGGGTTCAACCAGCTTGGCTTCGGCAGCATTGTTCCGGTCGTGCCGCTCTACGCCGAGTCGTTCGGCGTGTCGCAGACAGCGATCGGGCTGACGATTGCCATCTACGGACTTGCCCGTTTCCTGCTGAACGTCCCGACCGGGGTCATCGCCGACCGTTTTGGCCGGCGCGAAGCGCTTGCGCTCGGGGGTGTGGTGACTGTCCTCGGCAATGTCATCTGCGGGTTAGCTCCGAGCTATATGATCTTCCTTTCTGGTCGGTTTGTGGCCGGCGCGGGGGCGGCGATGGTCATCACTGGCACGCAAGTGATGATCGCCGACATTTCCCGGCCGGAGAACCGTGGCCGGATGATGTCCGTTTACATGGGCACGTTCATGTTCGCGGTCGGGCTTGGCCCCTTGCCGGGCGGCTTCCTCGCGCAATACGTCTCGCTAGCGGCGCCGTTCTACGTGTACGCGGTGCTGGGCGCGCTTGTGACCGCGCTGGCCTGGTTTCGTGTTCCCGAAACCCGCGATCTGCGTGCCGATGGCGCCCCACAGGTGGGCGGCAAGCCGCTACCGTTCGCAACGCAGTTGCGAGTGCTGACGGCGCAGATCGGCTTTCTGCTGATCTCGATCGTTTCGTTCGCGACCTTCTTCGCCCGCACAGGTGGGCTGTTTACTCTGATCCCGACTCTGGCCCAGAACAAGATCGGGCTGACGGCCGGCCAGATCGGCGTCGGCCTGGCGATGATCTCGATCATGGGTCTTCTTCTGGCCTATCCGAGTGGCGTTCTCGTGGATCGCATCGGGCGCAAAATGGTCATTGTGCCGAGCACGCTGATCAGCGGCGTTGCGCTACTGGCTTTCGCGATGGCAACCAGCTTCTTCACCTTCATCCTCGCCTGCTCAGTCTGGGCGTTCGCCTCGGGGATCGCAGCCGCCGCGCCAACTGCCTACGCGGCTGACATGGCGCCGCCGGGCATGAATGCTCAGGCGATGGGGACATACAGGATGCTGGCCGATTTTGGCTATGTTGCTGGCCCGTTGTCGCTGGGCTTTGCCGCCGATCTCTTCTCGACGGAAGCGGCGCTCTACGGCACTGCGATCCTGGTTGTGGCGGCCGGCCTTGCCTTCGCGGTTCTTGCGCCCGAATCGTACCGACGCACGGCTGCTCCGACCGCCGACCCCGCCATCGCCGTGGCCGGCCGGCAGGATAAGCGGTGACCTCATACCCATTCCCGATCCCGCCAGCCTTCAAGCGGCGCATGCGCGGGGTCTATGGCGCCGCCGCTGCCGATGACTGGCTCTTGCGCCTGCCGGGGATTCTTGAGCGAGTCGCGCAAGAGTGGCGTCTGTCTGTTGGCCCTCCGGTCCCAAACCTGTCACTTGCCTGGGTTGCGCCGGCCGTGCGGCAGGATGGAACCGTCGCGATGCTGAAGGTCGGCTTCCCGGACGACGAGGCCCGCTCGGGCATCGCGATGCTGCGTCTCTGTGACGGGCGCGGGATGGTCCGGCTGCTGGACGCAGATCGGGACCTCGGCGCGACCCTCCTGGAGAGGCTTGAGCCTGGCGCGACGCTACGGACGATCGCGGACGACGATGCGGCGATGGAAATCGCCGCTGGAGTGATGGCCAGACTCTGGCAGCTACCGCCGGCGGCGCATGGGTTCCGCAACGTCGCTGATTGGGCGCGAGGCCTCGCGGGACTTCGCGAGCGATTTGACGGTGGGGTCGGGCCGCTGCCACGCGCGCTGGTGGAGCGCGCCGAGTCCCTGTTCGCGGAGCTGCTGCCGTCGATGTCGACTCAGGTCGTCCTGCATGGTGATCTGCACCACGAGAATATCCTCTCCGCGACCCGCGAGCCGTGGTTGGCGATCGATCCGAAGGGGATTGTCGGCGAGCCAGCCTATGAGATCGGCGCGCTTTTGCGAAACCCGATCCCCGAGATTGCGACGTGGCCAAACCTGTCGAGCCTGCTCTCGCGCCGCGTCGATCTTCTCTCCGAGCGGCTGGATCTCGACCGCCAGCGAGTGCGCGGCTGGGGCATCGCTCAGGCTGTCCTCTCTGCCTGGTGGGACATCGAGGGCGACACCGATGACTGGGCGGCCCCGATCGCCTGTGCCGAGGCGCTGGCTGCCGGCCTGGCCGGCAGCCCACTGCCGCCCGGGTCGCCTCAGCCCTCCAGATAGCCCTTCATCCAGTCCCACGTCACCTGACGGCGGACGAGGCGGGTGCGGGGCTTGCCCTGGGCCAGCTGCCCGTGGCTTTCGCCGGGGAAGCGCACCATCTCGGCCGGCACACCCCGGGCGCGCAGCGCCGTGTAGAGCTGCTCACCCTGCTCGATCGGGCAGCGCCAGTCTGTCTCGGCTTGCAGGAAGAGCACTGGTGTCTTCATGTGCTGGACATAATGAAGCGGGGAATGCTCCATGTACCAACCCATGTTTTCCCAGACCGGCTGCTCCAACTCCGGCTCCAGCCAGTACCAGCCGATGTCGGAGGTGGTGAAGAATGAGACGAGGTTGCAGATGCTGTTCTCGCTGACGGCAACTTTGTAGCGATCGGTCTGGCCGACGATCCAGTTGGTCATGAAGCCGCCGTAGGACAGCCCGGTCACTGCCAGCCGATCTGCGTCGACCCCGCCGTTCTCAATCGCCATGTCGAGCGCCTGCTCCTGCTCCTGCCAGTCGGCCCCGCCCCAGTCGCCGATGTTGGCGGTGGCGAATTCGTCGCCGTATCCCTGGCTGGCGCGCGGGTTGACGAACAGGACGTTGCACCCCGCCCCGGCCCACTGCTGCATGTCGAAGAAGAACGTATGGCCGAAGATCGAGTGCGGCCCGCCGTGGATGATCTGGACGAGCGGATAGCGTCTTGCGGGATCGTAGCCGGCCGGGCGAATCAGCCATGCGTCCACTTCGAAGCGATCGTCGAATGACGTGAACGGCCGATACTCTGGCTGCTGGATGGCAATCTGCCGAAGCAGCGCGCCATTCAGCTCGGTAAGCCGCTGTTCCTCGCTTCCGTCTCCAGCGCACGTATGGATGTCGCACGGGTTGGTGAACGTCGCCGCGACGAACGCGAGCCGGCCATCGCGGGCCTGAGAGACGTAGCCGACCGTCCGGTCGCCCTCGATGGCTGTTGTCACCCCGCTGCCATCAGCCGCAGACCGAAAGACATTGACCCTCCCCATGTCGCTTGCGGTGAACAGCACGCTGTTGCCGTCTGCGGTCCACAGCAACGGCGTATGGTCTCGGGGGGACCACGTGTCGCTGTATGAGCCGGTCGCCGGGCTGCGGTCGAATCCTTCGGTCAGGCAGCGCAACCGGGCCGTCTCGTCGGGACGCGCAAGGAAGATTCCCGCATTGCCACCCGCGCGCGCTTCCGGCCGGCGGCCAATGAAGGCGATCGACGTTCCGTCGGGCGACCAGGCCGGCCCAGCCGCGATCGCCGATCCCTCGCTGATCGACGTGGCCCCGTCCGTCTCCCCGCTCTTCAGGCTCTGTTCGGCATCGACGACGTAGAGCTGCGATCGGAACATGGTGTTCGCCTCGTCCTGCCGATTGCTGGCGAAGGTGATGCGACTACCGTCTGGCGACCAGGCGGGGATTCCGGCGCTGGCGTCCGCCCCCGTCACTCGCGCGGCGTCGCCCGTTTCGAGGTCAACGACCCAGACCTGGCTGAAGCGATCGTCGATATATCCAGCCTCGTCGAAGCGGTACTGGAGTCGCTTCACATGCCGAATGACGCCACCCGGCGCGTTCAGCTCGCGGTCGATCAGCCCGTGCCCCTCGCTGCTGAGTACGGCAACCCGCCGGCCTAACGGCGAAACGACCGGCGATGAGACGCCCCGCTGAAAGCTCGTCACCTTGCGCGGCTCGCTGCCGCGCAGGTCAAGCAAGTAGAGCTGTGGGGCGCCACCGCGGTCGGAGATGAACGCGAGGCGGTCGCCGTCCGGTAGCCAGCGCGGGCTCGTGTCGCGGTTGTCGCCTGCTGTCAGGTGGCGAGGCGTGCCGCCGGCGGTCTCGACCAGCCAGATGTCGGACGCGTAGCGGTTTTCCGCATCGGTCAGGATCGAGCGTTTGACGACGTAGGCGACCAGACGCCCGTCGGGGCTGATCTGAGCGTCATCGATCGTGCGGATGTGGAGGATATCGTCGGGGGTGAGTGGTCTGCGCTGGCTGTTATTCGCGTTCATTCAGTTCCCTTGCTGCTTACGTTTCGGTCGCTGGGTGGATGATAGACGGGTTCGTCGTTCTGGTCACGGGTGTTCGGGTTGGTCCGGCTCGCTGCCTCAGCGCAACACCGGAATGCGACGAGTCCGCAAATTTCGGCGTGCGGAGGAGCTTGCCAGGAGGCGGCTGGTGATAGTTCAGGGCGGGTTGTCGATCTCAATTTGAGATCACCAGTCCCCCGCAGTCGCTGCCGAATTCAGGCTGGCAGGACTGCGACGTCCACGCTATGCTTTCGAGATTCTCATGTGGCCCGATCGGGCCTTGGTGACACGAGTGATGAGCGGCATGATCGTGCAGGCAAGGGGGGCCAGCACGATGCGCTTCGGCACACCCGGTGCCTTGTTCTCAACTGCGTGTCTGGGTGGAAAAGGGGGATGCGTCTCATGGGGTCGAACGCACGCGGACTCGAGGGTGATGAGCACCACGAAAAGGAGTGGGATATCTCCGGGAAGGAGTCAGGCAGCTTCACCCGGGCAGTAACGATCCTGATGATCGGTGTCGCAGCGCTGGCCTTCACCGCGCCATGGGTGAAGCAAGCGAACTTCGAGCCTGCGACATCCGCGATTCTCCGCGTCGGCATCGCGTTGTTCGTGCTCCTGCCGTTGGCCTGGCGCGAACGACAGAAGCTGGGGTCGCTCAACAAGACCGGCGTGATTCTCGCCGTTGTCGCAGGCCTCTTTCTCGGGATCGACTTCACGGCGTGGAACTACTCGATCTTCTACGTGGGCGCAGGCATCGCATCCGTTCTGCTGAATCTCCAGATTATCATCTTGCCCGCGCTGGCGATGATCTTCGACAAGTACCATGCGCCGAAGAGCTTCTTTGTCCTTGTCCCGATCATGATCCTGGGTGTGGCTCTCACAGGCGGGATCTTCGACGCCGCGCCCAGCGAGGGACCGGCGACCGTCTACGGCATCAACATTGCTGTGCTTGGCACTATTCTGGGCGCTGTATCTGGCGTCTGCTACGGCATCTACCTCTACACGAGTCGCAAGTCGACGACAGTGAACCCCGGCCGGATTCTCCAACCGATGGCCTGGGTGTGCGCTGCCCAGCTCGTCGCGCCGGTGCTCTTCATCCTGCTGTTCTCCGATCGTGGTTTCGACCTGACCCATGGAGTCATGATCAGCGGCAAGCTGCCGATGAATCCTGAGACGACGGTTGGCGATCCGATCACCGCGATGAACTGGTTCTGGATGATCATCCTGGCAACGGCAGGTCAGGCGATGGCTTGGACATTCGTTCAGTACGGCTCCGTTCGTATGGACCCGACGATCGTCGCGGGGCTGCTACTGCTGAGCCCGGTGTCGACAGTGTTCATCGCCGGATTCATGTTCGGCGAGGTGCCGTCGTCCCTGCAGATCCTTGGTGTCGTCGTTGTTCTTGCAGCGGTCGCGTATCAGAACAAGCTTCATGTTGCGCTGAAGAATAGGCTCAGTCCAGCGGCGCCAGCGGGGTAACGCTCGCAGGTTTCAGATCGCGCGGCAACGGCGGCGACCAGCGCCGAATGGTATGGTTGATCGCAGTTGCCGCCGTTTCTGACACCAATTTTCCTCTGTGGCTTGCGACTAATGATGGTCAATCGCCCGCCTGCATTGCGCGTAATGCGCTGCTTGAAGGGGATTATTGGTTATCGGACACCGGCGGGCTTGAGGCACGCAGGTTCGTGTTAGGGACTAGTCGTCGCGATCACGTGCGGCTGACCACCGATCGGCGCGATCCAGGAAGATCCCCACGGTCGACCGCCTGCACCTTGATTGCGACAAGATGGAGGAGGAATCGTGCGTATCACACCTCGAGAACAAGAGAAATTGATGATCGTGGTGGCGGGGGACCTGGCGAGACGGCGGCGCGAGCGCGGCGTCAAGCTCAACCATCCCGAGGCGATCGCGCTGATCACATGCGAGCTGATCGAGGGCGCTCGTGACGGTCGGTCCGTCGCTGACCTGATGAGCTATGGCGCGACCATCCTGACCGATGATGATGTCATGGAGGGCGTGGCCGGCCTGATCCCGGTTATTCAGGTCGAGGCCACATTCCCGGACGGCACAAAGCTGATTACGGTGCACCAGCCGATTCGTGGCGGGGTGGCTGCCGGCGAATCGTCGGCCTCGACAGCCGATGTCGCCCAGCCCGGCGAGATCATCCTCAACGATGAGCCGATCTGGATCAACCAGGGGCTTCAGACTGTCAGCTTGCAGGTGAAGAACGTTGGCGACCGCCCGATCCAGGTCGGTTCGCATTATCACTTCGCCGAGGTCAACCCATTCCTTCAGTTCGATCGCAGCAAGGCCGTTGGCTTCAGGCTCGACATTCCGGCCGGCACATCTGCTCGATTCGAACCCGGCGACGCGCGGGAAGTCAATCTGGTCGCATACGGTGGCACACGCGATGTCTACGGATTCCGCAACGAATTCAA
>Ga0073904_10001118_pt1 | contig 19921 bp, 18 predicted proteins | sample KloWWTrecipitate_FD_66668 | JGI IMG/M metagenome (GOLD analysis project Ga0073904, IMG submission 66668) | Active sludge microbial communities from Klosterneuburg, Austria, studying microevolution and ecology of nitrifiers - Klosterneuburg... | ecosystem: Engineered > WWTP > Aerobic digester >... | reverse complement strand
ATCTCGACAGCGCCGAGCGCCAGCTGCAGCGCGTCACCCGCTTCGCCAAGGGCGGCGACAAGGACGCGATCCGCCAGAAGGACCTGCTGGAGAAACTGGTGCCGCACCTGAACGAAGGGTTCCCGGCGCGCGCGCTGGCGCTCTCCGATGACGAGAAGGCGACGCTGCGCGAGTTCAACCTGCTCACCGCCAAGCCGACGATGTACATCGCCAACGTGGCCGAGGACGGCTTCGAGAACAACCCGCACCTCGAGGCGGTCGAGAAGTTCGCCGCCGCGGAAGGCGCGATGGTGGTGCCGATCTGCAACAAGCTCGAGTCCGAGATTGCAGAGCTGGAGGAAGACGAACGCGCCGAGTTCCTCGCCGAGCTCGGCTTCGAGGAACCCGGCCTGAACCGCGTGATCCGCGCCGGCTACGGCCTGCTGAACCTGCAGACCTACTTCACCGCCGGCGTGCAGGAAGTGCGCGCCTGGACCGTGCGCGTTGGCGCCAGGGCCCCCGAGGCGGCCGGCGTGATCCACACCGACTTCCAGAAGGGCTTCATCCGCGCCGAGGTGATCGCCTACGCCGATTTCGTGCAGTACAAGGGCGAACAGGGCGCGAAGGACGCAGGGAAGTGGCGCCTCGAAGGCAAGGAATACGTGGTGCAGGATGGCGACGTGATCCACTTCCGCTTCAACGTCTGAGCGCGCGAAACGGTAATTTCCCGCGCTCGCGGAACCGCGCCGGCCATTGACACGATAGGGGCCAGTGCGGAAAATTCGCGGCCCGTGGCGACGTAGCTCAGTCGGTTAGAGCACAGCATTCATAATGCTGGGGTCGGTGGTTCGAGCCCACCCGTCGCTACCATCTCTTCTTCGACAGCCGATGCAGCTCTCCATCCTCGACCAGTCCATCGTGCGCCCCGGCAGCGATGCGCGCGCGGCCTTTGCCGAAACCCTCGCGCTGGCGGGCCACGCCGAGCGACTCGGCTACGAGCGCTTCTGGGTGTCGGAGCACCACGACTCGCCGGTGATCGCGGGCAGTTCGCCCGAGGTGCTGCTGGCGGCGATCGGCGCTGCCACGACGACGATCCGCATCGGCTCCGGCGGCGTGATGCTGCCGCACTACAGCGCCTACAAGGTGGCGGAAAACTTCGCGGTGCTCTCGAACCTGTACCCGGGCCGCGTGGACCTCGGCGTGGGCCGCGCGCCGGGCGCGGACATGAACGCGGCGATCGCGCTCGCCGCCGACGGGCGGCCGAAGTTCGAGCGCTTCCCGCAGCTGCTGCGCACACTGACCGAGGCGCTGTGGAACCCGGCCTTCCGCCCGCGCGTGGGACCGGTGCCGGCCGGACAGATCCCGGTGTGGGTGCTGGGCACCAGCCCCGACAGCGCGCTGCTGGCGGCCGAACTGGGGCTGCCCTACGCGGTGGCGCTGTTCATCAATCCGCAGTTCGACCCGCGCATCGTCGAGGCGTACCGCAGTCGTTTCCGCCCCTCGCCGCCGCAACCCGAACCGCGCGTGATGATCGCGATGAACGCGTTCTGCGCCGACGACGAGGCGCACGCCGCGACGATGACGCGCGCGGCCGACATCACCTACATCCGCTTCCTCACGCAGCGCGGGGAGATCGCGATGTGCTCGCCCGAGGAGGCCGCTCGCCACGAATTCAGCCCCCAGGAGCACGCCTTCGTGCAGGGCGTCTCGCGCGTGCGCGCGGTGGGCACGGCGCAGACGATCCGCGCGCGCGTGACGCAACTCGCCACACAATTCCACGCCGACGAGGTGATGGCGGTGTGCAACAGCTTCCACTTCGCCGACCGGCTGCGCTCCTTCGAGCTGCTCGCACAGGCCTTCGCGGCACCTGCGACCGCGGTGTAGGTCGGCATTCATGCCGACGGGTGCATCGCCCTGTGGGTCGGCCTTCATGCCGACGGCCAAGGGTCGATGCGTGCTGCGATGCGGCGGTTTCGGCGTTGCCGAACCGTTGCCGGGTTGAAACCCGACCTACAGGCCCGACCGGCAGGAATGTCAGGCTGAAGCCTGACCCACGGACGGCAGCGGCACCACCTGCGGGTGGCGGCTGCGCATCAGGTGCTTCACCAGCAGCTTGTAGGTGTCCATGTCGAAGGCGGGGCGGCGCGCGAGGGGCTCGCGCTCGCGCAGCTCCTCCTCGCTGCGGAAGGTGCCGAGGTAGCACCAGCGGTCGACCACGTGCAGTTCCTCGAGTCCGCCGCCGGACTGCTGCTCGCGGATGCCTATGGCACCGCGCCATGGCCAGGTCACCAGCTTCAGCTTCGCCAGCGCCGTCGCCAGCCGCGTCTGGTGCGCGAGCAGGGGCTCGTGCCCACCGCAGGCACCGCCGCACCTGCCCACCTGGTGGCGGAAACACGTGCCCGGCGCCGGCTTTTCCAGCCCGACAAGGCGCAGGCACAGCCGGTATTCATCGGCGAGCCCGAGCAGTGCCTTCTTCGCCTGGGCCTTCGAGCGGAACAAACCGTAGAGTTGCGCGAGTCCGTCCCCGGCGATGTCGCCGCCGCCGACGATCTCCGGAATGCCGTCGGCCTCATTGTTCCAGCGGATCGAGACCAGCGCGGCATGGCGGCGCAGCTGGCGGTTGTAGATCGGCGCCAGATCCTTCACCAGCTGCGCCTCGCGCAGCAGCGCGCCGAGCTCGCCCGCCGACTCGCGCCACTCCACGCGCGCGGTCTGCTGCGCCATCTGCATCTCGCGATGGCTGCTGTGATCGGCGGCGAAATGCGCCAGCACGCGCGAGCGCAGCCTGACGCTCTTGCCCACGTACAGCGGCGTATCGCGCTCGTCGTAGAACAGGTAGACGCCCGGCGTGTCGGGGATCTCATCGAGCGCCTCCCACGACAGCCGCGCCGGCAGCGAGGGGCGCTGCGTCAGTGTGTCGATATGCTGCGCAAGGTCCGCAATGCCCGAGGCCGCAACCTGCGCCACGAACTGCCAGGTCGCCTCGGCATCGCCCAGCGCGCGGTGGCGCGCCGCACAGCTCAGACCATGGCGCTGGATGATGGCATCGAGATTGTGACGCGCGTGCTGCGGGAACAGCCGGCGCGAGAGCTTCACGGTGCACAGCACCGGCCCGCGCAGCGTCAGGTTGCAGCGCTTCAGCGCGTTGCGCAGAAAGCCGTGATCGAAGCGCGCGTTGTGCGCGACGAAGGTCACGCCCTCCAGGCGCCGCTGCACTTCCCCGGCCACGTCCTCGAAGGCCGGCTGCCCCGCGACCATCGCGTTCGTGATGCCGGTGAGCGACTGGATCGCCTCGGGGATCGACATGCCCGGATCGAGCAGCTGCTGCCAACGCTCGGTGACCGCGCCGTCGCGCACGCTGACGATCGCGATCTCGGTGATGCGGTCGTAGACCGGGTTGCAGCCCGTGGTCTCGAGGTCAACGAATGCGTATGCGCCCGCCAGCATGCGATCTCCGCCGGAAACTGTACCGATGTACAGCATTCTGGCACGCCGCCGCGAGCGGCGGCAACCTCAGGCGTAGAACTGCGCGTACCAGCGCCGGTAGCGCGCGAACGGTCCGTCGACCTCGGCCAGCGCCGGCGTGGCGCGAAACACCTTGTGCTCCCACACCGGGATGTCATCGGCGTAGTCGCGCAGGAAGCCTTCGGCCCAGCCCTGTGCCAGCGCCTCGTCGATGTCCGGCGCCACCCAGAACGATTGCGGGTTGTAGACCACGCCGGCCTCGGTCGGGGTCATGAGGTTCAGCGAGATTGCGCGCAGCCGACCCGTGAAGCGCGTGTAGCTGAAACCCGGCCCGACGTTGTACGAGACCACGTCATCGGCATTCGCGGCGGTCGCGGACTGGTAGCCCTCGCCGCTGTTGTCGACCTTGATACGCATCTGGTAGCGCGGGCCCTCGGGGATCCAGTCGATCGCGTGGGCCTTCCAGCGGTGCATGGCCTCGAAGTGCGTGATGTCCACCGCGTTTTCCATCATTTCCTGCGGGTGCGAGCGCACGGTCCACACGTGGCGGCGCACCTCGCGGTAGCCGCCGCTCTCGATCTCGGGAACGCGGTCGATCTCGTAGCCCGGCGCGCGCCCCGCGGCATCGTGCCAGGCGAAGACAAGGCGGTTGCGCTCGAGCGCGGGCAACAGCTGCAGCTTCGCATTGGGCGGCAGCCGCCTGGCGCCCGCCGCGAACACGCAGGCGCCGCTGCCGTCGTAGCGCCAGTGATGAAACGGACAACGCAGTTCGCCGTCGATCACCGTGCCGCCATGCCCCAGGTGCGCACCGAGATGCGGGCAGTACGCATCGGCCACGCGCACCGCGCCGTCGCCGTCGCGCCAGGCCACCAGGTCGCGGCCGAAGCGGTGCAGCGGGAGCACATTGCCGGGGATCACCTCGTCGGCGAAGCACAGCGGGAACCAGCCATTCGGGAAAGCCGGGAACGGGAAGCGGTAGACCTCGGGGTGTGCCGTGCTGAAGGTGCGGGGCGGCTGGGCTTGCGATGGCATGTCACTCGACTCCAGTGTCGTGTACCTTGCGGCCGGCTTGATCCGGCTGCGGCTTGCCGGCGTATTATGCGGGCTGATCCCGGCATGCGCCTGGTCCATTTTGGGGGCAGGAAGTGCCGACCACCCACGCGGGAGCGCGAACACCATGACATCGATATACGACTTCAGCTGCAAGACCTCGAAGGGCGAACCGAAGAAATTGAAGGACTACGCCGGCAAGGTCCTGCTGATCGTGAACACCGCCAGCAAGTGCGGGCTCACGCCGCAGTTCGAGGGGCTGGAGGCGCTGCACGACAAGTACGCCGCCAGGGGTCTGGCGATACTCGGCTTCCCCTGCAACCAGTTCGGCCACCAGGATCCGGGCAGCGACGCCGAGATCCTCGAATTCTGCCAGCTGAAGTACGACGTGAAGTTCCCGATGTTCGCCAAGATCGAGGTCAACGGCGCCGGCGCTGACCCCCTCTACAAGTATCTGAAGAAAGAGGCGCCCGGGTTGCTCGGCTCGGAAGCCATCAAGTGGAACTTCACCAAGTTCCTGGTCGATCGCGAGGGCAACGTGGTCGAGCGCTTCGCGCCCACCGACACGCCGGAGTCGATCGAGAAGAAGATCGTGGCGCTGCTGGCGTAGGTCCGGATTCATCCGGACTCCGGCGCAGTTCCGTATTCATCCGGACAATTGTCCGGCTGATGCCGGACCCCCGGCTTCAGTGCTCGCGCGTGGCGCGGAAACGGATGTCGGGCCAGCGTTCCTCGGTGAGGCTGAGGTTCACGCGCGTCGGCGCGAGATAGGCCAGGTGGCCACCGCCGTCCAGCGCGAGGTTGTCGTGGGCCTTGGCACGGAAGTCCTCGAGCTTGCGCGCGTCCTCGCACTCCACCCAGCGCGCCGTGTAGACGTTGATCGGCTCGTAGACACAGTCGACCTTGTACTCGTCGCGCAGCCGGAAGGCCACCACCTCGAACTGCAGTGTGCCCACGGCGCCCACGATCAGGTCGTTGTTGCGCAACGGCATGAAGACCTGCGTGGAGCCTTCCTCGGAGAGTTGCTGCAGCCCCTTCTGCAGGTGCTTGAGTTTCAGCGGGTCCTTCAGGCGGATACGCTGGAAGAGTTCCGGCGCGAAGTGCGGGATGCCGGTGAACTTCAGCGCCTCACCCTCGCTGAAGGTGTCGCCGATCTGGATCGTGCCGTGGTTGTGCAGGCCGATGATGTCCCCGGCCACGGCGAACTCCGTCGCCGAGCGCTCGCCGGCGAGGAAGGTCACGGCGTCGGCGACGCGCACGTCCTTGCCGATGCGCACGTGGCGCATCTTCATGCCCTGCTCGTAGGCGCCGGAGCACACGCGCAGGAAGGCGATGCGGTCGCGGTGGCGCGGGTCCATGTTCGCCTGGATCTTGAACACGAAGCCGCTGAAGGGCTGCTCGGCGGCCTCGACGCGTCGCGTCTCGCTCGCGTGCGCCGCCGGGCCCGGCGCCCACTCGACGAAGGCATCCAGCATCTCGCGCACGCCGAAATTGCCCAGTGCCGTGCCGAAGAACACCGGCGTCATCCTGCCCGCGAGGTATTCGGCATGATCGAATTCGTGGCTCGCCCCGCGCACCAGCTCGATCTGCATCTTCAGCTCGTCGAGCAGGTCGCCGAGCAGCGCCGCCGCCTCGGGGCTGTCGATGCCCTGGATGCGCACATCGTCCGGGATGCGGTGACCCTGGCCCTGGTGGTAGACGTGGATGGTGTCGGTCGTCAGGTCGTAGAGGCCCTTGAAGCGCTTGCCCGAGCCGATCGGCCAGTTGACCGGCGCGGCCTTGATGCCGAGCACCGACTCGATCTCGTCGAGCACCTCGATGGGGTCGCGCGTCTCGCGGTCCATCTTGTTGATGAACCCGAGGATCGGCGTGTCGCGCAGGCGGCACACTTCCATCAGCTTGATGGTGCGGTCCTCCACACCCTTGGCGGCGTCGATCACCATAAGCACCGAATCCACCGCGGTGAGCGTGCGGTAGGTGTCCTCGGAGAAGTCCTCGTGACCGGGCGTGTCGAGCAGGTTCACGACGCGCTCGCGGTACGGGAACTGCATCACCGAGGAGGTCACGGAGATGCCGCGCTCCTGCTCCATCGTCATCCAGTCCGAGGTGGCATGACGACCGCTCTTGCGCGCCTTGATGGTGCCGGCCATCTGGATCGCGTTGCCGAACAGCAACAGCTTTTCGGTAATGGTCGTCTTGCCCGCGTCCGGGTGCGAGATGATCGCGAAGGTGCGCCGGCGCGCGACCTCCTGTTCGAGCGCCGCGGGATCCATCAACCGAGCTTGCGTCCGGCGTTGGCCGCGATGCGCATGCGCAGGGCATTGAGTCGGATGAAGCCCTCGGCGTCCTTCTGGTTGTAAGCGCCGCGATCGTCCTCGAAGGTCGCGATGTGCGGGTCGAACAGGCTGTCGTCGGACTTGCGGCCCACGACCTGCACCGAGCCCTTGTAGAGCTTCAGGCGCACGGTGCCGTTCACGTACTGCTGCGACTGGTCGATGGCGGTCTGCAGCATGTGGCGCTCGGGCGACCACCAGTAGCCGGTGTAGACCAGGCTCGCGTAGCGCGGCATCAGCTCGTCCTTCAGGTGCGCGACCTCGCGATCCAGCGTCAGCGACTCGATCGCACGGTGCGCCTTCAGGATCACGGTGCCGGCCGGCGTCTCGTAGCAGCCGCGCGACTTCATGCCCACGTAACGGTTCTCGACCAGGTCGAGGCGGCCGACACCGTTGGCGCCGGCTACCTGGTTCAGGTGGATCATCACGCTGGCCGGGCTCATGGCCTGGCCGTCGACGCTGACCACGTCACCGGCGCGGAAACCGAGCTCGATGTAGGTGGGCTTGTCGGGTGCGGCCTCGGGCGCCACCGACCAGCGCCACATGTCTTCCTCCGGCTCCCAGTACGGGTCCTCGAGACCGCCGCCCTCGTAGGAGATGTGCAGCAGGTTGGCATCCATCGAGTAGGGCGATTTCTTGCCGCGCTTCATCTCGACCGGGATGTTGTGCGTCTCGCAATAGCTCAGCAGCGTCTCGCGCGAGGTGAGGTCCCATTCGCGCCACGGCGCGATCACGCGCACGCCCGGCATCAGCGCGTAGGCGCCGAGCTCGAAGCGCACCTGGTCGTTGCCCTTGCCGGTGGCGCCGTGGGAGATGGCATCGGCGCCGCAATCGCGGGCGATCTCCACCAGTCGCTTGGCGATCAGCGGGCGCGCGATCGAGGTGCCGAGCAGGTACTCGCCCTCGTAGATCGCGTTGGCGCGGAACATCGGGAACACGTAATCGCGCGCGAATTCCTCGCGCAGGTCCTCGATGTGGATCTCCTTCACGCCGAGCAGCTTGGCCTTCTCGCGCGCCGGCTCGACTTCCTCGCCCTGGCCGATGTCGGCGGTGAAGGTCACCACCTCGCACTGGTAGGTCTCCTGCAGCCAGCGCACGATCACCGAGGTATCGAGGCCGCCGGAATAGGCCAGGACCACTTTCTTGACTGAACTCATGTCGAACCTCCGCTCGAAGGGGCTGCGCAAAAAACGGGCCGGCCATTCTAGCCGCGCCGCCGTCGCGATCCCATCGCCGCCAGCGGCAAAAATAAACCGAACGGCCCGCGCTGCGGCCCGGCGGTGGCAACCGCGGTACCTCTGCCACGGTTTTTCCGCTAGCATCGCGGCCTCCGACCGGACCGCTGCGCCCCGATGCAAGAACTCCTGATACTGCAACCCGACGACTGGCACCTGCACCTGCGCGATGGAGCGGCGCTCGCACTCACGGTCAACGCCACCGCGCGGGTGTTCCGGCGCGCCATCGTGATGCCGAACCTGAAGCCCCCGGTAACCGCGACCGCGGAGGCACTTGCCTACCGCGCGCGCATCCTGGGGGCGCTCGACCCTGCCGTCAGCCGCGACTTCGAGCCGCTGATGACGCTGTACCTCACCGACAACACGCCCCCCGCCGAGATCGCCCGCGCCCGCGACAGCGGCTGCGTGCACGCGGTCAAGCTCTACCCCGCCGGCGCCACCACCAACAGCGACGCCGGCGTCACCGACCTCGGCCGCTGCCGCCCGGTGCTGGCCGAGATGGAGCGCCTCGGCATGCCGCTGCTCGTGCACGGCGAGGTCACCAGCCCGGATACCGATGTGTTCGACCGCGAGAAGGTGTTCATCGATACCGTGCTCGCGCCGCTGCTGGGCGATTTCCCGGCGCTGAAGGTCGTGTTCGAGCACATCACCACGGCCGATGCCGTGGCCTTCGTGGAGGCGGGTCCGCCGAACCTCGCGGCCACGATCACGCCGCACCACCTGCTCTACAACCGCAACCACATGCTGGCCGGCTCGATCCGCCCGCACTTCTTCTGCCTGCCGGTGCTCAAGCGCAACACGCATCAGCGGGCCCTCGTGCGCGCCGCCACCGGCGGCTCGCCGCGCTTCTTCCTCGGCACCGATTCCGCGCCCCATGCGCGCGCCACCAAGGAGTGCGCCAGCGGCTGCGCCGGCATCTACAGCGCGCATGCCGCACTGGAGAGCTACGCGGCGGTGTTCGAGGCCGAGGGCGCGCTCGCTCGACTGGAAGGCTTCGCGAGCCTCCACGGCGCGGATTTCTACGGCCTGCCACGCAACACGCGGCGCATCCGGCTGCGCCGCGAGTCGTGGCAGGCGCCGGCGAGCCTGGCGTTCGGCGACGACACGCTGGTCCCGATGTGCGCGGGCGAAACCATCAGCTGGCGCGTCGGCGCTGCGGAGGCCTGACGATGAAGCGCGAGCGCAACGACTGGCTGCTCGAAGCGGAAGCGGGGGGCAATGGCGAAACGCTGATGGCGGCGCGATTCCGCGGCTACCTGCCGGTGGTGCTGGACGTGGAGACGGGCGGCTTCAATGCGCGCACCGATGCGCTGCTGGAGGTGGCGGCAACGCCGCTGGAGATGAACGAGTCGGGCGACCTGGTGTGCGGGCCCACGTTCAGCCACGCCGTCGTGCCCTTCGCCGATGCGAACATCGAACAGGCCTCGCTCGACTTCACCGGCATCGATCCCTACGACCCGCAACGCGGCGCCATCGACGAGGGCGAGGCGCTCAGGAGCCTGTTCTCGGACATCCGCCATGCAGTGCGCGCCGCCGGCTGCAAGCGCGCCATACTCGTGGGCCACAACGCCTTCTTCGACCACGGCTTCCTGTTCGCCGCCGCCGAGCGCCAGCAGATCAAGCGCAACCCCTTCCACCCGTTCAGCACCTTCGACACCGTGACGCTGGCGGGCATGGCCTTCGGCCAGACCGTGCTGGCCAAGGCGTGCGCGATGGCCAACATCGAATTCAGTACGCGCAAGGCACACCGCGCCAGCTACGACTGCGAGAAGACCGCGGAGTTGTTCTGCGTGATCGTGAACCGCTGGCAGCAGGCACTGGGCTGGCCGCCGGCGGATCCCAGCGGCTAGCCGGATAGTCGTCCGGATGAATCCGGAGCTGCGGATCAGGCGTTTTTGGCCGCCGCTTCCTTGACCAGCGGCAGCAGCTCACCCTTCTCGTACATCTCGGCGATGATGTCGGAGCCGCCGATCAGTTCGCCGTTGATCCACAGCTGCGGAAAAGTCGGCCAGTTGCCGTAGGCCGGCAGGTTGGCGCGGATTTCCGGGTTGGCGAGGATGTCGACGTAGGCGAATCGCTCGCCGCAAGCCATCAGCACCTGTGTCGCGCGCGCCGAGAAGCCGCACTGCGGCTGGTTGGGCGAGCCCTTCATGTACAGGATGATCGGGTTGCCCTCGATCTGCTGCTTGATGATTTCCATGATGTCCTCGGACATGTGCTGCATCCACCTCGTGTGCAAGTTGAACCGGCCCGGAAGTCTACACGACTCCCCTGCTATAACCCAGTAAAGCAATCGGGAATTACCCCGCGACCCGTGATGCAGCGCCGGATCTGCGGATTTGTACGCATACCGAACCTTGCGTACGCGGCAGCGCACCGGTAGCATCGGCCGCTTTTCACGGGGGCAGCAAGGGCTGCCTCTTTGCGTTTTGGCCACCCGGAAACGAGGCGCACCATGGATCCGACGTCGATCATGCCCACCTACAAGCGGCTCGAGGTCTGCTTCGAGCGCGGCGAGGGCGTGTGGCTCTACGACACCGAAGGCCGGCGTTATCTCGACGCGCTGGCGGGCATCGCGGTCTGCGGGCTCGGCCATGCGCACCCGGCGGTCACGCGCGCCATCCAGGAGCAGGCCGCGCGCCTGCTGCACACCTCCAACGTCTACGGCATCACGCGCCAGCGCGAACTCGCCGACCGCCTCGTCGCGCTGAGCGGCATGGACAACGTGTTCTTCGGCAACTCCGGCGCCGAGGCCAACGAGTGCGCGATCAAGATCGCGCGCATGTACGGCCACGGCAGGAACATCGAGAAGCCCGCCATCATCGTGATGGAGAATTCCTTCCACGGCCGCACGCTGGCCACGCTCTCGGCCACCGGCAGCCGCAAGGTGCAGGCGGGCTTCGAGCCGCTGGTGAGCGGCTTCGTGCGCGCACGTTTCGGTGAACTCGAAGAGCTCGCGATCATCGCGCGCAACAACAGCAGCATCGTCGCGGTGCTGGTGGAACCGATCCAGGGCGAGTCCGGCATCCGCATGGCGCCCGAGGGCTACCTTGAGGGGCTGCGCGCGCTGTGCGACCAGCACGGCTGGCTGTTGATGCTCGACGAGGTGCAGACGGGCAACGGGCGCACGGGCGCGATGTTCGCGTTCCAGCACACCGCGATCATGCCCGACGTGCTGACCACCGCGAAGGGCCTCGGCAATGGTGTCCCGATCGGCGCCTGCCTGGCACGCGGCAGGGCCGCCGGCGTGTTCCATGCCGGCAACCACGGCTCCACCTTCGGCGGCAACCCGCTCGCCTGTGCCGCGGCGCAGGCCGTGCTCGACACCCTCGTCGCCGACGAGCTCTGCGCCAACGCCGTGCGCATGGGTGAGCGTCTGGTGCAGGGGCTGCGCGCGCGCCTGGCGGGAATCCCGGGCGTGGTCGAGGTGCGCGGCCGCGGTCTGATGGTCGGCATCGAGCTGCGCGAACCCTGCGCCCACCTGGTGCAGGCGGCGCTGGAGCAGGGCCTGCTGATCAACGTCACCTCCGACAACGTGATCCGCCTGCTGCCGCCGCTGGTCATCCAGGCGGCCGAGGTCGACCAGATCATCGACACGCTGGCCGCGCTGATCGCGGCCCAGGCCGGTGGCGCACAGAGCGCCGCCTGACCCCTCGCACCCTTCACCGGAAGTACGCGCCATGACGGCAAGACATTTCCTGACCCTGCTGGACCTGGACCCGCGGGAACTCGAGACCGTGATCGCGCGCGCCATCGCGATGAAAGCCGACCCGCAGGGCGCCGGCCGCGGCACGATCGCGCCGAACCGCGTGATGGGCATGATCTTCGAGAAATCCTCGACCCGCACCCGCGTCTCCTTCGAGGCCGGCATGACGCAACTCGGAGGCCACGCGCTGTTCCTGTCGCCGCGCGACACGCAGCTCGGGCGCGGCGAACCGGTGGAGGACACCGCGCGCGTGCTGTCCTCGATGGTCGATATCGTGATGATCCGCACCTTCGCGCATGCGATCGTGCAGCGCTTCGCCGAATATTCGCGCGTTCCGGTGATCAACGGCCTGACCGACGACTTCCACCCCTGCCAGCTGCTCGCGGACATGCAGACCTTCGTCGAGCACCGCGGCAGCATCCGTGGCAAGCAGGTGGCCTGGATCGGCGACGGCAACAACATGTGCCAGTCCTACATCAACGCGGCACGGCAGTTCGACTTCGAGCTGCGCATCGCCTGCCCCGAGGGCTACGAGCCGCGCGCGGACCTGGTGCGCGCCAACGCCGGCCGCGTGACCGTGTTGCGCGATCCGCTGGCGGCCGCTCGCGGCGCGCACCTGCTCGCCACCGACGTGTGGGCCTCGATGGGGCAGGAAGCCGAGCAGGAGAAGCGCGCCGCGGCCTTCGCCAACTACCAGCTCGACCGCCGCCTGCTCGATGTCGCCGCGCCGGACGCCATCTACCTGCATTGCCTGCCCGCGCACCGCGGCGAGGAAATCAGCGCCGAGCTGATGGACGCGCCCGACACCGTGATCTGGGACGAGGCCGAGAACCGCCTGCACGCGCAGAAGGCGCTGATCGAGTTCCTGCTGAATTCCTGATCAGGCGAACGGCCAGCCAATCCGGACAGTACCGATCCCGTATCAGCCATATCATTTCGATATGGCTGAGCGCCATTTATTGTCTTGGATCTATACCCCCGCGATAGATATTCTGTTGCTCGTCGTGATGCAGCGCAAAGAGCAGGTCCCGCGCTCGAGCATGCCGCTCCCTGACCCGGCAAAACATGAATGTGAGGGGTGTCCCGGTGGCAACGTCAGCAGAGTACGAGCTTGGTGAGTATGCCTTCCCGCGGGGCTGGTTTGCGGTGGCCGAGGGCGAACAGGTCACGCGCGCACCGCTGAACGTCCACTACTTCGGCCAGGACATGGTGCTCTACCGCGGCGAGAGCGGCCGGGTGGTGATGCTCGACGCCTACTGCCCCCACATGGGAACCCACATCGGCAAGTGCCGCAATTCAGCCACGGTACTCAATGGCACCTTCCTGGAAGGCGATTCCATTCGCTGCCCGTTCCACGCATGGCGTTTTGGTCCGGACGGTCGCTGTGATCACATACCGTACTTCAACGGTCCCATTCCGGAAAAGGCGCGGCTAAAGAGCTGGCCGGTGGAGGAGCGCTGGGGCATCGTGTTCTGCTGGCATGATCCCGAGGACCAGGCGCCGGATTTTCCGCTGCCGGAGATTCCCGAGTGGGACGACCCTCGATTCGTGCGCTGGCACGGCCTGGATCATGTGGCCGACCTGCACCATCCCGTCGAGGTGTTCGACAACGAGTCGGACGGCCCCCACCTGGAGTACCTGCACGGTGCCGGAAAGCTGCAGGCCTACGAAAACGAGGTGGATGGCCACCTGTACCATCAGCGCGAAACCCTGATCGAAGGCTTTTCATCGACCGAGGAAAGCAAGGTGCTCATGGGTGACTCGTCCGGTGTCGGACATGAATCCGGGGCGGACCGTTCACCTGCACTCAGGACCATGACCACGGTGGGCGCCTACCACGGAACCGGCCTGATGCTGGCGAGGTTCGTCGAAGCCAACGGCGTACAGCTGCTGTGCATCACCCCGGTTAACGATGGCGAGTGCCGGGTGATGTCCGCCGCGATGCTCAGATCGCCCACGGGAAACACCGATCCGGCCACCGACGAGCAGATTCGCCGCACCTACGCCGGCCTCCTCGTCGAGGGCTTGCGTCGCGACGGCGAGGTCTGGCTGAACAAGAAGCCGGCCCTGCAAATCCTGCAGCTGCCGACGGATGGACCCTTCGGGCACGGGCGACGATGGTATAGCCAGTTCTTCAACCCCCGGGAGAAGGCGGCGGCAATCCTCAAGAACAGCACGGGCAGACACACCATCCGGGGCATCCAGCCATGGAGTGAAAGCGAGCATGCGCGCATGGTCAACGGCTGACGGGGGCACGTGACGTGGACTACAGACCTGCTTTGCGAGGCGGCGACGCGATGCACACCGACACCACGCTCTCGTTCCAGGAGACCGTTCGCGCAAGAAAATCGGTCAGGAGTTTCCTCTCCCGGCCGGTTCCGGAGGCGATCATCCACGAGGTGCTGGAGGATGCCCGGCGCGCACCATCCAACGCCAACACGCAACCGTGGAACGTGCATATCGTTTCGGGCGACAAGTTGCGCCAGCTCACCCGGGCGCTTCACGAAGCCATCGGTGCAGGCCGCTTCACCCCGGACTTCTCCTTCGACACGGGGGCCTTCTACGGCCGCTACAAGGAGCGCAGTTTCGAGCAGGGCCAGTCCTATCACGAGGCGATCGGGGTGGCTCGTGATGACGAGGCGGCGCGCAAGGCAGCGGCTGCCCTGAACTATTCCTTTTTCAATGCGCCGCACGTTGCGCTGCTCTTCATGCCCGCGTTTGGCGACAGCGTGCGGGTAGCCAGCGACATCGGCATGTATGCCCAGACGTTCCTGCTGTCGCTCACCGCGCGCGGCCTGGGGGGCGTGCCGCAGACATCGCTCGGTTTCTTTGCGCAGACCATGCGGGAGTTTCTCGAGGTTCCGGACGAGCTGAGGTTTCTGTTCGGCATATCCTTTGGCTATCCGGATGCGACCGCGCCCTGCAACCGGATACGGACGGGGCGAGACCCCGTGTCTCACAGCGTCACGTTTCATGGATAGCCGCTGCAGCGAACACCGTAGGGGCGTCGGCAGGACCAGGAGGATGGCGTGGAAATGAGAGCTCTCGGCCGGACTGAGGTGCAGCTCAGTTCCGTTGGCCTGGGTGTGATGAACTTCGGGGCGCAAACGGCCGAGGACGATGCGTTTCGCATCCTGGACATGGCGTTTGACGCCGGCATAACCCTGTTCGACACGGCGGAGAATTATCCTGCACCGGTAGCGGCGGCTACGCAGGGGCGTTCCGAGGAAATCCTGGGGCGCTGGATAGCGGCGCGCAGGCTGCGCGACCGCGTCATCGTGGCAACCAAGGTTGCCGGACCCGGCAACGCGGCCGGCGACATGAGCCACATCCGCGGCAACAAGCGCCGCCTCGATCGTGCAAACATCGTCCAGGCCGTCGACGACAGCCTGCGCCGGCTGGACACCGACCATATCGACCTGTATCAGGTTCACTGGCCGGAGCGTGCCGTCACCACGCTCGGACGTTCACGCTATTCCTGCATTCCCGACTCACCCGCGCTGGTACCCATCGAGGAAACCCTGGAGGCGCTGGGCGAACAGGTGCAGGCCGGAAAGATCAGGCACATCGGCGTCGCGAACGAGACGCCGTGGGGCGTCATGCGCTACCTGGCCGCCGCCCGCGAACGCGGCCTGCCGCGTATCGTCGCCATCCAGAACGGCTACAGCCTGCTCGATCGCTATTTCGAGCTGGGCCTGGCGGAAATCGCGATGCGCGAACAGGTCGGTCTGCTGGCCTATTCACCCCTGGCAGGTGGCCTGCTGACCGGAAAATACGTGGGCGCGCCAGCACCGATACCGGGCAGCCGCTCGAGCCTGTCCCCCGGCTTTAGCGCGCGCTTCACGGACAAGAAGATGCGAGCGACAGCCGCTTACACCGCGCTGGCCCGGCAGCACGGACTGGAGCCGGCCGCCATGGCGCTGGCCTTCGTCCGGCAACAACCGTTCACGACATCGGTGCTGATGGCCGCCAGCAGTCCAGCCCAACTCGAGCTCAATCTGCGCAGCCTCGAGCTCGATCTGTCGAAGGAGCTGCTCAAGCAGATCAACGCGATCCATGACGATCTCCCCAATCCGTGACGGTTTGTCGCCCTCTGCCCGCCACGTACCCGCGCCTGAGCGAAGGAGTTGTCGATGTCCGAAGCCCCCCATCTGCTGGTCGAGGAAGACGGGGCGCTCCTGATCGCCACGCTCAACCGGCCGGAAAAACTCAATGCCATGACGGGGCAGATGATGGCGTTGTTCGAGCAGGCCCTCCATCGCTTCCGGGACAAGCCAGCGCTCAAGGTGATGCTGGTTCGTGCGACAGGCCGCTATTTCTGCTCGGGCGCCGATCTGCGCAGCGGCGGCGGTGCCCCCGCCCCCAGGACGGCCTCGGCCATCCGCGAAAATCACCGCCTCGGGGTGTTCGGGGTCCACCGCATCTATGACGAAATGGAGCATATCGAAAAGCCCATCGTGGTTGCCCACCACGCGATGTGCGTGGGCGGCGGGCTGGAGCTCTCGCTCTCCTGCGACTTTCGTCTGGCGGCGAAAAGTGCGGCCTATGCCTTTCCCGAGGGCTTGTTCGGCGTTCTGCCCGCTTCCAACGGGGTCAGCCGCCTGACGCGCATCTGCGGGCCGCATTGGGCACGCTGGCTCATCATGGCCAACAAGCCGGCAGACGCCGACATGGCCCTCGGCATGGGCCTGGTGCACCAGGTGTTTCCGGACCAGAGCTTCGAGCAGGACGTGATGGATTTTTGCCGCCACCTCGCCAGGCAGAACGGGGAGCAGATGGGCGCGGCAAAGATCGCGATCGAACTGGCCAACGATGTGAGCCGCGACCAGGCCCGCCACGTCGAACGCATGGCCAACAGCGCACTGATGTTGAACCCGGACTATCTCGCGCGGCTCGAGGCCTATGTCGGGAACATCGGCAGCGCTGCAGAAAAGGGTTGAGCAGCAGTTATCCGATCACGTGTCGACAGGAGATATTCGTGAAGGAGCAAGCAAGGAAATGGGCAGGACCCGCTGTCCCGCCAGGGAGCCTGGCTGAACTGGCGGATCATCATGCAATAGGCCGGCTCGCCAGGATCTACGCGCTCGGCATGGATATGCGCGACTACGACCTGGCCCGAAGCGCCTTCGCCCCGGACGCCATGGCCGCAGGCAAGCAGGGAATGGAGCCGATCGACCAGAACCTGCAGTTTACCTATGGCGTGGCGTCGAGCTTTCACGCGACCCAGCACGTCATTTCCAACCAGTACATCGAGCTGAACGGCGATGAAGCGCTCGTCTGGAGCTACGGCGTCGCGCATCACAAGGTTGCACCCGGCGAACAGCGCGATGAAATCATCGCGGGGGTCCACTACCGCGACCGATGCAGACGGTTTGCGCAAGGATGGCTGATCGTCGAGCGCAGCGTGGCCAACCAGTGGGTGGATATCGGCTCGCCGCAACGCCGCTCATAGCCAGCCCGAACAGCGAGCGAGAGCCGTTAAGCCTCCGGGTTGACGAGCAGTTTTCCCGGCCATTTTCCGCTCGCGGCGAGGGTCGATATCTCCTGCTGGATCAGGACATCCAGCCTGGAGATGATGCGGGGCACGCGACATTGTGCGGTGGCGGCAGTGACGATCTGGCGCGTGAGCACAGGATTCTCGATTCTCGCATGACGGAGGAGACCGGCCTCATGCTCCTTGCTGAAAGCCGAATAAGGCAGGATCGTGAATCCGTCTCCGGACATGACGAGCTGCTTTGTCAGCTCGAGGGAGTCGCTGCGCAGAATGATATCGATGTTGGCTTTCGTGATATAGGCATTCTTTTCCAGTGTCGACATGATGCCGTGGCGCGAGCCGGGAAGAATGAGCGGGTACCGGGACAGTCGTTTGAAATTGACCGGCTTGTCCGGGGAGAGCGCCGACTCTATGCAGCCGACCAGCATCAGGTCCTCTACCACCATCGCGCGATCGATGATGCGGTCGTCAGGGGACGGGCCATAGAGCAGCGCGATATCGATCTGTCCGCCGACCAGCCATTCGACGAGATGATCGGCTTGCCCCTCGATGATACGGACCTTGATGGCGGGCTCTGACGCAGAAACCCTGCCTATGAGTGGCTGCGCCAGCACATACCTGACCGACGGGGGCATCCCCAGGGACACGCTGCCTTCCACCTTGCCGGCCGGAAGTCGTGCATTCTGGAAGGCAAAATCGAGCTGACGCAGCGGTCCGATGACTTCGGCCCGCAGTTGCTCGCCCTCGTTCGTGAGTTGCATCCCGCGCGCGGTTCGCGTGAACAATGCGACGCCCAACTCCTTTTCCAGCAAGTGGATCTGGCGGGTCAGGGCAGGTTGCGCGATGTGCAGCACTTCCGAGGCTCTGTTCATCGAGCCGAGTTCGGCGATCCGCAGAAAATAGCCGAGACGCTTGAGGTTCATGGCTCCCCCTTTCCAACGGCCCATTTTGCCGTGAACGGGCAAAGCTGCCACGTGCAAACGCAGCTCCGTCAACGGTAGTCGTGACGAGGCGCGGATCAAGGCCAGCCGGTTGCAGAGTTCGGCTGAAGCCGAACCTACGCGGGAACCTACGTCGTGCGCACGCGCGCCACCGCATCCAGCCAGCCGGCGTAGAGGCGCGCGCGCTCGGGCTCGGGCATCGCGGGCAGGAAGCGTCGCTCCTCGCCGCATTGCGCCGTGAGGTGATCCAGGGTCGGCAGCATGCCGAGCCGGTAGCCCGCCAGGCTCGCCGCGCCCAGCGCCGTGGCCTCGGTGATGCGCGGGCGGCTGACCGGGATGCCCAGCATGTCGGCCATGAACTGCAGCATCCAGCTGTTGGCGGCCATGCCGCCGTCCACGCGCAGCACATCGAGCGTCGTGCCGTCGCGCGCCATCGCATCGAGCAGGTCGCGGGTCTGGTAGGCCACCGACTGCAGCGCGGCGGTGACGATCGCCTCGGCGCCGCTGTCGCGCGTGAGCCCGAGGATCGCGCCGCGGGCCGCGGGATCCCAGTGCGGTGCGCCGAGGCCGGTGAATGCCGGCACCAGGTACACGCCGCCGGGATCGGGCGCCCGCAGCGCCACCAGCTCGCTTTCACCCGCGCTCGCGATCAGCCCCAGCGCGTCGCGCAGCCACTTGATCGCCGCGCCGGCCACGAAAATGCTGCCTTCCAGCGCGTACGCGGGCCTGCCGTCGAGCCGGTAGGCCAGCGTGGTCAGCAGGCGGTTGTGCGAGCGTACCGGCGTGGCGCCCGTGTTCAGCACCAGGAAACAACCGGTGCCGTAGGTGCTCTTGGCCTGCCCGGGCGCGAGGCAACCCTGCCCGATCAGCGCCGCCTGCTGGTCGCCCGCGATGCCGGCGATCGGTACACCCGCCGCGGGCAGTCCCGCCTGCACGGTCCCGAAATCCGCGGCCGAATCGAGCACCTCGGGCAGCACCGCGCGCGGCACGCCGAAGCGCGCCAGCAGTTCCTCGTCCCAGCATTGCGCGTGGATATCGAACAGCATCGTGCGCGAGGCATTGGTGGCGTCGGTGCAATGGCGCCGGCCGCCGGTGAGCCGCCACAGCAGGAAGGTGTCGACGGTGCCGAAGGCGAGCTCGCCGGCCTCGGCGCGCGCGCGGACTCCCGCGACGTTGTCGAGGATCCACGCCAGCTTGGTGGCCGAGAAATAGGGATCCAGCAACAGCCCGGTTCGCGCCGCGACGCGCTCGCCAAGACCCTCTTCCTGCTGCAGCCGCGCGCAGGTATCCGCGGTGCGCCGGTCCTGCCACACGATGGCCGGGTACACCGCCGTACCGGTGCGCCGGTCCCACAGCAGCGTGGTCTCACGCTGGTTGCTGATACCGATGCCGACGACGGCGTGGCCCGCGCCGAGCAGTTCGCACACCACGGCGTCGAAGCTCTGCAGCGTGCTCTGCCAGATGTCCTCCGGGTCGTGCTCGACCCAGCCGTCCTGCGGGAAGTGCTGCGCGAACTCGCGCTGCGCGAGCGCGACCACGTTGCCGCGGGCATCGAAGGCCAGGCAGCGCGAGCTCGTGGTGCCCTGGTCCAGCGCGATCAGCACGTCCATGGGGTACCCGTCCTCCCGGTCCGGGCTTGATCCCCGGCGCATGCATCAATAGTATTTTTCATTCGATGCTGTTCCGACATGCATTTCATTCATCGCGTCGCCTCGGCG
>Ga0073904_10001117_pt1 | contig 19921 bp, 18 predicted proteins | sample KloWWTrecipitate_FD_66668 | JGI IMG/M metagenome (GOLD analysis project Ga0073904, IMG submission 66668) | Active sludge microbial communities from Klosterneuburg, Austria, studying microevolution and ecology of nitrifiers - Klosterneuburg... | ecosystem: Engineered > WWTP > Aerobic digester >... | reverse complement strand
TCGCCCGCGCCCTGTTCTTCCGGCTTCTTGCGATCCACGCCCTGATTGATGTCCGGCGACTGCTTGCCGAGCATGTTGATGATCGCGCAGGTATGGCCGTCGAAGCCGACATCGGAATTGTCGTAGCCGATGTCGTTGATCACCTTGCGCGCCAGTGCCTCGATGTCCACCCATGCCGATGTCGTCACTTCGCCGGCGACGATCGCCGCACCGGTCTTCACCAGCGTCTCGCAGGCCACGCGGGCGCGCTTGTCCTGGGCGAGGATCGCGTCCAGCACCGCATCGGAAATCTGGTCGGCGATCTTGTCCGGATGGCCTTCGGAGACCGATTCGGAGGTGAAGAGGTAGCTGGACATCGGCGGCTCCTTGGAAAAGTGATTCATCCTTGTATTCGGATGAAAAGATGGGTGCGCATCATACAGGCAGACGCGCGGACGTGCATCTTGCGTCATCCGTCGGCGGATGGGTATTGAACTTGCGTTAAGCGGCGGCGGTCATCCGCCCGCAATCTCCGCGCAACACGGCGTTCGCATCGGCCGCCCAAGCTGCCCGGCAAAACCGCCGATGCGCACGCATGATCCAGCTTGAACAGCGACTGCAGCAGCGATTCCCGCATTGGTTCCGCGGCCGCCGTGCCGCCATCGCCAGGCCGTTGCTGCGCGGCATCGCGCGCTGGTCGCGGCTGGACGTGATCGATGCCTTCCTTGCCGCGAACCGCCACCTGCGCGGGTTCGATTTCGTCGCCGCGGCCCTGCAGTTCCTCGGCGCGCGCTACCGGGTCGATGCCGCTGCGCTGGCGCGGATCCCCGCCAGTGGCCGGCTGCTGATCGTCGCCAATCATCCCAGCGGCGCGCTGGATGCGCTCGCATTGCTGGATGCGGTGGGCAAGGTGCGGCGCGACGTGCGCATCGTCGCCAATGATTTCCTGTCGGCGCTGGACAACATCGGCGAGCTGCTGCTGCCGGTGCGGATCCTCGGCGGCCGGCCCGGCGCGGACAGCCTGCGCGCAGTGGAGGCGGCGCTGGCCCGTGGCGAGTGCGTGATCGTGTTTCCCGCCGGCGAAGTGTCGCGGCTGGGGCCGCGCGGCGTGCGCGATACCCGCTGGCGGCGCGGTTTCCTGCGCTTCGCCCGCGCCTGCGATGCGCCGGTGCTGCCGGTGCGCATCCAGGCGCGCAACTCGGCGTTGTTCTACGGGGCGTCGGCGTTGTTCAAGCCGGCCGGCACCGCGCTGCTGGCGCGCGAGATGTTCGCGCGCCGCGGGCGTCGCATCCAACTGCAGGTCGGCACCCCGATCAGGCTCGATCCCGCTGCGGACGACGCCAGCGAACTGCGGCGGGTACGCCGCATGTTGTATGCGTTGCGTTCCCACCCTCACCCCAACCCAATCCCGGCCCTCGCGCGCAGCGCTCGGGCGTTCGCGGATGTGCGAACCAGTGGTTCGCATGCACATCCGCTCGCCCCGCCAGCGGGAGAGGGAGCAGAGCAACCCGAGCCGCTGGCCGAGTCCGTGGATCCGGCGCTGGTCCGCGCCGGCATCGAAGCAATGCGCTCGCTGGGCACTACCAGCGACGGCAAGCAGATCCGCGTCGGCACGCTGGCGGCGGACGCGCCGCTGCTGCGCGAGATCGGTCGCCTGCGCGAGTTGACCTTCCGCGCGGTGGGCGAAGGCACCGGTCGCAGCCTCGACCTCGACGCCTGGGACAGCTGGTACGAGCACATCGTGCTGTGGGACGCGGCGTCGTCGAAAATTGCCGGGGCCTACCGCATCGCCCGCGGTGCGCCGGTGCTGGCCGCGCACGGAATCCGCGGGCTGTACACCGCCTCGCTGTTCGACTACGCCGACGATGCCATCGCCCGCATCGCGCAGGGCATGGAACTGGGGCGCAGTTTCGTGGTGCCGGAGTACTGGGGCAGCCGCAGCATCGACTACCTGTGGCAGGGCATCGGCGCCTACCTGCGCGCGCATCCGAAGGTGCGCTACCTGTTCGGCGCGGTGTCGATCAGCGCGGCACTGCCGGTCGCGGCGCGCGAGCAGATCGCCGCGCACTACGCGCAATACTTCGGCGGCAGCGGCGACGAAGCGGTGTCGAAGCGCCCGTTCGCCTATCAGGCGGCAATGCCGCGCGATGCGGCGATGGATGCCGAGACCGCGTTCCGGGTGCTGAAGGGCAACCTCGACGCGCTCGGTGCGCAGCTGCCGATGCTGTACAAGCAGTACACCGAGCTGTGCGAACCCGGTGGCGCGCGCTTCCTCGCCTTCGGGGTGGACCCGGATTTCAGCGATGCGGTGGATGGCCTGATCGAGGTCGACATCCAGCGCATGCGGCCGAAGAAGCGCCAGCGCTACCTGGGCGACGCGCGGTGCGGGGCCGCGGCATGAGCCTGCCGGCCACGCCGCCGCTGCGCCGCGCGGTATTCCTCTCCGACGTGCATCTCGGCTCGCGCCATTGCCATGCCGCCGAGCTCGCCGAATTCCTCGGCACGCTCCGATGCAAGCGGTTGTATCTGGTCGGCGACATCGTCGACCTGTGGTGGATGGCGCAGCGCCGCGCGCAATGGGGCGCGGCGCAGAATCGCGTGGTGGAAGCGCTGCACGCGCTGCGCCGCGCCGGCACCGAGATCGTCTACATCCCGGGCAACCACGATCGCCCGATCCGCCGTTTCTGCGGGCTCGCGCTGCCGGCGATGCGGGTGCGCCGCCGCGCGATCCACGTCACCGCCGATGGCCGTCGCCTGCTGGTCACGCATGGCGACGAGTTCGACAACATCACCCACTTCGGCACCCTGCAGGAAAAGTTCGGCGACTGGCTGTACTACCGCATCCTCACCGGCAACCAGCTGCTGAACGCGCTGCGCGCGCGCCTGGGGCTGCGCTACTGGTCGTTGTCGGAGTTCCTGAAATCGAAGAGTGGCGCGGCGGAGCGCTACATCGGCCGCTTCGTGCAGGCCGGGCTGGACGATGCGCGCCGGCGCGGGCTGGATGGCATCGTCTGCGGCCACGTCCATCGCGCCGCGCTGCTGCAGCGCGATGGATCGATCTATGCCAACGATGGCGACTGGGTGGAAAGCCTGAGCGCGCTGGTCGAGGAGGCCGATGGCAGCCTGCGCCTGTTGACGCATGGCGGCGAGGTGCTCGCCGAAGTGCCGTCGCGGTTGCGCCTGCTGGCCGATGCGGCGTTGCCGAAGGCAGCGTGACGGCAATGCCGTGGCTGCGGTTGCCGGCACGGACGCCGATCACGCGGAGTGGTCGGCGTCGAAGCGTCGCGGCGCTAACGCACTTGGTTCACGGGTGCGAACGCACCATGATCGCCACCCGCGTATCCGCTTGCCGGTCGCGGCTGCCGCCGTCGGATCCCCGCGTGATTGCCATGCTTCTTGCCGCGTCCAGCACGGCTGGCGAATGCAGCGCGATCGGCAGGCCGGCGACCAGGTCGTCGAAGCGCTCGCTGCCCAGCGACGCCTCGAACTGCCGCGCCATGTCCCGCTCGAAGCGGACGGCATAGCGCTGGTTTCTCGCTTCGGTCGCCAGCACCAGGCGGACGTCGCGCGGGGTCAGGTCGGTTTCCAGGGCGAGCAGCTTCAGCGCGTCGTGTCCGCTGATCGGCGGCGTCGCGTCCAGTTCCGCGCGGATCGGTTGCAGGCTCTTTTCCTGCGGATCGGCCTCGGCGGCGACAAGGGTGGGTGAGGTCGCTACGGCAAGCAACGCCAGTGCGAATGACGAGAGTTTCATCACATGTACCTCCTGGTTGGGGGGAGGATGCCGCTGCCGCCATGCACCTGTGCGGAGTGCATCCGATGTGGATGATCCGGATGCATCGTGGATGCCACCAGTGCTTGTGGTAACAGCGACCAACGGCATCGCATGCCGACCTTGGCGCAACGTGGCGTGGCCACGGCCGTTCGTCGGTTCAGGCCGCGGCGGCAGGGAGTTCCGGCACGATGCTTGCCGAGAGCGCATCGAAATAATCGCGGGTCAGGCGCAGCTGCTCGTCGGCGGATTGCGCGCGATTGACCACCGCGCGGAATGCCGCATTCTCGGGCCGATCCTTCGCGTACCAGCCGAGGTGCTTGCGGGCGATGCGCACGCCGGAGACTTCGCCGTAGAACGCATGCAGGTGTTCGAGGTGGGCGATGAGGATGTCGCGCACTTCGGCCACGGATGGCTCGGGCAGCAGTTCACCGGTAGCGAGGTAATGCGCGATGCGGCCGAAAATCCACGGCCGGCCCTGCGCGGCGCGGCCGATCATCACCGCGTCGCAGCCGGTGGCTTCAAGCACGGCCTGCGCCTGCTGCGGCGAGTCGATGTCGCCGTTGGCGATCACCGGGATGCGCAACATCGCCTTGATCGCGGCGATGGTTTCGTATTCGGCGATGCCGGCGTATTGCTGGTCGCGGGTGCGGCCATGCACGGCCAGCGCGGCGATGCCGGCGTCCTCGGCGATCCGCGCGATCTCCGGCGCGTTGCGGTTGTTCGCATCCCAGCCGGTGCGGATCTTCAGGGTCACCGGCACGTCCACTGCCTTCACGACGGCCTCGACGATGCGCGCGACCAGCAGCGGCTCGCGCATCAGCGCCGAACCCGCCCAGGCATTGCAGACCTTCTTCGCCGGGCAGCCCATGTTGATGTCGATCAGTTGCGCGCCGTGATCCACGTTGTAGCGCGCGGCCTCTGCCATGATTTCGGGCACGGTGCCGGCGATCTGCACGCTGACCGGATCGGGTTCGCCGGCATGATCCATCCGGTGCAGCGATTTTGCGGTGTTCCAGAAACGCGGATCCGACGTCGTCATCTCCGACACCGCGAGGCCGGCACCAAGGCGCTTGCACAGCAGGCGGAACGGCTTGTCGGTCACCCCGGCCATCGGCGCGAGGATCACGTTCGGCTGGATGGTGTAGGGCCCGATCTGCATCCGCGCATTGTACGGATACGTGCGCGCGGCTCCGGTGGCTCAGGCTGCCGGCATTCGCGGCATCGCCAGCGCCGCGCCTTCGCTTTCGGTCGAAAGCCCGGCGTAACGGCTGGCGAAGCGGATGTGCTCGGCGAAGGCGAGATGCGGCCGTTGCGCCAGCGACGCGGCCAGCGCGCCGTTGAAGGCATCGCCGGCACCGGTGGTATCGACGGTTTTCGCCGGTTCTGCGGCAATGCGGTAGCAGGCGGTTTCGTCGCCGCGCAGGTTGCCTTCGGGGTGCGAGACCAAGCAGCCGCTCGCGCCCATGGTCACGATCACCGTGCTGCCGTGGCCAAGCTGCCGGCACAGCGCGTGCAGGCGGCCCTGGTCGAGACTGCAGACGGCATCGGCCTCGATCCGCTCGCCGACATGGCGGCCGAGCAGGGCGGCGAATTCGGTTTCGTTCGGGGTCAGGATGTCGGCGAGTTCGAGCAGGTAACCCGCGACCGCGGCATTGGCCGGGGCGGGGTTGAGGATGGTGGTCGCGCCCGCCGCGCGGCCATGTCCAAGTGCGCAGGCGATCGCCTCCGCTGGCGACTCCAGCTGCACCAGCACGACCGCCATGTCCTCGATTTCGTCCAGCGCGCAGGCGACGAAGCCGGTTTCCAGCGCCGCATTCGCGCCCGCGCCGATCACGATGCAGTTGCGGCCCTGGGCATCCACGTAGATGCCGGCAGTGCCGGTGGGTGCGGCGCTTTGCGCATCGCGCAGATCGATGTCGTCGGCAACGCACAGCGCGCGCGCAAGCTGCGCGCCGAGGTCGCCGCCCAGCGCGCACACGAAACTGGTGTCGGCACCGGCGCGGCGCGCCGCCATCGCCTGGTTGAAGCCCTTGCCGCCCGGCCCGCTGGCGTAGTCGCCGCTCAGCGTTGCGCCGGGCTGCGGCAAAGTCGGCACGCGCCAGACGTGATCGACGTTGAAGGAGCCGACGACGGCGACGCGCGGCATGGCTCAGGGATTGCCGACGTCGGCAGCGCCGTGCGCAGGCACGGTCCTGTGCGGGTCATGGCGATGCTTGAACAGCGGCACGAAGGCCACCGCCATCGCCAGCGCATACAGCGCGAACGCGGTCCAGATGCCTTGCCAGTCCTTGACCCCGGCGGCGTCGGTGTACCAGCGGTCGATCACGAAGCCGGCGGCCAGGCTGCCCAGCACCGCACCGATGCCGTTGGTCATCAGCATGTACAGGCCCTGCGCCGAGGCGCGGATCTTCGGATCGGCCTGCTGCTCGACGAACAGCGAGCCGGAGATGTTGAAGAAGTCGAAGGCCATGCCGTAGACGATGCAGGACATCACGATCATCCACAGGCCGGAGCCCGGGTTGCCGTAGGCGAACAGGCCGAAGCGCAGGAACCAGGCCAGCATGCTGACCGTCATCACCGTCTTGATCCCGAAGCGCTTGAGGAAGAACGGGATGGTGAGGATGAACAGGGTTTCGCTGATCTGCGAAATCGACATGATGATGGCGGGATAGCGCACCGCCAGCGTGTCCTTGTAGGCATCGACATTGGCGAAGTCGTGCAGGAAGGTGTCGCCGTAGGCATTGGTCAGCTGCAGCGCCGCGCCCAGCAGCATCGCGAACACGAAGAACACCGCCATGTTGCGGTCGCGGAACAGGCGGAACGAGGACAGTCCCAGCACGTCCACCAGCGAGCGGCTGCCGCTGTCCTTGCCGAGGGTGGGCGGGCAGGGCGGCAGGCTGAAGGCGTACACGCCCAGCACCAGCGAGGCGGCGGCGGCGATGTAGAACTGGCCGGGCGAGGTTTCCAGCTTCAGCAGGCTGGTGGTCCACAGCGCGGCGATGAAGCCCACCGTGCCCCAGACCCGGATCGGCGGATAGTCGCGGATCACGTCCAGCCCTTCGCGCTTGATCGCGTTGTAGGCCACCGCGATCGCCAGCGAGATCGTCGGCATGTAGCAGATCATGGTCAGCAGCATCACCCAGAACATGGTGTGCGGATCGTTGACCTGCGGCACGTAGGCCAGCATCGCCGCGCCGGCCAGGTGCAGCACGCCGTAGAGCTTCTGCGCGCTGATCCACTTGTCGGCCACCACCCCCATCAGTGCCGGCATGAACAGCGCCGAGATGCCCATGGTCGAGAAGATCGCGCCGAAGCTGGTGCCCGACCACTGCTTGTGCTGGAACCAGTACGCGCCGATGGTGATCAGCCACGCCCCCCAGATGAAGAACTGGAGGAAATTCATCACGGTCAGGCGCAACTTCAGGTTCACACAGGCTCCCATGCGAGGCGGTACTGTGCGCCTGCTCGCCGCAGGGTAGTCAGCGCCGGTGATGCGGGCAAGCGGCGTTGCGTCACGGGTCGCGCGCCAGCACCCGGTTGCGGCCTTCCAGCTTGGCGTGGCGCAGGCGCAGGTCGGCCTTGCGCAGCAGCTGCGAAAGATCGGCACCGTCCTGCGGCCAGCTGGCGATGCCGGCACTGAAAGTCAGCCGCAGCGGCTCCGCTCCGTGCTCGGGGACGAACGGTTGCGAGGCCACGGCGCGGCGCATGATCTCCAGCCGTTCCCAGCCGCGACCGATCGGCAACGGCAGCAGCAGTGCGAATTCCTCGCCGCCCAGACGAGCCAGCCAGTCACCTTCTTCCATCCGCTGATTCAGTGTATCGACCACATGCCGCAGGGCACGGTCGCCTGCGTGATGACCGAGTTCGTCGTTGATGCGCTTGAAATAGTCCAGGTCGATCAGGCATACCGACAGCGAGCCGCCCTGGCCGCGGGTGGCGTCCAGCATGGTCGGGAAGCGGTGCGCCAGCCAGGTGCGATTCGGCAGCCCGGTCAGGCTGTCGCTGCCGGAAAGATCCACCAGCCGCTGCATGCGGTAGACGATGGTGGTGGCGATCCCGGTGACCATCGCCATCAGCAGCAGGCGTTGCAACTGGTTGCCCACCGTGGCGGTGCCGTAGTCGATCGAGGCGAGCTGGTCGCGGCTGTCCACCAGCGCGAAGATGGCCGCCGACAGCAGCGTGTACTGGGTGATCGCCAGCACGCCGGTGTACAGGGTCAGGCGGCCGTCATTGCGCAGCGCGGTCATGCAGATCGCGATCAGGTAGAACACCCACACCACCAGGCTGTTGAGGCCGATCACCGGCGAGCTTGCGGCCAGCAGGGCCAGGACCAGCGAGGTCGTGGTGACGTCGTAGGTGGCGGTGGCCCAGGGCAGCCAGCGGTAGCGGCCGCGCAATCGTGCCAGTGCCAGCCAGACCAGCGACATGATCAGCGCGAATACCGCCCCGGCCAGCCCGATCATCGATTCCTCGAGCTTGCCGCCGCCGAGCACGTTGATCAGCGGCAGCAGCAGCAACAGCATCGACAGCAGCGTGCGCATCTGCGACACCAGCAACTCGCCGCCGGCCCCCAGTTCCAGCATCAAGGCGTCCGGCCGCGTCAGCAGACGCTGCCAGAAGTCGCGCAGCCCGGACAGCGTGTCGGTCACCGGATCCATCCCCATGCGCCGCAGCATACCCTGCGGCTACCGCATCAGCCGCCGATGCCGGCGATCGCCGCCCACAGCCCGAGCAGCAGGAACACGCAGGCCGCGGCGATCCGCGCCGCTTTCAGCGGCAGCTTCGCGGCGAACCTGCTGCCCAGCGCGACCACCGGCACGTTGGCCAGCAGCATGCCGATGGTGGTACCGGCGACCACTTGCAGCAGCGACGGATAGTTGGCCGCCAGCAGCACGGTGGCGACCTGGGTCTTGTCGCCGATCTCGGCGATGAAGAAGGCGATGGTGGTGGCGATGAAGGCACCATGCCCCGGCAGTTTCTCGTCGTCGTCGAGCGTGTCCGGCTTCAGCGTCCACAGCGCGATGCCGATGAAACTGGCGGCGACGATCCAGCGCAGCGTTTGCGGGGTCAGCCAGCTCGCCGCGACTTGCCCGATCCATGCTGCCGCCGCGTGATTGAGCAGGGTGGCGACGAGGATGCCGGCGACGATCGGCCACGGCTTGCGGAAGCGCGCGGCCAGCAGCAGGGCCAGCAACTGGGTCTTGTCGCCGATCTCGGCCAGCGCCACGGTGCCGGTGGAGACGAGCAGTGCGTCGAACATTCGGAACTCCGGGGCCGGGCGAATTGCGGTTCGACACGAAAGCAAACGCCACGTCGCCCGGCCGGGTGCGCGGCGCCTGCCTTCGGTCTTGCCCTGCCGGCATCAAGGCCGGAATCGTGCGCCATGGCCTGCCGGCCAAGTGTGTTGACGCACGGGCCGCGACAGCGTGTCGCGGCGGGCTACTCCCCGGAGGAGGGGACGCGCATTGTAGACGCATGCGCGAGCCGCTTCGAGGCGCGCCGCCTAGAATGCGGTCATCGTCACAGCGAGTCCTGCCATGCACTACCGCCGCCTCGGACGTTCCGGCCTGCAACTGTCCGCACTCTCGTTTGGTGCCTGGGTCACCTTCGGCAACCAGGTCGGGCGCGGCGCGGCGCGCGAGCTGATCGCCGCTGCCTGGGACCACGGGGTCAATTTCTTCGACAACGCCGAGGGCTATGCCAATGGCGATGCGGAGCGGGTGATGGGCGACGTGCTCGCCGACCTGCGCCTGCCGCGCGATGGCTGGTGCGTGTCGAGCAAGGTGTTCTTCGGTTCCGCGCAGGAGCCGCGGCCGACCCAGAAGGGCCTGTCGCGCAAGCACGTGCACGATGCCTGCCATGCCGCGCTGAAGCGGTTGCGGGTGGATTACCTCGACCTGTATTTCTGCCATCGCCCCGACCCGCAGACGCCGATCGCGGAAACCGTGCGGGCGATGGATGCGCTGGTGCAGCAGGGCAAGGTGTTGTACTGGGGTACCTCGGAGTGGAGTGCCGAGCAGATCCGCGAGGCGCATCGCATCGCGCAGGCGCAGCATCTGGTCGCACCGACGATGGAGCAGCCGCAGTACAACCTGCTGGATCGCCAGCGGGTGGAGATCGAGTACGCGCCGCTGTACGCCGAGTTCGGCATGGGCAGCACGATCTTCTCGCCGTTGGCCTCGGGTCTGTTGACCGGCAAGTACAACGACGGCATTCCCGCCGATTCGCGGCTGGCGCAGGAGGGGCTTGGCTGGCTGCAACGCGGCCTGCATGGCGACCGCATCGACAGGCTGCGTGCATACACGGCACTGGCGGCGGAACTCGGGGTCGCGCCCGGCACGCTGGCGATTGCCTGGTGCATGCAAAACCCGAACGTGTCGACGGTGATGCTGGGTGCGTCGAAGCTGTCGCAACTGCTGCAGAACTTCGAGGCACTGGAACTGTCGCAGCGCTTCGATCCGGCGACCTGGCATCGGGTCGCAGCCGCGTTCGAGGCAAACGCTTGACGAGATAATGAGAATCATTATCATCACTGGCGACTGCCAAGGAGCATCGCCGTGTCCGCCATCCTCGAACCGCTTTCGATCCGCAATCCGCAGTTCGCCACCCGGCTCTCGCTTGCGCCGGCACCCGCGCAACCCGCGACGATGGACAGCCGCGGCCTGTTGCAGGGCCGCAGCGAAGTGCTGATCCGCCACGGCAACGAGGTCTATCGCCTGCGCCACACCCGCAACGACAAGCTGATCCTCACCAAGTGATTCCACGCGCCGGCCGCTGCCGGCACTCCCGCCAGCCAGCGTGCCCGAGTGCGCGCAAGCCAGCAGCCCACCATCCCCATGAGAGCTGCATGCGCATCCATCCCCTGTCGCTGGCCTTGCTGGCCGTCATCGCCATCCCGGTCCACGCCTCCGACGACGACTCCACCCACGCTGTCGATGACGGCACCAAGGCGTTCGAGCGCGTGGTGGTGATCGCCACCCGCACCGAACGCGCGATCGTCGATGTCCCCAATACGGTGGACGAGATCGACCGCGAGCGCATGGACGAATTGCTGGTCAACGACCTCAAGGACCTGTTCCGCTACGAGCCGGGCGTGACCGTGGGCAGCAGCTTCGGCCGCTTCGGCATCGGCGACATCCGCATCCGCGGGCTGGGCGGCAACCGCGTGCGCATCCAGACCGACGGCATCGCGGTACCGGATGCGTTCTCGATCGGCAGCTTCGCCAGCGCCAACCGCAATTTCGTCGATCTCGATACCCTCAAGCGGGTCGAGGTGGTGCGCGGCCCGACCAGTTCGCTGTACGGCTCGGATGCGCTCGGCGGCACGGTGTCGTTCACCACCAGGGATCCTTCGGATTACCTGAAGGCGGGCAAGGATGCCCATTTCGGTTTCAAGCTCGGCTTCGATGGCGAATGGGATGGCCTGATCACCGGCGTTACCGCGGCATTCGGCGGCGAGCGCTGGTCGGGCCTGCTGTCGCTCGGCCACCGGCAGGGGCAGCAGACCCGCAACCAGGGCGAGGCGGACGGCGTGGGCAGTGCGCATACCCGGCCGAACCCGCAGGATCGCGCCGGCGGCAGCCTGCTGGGCAAGCTGGTGTTCGCGCCGTCCGCCGGCCAGCGCTTCAAGCTGACGGTCGAGCGCAACGAGGACCATGCCGACACCGAGATGCTCACCGCGCGCGGCCGGCAGGCGCTGACCGGCGCGATCAACGACCGTGTTGCCGCACGCGACGACCAGCGCCGCACGCGGGTGTCGCTCGCGCACGAGATCGATCTCGAGGGCCGCTTCGCCGATGCCATCGACTGGCAGGTGTACCGGCAGGACAGCGAGACCACGCAGTACACCCTCGAACAACGCACCCTGCCGGCCCCGACCCTGAAGGACGTGCGCGAACGCTGGTTCGATTTCGAGCAGCAGGTGACCGGCGTGCAACTGAATTTCCGCAAGTCGCTGGGCGATGCGGTCACCCATGACCTCGCCTGGGGCCTGGATGTCGCGCGTACCGAGACCGAACAACGCCGCGACGGCGTGCGCCGTTTCCCGCTGACCGGCGCGAGTTCCCCGGTGATGTCGCCGGACACCTTCCCGGTGCGCGATTTCCCGATCAGCACCACCACCAATGCCGCGGTGTACGTGCAGGACGAGATCGGACTGGCTGGTGGCAAGTTGCGGCTGGTGCCGGCGCTGCGCGTGGATCGCTACGAGCTTGAGCCGGAATCCGACCCGATCTTCGCCGCCGACAATCCGGGGGTGGCCCTCGCCGGCCTGAACAAGACCAGCGTGTCGCCCAAGCTCGGCGCGGTCTGGCATTTCAACGACGACTGGTCGCTGTTCGGCGGCTATGCGCGCGGCTTCCGTTCGCCGCCCTATGCCGACGTCAACATCGGCCTGACCAATGTGCAGTTCGGCTATACCGCGATCGCGAATCCGGATCTGAAGCCGGAAACCAACGACGGGTTCGAACTGGGCTTGCGCTATTCCGGCCCGGCCGTCTACGCCAGCCTGAGCGCCTACGACAACCGCTACCGCGACTTCATCGAATCGTTCGTGTTCACCGGCTTCAACGCCCAGGGCCTGATGGTGTACCAGTCGCGCAATGTCGCCGATGCGCGCATCCATGGCGTCGAACTGAAGGCCGGCGTGGAGTTCGGTGCGCTGTCCGATGCGCTGGCCGGCTGGTCGTTGCGAGGGGCGGCGGCATGGTCGCGCGGCGAGGATCGAACCGCCGACCAGCCGCTGGAATCGGTGGATCCGTTGAGCGCGACGCTGGGCATCGCCTATGCACGCGAACGCTGGGGCGTGGAGCTTGCGGGACGCTTTGCCGGTCGCCGCGAACGCATGCCCGCGGCACCGGCCGGGACCACGTACTTCCAGTCGCCCGGCTACGGTGTGTTCGATCTCTACGCGCACTGGCGCGTGGCCGAGCAATTGCGGCTCGACATCGGCATCGCCAACCTCGGCGACCGCAAGTACTGGGCGGCCGGCGACATCCCGCTGGCATCGTCCACCAGTGCCACGCTCGATCGCTACACCGCTTCCGGGCGGTCGCTGTCGGCGTCGGTGTCGTTCGACTGGTAGCGCGGTGATGCCGGCGCTGCCGCATCCGCAACAGCTGGCCGCGCTCGGTGCGGTGCTGTGCCTGTATCGCATGCAGCGCGGCGGCGAGCTGTCCGGCTGGCAGCAGGCGCAATCGGCCAGCTGCGAACACGTGCTGGACAGCGAAGGCCTGCGCGAAAGCGTGCGCTTCCACGATCGCGACGGTCGCTGCTGCTGGCAGTTGTTCCTGCTGCCGGATACCGATTTCCTGGCCTGGGAGCAGATGGCCGCGCAGCTGCCCGCTGTCCGCGCCGCCGACAACGCATCGATCTCCGAGCGTCTGTGGCGGCGAGTGGCGAACCGGCTTGGCGGTCCCGGTTGGCAGGTCAATGTGCTGCGCTTCCACGCGCTGGCGGCAGGGCCGGGTTTTGCCGGGAGATCGCTGCTCGCGGCCAGCCTGCCGAAGCTGTCGAATTGCGGCGCGGACATGGCGCGACGGATCGCGCGTGCGGCCGGGATCGACTGCAACGACGTGCTGGATGATTGCTGCTGCCGGCAGTCCCCGATTCATTCCACCCTGCCGCCGGACCACGACGCCGGCTGGCCGATGACACCCGCCTTCAACACGAGGTTGCACGTATGAACATGTTCCATCACCCGGGCCGTACCCATCGCATGGCGTACGGGATCGCCATCGGCCTGCTGGCGGTCGCCGGCATCGCGCATGCTGCGCCGGCCGCCGACATCGCCGCCGACCGCAAGGCGATCCTCGCGATGCAGGGCGAGTACACGGTCGATTTCGCCTTCGACGAAACCGTGCTGCTGCAGCCCGGCTACGAGCGCGCATCGGCGCAGCGCACCGGCGGCGACGAGGCGGTGATCGTGGTCGAGGATGCGCCGGGACGGATCGTCCTGCAGCACATCCTGGTCGATGCCAAGAGCGGCCACGTCACCAAGCACTGGCGGCAGGACTGGATCCACGAGGCGACATCGCGCTTCGACTTCAGCGCCGAACAGACCTGGACCGTGCATCCGGTCGCGGCGGACGCGAGCCGTGGCGCATGGACGCAATGCGTGTACGAGGTCAGCGACGCACCGCGCTATTGCGGCACCGGCCGCTGGACCCATGCAGGCGGCACATCGACCTGGACCAGCGACAGCGGCTGGCGTCCGTTGCCGCGTCGCGAGTACACCAAGCGCAGCGACTACAACGCGGTGGAAATGGTCAACCGCCACACCATCACCCCGGGTGGCTGGACCCACGAGCAGTTCAATACCAAGGTGCTGCGCAAGCCGGACGGCAGCCGGGTCGAACTGGCGCGCGAGTTCGGCTTCAACGACTACCGCAGGACCACCGAGATCGACTTCAAGCCTGTCTACAAGTACTGGACGGCGACCAGCGGCTACTGGGCGAAGGTGCGCGAGCGCTGGGCCGGCTTCCTGTCCAGGCCGACCGGTCTGCACCTGAAGACCAAGGTCGACGGCATGGCGATGATCATCCCGATGTTCACCCAGGCCGGCCAGCTGGAGCAGGGCAAGCCGGTCGCGGATGCAGAGATCGACAAGATCTTCGCGCAGTGGGTGGAGCCGGCTGCTGCGGCAGGTGTTGCGGCCACGCCCTGAACCCCGCGGCATTCCCGATCGCGAAGCCCCGCCGGCATGGCATGCAGGCGGGGCCGGGTACCGGCATCGTGCTCAATCGATCTTGGGTGCCCGCGTTGCCGACGGGGACGCGTCCTCGATCACCGTCTTGTTGCCCTTGTCGTCGACGATCACCTGCAGCCGCTTCTCGACGCGCTTGCCATCCTTCGGCAGCGCCTGCGCCCAGTCCGGCGGTGTATCGCCGGCAGCGCCTTCCCATTCGCGGCGCTTGCCGTCCTTGTCGATGATCACGTACTTGCGCCGGTCGACGCTGCCCGGCATGTCCGGCGCGCGCGGCAGCATCGCCGCACGCGGCAGCACGAACGGCAAGGCCTTCGGCACGTTCACCTGCGCGGTGGCGGCGGCACGATCGCGCAGGTAGTCCACCGCGACCTTGCCCTCGGCCGGCTGCGCGCGCAGCGCGTCCATCGCCTCGCGCGGATTGGCAACCGCCTTGCCGGCGATCTTCAGGATCACGTCGCCGGCCTGCAGGCCGTCCAGGTCCTTGCCGGTGCTCAGCACCAGCACGCCCGCAGACGTGCCGAAATAGCGGCCAAGCTGTGCATCGACGGCGGCGAGGTTGAGGCCGTTCCAGCGCAAGGCCTCGGCCAGCACCGGCAGCTTGCAGTCCTCGCCCTTGCAATCGCTGCCAAGGCGGATGATCTCGGTGCGCACGTCCGGTGCGATCGCAGCGGTCCATTCGGCATGGCGCCTGGCGTCGCCGGCGGCGGCCCGCGCATGCACTTCGGCGATGCGGGCGTGCGCGGCGGCCTCGCCGAATGCCATGCGATCGGCGATGACTTCGATGTCGCCGTCCTTGCCAGTGAAGACCTGGACATTGCCATCGGCCATCGCGCCGCGTGGCAATACCATCAGCCGATCGCCGACCCTCGGGGTCAGCGACACCGCCAAGGTCTTGCCATCGCGTTCGTAGCCCAGTTTCACCGCCGTCTTCGCGTCCAGTGCGGCCAGTCGTTCGCGCACTTCGTCGACCCGCGCCGCGCCACTGTCGGCCTTCAGCGCGGCACCGTCGATGCTGACGATGCGGTCGCCGCTCTTCAGTCCGCCGGCGGCGGCTGCACTGTCCGGGGTGACGCCGGCGATGCGCACGCCGGACGTTTCATCGGGAGCGAGCAGCACGCCGATCACCGGCTTGCGCAGCACGCGCTTCTCGATCCGGATCGGCGCATCGCTGCCGCCGTACTTGCGGCTCAGCTCTGCATAGCGTTTGGCGGCCTGGTCGAGGCTGGCGCGCGCGACGTCGAGTTCCTTTTGCTGCGCCGCCGTCGGCGCAGTCTGGGCGATGGCGCTGCCGGCCAGGGCAAGGCCCAGCGCGACTGCGAGTGTGGCGGGCTTGAGAGGGATGTTCATATGGGCCTCGTGTCGGTGTGACGTTGATGGTGCGTTTGGTTCAATCGATGCTGACCAGCGCGGCGTCGTAGCGCTGCCCGCGCGCGGCGTACAGGCGGTTGGTGGCTTCGATCCCGACCAGTTGCTGCAGCGCGTCCACGCGCCGGCCCCACAGTTCGGTGCGCTGCGCATCGCCGAGACCGGACTGGATCAGGGCGGCGTCGATGTCGGCGACGCGCGCATCGAGTTCGTCGCTCAGCGCGGCGCTGGGGCCGCTGGCCACGCGCTCGTCGCGGGCCAGTGCCAGCAGCGCTTCGAGCTGTGCGGATTGTGCGTACAGCGGTTCCAGGTCGACTGTGGCCGATGCGTCGGTCGCCGCGATGCGGGTGGTGCCGGCGGGTTCCGCGACGGTGCGGATCGGGCGTTGCGATGGCGCGACGTGGTGTGGTCTGTCGCGGTTTGCGACGGGCGTCGAAACGGGTTGCACATCGGCGAGGACAGGTGCCGCGGCAATCATTCCGTCATCCCGGCGAACGCCGGGATCCAGTCGTTGCGTTTGCCCGGACGCCTGCACGGCAAGGGCTGGACTCCTGCCTGCGCCGGAGTGACGAGTCGAAATGTCCGACGCCGCGCTCCCGCCCTGCGGCAGCATCCGCAACGGGATCGCCACCGCCAGCAGCAGCGAGGCCGCCGTCGCCAGCCACAGCGGCCAGCGTGCATGCGCATGTGCCGGAGCCGGTACCGGCAGGCGCGCCTGCACGCGCTGCCAACCACCGGCATCCGGGCTTTCCTGCGGCAACGCAGCGAATGCCTCGCCCCAGCCGATGCCGCCAGCGTGCCGGTTGTTGTCGCGTTCGGGCATGTTCGAATTGAAGCCGCCGACATCAGGCATGGGCCTGCTCCTTTTTGCACGCAGGCGTGGAACCGATGGGTTCCGGAACCTGCAACAGCATGCGCAGGCGGCGGGTGCCGCGCGCCAGCTGCGACTTGGAAAAGCTCGTGCTGCGTTGCATCGCCGCGGCGATCTCCTCGTGCGTGTAACCCTCGCCGTGGTACAGCCACAGCACGCTGCGGGTGGCGGCCGGCAGTTCGCCCAGCGCGCGTTGCAGCAGGGCGGCGTCGGCGGCGGCGGGTGGCGGCGCGGCATCGTCTTCGGCCAGATCGTCGATGGCGATGCCATCCAGTTCCTGCGCCAGCCGACGCTCGCGGCGCAGGCGCATCAGCGCCTCGTTCACCGCGACCTGCCGCAGCCAGCCCCAGAACGGGCTGCCGTTCTCGCCGCGAAACCCGCCGATTCCGGACCACAGCTTCAACATCGTCTCCTGCAATACCTCGTCGGCCTCGCTGCGGCTCCCGCACATGCGCAGCGCCAGGGTGAACACCGGCCGCTCGAACCAGCGGTAAATCTGCTCGAACGCCGCCTGATCCCCGGCCCGCGCACGCGCGAGCACGGAGGCCGGGACATCGATCGCGAAGCTGGAACGTGCGGTCATTGCCTGTCTGGATGCCGGAGCGCGGGAAATGGTCGCAGTCGCCGTGGAAGAAGGTCCACGCCTATACTCGACCCCAACAGAAGGGAGGAAATTCCATGGGCCCGTTACTCGCGCTGGTCGTGCTGTTCGCAGGCATCGTGATCCTGTTCAAGACCGTGCGGATGGTGCCGCAGGGTTACGAATGGACGGTGGAGCGATTCGGCAAGTACACCCACACCATGACCCCCGGCCTGCACTTCCTGATTCCGGTGGTGTACGGCGTCGGTCGCAAGATCAACATGATGGAACAGGTGATGGACGTGCCCAGCCAGGACGTCATCACCAAGGACAACGCCGTGGTCAAGGTCGACGGCGTGGTCTATTTCCAGGTGCTCGACGCCGCCAAGGCGGCCTACGAGGTGGCGCAGCTGGAAGTCGCCATCCTCAACCTGGTGATGACCAACATCCGCACCGCGATCGGCTCGATGGACCTCGACGAGTCGCTGTCCAAGCGCGACGAGATCAATACCAAGGTGCTGATGGCGGTCGATCAGGCCACCCATCCGTGGGGCCTCAAGGTCAACCGCATCGAGCTGAAGGACATCCAGCCGCCGCGCGACCTGGTCGATTCGATGGCGCGGCAGATGAAGGCCGAGCGCGAGAAGCGCGCCAACATCCTCGAAGCCGAGGGCCATCGCGCGTCGGAGATCCTGCGCGCCGAAGGCGACAAGCAGGCCGCGATCCTCGCCGCCGAAGGCAAGAAGGAAGCCGCCTACCGCGAGGCCGAGGCGCGCGAACGCCTGGCCGAGGCCGAGGCCAAGGCGACCCAGATGGTGTCCGACGCGATCGCCGGCGGCAACGTCAACGCGATCAACTACTTCGTCGCGCAGAAATACATCGAGGCGTTCAAGGCGCTGGCCGAGGCGCCGAACCAGAAGTTCGTGATGATGCCGATGGAGTCGGCCGGGGTGATCGGCTCGCTCGGCGGCATCGCCGAACTGGCCAAGGAGGCGCTGGGCCGGCAGGGCGGGAACGCGATCGCCGCGACCAAGTCGGGGAGCTGAGCCATGCGCTGGGACGTGTTCGCCTGGGCAGCCTTCGCCCTGCTGCTGTTCGCCGCCGAAGCGCTCGCCCCCGGTGCCTTCATGCTGTGGCTGGGCTTCGCCGCGGCGGCGGTGTTCGTCGGCGTGCTGCTGGTACCGGGCATTCCGGTGCTGGCGCAGGCCGCGGCCTTCGTGGTGCTCGGCTTCGTCTCGATCCAGGTCTATCGCACATGGTTCCGCAAGCGCGAACGCCAGAGCGACCAGCCCGCGCTCAACCGCCGCAGCGCGGCGCTGGTCGGGCGGGTGGTGGCGCTGGAACAGGCGATCGTCGACGGTCGCGGCCGGGTGCAGATCGCCGATGCCTACTGGGACGTGACCGGTCCGGACCTGCCGGCAGGCGCGTCGGTGCGGATCGTCGGCGGCGATGCGATGAGCCTGCAGGTGGTCGCCGCCTGAGCTGACCGCCACGGCGCGTACCGGCGCGCATGTGCGTCGTCTTTGGGATAATGCCCGCCCCCTCGCAGGCAATCCTTCCGATGACGCAAAAGACCATCCTCAACGAGACCCACCGCGCGCTCGGCGCGAAGATGGTCGATTTCGGCGGCTGGGACATGCCGATCCACTACGGCTCGCAGCTCGACGAGCATCATCTGGTGCGGCAGGCCGCCGGCATGTTCGATGTCTCGCACATGACCGTGGTCGACCTCACCGGCGCGCGCGTGCGCGAATTCCTGCGCCACCTGGTGGCCAACAACGTCGACAAGCTGCAGAAGCCGGGCAAGGCGCTGTACACCGCGATGCTCAATCCGCAGGGCGGCGTGATCGATGACCTGATCATCTATTTCATGGACGAGTCCTGGTTCCGTCTGGTGGTGAACGCCGCCACCCGCGACAAGGACCTCGCATGGATCAGTGAGCAGGCGCAGGCCTTCGCGGTCGAGGTGAAGGAACGGCCCGAGTTCGGCATGGTCGCGGTGCAGGGCCCGCAGGCGCGCGACAAGGTGGTCGGTCTGCTGCGCGAGCAGGACCGCGTGCCGGTGTCCAAGCTGCTGCGCTTCTCCGCGCGCGAGGCGCAGACGCTCGGCGGGGTCGAGGTGTTCGTCGCCCGCACCGGTTACACCGGCGAGGACGGCTTCGAAGTGATCGTGCCGGAAGCGCAGACCGTGGCGTTCTGGAACGAACTGCTGGCCGCGGGCGTGAAGCCGGCCGGGCTCGGCGCGCGCGACACCCTGCGCCTGGAGGCCGGCATGAATCTGTACGGCCAGGACATGGACGACAGCGTGTCGCCGTTCGAGGCCGCGCTGGCCTGGACCGTCGTGCTCGATGAAGGCCGCGACTTCATCGGCCGCAGCGCGCTGGAAGCGCAGCAGGCCGCCGGCGTGCCGCGGCAGATGATCGGCCTGGTGATGGACGAGAAAGGCGTGCTGCGCCACGGCCAGAAGGTGCTGACCGCCAATGGCGAGGGCGAGATCCTGTCCGGCACGTTCTCGCCCAGCATCGGCAAGGCGATCGCCTTCGCCCGCGTGCCGGCCGGCGACATTCCGTTGGGAGCGGAAGGCAATGTTCGCGTCGACATCCGCGGCAAGGAAATCCCGGTGCGCGTGGTCAAGTTCCCGTTCGTGCG
>Ga0073904_10001116_pt1 | contig 19924 bp, 14 predicted proteins | sample KloWWTrecipitate_FD_66668 | JGI IMG/M metagenome (GOLD analysis project Ga0073904, IMG submission 66668) | Active sludge microbial communities from Klosterneuburg, Austria, studying microevolution and ecology of nitrifiers - Klosterneuburg... | ecosystem: Engineered > WWTP > Aerobic digester >... | reverse complement strand
GTTGGGCAAAGCGGCGGCGGACGAGGCAGGCTGCTAGCCACCCCAATCCACGATCACTCCTCGTGAAACGCCTCCTCGCGCTTCTTCTGCATCGTCGGGCTCAGCACTACAAACAAGGCCAAGGCGGCCATCGCCAGCATGACGGCACTGATCGGCCGCTGCAAGAACACCATCGGGTCGCTTTTGGAGAGGATCATCGCCCTGCGCAGGTACTCCTCCATCATGGGCCCGATGATGAAGCCCAGGAGCATGGGCGCTGGCTCGCAGTTCAGCTTGGCGCACACATAGCCAAACAGGCCGAACAGCGCCATCAGGTAGATATCGAACTGACTGCTGTTGAGGCTGAAAACGCCAATCGCACAGAACATCAGAATGGCCGGATACAGCCGGTGGTAGGGCACCATGATCATCTTGACCCACAGGCCGATCAAGGGCAGGTTGAGCACCACGAGAAAGAAGTTGCCGATCCACATGGAGGCAATCAGCCCCCAAAACAGCGCGGGCTGCTCCGTCATCACGGCCGGGCCAGGCTGAATGCCCTGGATGATCATGGCGCCAATCATCAAGGCCATCACAGGGTTGGACGGGATGCCCAGCGTCAGCATCGGAATGAATGAGGTCTGTGCGCCAGCGTTGTTGGCGGATTCGGGTGCTGCGACGCCCTCGATAGCACCCTTGCCGAACTGGGCCGAATTCTTGGAGACCTTTTTCTCGATCGAGTAGGCCGCAAACGAGGCCAGCATGGCGCCACCGCCCGGGAGTATGCCCAGCGCCGAGCCCAAGAAGGTTCCGCGCAAGACCGGCGCCATGATTCGCTTGAAGTCGTCCTTGCTGAGCATCAGACCGGAGACTTTTTTCATCACCAGATTTCGCGTCTGGTCGTGCTCGAGGTTACGCACGATTTCGCCGATGCCAAACATGCCCATCGCCACGATGACGAAGTTGATTCCATCGGCCAGTTCAGGCAAGTCGAAGGTGTAACGCGCCACGCCCGAGTTCACGTCCGTGCCCGCCAAGCCCAGCAGCAGGCCGAGAAGGACCATGCCAATCGCGTTCAGGAGTGAGCCGCTGGCCAACACCACCGAGGCCACCAGGCCCAGCACCATCAGAGAAAAATACTCTGCAGGCCCGAACTTCAAAGCCAAGTCAGCCAAGGGCGGCGCAAAGAGCGCCAAAAGAATCGTTGCTACCGTGCCGGCAAAAAAAGAGCCCAGGGCGGCCGTGGCCAGCGCCTTGCCGGCGTGCCCATTGCGTGCCATTTGGTAGCCATCAATCGCCGTAACGACCGAGGATGACTCCCCTGGCAGATTGACCAGAATGGCGGTGGTCGAGCCGCCGTACTGCGCGCCGTAATAGATGCCCGACAACATGATCAACGCCGAGACGGGCGGCAGGCCGAATGTGACCGGTAGCAGCATGGCGATCGTGGCGACCGGCCCCAAGCCTGGCAGCACCCCCACCGCAGTACCCACGAATACGCCAAGCAGGCAATACAGCAGGTTGGTCAGGGTGAAAGCAGTTTCGAGTCCCAGACCCAGGTTGTTGAGAATCTCCACTGCTCGTACCAGTTCAGAACTGAAGCCACGGCCCAAAAACTTGCAAGGGCAGCCCCAGTAATTTGACGAACACCAGCACTGCAAAGCCCGCCATACCCAAGGCCAGCAGCAGCGCTTCGTGCCACTTGAATTGCGGGCTGGCATAGGCGCTGATCACGATCAACACCACTGCGGCAGGCGCCAGGCCTGCGCCCCGCATCAGCAAGCCAAACAGCACGACGGCGGCGAGAACTATGAACAATTCCCTGAGGTGGAATTTCTCGATCTGATCGCCCACCCGCTTGAAGGAGCGAAAAACCGCAATACCGCCAATGACACTCAGGAGCGCACCCAACACCGTTGGAAAATAAGCTGGCCCCATCTTGCCTGCGGTTCCCATCGCATAGTCGCGGCCGATGACAACGGCCGACAGACCGAACACCAGAAAGATGACGCCGGTCCAAAAATCCTTGGGATGTTTGATCAAGTGGGGCATCGGTTCGGCTCGCGGTGATGCAGCAGAGATATAGCTTCTCTCTTGTCAATCAGTCCGCGTAGACGCCAGCCTTCTTGATGATGGGGCTCCATTTGTCAATTTCTGCTTTCAAGTGCGCTTGCAGCGCTTCAGGCGTTGCGCGGCTTTCAGCAACGGGCTCTGTGCCCAGGTCTTCAAAGCGCTGTTTGACGGTCGGGTCCTTCAGGGCAATCTTCAGCGCCTTGTTCAGCGTGTCGATCACGGGCTTGGGCGTGCCCTTGGGCGCATAGAGCCCGTGCCACACCGCTACTTCGAATCCGGGCATGCCAGCCTCATTCATTGTGGGGATGGCCGGCAAGGAACCCAGCCTTGTCTTGGTGGTGACGCCGTAGGCCTTGATCTTGCCGCTCTTGATCTGGCTGCTGGTGTTGGTGCTTTGGTCGCACATCAAATCAACTTGTTTGCCCAGCAGATCGTTCATGGCAGGGCCGGTACCCTTGTAGGGCACGGTGGTCAGGTCGGTTGCGATGGCCGTCATGAACAGCATGCCGCAGAGGTGCGACGCTGAGCCGAGGCCGGCGTTGGCGTAGGTGACCTTGTCCTTATTGGCCTTCACATAGGCCAGCAATTCCTTCAGGTCTTTGGCAGGGAAGTCCTCACGCGCGACCAGGATCATTGGAACGTCGGTGATCAGGCCGACGGTCTCGAAGCTGTTGACGGCGTCATAGCTCAACTTTCGGTACAGCGCCGGCGCGGTGGACTGGCCGATGTGGTGCAGGAACAGGGTGTAGCCGTCGGGAGCTGCTTTGGCCGCGCGGGCAGCGCCTATCGTCCCGCCGGCGCCGCCAGCGTTCTCGATGATCAATTGCTGCTTCAAGGTGCTGCCCATGGACTGGGCAATCAGGCGCGCCACGGTATCCGTCGGGCCACCGGCCGCGAACGGAACGATGACGGTGATGGTTTTCTCGGGATAAGTCTGGGCGTTGACCCAGAGCGAAGCGGACAGAGCGGCCGCGCTCACGAGAGCTTTGACGATGCGAGATTTGATGTTCATCTCCTTTGACGGACAGGCTTTTCTGCACATTGGGGTTGCAAATCAATCGTTCGTCAAAGCCCAGGCTTTAGCAACCGGAGTTGCCCCTACTCTTTATTCCACGGACGGTCATGTGCAGAAGTAAGTTGTATCTGGGTTTGAACTTCAGTTGGTCACTCCGAGGTGCGCCCGGTGGTGTGCGGGCCACGCGGGCCCAGTGGCCCGGGAGCGGCCAGCCATGTTCGGACCCCCCGCAGCCGCTTGAGATGTGACACCGTTGATCCTTCCTCACGTCGATCCACCCGGCGACCCTGCCCAACGCCCTCCTCAGCCCGTGCAGAAACGCCGCCGGAGCGATCTCTAGAATCGTTTGCATGTCCTTCGTCCACCTGCGCACGCACACCGAATACTCCGTCGTCGACGGCACCCTGCGGATCGACGAGGTGGTGGCCTCCGCCGCGGCCGACCGGCAGGTGGCGCTGGCCATCACCGACCTCGGCAACCTGTTCGGTGCGATCAAGTTCTACAACGCCGCGCGTTCGGCAGGAATCAAGCCGGTGATCGGCGCCGATGTCTGGCTGGAACCCGAAAGCAGTGATCGCCCGCCGAGCCGTCTGCTGCTGCTCGCGCAGAACCGCGCCGGCTACCTGAACCTCTGCGAACTGCTGACCCGGTGCTGGATGGGCCCGGCCTCGCAGGCCCAGCCCTGGACGACCTGGGACGTGCTGTCGGAGCTGAACGGCGGGCTGATCGCGCTGTCCGGCGCCGATCAGGGGGCCGTCGGCCAGGCGCTGGTCGCGGGTGACACGGCGCGCGCACGGAAGCTGGCCCGGCGATTTGCCGATGTGTTTGCGAACCGCTATTACCTGGAGCTTCAGCGCGCCGGCCTGCCCGGGCAGGAGCCCCACGTGCAGGCGGCAGTGCGGCTGGCCTCCGAGCTGCAGTTGCCGGTGGTCGCCACGCACCCGGTGCAGTTCCTGAGCGGCGACGACTTCGAGGCCCACGAGGCGCGCGTCTGCGTTGCCGAGGGGGAGACGCTGACGAATCCGCGGCGCATCAAGCGCTTCAATGCGCAGCAGTATTTCAAGACCCAGGCCGAGATGGAAGCGCTGTTCGCCGACGTGCCCAGCGCGCTGGCCAACTCCGTCGAGATCGCGAAGCGGTGCAGCCTGATGCTGGTGCTCGGCAAGCCCCAGCTGCCGGCCTTCCCGACGCCCGAGGTCAACGGCGAGCGCATGGCGCCCGAGGCGTTCTTTCGTCATTCGTCGCACGAGGGACTGAACGCGCGTCTGATCCAGCTCTTCCCCGATGCCGCCCGGCGCGAAGCCGAACGCGCCCGATACGTCGAGCGGCTCGAGTTCGAGATCGCCACCATCCTCAAGATGGGCTTCCCGGGCTATTTCCTGATCGTGGCCGACTTCATCAACTGGGCCAAGGCCAACGGCTGCCCGGTCGGACCCGGCCGCGGTTCGGGCGCCGGCTCGCTGGTCGCGTATGCGCTGAAGATCACCGACCTGGACCCGCTGCAATACAACCTGCTGTTCGAGCGCTTCCTGAATCCGGAGCGGGTGTCGATGCCCGACTTCGACATCGATTTCTGCCAGGCCAATCGCGATCGCGTCATCGATTACGTCAAGGACAAGTACGGCCGCGACGCGGTGAGCCAGATCGTCACCTTCGGAACGATGGCCGCCAAGGCCGCGCTGCGCGACATCGGCCGCGTCCTCGGCATGGGTTACGGCCACGTCGACAGCATTGCCAAGCTGGTGCCCGCGCCACCCGGCAAGACGGTGACGCTGCGCCGGCCGCCCAACGACACCGACACCAGCGTGATCTACGCCCGGCGCGAGGCGCCCGAGATCGAGGAGCGCGAACAGAAGGAAGAGGAGGTCGCCGAACTGCTGGCGCTGGCCGAGCGCGTCGAAGGCATCGTGCGCAACGTCGGCATGCATGCGGGCGGTGTGCTGATCGCGCCGGGCAAGATCACCGACTTCTGCCCGCTGTACATGCAGCCCGGCAGCGACAGCGCGGTGAGCCAGTTCGACAAGGACGACGTCGAATCGATCGGCCTGGTCAAGTTCGACTTCCTGGGTCTGGCCACGCTGACCATCCTCGAGATGGCCAAGGAGTTCATCCGCGCGCGCCATCCGGATCAGCGCGAGTTCGCCTTCGAGAACCTCCCGCTCGACGACGCGGGCGCCTACCGGCTGATGAGCGAGGGCAAGACGGTGGCGGTGTTCCAGCTGGAAAGCTCGGGCATGCAGCGCATGCTGCGCGACGCCAAGCCCAGCGTGTTCGAGGATGTGATCGCACTGGTGGCGCTGTACCGCCCGGGCCCGATGGACCTGATCCCGAGCTTCTGCGCCCGCAAGCACGGTCGAGAGGAGGTCGAGTATCCGCATCCGCTGATGAGAGAGGTGCTCGAGGAGACCTACGGGATCATGGTCTACCAGGAGCAGGTGATGCAGGTGGCCCAGATCGTCGGCGGCTACTCGCTGGGTGGCGCCGACCTGCTGCGCCGCGCGATGGGCAAGAAGAAGCTCGAGGAGATGATGAAGCACCGGGCCGTCTTCGCCGAGGGCGCGGCCAAGAAGGGCATCGCGGAGCCGAAGGCCAACGAGATCTTCGACCTGATGGAGAAGTTCGCGGGCTACGGCTTCAACAAGTCGCATGCCGCCGCCTACGCGCTGCTGGCGTATCACACCGCCTGGGCCAAGGTGCACTACCTGGCCGAGTTCACCGCCGCCAACATGAGCGTGGCGATCGACGACACCGACAAGCTGAAGATCTTCCACGACGATGCGGTGGCGCTGGGCATCGTGTTCGAGCCGCCCGACGTGAATGCCGGCGGATACCGCTTCGAGCCGATCACGCCGGTTGCCGGCAGCCGCCAGAAGGGCGAGCGCGGCCGGGTGCGCTACGGCCTCGGCGCGATCAAGGGCACCGGGCAGGGCGCGATCGAGGCCATCGTCGCGGCGCGCGCTGAAGGGGGCCCGTTCACCAGCCTGTTCGACTTCTGCACCCGTGTCGATCGCACCCGCATCAACAAGCGCACCGTCGAGGCGCTGATCAAGGCCGGAGCCTTCGATGGCTGGGGAATCGAGCAACGGGGCGCCCTGGCCGGCGTCGACCCCCTCGCAGGGCAGGCAAGGCAAGGTGGCGATCCGGGGGCTCCCGGCTCACAGCGTTCGGCGTTGCTGGCGAGCGTCGGCCTGGCCTTTGATTTCGCTGATTCACAGGCTGCGCATGCCAATCAGGGTGGCCTGTTCGACTTCGATGACGCGCATGGCGCTTCGACACAGGAACCGCCGCTGGTCGAAGCATTGCCCTGGAGCATCAAGGAGCGACTGATGGCCGAGAAGACCGCGCTCGGCTTCTACCTGTCGGGCCACCTGTTCGACCAGAGCGTCGACGAGGTGCGGCAGTTCGCCAGGCGCTGCAATGCCGATGTGCTCGACAGCCGCGAGCCGCAGCTGCTGGCCGGCATCGTCGGCGACCTGCGCATGGTCAACGGACAGCGTGGCCGCGTGGCGATCTTCAAGCTTGACGACAAGACCGAAGCCATCGAGGCGGTGGCCAGCGAAGACCTGGTGAACGCCAACCGCGAGTTGCTGAAGGACGACGAACTCGTCATTGTCCAGGGCAAGGTGCAGCCCGATCGCTTTTCGGGCGGCTTGCGTCTCAACGTGCAGCAGGTCTGGGGTCTGGCCGAGGCACGCTGCCGGTTCGGCAAGTACCTGAGCGTGCAGGTCAACGGGGTGCCTCCGCCGGTGGCCGAACTGCTGCGTGACTTTCCGGTGCGGCGTGTGCTCACCGAACACGGCGAACTGCCGCAGGGCCTGTCCGTTCGGCTGCATCTGAGGCGCCGGGCCGAACAGGGCGAAGTCACCGGTGATCTCGACCTGGGCGAGCAGGCTCGCTTCTATCCCAGCGACGAGGCGATCGAACGCTGGCGCGCGGCGGCCGACGGACGGCGGGCGAGGGTGGTCTACGACGCATCCGCAGGGTGACGTTTCAGTCGATCCTGGCGGATCAGGTGCGATCCGCACTCACGCCGGGCCTGCCAGGCGGCCTGGCCGTGCCGCGGGCATCCAGCTGCAGAGGCGGATCCGTGCTGCCGAAGGGGCGGGCCGCTACGGCACCAGGATCAGCAGCCAGTTGACCAGCATGCGCGCCTTGGCTTCGCTGATGGCGACCGCGTTCGGCGGCATCGAGACGGTGCCGATCTTCCCTGTCCAGTGACTGGACTTCGGATTCGACCCGGTCATGACGGTTTTCGTCAGCCGTTTCGACGCGAGCGGGTCGTCCCGGTACTTGATGGCGATGTCGCGCCATGCCGGTGCAATGGGTGGCAGGCCGTCCGCGCGCTTGGGCAACGGCAGGATGCTGTGGCAAGCCATGCAGCCACTGTCGGTGGCGAGCTTGATCATGGCCTGATCGTTCTCGGCCGGGTTCGCCTGTGCCGGCGCGTTGACGATCATCAGCGCAGCAGTGGCGCTTAGCAGCATACGCATCTGGAATTCCTGTAATGGTTGGGTCAAGCCTACATGCTGCCAGCCGGCTTGCAGCTTGACGCAGCTCAATCGCCGCAGGGAGGGTTCGATTCGCATCGCCTCACTCGATCAGCCGCAGTGCCCGTGCCGTGTTGATCGCCTGCAGGCGGTTGCCGACTCCCAGCTTCGAATAGATGTTCTTCAGGTGGAACTTGACAGTGTTCTCCGAGACGAAGAGCCGCCCTGCGATTTCCCGATTGGTGATGCCGTTGACGAGCAGCAGGAGCATGTCGCGCTCGCGGTCCGACAGGCGTTCCATCAGATGCGTGCGGACATGCTGGCGTCCGAGGTCCGATCCCGAGGCCGCGAGCAGGTGCTCGATGTAGGCGCGGTCCGGGTCGGCGGCGGCGCCCCCCGGCTCGTTGGCCTGCAGGATCTTCTGATACGCCTCGCGCAACAGTTCGACCACGCCTTCGCCCTCGTCGAGCAGGCAGCGCACGTAGGCGCCCTTGCGACCCAGCTGCAGTGCGCGGCGCAGGCTGCGCTGCGCCGAGTTGCGCGCCCCGCTGCCGTGATGCAGCAGCGCTTCCAGCACGGACAGCTTGATGTCTCGGTAGACGCGTCCGCGCTGGCGCATCCGCTCGGCGGCGATGCGCCGCGCCGCGTCGACAAAGTCGTTGCGCGCGATGGCCAGCCGTATCAGCCCATAGCCCGAGCCCTCCATGTCCTCGGACATGTGGATCCATTGCGGGTCCTGCGACATCGCGTCGGGGGCGATGCGCGCGGCCAGTGCATCGGCACGCTCGACGTCACCCGCGGCGAGTGCGCGCCGCACGCGCTCCCATTCGCTGACGGCCACCAGCCGCTTCCAGGGAGCCTCGTGCCCGATGCGCTCGAGTTCGTCCAGCACGGCCAGGGCCGTCTCCGAGCGACCACGCGCTTCGTGCATCCGGGCGATCGCGAGGTGGGCCACCGCGATGAAGTCCAGCGTGACCGACTCCGAAATTTCCTGCTGGAATCGGTGCGCGAGCGATTCGAGAGTCTCGAGGTCGTTGGCTTCGTACAGTGCCCAGATGTGGCAGGCCGCGAGCGCGGCCCCGGCCACCGAGGTGTCGAGCGGCGTCTCCTGCGCGTGGGCTTCGCGCAGATGAGCCAGCGCCTCGTGCAACCGACCTTGAACGAGCAGGTTGCTGCCGGTGATGGCTGCGGTGTAGCCGCCGACGAACGAGCCTCCGCCGCGCCCGATGTGGGCGCGCGCCAGGGCCAGTGCCTGGCGTGCGCCTTCGAAGTCGCCGCGCGAGATCTTGCCCATGGCCAGCACGTTCGATGCGGCGCCGAGCTCGAACGCCGGAAAGCCGTCGAACTCGCGCTGAACCACGCCGGGCTGGTCGATGATCGCCAGTGCCGCGGGCATGTCATCGTCGACCAGCAGGAAGGACATCGCCCGGCACAGATCGGGGTTGGTCGTGGGCACGATGTCGCCGCACATTGCCTGCGCGGACATCAGGTCTAGCAGTGGCCGGAGCTTGGGACGGCGCCGCAGGAACATCAATGCATACGCCGCGCGGATCACCAGCGCGGCATGCCGAGTCACTTCGTGGAACGGCAGGCGATCGAACCAGCGTTCGAAGGTGATCAATTCGGCTGCGGCCACGCGCGCCGCTGACCAGTCGGTCAGCGTCGATGCCGCGAGCGCGAAGTCACCGCAGCACAGCGCGTGGTGGACCGCCTCTTCAGGCATGGCGTTGAGCAGGTACCAGCGCGCCGCCTGTTCGTGGACGCGGCGCACCTCGTCTGGCGCACTTCGCTGCAGGCTGTCGGCCAGGTAACTCGAGAACAGCCCGTGGTACTTGAACCACCGGGTGTCCGAATCGAGGGCGCGCACGAACAGGCCCGACCGTTCAAGCTGCTCCAGCAGCGACTGCGCATCGTCGAATCCGGTGACCGCCTCGCACAACGGCGCCGACAGGCGTTGCAGCAGGGATGTCCGGAGCAGGAACTCCTGGATGCGCGCGGTCTGCAGCGACATCACGTTGTCGGCCAGGTACTCCGCGAGTTCGCGCGGGCCGCTGTCCTCGTCGCCGCCCAGCGACAGGCGCACTTCGGGACTCAGCAGCGCGAGGCGGAACAGCTGCACCCCGGCCGGCCAGCCTTCGGTGCGCCGGTAGATCGCGTCGACCTCGTCTGCGCTGACACGCAGGTTGTTCGATCCGGCGAAGAACTTCGCCACCTCGTCGGGCGTGAAGCGCAGATCATCGGCGCGCACGACGATCGCCACGCGGTTGACCAGCAGCGTGGCCAGTCCGATCTCGGGCAGGGACCGCGAACCGATGAACACGTGCACATGTGGCGGAAGGCGGGCGAGCAGCGTGCGGAAGAACCGCAGGATCGCCTCGCCGCGCAGTGCCTGGAATTCGTCGAGGAAGATCGACGCCTGCATGTCCAGCCCCGACAGCGTGTCGAGCATCCAGTCAGCGAGGTCGCGCGGGGCGTCGCCTGCACCGGTGCGTGGCGCTGCGCTCGCCGTGGCGCCGTCGGTGAGCCGCCCCATCATCGCGACCATGTGCGATTCGAACCGGCGCGGGTCGTTGTCGGCATCGTCGAAGGTCAGCCAGGCCGTGCGCCAGCCTCGGGCCTCCTGTGCTGACTTGATCTGCTGCAGCGTGGTCGACTTGCCGTGTCCGGCGGGGCCCTGCAGCACGGTGAGGCGCAGGCTGTCGTCGTGCTCCACTCGATCGAGGATGACCTGACGTGGAACCGCCCCGGGGTAGACCGGTGGTGCGAACAGCTTGTGGGGGCGAACCTCGGAAGGTGCTGCGCGTTCGCCCATCGCCGCACCGGCCGAAGTCACGGTCCGGAGGGTGCTGCGTGAGCCTGGAGACGGTCGCGGATTCTGGCGGGGCAAGGACGTTCCCATGAAGCGCTGCGTTCGAGCGCAGGAGCAGGCGGACAACTGGCGATTGTTTGTTGCGCCGCAGCGTGACGGGTTACGGGCTTCCCCGGGTCGGTTCGGTCGAAGTCGGCATGAAGATATTCAAAACTACCTGACCGGGTGGTGAACCCCCGGCCGGCGGTGGCTCTAATCCTGACCTCGACCATAACTACATAGGAGACCCTCATGTCGAATGTCCAGCAGGCGCCGAAGCAGTTCGATGCCGTCGTCGTCGGTGCCGGTGTTGCCGGGCTTTATTCGATCTACAAGCTGCGTGAGCAGGGCTTGAGCGTGCAGGCCTTCGAGGCCGGCACGGGAGTCGGCGGCACCTGGTACTGGAACCGCTATCCGGGCGCGCGCGTCGACTCGCAGGCCTATGTCTACCAGTACTGGTTCTCCGACGACCTGCTCAACGAGTGGGACTGGAGCGAGCGGTTCCCTGCCCAGGAGGAAACCGAGCGCTACCTGAACCATGTCGCCGACAAGTTCGACCTGCGCAGCAACATCCGGTTCAAGACCAGGGTGACGGGCGCCAGCTTCGATGAATCCACCCAGCGCTGGATCGTGGCGACCGACGACGGCCAGACGGTCAGCGCGCAGTTCCTGATCATGGGCACCGGCGGGCTGTCGGTGCCGATGCTGCCGCCGTTCCCCGGACGCGAGCGTTTCAAGGGCCAGATCGTGCACACCGCCCAGTGGCCGAAGGAAGGCGTCGATCTGAAGGGCAAGCGCGTGGGCGTGATCGGCACCGGTGCCACGGGCATCCAGGTGATCCAGACGATCGCCGATCAGGTCGGGCACCTGACGGTGTTCCAGCGCACCGCGAACTACACGATCCCGATGCGCAACCCGAAGTACGACGACGCGGATCGCAGTGAGTTGCGCTCCAGATATCCGGACCTGAAGAAGCGCGTGCACGGTACCTTCGCGGGCTTCGACTACGACTTCGACAGCACCGACTTCCTGTCCCTGTCTGCCGAGGATCGTCAGAAGAAGATGCAGGCACTCTGGGACGATGGCTCGCTCAGCTTCTGGGTCGGCAGCTTCCTGAGCGTGTTCGTCGACGAGAAGGTCAATGAAGAGTTCTCGGAGTTCGTCCGCCAGCGCATCCGTGCGCGTGTCAGGGACCCGAAGGTTGCGGAGATGCTCGTGCCGAACGATCACGGATTCGGCACACGCCGGGTTCCGCTGGAGACGAAGTACTACGAGGTGTTCAACCGTGACAACGTGACCCTGGTCGATACGCGGGCCGCGCCGATCGAATGTCTCACCGAGAAAGGGCTGCAGACCGCGGCCGGCGAGCACGAACTTGACATCATCATCTTTGCCACCGGGTTCGATGCCGGTACAGGCGCGCTGACCAAGACCGACATCCGTGGGCGCAATGGCCTGTTGCTGCGTGACGCCTGGGAGGCCGATGGCATCCGCACGACGATGGGATTGCAGGTCCACGGCTATCCGAACCTGTTCATGACCATGGCGCCTTTCTCGCCGGCGGCGGCCTTCTGCAACGTGCCGACCTGCGTGCAGCAGCAGGTGGACTGGATCACCGACTGCATCCGGTTCGTGCGGGACCAGGGGCGCCGATCCATCGAGCCGAGCGAGGCCGTGGAAGCGCAGTGGGTCGCCCACCACGATGAGCTGGCCAACATGATGCTGGTCTCCAAGACCAACTCCTGGTACATGGGGTCCAACGTGGAGGGCAAGCAGAGGCGGCTGCTGGCCTATCCCGGCGGCGTCGGCAATTACCGCGACAAGTGCGATGCGGTCAAGGCGAGTGGCTACGAGGGTTTCGTCACCGCGTGATCGGGATCGATCGGGAAAGCTGAAAGGGCGGCTCGAAGCCGCCCTTTTTCGTTATCTGTACTGGATCGGTGTCAGCCGTGCCGGCTCGAGCGGCGACGCTGGACGAACCCGAGGCTCAGCATGGCCGCCATGATCAGCGCTGCGCTGGATGGTTCTGGTACGGGATTGGCGAACACCTGGTCCTGGTGACTCGGGCTCTCCAGCACCCGGACGCTCACGTTGTTGATCGATCCCAGGTTGGACAACCAGTCGTCGGCCAGTGCCAGCGCGCCATTGGCCGCTGTGCCGCCGAAGAAGCGCGCGGCACCCGAATCGACGTCGTAGCTGGTCGGACTGGTTTCGTAGGCGAGTTCCCAGATCGCGATCTGGAACGCAGCCTGCTCGGTGGCATCGTTCACCTCATGACCCGCCGAGAACAGCCGGCCGATGTCGTCATGCGCACGAGTGTTGGCAAAGACGTGTGCCGAGCCGGCCACCTCGGTGTAGTCGTCGTAGCTGCCACCGAGGCTGATGTGCTGCAGCAGGTCGATGCAGTAGGTCGTGACGCTCGTCGTGCCATCGAGCAGGACCTTGAACCCGCCGGCGGACGTGGAGCCACTCGCAGACGGGTTGGGTACCGACAGCTGGTAGTTCACCGTCTGCGATCCGTTCGCGAATCCCTGGAATTCGACGACCCCGGCTTGCGCCTGGGCCGAGCCCCAAGCCAGGCAGGCGAGAAGAAGCGGGCGGATGAAGGTTCGGGCCATGAGGATTTCTCGCAGAAGTGATGTGGCTTGAAGACGGCCGGACCGTCGATGTGCTGAAGGCTAAGCGGCGCCTGCGTTGGCACTCCCCCCGCAGCCAAGGGGTGCAGCAACGAGGCTTCATGCTCGATCGTGAGCCGCATCACGCCCGGTCGACCCCACCCCCCGGTTCACGGGGTGAGCAGCGACGACACCGGCGATGAATTCACCGGCGATAACATCCCGCCAACTCAACCCACCGGGAGCAATCCGTATGGCAATGGACGTGGTCGATTACGAGATCAAGGGCGCGGAAATGCAGTTCGTCGAAGTCGAGCTCGATCCGGGCGAGGCGGCGGTCGGCGAGGCTGGCAGCATGATGTTCATGGACGCCGGTATCTCGATGGACACGGTGTTCGGCGACGGCTCGGCCAGCACCGGCGGTCTTTTCGGCAAGCTGCTCGGCGCCGGCAAGCGTTTGGTGACCGGCGAGTCGCTGTTCACCACGGTCTACACCAACCAGGGCCACAGCAAGCTGCGCATCGCGTTCGCCGCACCTTACCCGGGCAAGATCCTGCCGATGGATTTGCGCAAGCTGGGCGGCATGCTGATCTGCCAGAAGGACGCGTTCCTGTGTGCCGCCAAGGGGGTGTCGCTCGGCATCTATCTGCAGCAGAAGATGTCGGTGGGCTTCTTCGGCGGCGAGGGCTTCATCATGCAGAAGCTCGAGGGTGATGGACTGGCTTTCGTGCACGCGGGTGGCACGGTTCTCAAGCGTGAACTGCACCCCGGCCAGACGCTGCTGATCGACACCGGTTGCGTCGTTGCTTTCACGCCGGAGATCAACTTCGAGATCCAGTACGTCGGCAAGATCAAGACCGCGTTGTTCGGTGGCGAAGGCCTGTTCTTTGCCAAGGTGACCGGTCCCGGCACCGTGTGGCTGCAAAGCCTGCCGTTCTCGCGCTTGGCTTCCCGAGTGTTCGCTGCGGCGCCTCAGCGCGGAGGTTCGCGCGAAGAGGGTTCGGTGCTGGGCGGCGTTCTCGGTGGGGGATTGCTCGGGGGCTCCATCTTCGGCGGGGATGACGAATGAGGGCCCGATCGAACGATCCGGCGCTTGCCAGATGAGTCGCCGTGGCCCCTGACGTATCCTTTGCCGCATGAGACTGCTGATCGATTCATTCTGGCGCGCGGCGGCCTATTGCCTGCATCCGCGTGTCATTGCGCTGTCGCTGCTGCCGCTGGTGCTGATGGTCGCGATCGGTCTCGGTGTCGGCTACTTCTTCTGGGATTCGGTCGTCGCCTGGGTGGCCTCCATTCTCGAGTCTCTTGCTTGGGTCACGGCGCTGCTGTCGTGGCTCGAAGGCGTCGGCTTCGGCGGACTGAGGAGACTGCTCGCACCGTTGATCGTGGTGTTTGCCGTGGTGCCGCTCGCCGTGGTCGGATCGTTGCTGGTGGTCGCGGCCATGATGACCCCGGCGATGCTGAGTCTGGTGGCCGAGCGCCGCTTTCCTGCGCTCGAGCGCCGCCACGGTGGATCGGCCACGGCCGGCGCCCTGGCTGCCGTGCTGACCACGTTCGTGGCGCTGCTGGCACTGATCGTGTCGATCCCGCTGTGGTTCGTTCCGCCTCTCGTGCTGATCCTGCCGCCACTGATCTGGGGCTGGCTGACCTACAAGGTCATGACCTACGACGTGCTGGCCGAGCACGCGACCAAGGAGGAGCGCCGTGAGCTCGTCAAGCGGCATCGAAGCTCGTTGCTGGGCATGGGCATCCTGACCGGATACCTCGGAGCTGCGCCGTCGCTGGTGTGGGCCTCTGGCGTGCTGTTCCTCGCGCTGGCTCCGGTGCTGGTTCCGGTGGCCGTGTGGATCTACACGCTCGTGTTCGCGTTCGCGGCCCTGTGGTTCTCGCATTACGCGCTCAGTGCCTTGCAGGTCCTGCGCGCCGAGCGCGACCTCGCGACGGGGCGCCCCGAGCCGGGGAGTCCTTCGTCCGTGATCGAGGTGGACGCGCCGGCGGCGCTGCTGCCGCTCCCACCAGCCTGAGCACATCGACATGGCATTCGGGCTGCTGATCATCGGGGACGAGATCCTTTCGGGGAAGCGTGCGGACAAGCACGTGCCGAAGGTGATCGAGCTGCTTGCGGCAAGGGGTTTGTCGCTGAGCTGGGTGCGCTACGTGGGCGATGACCCCCGGCGCATCACGTCGGACCTGAATGACGCGCTGGCGAGCGGGGACATCGTGTTCTCCTGCGGCGGCATCGGCGCGACGCCGGACGACCACACGCGGCAGTGCGCTGCCAGGGCCCTCGGTGTTCCTCTGGCGTTGCACCCCATCGCCCGAGATCTGATCTTCGAGCGCATGCGAGACGTGGCCGCCGAGAAAGGCGAGCCCTTCCTGCCTGAGCGCTCCGACAACGTTCATCGCCTGAACATGGCGATGTTTCCGGAAGGGGCCGGGATCATCCCGAATCCCTACAACAAGATCGCCGGCTTCTTCGTGCGTGCCACCGCGCGTCCGGACGCTCATCCCGACGCCGCGGTCTACTTCGTGCCGGGCTTTCCTGTGATGGCCTGGCCGATGATCGAATGGGTGCTCGATCAGCGCTGCGCCCACCTGCACCGCGCACAGGGACAGCGCGAGCAGTCGGTCATCGTGCTCGGCGCGATGGAAGCCGCGCTGACGCCCTTGATGGAGTCGGTCGAAGCCCGGTATCCCGGTGTGAAAGTGTTCAGCCTGCCGAGCGTCGACCATCCGGAGTGGGGCGCGCACATCGAACTGGGCGTCAAGGGCGAATGCATGGATGTCGAGGAGGCCTTTCGCTCGTTGATGGGCGGATTGCGTGAACGCCATGCCCGCCTGGGACCCGAAATGGTGCGTTGACTTGTTTTGGTGCGCCCCAGTATTGGGCGTCTTTTTGCACGCATTCGGGCCTCGGCTGAGGTTAAATTCCGGCATTGCTGTGTCGCGATGCGCGCGCGGAAATGCCCCGTTTTCCTGCAGGCAGGCACGGGGTCGATGTGCAGGTCGGGTGCCCCATGGGCACGCTTTCTGCTACTTCTCAGTGCGCATTTTTGAGGTGGCTTGTCAGCGCCGCAGCAGTGTTCGTTCCTTCCCCTTACCCCAACACACCCAAACAGCGTCCCGCTAGGAGATTCCTGATGGCCAAGACCGTCGCCGATGTGATGAAGATGGTGAAAGAAAACGAAGTCAAGTTTGTCGACTTCCGTTTCACCGACACCCGCGGCAAAGAACAGCACGTCACCGTGCCCGTGTCCCATTTCGACGAAGACAAGTTCACGTCGGGTCATGCCTTCGACGGTTCGTCGATTGCTGGTTGGAAGGGCATCGAAGCGTCTGACATGCAGCTGATGCCCGATGCGAACACGGCCAACATCGATCCGTTCTTCGAAGAGCCGACGATGATCCTGACCTGCGACGTCATCGATCCTGCTGACGGCAAGCCCTACGAGCGCGATCCGCGTTCGCTGGCCAAGCGCGCCGAGGCCTACATGAAGGCCTCGGGCCTGGGCGACACCGCCTACTTCGGTCCCGAGCCCGAATTCTTCGTGTTCGACAGCGTTCGCTGGGGCAACGACATGTCGGGCTGCTTCTCCAAGATCGATTCGGAAGAGGCCTCCTGGAACACCGGCCGTGAATACGAACACGGCAACACCGGTCACCGTCCCGCGGTCAAGGGTGGTTATTTCCCGGTTCCGCCGGTCGACAGCTTCCAGGACATGCGTTCCGAGATGTGCCTGGTGCTCGAGGCGCTGGGCGTGCCGGTGGAAGTGCACCATCACGAGGTGGCAAACGCGGGCCAGATGGAACTCGGCACCAAGTTCAGTACGCTGATCCAGCGCGCTGACTGGGTTCAACTGCAGAAGTACGTCATCCAGAACGTCGCTCACTCGTACGGCAAGACGGCCACCTTCATGCCGAAGCCGATCGTCGGTGACAACGGCTCGGGCATGCACGTGCACCAGTCGGTCTGGAAAGATGGCAAGAACCTGTTTGCCGGTGACGGCTACGCCGGCCTGTCCGACTTCGCGCTCTACTACATCGGCGGCATCATCAAGCACGCCCGTGCGCTGAACGCGATCACCAACCCGGGTACCAACAGCTACAAGCGTCTGGTTCCTGGGTTCGAAGCACCGGTCAAGCTGGCCTACTCGGCCAAGAACCGGTCGGCTTCCATCCGCATTCCGTACGTGGCCAACCCGAAGGGCCGCCGCGTCGAGGCGCGTTTCCCGGATCCGCTGATGAATCCGTACCTCGGGTTCGCCGCCTTGCTGATGGCCGGCCTGGATGGCGTCGAGAACAAGATCCATCCGGGCGAAGCCGCGACGAAGGATCTGTATCACCTGCCGCCGGAAGAGGACAAGCTGATTCCGACCGTCTGCCACAGCCTTGATCAGGCCCTCGAGTATCTCGACGGCGACCGCGCATTCCTGACCAAGGGCGGCGTGTTCACCGATGCGTACATCGATGCCTACATCGACCTGAAGATGACGGAAGTCACCCGCTTCCGCATGGCGACTCACCCGGTCGAGTTCGACATGTACTACAGCCTCTGAGGCTGGCGTAGCAGAATCGAGGGACGGCGTGAGCCGTCCCTTTTTCTTTGGATGGGGAATTTCATCGGTGATCGAGAATCCGAGATGAATCAAGTTGGTGCGCGTCGATGCGCAGCTCCTGTGGAATCGAGTGTTTCGAAAGAGGGTTATCGGATGATGTCTTTACGCGGCAGTCGGTGGTTCAAGGGCGGGTTCATCGCAGCCAGCCTGCTCTTGTCGGCGTTTACCGTGCAGGGGCAGGGCGACACGGCCGTCGTGTATCGGTGCCCGGGCAACCTGTACACCAGCACGATCACCGCCAAGGAGGCCAGGGAGCAGGGCTGCCGCACGCTGGATGGCGCTCCCATCACGGTGCTGGCCGCGCCGAAGCGGCCCGCGGCGGCAAGCGGCAACGCTCCAACCGCATCTCCGCGTCCGGACACCCGCATCGACCCGAGCGAGCAGCGAGCCCGCGACAGCGACGCGCGCAGGATCCTCGAGGCTGAGCTGCAGCGCGAGGAACAGCGGCTTTCCGAGATGCAGGCCGAATACAACAAGGGCGAGCCGGAGCGTCGCGGCGACGAACGCAACTACCAGAAGTACCTCGATCGCGTCTCCGACCTGAAATCCGGCATCGCCCGCAAGGAAAGCGACATTGCCGCGCTGAAGCGCGAATTGTCGAAGCTGCCTTGATGCCCGATTTCCAGGAGCCACGGTGCGGTTGAGCCCGATGACGATTGCCGCCGCACCCTACGCAGCGTTCGATCACCTGGCCACGATGGTGGCGGTGGTGAGGCCGAACGGACACTGCGTGTTCGCGAATGCCTCTTTCGGATACGTGCTGGGCTGGTCGAGCCGCAGCGTGCTGCGCGACTCGCTGTTCGACTGGTTTGTCGATTCCCAGATCGTGCGCGACACCGTCGCTGCCGTCGTGCGCAACGAGTTCTCGACCAGCCGCTTCGAGGCGCTGTTGCGTCGTCCTGCTTCGACCCATGGCGAACCGCTGCCGGTACATGTCATCGTCAACCAGATGGATGGCACCACGGACGTGTTGATCGAACTGGTCGAGATCGAGCAGCAGACCCGACAGGATCGCGAAGAACGCGCGCTCGGTCAGGCCCGCGCCAACAAGGAACTGATCCGCAACCTGGCCCACGAGATCAAGAACCCCCTGGGCGGCATCCGCGGCGCGGCGCAGCTGCTCGAGATGGAAGTCGAGTCTCGTGCACTCACCGAGTACACGCAGGTCATCATCCAGGAGGCCGATCGACTGCAGGCACTCGTCGACCGCCTGCTGGCTCCGCATCGCAAGCCACATGTGGTGTGCGATGTGAACATCCATGAAGTCTGCGAGCGCGTGCGGTCGTTGATCCTGGCGGAGTTTCCGCGCGGTCTGCGGGTCGAGCGCGACTACGACACGTCGATTCCCGACTTCCGTGGAGATCGCGAGCAGCTCATCCAGGCGGTGCTCAACATCGCGCACAACGCGGCCCAGGCATTGACGGAACAGATGGCCACTGGCGATGCAGCGATCACCTTGCGCACGCGCGTGGCCCGACAGGTGACCCTGGGCAAGCAGCGTTATCGACTGGCACTGGAATTGCATATTCTGGACAACGGCCCGGGCATCCCGGAATCCATCCGAGATCGGATCTTCTATCCCCTGGTGTCGGGGCGCGAAGGCGGTTCGGGATTGGGATTGACGCTGGCGCAGACGTTTGTGCAACAGCACCAGGGAATGATCGAGTGCGAAAGCGAACCCGGCAGGACCATTTTCAAGATCGTGATTCCGCTGCCCTGAGCTCTTTCCTGGGCACCGCAGTGTGTCGGTGTCTTCCATTGAAGAGGCAGTGAATGAAACCCATCTGGATCGTTGACGACGACCAATCCATCCGCTTCGTGCTGGAAAAGGCCCTGGCGCGCGAAGACCTTGCGGTGCGCAGCTTCACCAATCCGCGCGATGTGCTGATCGCGCTCGAGGAGGACGTGCCGCAGGTTCTGGTCTCCGACATCCGGATGCCCGGCGGCTCGGGCATCGATCTGCTGGCCAAGGTCAAGCAACTCCACCCGGAACTGCAGGTCATCATCATGACCGCGTACTCCGACCTCGACAGCGCGGTCAGTGCGTTCCAAGGCGGCGCATTCGAGTACCTGCCCAAGCCCTTCGACGTTCCCAAGGCGGTCGAGCTGATCCGCCGAGCGCTCGACGAGAGCATGCGCGAATCGGTGCGTGACGAGCGTCTGGCCGAGATGCCGGAGATGCTGGGCCAGGCGCCGGCGATGCAGGATGTGTTCCGGGCGATAGGTCGGCTGAGCCAGAGCATCGTCACCGTGCTGATCACCGGCGAGTCGGGATCCGGCAAGGAACTGGT
>Ga0073904_10001115_pt1 | contig 19931 bp, 18 predicted proteins | sample KloWWTrecipitate_FD_66668 | JGI IMG/M metagenome (GOLD analysis project Ga0073904, IMG submission 66668) | Active sludge microbial communities from Klosterneuburg, Austria, studying microevolution and ecology of nitrifiers - Klosterneuburg... | ecosystem: Engineered > WWTP > Aerobic digester >... | reverse complement strand
CGCTCGGGAAAGGTGACATCCGGCAGGTAGACGGGGTTCGCGCGTCGGGTGGCCATCTCGGCAACCAAACCGGGATCGCGCGCCCACAGGCGAACATCATGGCCCGACATCGACAGATGAATGGCCAGGGCTGTGCCCCAGCTGCCCGACCCAATCACCGCCACCTGCTGCATGGACGACGCGCTCTTTCGATAAATGGGATCGCCTGACGGCGCCCTACGGGTTGACCACCGCTCGCTGTCCCAGGCGACGCTCGGTTCGGCGAGCGATGCGCGCCAGATTGCCGCGATGGCGGAAGACGATCAGAACCGACGCGGCCGCCGCAACCAGGCTCTCGGGACCGGCGCCGGCGCGTGTCCACTCCACCGCTGGCAGGGTCAGACTGGCGAGCACGGAGCCGAGCGAGACATACCGGGTCACCCAGGTGACGCCGACGAAGCAGACCGCAGCCGAGAGCGTCGCCAGCGGTGCCAGCACGGAAAACACGCCGCACGCCACGGCCACGCCCTTGCCCCCGGCAAAACGCAGCCAGAGTGGATAGACGTGGCCGACGATCGCGCCCAGCCCGGCCAGCGCGGCCTGTCCGCCCGCCCCTGGGAAGAGCAGCCGCGCCAGCAATACGCCGCTCGCTCCCTTGGCCACGTCGACGAGCATCACGAGCACACCGAGCGACCGGCTCGCACTCCGGTACACGTTCGCCGCGCCCACGTTCCCGCTGCCGACGCGGCGCAGGTCCACACCACCACGGCCGCGAGCGATCAGGAACCCCAGGGGCAGCGATCCGATCAGATATCCGATCAGGGCGGCAGCCATCACCACTCGATCTTACCGCCTTCCGTTCGATCAGCTCCGCCCGACGAGCCACCCCCCGGCGAGCTCTTCGTATCCCTCACCGCCGGCGAGACCGCGACTGCGCATCAGCGACACGCGCTCCACCCGCGTGATGACATCGGCGGGCGAGGCGGCAGCCAGTGTGGCGGGCCAGTCCACCTTCGGGTTGTCCACCTTGACCCGCGCAATCGTCACGTGGGGATGGAACGGCGCGGCGGCGGCGGGGTCCTCGCCGGGGACGAGGCTGCCCATGCGACGGGCGACTTCGGCTTCGAGCGCCCCCAGGCCCCGCGCACCGCGGGCAACGCCCATCCAGATGGCCCGCGGCCGGCGGGTGGAGGGAAAGGCGCCGAGTCCGTGCCACGCCAGCGTGAAGGGGGCGACATCGAACGGGTTGCCGAGCGCCGCGGCGAGCGCGCCGCCACGCTCGTCGGGCCACTCGCCAACGAACCGCAGCGTGACGTGCAGCGACGACGGGACGACCCAGATGAGGCGGGGCGGTTCGATCGCTAGTGCGCTGAACTGCGATTCCACGGAGCGGCGCACCGCGATGGCGGCCCGCCGCAACTCGTCTCCCACTCCCACCGCCACGAACACCCGCATGAGGTCACCGCCGGGCCCAGTCGATGTCCCAGGGCGCATCGAGCAGCCGCCGGCGCACGAGGTCGAGAGCCGTGACCGCGGCGAAGGTCTTGACCAGCTCGCGGCCCCCGATGAACCGGCACACGAGGGCCTGCGTGTCGCGCGGCTCGGCGATCGCCACCGCGAACCAGACCGTTCCCACAGGCTTGTCCGCCGACCCGCCTCCCGGCCCCGCGATGCCCGTAATGGCGACGACTACATTGGCGCCCGAGCGCACCAGCAGCCCCTCGGCCATGGCACGCGCCACCGGTTCGCTCACGGCACCGTGCCTCGCCAGCAAAGGCTCGGGAACACCCAACAGGCCGGCCTTCGCCGCGTTGCTGTAGGCGACCACGCTACGATCCACGTAGTCGGAGCTGCCCGCCACGTCGGTCAGGCGCGATGTCGCCAGCCCCCCGGTGCAGGATTCGGCCAGCGCGATGCGCCATCCACGCGCGCGAAGCTGATCGCCCACGGTCTGCTCAACCGACTGACCGGACTCTCCAGCGACGTCGGGACCCAGGCGTTCGTTCAGCCGATGGGCCGCAACGTCGAGCGCGGCCGCACCGGATTGCTCGTCGATGACGCGAACCGAGAGGTGAATCTCGACGGATCCGGGCGTCGCCAGAATGGTCGTCTGGATGGGTGGATTCAAATCCAGCCACGGCGCGTAGATGGGCTGCACCAGTTCTTCGAGACGCGACTCGGTACGGCCGGTGACGCGCAGCGCACGCCTGAGCAGAAAACGGGGGCCGGCCATCCGTGCGAGCCGCGCCCGCACGACGCCCGCCATCATCGGCTGCATCTCCCGCTGCGGACCGGGCAGCAGCACGATCACGCACGAATCGTGCTCGATGAGCAAGCCGGGCGCGCTCCCGTGGACGTTCTCGAGGACGGTGGCCCCCGCCGGCACCTCCGCCTGGCGGCGGTTCACCTCGGGCATGGCCAGCCCGCGCGTGGCAAAACGGGCTCGAATGCTCTCGACGATGGTGACGTCCTCCGAGAGCGGCAAACGGAGTTGCGCCGCCACGGCCTCGCGCGTCAGGTCGTCATCGGTGGGGCCGAGACCGCCCGTCAGGATGAGGATGCGATGACGGGCGAGGGCGTGGGCAACCTGCGCCTCGAGTGCCGCCCGGTCGTCACCCACCACGGCTTTGTACGCGACATCCAGGCCCAGTTCGTTCAACACGCCGGTAATGAACAGCGAGTTCGTGTCGGTGCGCCACGGGGTCAGCATCTCGCTGCCGACGGCGAGAATCACCGCATCGAGCGCCCGGGTCATGCCACCATCCATGCCGGCCAGACCCAGACGAGCAGGCGCAGCGCCACCTGCCCGTACACACCCGCAGCCGCATCGTCGAGCATGATGCCCCAGCCTCCCGGCGCATCCTCGAGCCGACGTGCCGGAAACGGCTTCACGATATCGAAGATCCGGAAGCACACGAAGCCGAGCAGGACGCCGGTCAGCGACAGGGGCATGCCCGCCAGCGTGATGAGCATGCCCAGTACCTCGTCGATGACCACCGGCCCCGGATCCGTGCCGCCCAGCAGCGCCTCGCTGCGGGTGCCGGCCCACACGCCCAAAGCCAGCACCACCGCAATGGTCGCGAACTCAGCTGCCGGAGACCCAATCCAGCGCAGGACGGCGTACAGGACCAGGGCCGCGGCAGACCCGGCGGTGCCGGGCGCGATTGGAAAGAACCCGACGTACCCGAACGTGGAGACCAGCAGCACGATCCGCTTCACGCCGCCACCACGCGCGTGCCGGCGAGCCGGTCGTAGACGGCGCGGCAGTCGGCCGTGAAGAAGACGGGCACGAAGAGCGCGCCCAAGGTGCATACCGATATCAGCGTGCCCAGCGAGTGCACGACGGCACCGGTGAGGTCCACACCGTGCTGGTCGTCACCGACCACTTTCACTCCCAGCGCCATCTGACCAACGGTCTGGCCGCCGCCGACTGTGAATCCGACCAGATAGAGAAAGGCCAGCACCAGGAAGAAGGCCGCCATCGGCAACGGGGGGATTACGAGCAGATCCTCGCGCGTCAGCGCGAGGCCGGCGATGCGTGCCGTCAGCGAGACGACGATCAGATCGATACTCGCGAGCAAGGCGACATCGACCAACCCGGCGGCCAGGCGGGCAATCGGCCGAGCGGGTGCCTGCAGCGCGGCCCGCCCGTCCTGGGACGGCTTGGCCCGGGGGCTGGGCGCCGGCACGTCCACCAAGAGGGGCAGCGATGGCGGATCGAACCTGGGCGGCTTGGCGGTCGTCGTCCTGCGGGCGCGCGGCACCTCGGTCCCCGGGCGCCGGACGGCGAGAGGAGGACCCGCCGGGCGCGGCGCGAAGAGCGGCAGCTCTTCGGCGCCTTCCCCCGCGAAGAACTCCTGGGCACCCCCGTCGCGCTGGTCCTGTGCTGGCGCAGGCGTGGTCGTGCCGGGCGATCCAGCTGGCGCCTCGTCGAGTGCGAGCCGGGGAGCGGACGGCGCCATCGGGCCGTCGTCAAACAGCGGGTCGTGCAGCGAGAGATCGACGGGGCTCGGATCGGCGCCCGACGCGTGAAGGGGCAGCTCGCCACTTGAGGCGGGTGCGGTCAGTGAGAAGTCGTAGCCGCAGTTGCGGCAGCGGTCGGTGGCCTCGAATCCGAGATAGCCACACTTCGGACACTTCATTCCGGGGGCCGTCCAGAGGCCGGCGCAGGCGAGGTGTCGGCCAGGGCCAGGGCGAGCAGTTCGCGCTGAATGCGCGCGCGCATTTCGTCGGCACGCGCCCGCAGCGGATCGCCGGCGGGCACGCGGTCGAACTGGGTGAGCGCATCGAACAGGCGACCGCTCTCGAAGAGCGCCCGGCCGCGCATCAGGTAGACCTCCGACGCCGATGGCACGGGCAGCGGGCCGATGGTGTCGGGAAACGCTGCCGCGGGCGCCACCTCGGCTCGCCGTGCCCCGAGATCGGGCCAGGCGCTGGTCGTCCACGCCCACCAGCTCGCGGCGCCCAGGACAACGACGATAGCCAGCGTGGCCGCCCAGTAGCGCGCCGGCCGCCGGCGTATCTCGCCCACCGCGTCGGACGCCGGCGGCCGTCCGCGGCGGCGAAGTGAACGGCGCGCGGGCACCGGTACCACGTCCCGCGTGCCGGCGACGTCGAGCCGATCGATGCGGTCGAGCACCCCCAGCGCGAGGTCGTGCGACGCTCCGCCCGCCATGGCGTCGCGCAGGAGCAGGCGGGCCCGGTCTACGTCACCGCGGTCGAACGCGTCCAGCCCCTGGTGCACGAGCGCCTCGATCTGGCGATGCCGCTCGCCCTGCGCACTGCGCGCGCGCTCGATGTACGCGCGCGCGCGGTTGTGCTGCCGGTCCAGGAACAGAACGCGCGTCCACAGGTTGATGGCCGATTCGAATTGACCCGCGAAGTAGTGATCCAGGCCGCTCACGAGCAGATGCTCGATGCGCGCGTCCTCCCCCGGGGCGCCAGCCGCTTCCGGGAGAGGCGGGAAGGACTGCGGGTCGTTCATGGCTAAGTGCTGCACAGTATAGCACTTAGGCAGGTGCGCCCAGGTGCCGCCGCGCGGGTGGGCGCAAGCCGCGGGCGGACGGAGCCGGTGCGGTTCAACAACCGCACCGGCTTCCACTCGCCCGCACCCGGCTCAGAACCGGAGAATCAACGAGAAGCGATAGCGTCGCGGCTGCTGGTACTGTCCGCGCGCGGTGGCCTTGCCGAAGTTGGCGATGGCCGCCGAGCAGCCCGCGCCGGCATCACTGCCGCACCAGGCCGTGGCGCTGGTGTTCAGCTGTGCCTCCTGGTTGGTGATGTTGAAGATTTCGGACTTGAAGCCAGCCTGATAGCTGCGGGCGACCTTCCAGGTGATCTCCACGGCCGCATCGACCAGCCAGGCCATGCCGGAAACCGGGCTCGAGCCCAGAGGCTCGTAGTAGTAGGTGGCGGTCGGCCCGGCATTGGTGAGCGTGCCGGGCCGCAGCACGTTGAACGTGCGGCTCCGCTCGTAGCGCTGCTTCGAGATCGACTCAGCGACGCCGCCAACCACCAGGCTGGCGGGTCCGAGCGGCTTGACGTACGCGCCCTGGACCTTCAGGTTGTGCGGGCGGTCGTAGGAGGGAGCGCCAAATTTGTTCGAGCCGTTCTGCACCTCGGCGCAGGGAATGACGCCTGCGGTGCCAACCGTCGGATCCACCGTCGTGCGGCACTGGGCATCGACGTAGTCGCCGAGCGCGGTAAAGGTGTTGCCGAAGTGGTTGCCGCGGGTCTGCGAGTAGGTGTAACTGGCCGAGGCGCTCCAGTTGTCGGCGAACCGGCGCTCGAGCGTGAACTGCACGCCACGGTAGGTGCGCTCCGCCGGATCGTAGTTGACCACCTCGCGCGTGACCGAGCCGTCGGCCGCGAATGAGCGGACATCGTCGATGAGGTCGCCCCAGCCTCTCGAAATGAAGCGGGCGCCGACCGCCATCGTCCGACCGAATTGCTGCTGGTAGCCGAGCGTGTACTCATCCATGAAGTACGGCCGGAGATCGGTGTTCGGCCGGAACGACGACGCGCCCAGGCGCACCGAGTTCGAGAACAGGTACTCGGCGCCGTTCCAGACGTAGTTGTCGTAGTTGGTCTGCTGCGGAACCGCGGCGAAGCCGTCCGAGAAGCTCTGGATGATGCCGACGTAATAGCGGCCATAGCTGGCCTGGACCAGGCTCTTGCCATCGCCACCGAGATCGTAGCTGCCCGAGACCCGCGGCGACAGCGTCGCCGCCTTGACCGTCACGGCGCCGACGTCGCTCTTGCCCGACTGGTTCTCGTAACGGACGCCGCCTTCGACGAAGAGCCGGGGCGTCACCTGGAACTTGTCCCTGACGTAGAGTGCCAGGTTGCGGCCCGTGGACGTCGAGTCGCCCGACTCGTAGTCGCCTCGCGACAGCGGCACCATGGTGCCGGTCGACTGGTCGAATGAGGCCGCCTGGTACAGCTGGCGGTTGGGATAGTCGAACTGGGCTCCTGACTCGACCGCCTGGTAGTCGGCCCCGGCCTTGACGCTGTGGCTGCGCGGCCCTTGCGTGATGTACCACGTGCTGGCTGCATTGAACTGCCGCCGCGGCCGGGCCACGTACCCCTCGAACGCGCCGCCGTTGTAGTACCGGTTGTCGGCCTGGTTGAAGATGGCCGCCCCGTTCAGGAGCGGCCCCTTCTGGAACGCGCCCACGTCGATGCGCGACGTGTAATCGGCAAAGGCCGCTTCCATGGTCCAGTTGTTGCGAAGTACGCCGCTCCACTGCGCCGCCCAGTTCTCGGCGGTCTGGTTCTGGGCCGTCAGGGCCGCACGCTCGCCGGCAGCGTTGCCCCAGTAGTCGATGATGTAGCCGTTGGTCGGGGTCCGGTAGTACTTCACCCACACGTTGTTGGACGGGTCGATCTGCACCGTGCCCCGGACGTTGATGTGGTCCGACTCGGTGACCTGCTGATAGTTCTCGGGGAACGTGCCCACGGTCTGGCGCTGCGGGGTGGTGTTCTCCTGCCGCTCGTAGGCGACGAAGTACCAGGCCCGGTTCCTGAGGATCGGCCCGCCGGAGGTGAGCGCGTAGCTCGGATTCACCTGATTGAACTTGTCGCGGGCCAGCGAGGCGCCCGTCACCTGGTTGACGGTGCTGTTCTGCGCATCCCACGCGTCGTTTGCGAAAATGTACTTGAACGACCCCTCGAAGCTGTTCGTACCCGACTTGGTCACCACGTTCACGATCGCCCCCTGCGCCCGCCCGTACTCGGCCGAGGCGCCAGCGGTGTAGACCGAAATCTCCTGAATGGCTTCGAAGTTGAGGCTCGTCGCAAACGTACCCGTCGCCGGATCCGTGGTGTCCACGCTGTCGATCAGGAACTGGTTGTGGCTGGTCAGCGCGCCAAGCGCGTTCACGTTGCCCGTGCCGACCACACCCGGTACGGCGCCGATCAGCGACTGGTAGCTGCGCCCGATCGGCAGCTTCTCGAACTGGTCGTGACGAATACGCGTATTGGCGGCGACGTTGGTCATGTCGACGAGGGGCACTTCCCCGGTGACCCGGACCGTGTCGGTCAACTGTCCCACTCTCAGGACGATGGCGACCGTGGTGGTCTTCTCGGTTTCCACCACGTTATCGGTCCGCTGCGCGCTCTCGAAGCCCGAGAGTTGCGCCGTCACCCCGTAGGTGCCAATCGGCACGGCCGCAAAGAGATATCTGCCGCTACCATCCGTCACCGTCGCACGCGCGATGCCCCGGTCCTGGCTGGAGAGCGTCACCGACACGCCCGGCATCACGCCGCCGGTGTCGTCGGTGACCGTTCCGGCCAGTGTGCCGATCTGAGCAGGTTGCGCCACGGCCAGCCGGCTGACGAGTACACACGCCCACGCCAGCAGCCCCAATCTTCCAATCCGATTCATCTTCGGTCCTCCAAACGGAACAGGCTCTACCCGTCTCGTAATCGGCACGTCTCCGGATTGGCGCAGTGCTGACGATTCGAACGGGCCACCAGCCCGCGGCTGTGGTAAGAAACATCGGATGCCCATCATCGAGTGCGTTCCGAACATCAGCGAAGGCGTCCGGACCGGTGTGGTTTCGAGCATCGCCGACGCGCTGCGAGCAGTTCCCGGCCTGCGGGTACTCGACGTCCAGTCCGACGCCGTGCACAACCGCAGCGTGCTGACCCTGGCGGGCGACGCCACGGCCCTGCGCGTGGCCATCCCCATCCTGTTCGAGCGGGCCGTCGCCGCGATCGACCTCCGCCTGCACAAGGGCGAACATCCGCGCATCGGTGCGGTCGACGTCGTGCCATTGATTCCCATCGAGGAAGCCACCATGGACGACTGCGTGGCGCTCGCCCGCGACATCGCTGCCCAGGTGGCCCGCCAGGTGTCGGTGCCGATCTATCTCTACGAAGAGGCCGCCACCACGCCGGACCGGCGGAATCTGGAGTCCATCCGGCGCGGCGAATTCGAGGGTCTGGCCGACAAGATGGCGCAGCCGGGCTGGACGCCCGACTACGGCCCCGCCACGCCGCACCCTTCGGCCGGCGCCAGCGTCATCGGGGCGCGCATGCCGCTCATCGCCTACAACGTCAACCTGGGGACCGACCGGCTCGAGGTCGCCCGGCAGATCGCCGCGGCCGTGCGCATGAGCAGCGGAGGACTGCGCTACGTCAAGGCGATGGGGCTGGCGCTGGACCACCGCGGGCTGGTGCAGGTGTCGATGAACCTGACCAACCCCGACAAGACGCCCATCCATCGCGCGTTCGAGATGGTCAAGCGCGAGGCGGCTCGCTACGGGGTGCCGGTCGTGGAGAGCGAGATCGTGGGCCTGGTCCCGCAGGCGGCGTTGCTGCAGGCGGCGGAGTATTACCTGCAGCTCGAGGGCTTCTCGGCGAAGCAGGTACTGGAGAACAGGCTGAGAGCGGAATAGGCGGCGGTTAGTCCTCTCGCCGCGGCGCAATGCCGAAGGCCTTCATCTTCTTGTACAGGTTCGAGCGCTCCACGCCGAGCACTTCGGCCGTCTTCGACATGTTGCCCTGCGCCGCCGCCAGTGCCCGGAGGATGTAGTCGCGCTCGAACTGATCCCGCGCCTCGGCCAGGCGCCCGGCCGCAGCGGCGGGCGGTTCGTACAACGTATCGCGGTCGCGGCCGAGAAACGCAAGGTCCTGCGCCGTGATCGTGTCGCCGGCCACCATGATGATCATTCGCTCGATCACGTTGCGCAGTTCGCGGACGTTGCCCGGCCACGCGTACTGCTGGAGCCGTGCGACCGCCTCGGGCGCCAGGCGCTTCGGCCGCCGGCCGTACTCGGCCGCCATGACGGCCATGAAATGGTCCGCCAGCACCGGGATGTCGTCGGGCCGGTCGCGCAGAGGCGGCACGAAAATCGGAATCACGTTGAGGCGGAAATAGAGGTCGTCCCGGAACCGACCGGCGCGAATCTCGGCGAGCAGGTCCTTGTTGGTGGCGGCCAACACGCGCACGTCGACGCGGATGCGCTGCGTGCCGCCGACCCGCTCCATTACCTGCTCCTGCAGCACGCGCAGGACCTTGGCCTGCGTCTTCAGGCTCATGTCCCCGATCTCGTCCAGGAAGATGGTCCCCCCGCTCGCCTGCTCGAAGCGGCCAGGCTTGTCGGCGACCGACCCGGTGAAGGCCCCGCGCACATGGCCGAACAGTTCGGTTTCGATGAGTTCCTCGGGGATGGCGGCGCAGTTGACCTCGACAAACGGCCCCGACCTCCGGCGGCTCAACTCGTGAATCGTCCGGGCCACCAGCTCCTTGCCCGTGCCGTTCTCACCCAGGATGAGCACGCGCCCGTTGGTGGGCGCGGCCATCGCCACTTGCTCGCGCAAGTGCTGCATGGCCGCGCTCTCGCCGACCATCGTGTTCTGCCGTCCGACCCGGACCCGCAGGTCGCGATTCTCGGCTTCCAGATCACGCTGCCGGAGGGCATTGCGCACGACGAGAACGGTCTTCTCGAGCGACAACGGTTTCTCGATGAAATCGAAGGCGCCCATCTTGATGGCGCGCACCGCCGATTCGATGTTGCCGTGACCCGAGATGATCACGACCTGGGCGTCCACCTGCCGCTCGCCGAGCCGTTGCAGCGTGGTCAGCCCGTCTATGCCTGGCAACCAGATGTCGAGGACGATCACGTCAAAGGCGCGCTGCGCCACGCGGTCGAGGCACTCCTCTCCGCTGCCGACCGCCTCGACGTCGAATCCCTCGTCTCGCAGAACACCCGCGACCGACGATCGCACGCCCGGTTCGTCGTCGACTACGAGAATGGCGGCCATCGAGTGGGCGCGGCGGGCGCGGGAGGTGTCAGCACGGCAGCTCTATCGTAAACCGCGTGCCCTTCGGCACGTTGTCGGCGACGTCCACCGACCCGCCGTGCTCGGCGACGATACGCCGGACGATGGCCAGACCCAATCCGCTGCCTCGTCCCTTGGTCGAGTAGTACGGGAGGAAGAGTTTCTCCTGCTCCCCCGCCGGTATGCCGGGGCCATCATCGGCCACGGTGATGCGGATGAAGCCGTTCGGTCGGTCGCGGGCCGTCTCGACGACAATCGACCCGTGGCGTCCCATGGCTTCGATGGCATTGTCGATGAGGTTCACCAGGACGCGCTTGATCTGCTCCGGATCCAGGCGCGCATCCTGGATCGACGGATCGAAACGGCGCACGAAACGCACGTCGGCGAAGAGCCCATCGTAGAGCGCGAGCGTCTCGTCGAGCAGGCCCGCGAGGTCGGTCGGCACGGCGCGCGGCGCGGGCATGCGCGCAAACTGCGAGAATTCGTCCACAAGCGCCTTGAGCGACTCGACCTCACCAATGATTGTCGTCGTGCATTCGGCCAGCAGCGCCTGGCCCTCGGGCTCCAGGTCGCCGAGCTTGCGCCGCAGGCGTTCGGCCGACAGCTGGATCGGGGTCAGCGGGTTCTTGATCTCGTGGGCCAGCCGGCGCGCCACCTCCCGCCAGGCCGCCACCTTCTGCGCGCGAATCAGCGGCGTCACGTCGTCGATGACGAGGACGGTGCCATCATAGCCGTCGTCGGGGCCGGGTACCCGCGTGGCCACGGCGGCGAGATGACGCTCGCGCCCGTCGCGTACCAGGGTAATCTCCTGGGCCAGCGAATCGGTGCGCGCCCGGGCCGACTGATCGAGCAACTGGTTGACGGGCGCCAGGTCCGGGCGTCCGAAGACATCCACGGCGGGACGTCCCGCCGCCGTGACATCGAGCTCCAGCAGCCGGGCCGCTGCGGAATTGATCGTCCCGATGCGCCCGGACCGATCGATGGAGACCACGCCGGTGGCGATCCGCTCCACCACGGCCTCGATATAGCGCCGGCGGCTTTCGCCCTCGCGATGCTTGCGCTCGAGATCGAGACTGGCCCGTTCGAGCCGCCGGCGGCTGGAGGCCACCTCGGCGGCCATGGCGTTGAAGGCATCCACCATGGCGCCGAACTCATCGGCCGCCTCGTGCTGAATGCGGTGGTCGTAGTGCCCCGCGCCAATCTCGCGCGCGGCCTCCGACAAGGCCTGGACGGGACGGGTGATGCGCTTGGCCAGGTACAGGCCGAGCCACGTGGATCCGACCAGGATGAACAAGGTCACCATCACGAAGAACGAGACGTACACGCCGGCCAGCGGCTGCCGCAGGACGCGGAGCTGGGTGTAGTCCTCGTAGGCCTGGGTCATCCGCCGGGAACGTTCGGCCAGGCTGCCGGCGAGATACTCCGACGCGACGACGACACCCGTGACGCCCGCCCCGGCGTCGATTGGGTGGGCCACGCGCAGCAGCTCGCCGCCCTCGGGCAGCGGCTCGAGCGTCCAGGGTGACGGTTCGCCGCCCGCCGCCTGAGCGGCCAGCCGGTCTGCCGTCGCGCGCGCCCAACCCTGCGGCAGCGAGGGGGAGGCCACATCCACGACGGGCATCACCATCGGCGCGCCTCCGACATCGGGCACCACGCGGTATACCTGGAGCAGGCCCGGACGCGGGCCACCCACTTCGGCCGCGAGCGTGTTCCGCACGCCCGCCAGTTCGGCCGACGCGAAGCTCAGGCTCGCCAGCCGGCCGGCGACACGGGCGGCCTGTTCAGCCACCACCCGCTGGCGCTCCTGGTAGTAGTCGGCGGCAATGCTGTTGGCCGACGACAGAATCTCGTCCACCGGGGTGTTGAACCAGCGGTCGATGGCCGTGAGCACGACTCGGCTGCCGACCAGCAGCACCAGCACGGCGGGAATCACGGTCATGCCGAGCATGGTGAGCACCAGCTTCGCGCGAAAGCGGGTGAACGGCAGACCGCGGCGACCCTCGACGATGGATTTGATGACGTTGCGCGCCAGCAGGAAGACCAGCGCGAGCAGCATGGTGAGATTGGTGGCCGAGAGCGCATAGAGCACGACTTCGGCGAGGAAGTCTGGCGCCAGCCGCGACGTGCGGTCCTCGATCACGAGCAGCCCGGCCAGCACCGACAGCAGCAGGATGATGCCGGCGAGAATCAGGCGCGGGTTGTCGCGGAACGGCCGTCGCGCGGCCGCGCTGCCGGCCACGGGGACCGCCGGACGAACCAAGGGAGACGATCGCGTGGTGGACACCTCGAGCCTTCCAGGAGGACTGTATCAAGCCCCGCGGCAGGACGCGCCCGAATGCCCCGGGCTGGCCGACGAGGCGTCCCCGCCGCTCGCGGCGCTATTCCTTGCTGCCGCGCAGGGCGCGAGCCTCCTGCACGAAGTCGTCCACGTCGCGGAAGTCGCGGTAGACGGAGGCAAAGCGCACGTAGGCGACCTGGTCGAGCTTCTTCAGCTCCTGCATGACGAGCGCGCCGATCTCGCGCGTGGAGATCTCCTTCTCCGATCGCTCCTGCAGGACGGCCTCCACGCGGTCGGCCACGTCTTCCACCGCCGTGGCGCTGACGGGCCGCTTCTCGCAGGCCTTCAGCAGGCCGCCGATGAGCTTCTGCCGTTCGAAGCGCTCCCGCGTTCCGTCCTTCTTGACCACCATGTACGGGATTTCGTCGATGCGCTCGTAGCTGGTGAACCGGCGCAGGCACTCGGCGTTGAGGCACTGCCGACGCCGGCGGATCACATCGCCTTCGCGGCTCTCGCGCGAATCGACCACCTTGTCGCCAAGGTTGCCGCAATAGGGACACTTCATGCTTTCACCTCGGACGGTGTCGTGGCCAGACGTTCGACGCTCCGCAGGTCCAGCCCCTCGCGGGCGGCATACCAGAGTCCCAGAAACGTCACCGGAACAAACGACGTCGCGTGCAGCAGGATGGCGGCCCCCACCGCGGTGTCGTTGTCGGCGCCAAAAAAAGCCGTGGCGCCGAGCCGAAAGGCCTCGTGGAAGCCGCCGACGCCGCCCGGCGTCGGCAGCGACACCCCGACCACGAGCAGGCCCATCATGAGCCACGACCCCACGAAGGGCATATCGAGGTTGAAGGCCCGCGCCACCGCCCACGTCTCGCCGCAGATAACGAGCCACAAGACCAGCGACCACGCCAGGCTGGCGGCCAGGCGAGTGGGCTGACGCAGCACGCCAAAGCCGTTCGCAAACAGGCGCGCCACGCGGCCCAGTGTCGCCGCGAGCCGCGGAGGCAGCCTCCGATCCGCCGTCCGGAGCGCGGCGGCCAGCCATTCGGGGTGCCCGGCCAGCGCATACATGACCGCCAGGGCGGCCAGGGCCACCGGCGCCACGACCAGCCCACCCAGGCGCACCGCCGTGAACAGCGTCGAATCGCGGGCGGCCATGCCCGGATCGAACAGCAGGAGATACACCGCCAGCAACGACAGCACCGAAACCAGGTCCAGGATGCGCTCGACGATGATGGTGGCAAAGGTCGCGGTGGCGCTCAGCCCCTCGCGCCTGGCCAGCAGGTAGGGCCGCAGGATCTCGCCCGCGCGTGCCGGCAGCACCGTCGAGGCGGCGAACCCGATGACCGTGGCACGGAAGGCCATGCTGAATCGCGTGGGTCCGAGCGGCTCCAGTAGGTACTGCCATCGCTCGGCACGCACGATGTAGCTCACCAGCGTGAGGACGACGCCCGCGGCGAGCAGATCGAGGCGCGCCCCTCGCATGGCGTGCCACACGCGGGACACGTCGGCGTTGCGCAGGAACAGGCCCACGAGGCCCACGGCCAGGACGATGGCGACAATGGTGCGGATCGGGACGCGCAAGGCAGACACATGTTATACGCAGATGCCGGATCGTCGCCCACGGCTGGGGCACAGGCCAGAAGCCCCCGTGTTGCTGCGGTGTTACCGCACTTTCAGGGTTGTCCTAGCGCCGCTCGCCACGGGGGCCAACGCCGCTCGGGCGCATCTGGGTGGTTGCGTCCGCCTCACCGGGTGGCTAGGATCAGTGGCTTCGTGACCCTCCCCCTCCTCGATACCGACCTCAAAGGCCTCGCCCTCGTCCGCCGCGGCAAGGTGCGCGACGTGTATGCGGCCGATGGCGGCCTCGTGATGGTGGCCACCGATCGCATCTCGGCATTCGACTACGTGCTCGGGTCGGGCATTCCCGACAAGGGGCGCGTGCTCACGCAGCTGTCGGCGTTCTGGTTCGACCGCACGGCCCACCTGGTACCGAATCACCTGATCACCACGGTGGTGGACGACTATCCTGCCGCCGCGCGGGCGCACCACGCCGTGCTCGCGGGCCGCTCGATGTTCGTTCGTGTCACGACGCCACTGCCCATCGAATGCGTGGCGCGCGGATACCTCTCCGGGTCGGGCTGGAAGGACTACCGGGCCACGGGCGCGGTCTGCGGCATCGCCCTGCCGCCGGGCCTGAGGGAGTCAGACCATCTGCCCGAACCGATCTTCACCCCGGCGACGAAGGCCGAGTCGGGGCACGACGAGAACATCAGCGAGGCCAGGGCGGGCGGCATGGTGGGCGCCGACCTGTTGGCCCGCCTCAAAGCCCTGACGCTGGCGCTCTATGCGTTCGGGGTGGCGCACGCTGCGCGCTGCGGCATCATCCTGGCCGACACCAAGTTCGAGTTCGGGCTCACCGACGCGGGCGACCTGCTGCTGATCGACGAGATGATGACGCCCGACTCGTCCCGCTACTGGCCCGCGGACGAATACGCGCCTGGCGGCCCGCAGCCGAGCTTCGACAAACAGTTCGTGCGCGACTACCTCGAGTCGATCCGGTGGAACAAGCAACCGCCCGTCCCGTCGCTGCCAGCCGAGGTCGTGGCCCGCACTCGCCAGAAGTACCTGGACGCCTACCGCCGCCTGACCGGCACCGCGCTGGCGAGCTCTGCGCCATGACCGTACGGCTGGTGACTGCCCGTGCGTGAGATGCTCGAACAACTCGTCGGCGAGATGGTGGACAAGGGCATCCGTTTCGACGACGCACAGCGCGAGTTCGAGAAGCGCTTCATCGCGCGCGTGGTCCAGCAAAGCGATGGCAACCTCTGTCGCGCCGCCGAGACACTGGGCGTCCACCGCAACACCCTGACCCGCAAGATCAAGGAGCTGAAGATCAGGGCCCGGTAGCCCGGTAGCCCGGTGGCGATTGGTGTTGGGGATTCCACGGGCGATCGCCGACCGCCGGAGATGCGGTCGGATCGGGCCATCGGAACCGCTCGCCGCCCGCCTCCCTGACAGGCGCGGACTTGACACGCTGGACGGCCTCTTCTAGACTTAGCAGTCGACAACACTGACTGCTAGCTTCGCAAGGGGTCGACTGCTAGCAGACGCGTGTGACCCCTGATGAGTCAGTACCTGAAACACCCGGCCTCCGGCGGCGCGCGTTAGGTGCGCCTGGCAGCGGCTCGGGACGTGTAACCCCTCGCAGGACGGAGTAACGAGCATGGCGTTGAGACCGCTTCACGATCGCATCCTCGTGCAGCGCACCGAGGAAGAAGAAGAGCAGAAGGTCGGGGGCATCATCATCCCCGACTCGGCGAAAGAAAAGCCGCAACAGGGCAAGGTGATCGCCGTCGGCGCCGGCAAGGCCGACAAGGACGGCAAGCGCATCCCCCTGGACGTCAAACAAGGCGACACCATCCTGTTCGGGAAGTACTCGGGCCAGGAAGTGAAGGTCGACGGCGATGATTACCTGATCATGCGCGAGGACGAAGTGCTCGCGGTGGTCGAGGGCAAGAAGTAGGCCGGTCGTCAGACCCGCCGAAGAGTTTGGAGACACTGAGCAATGGCAAAGCAGATCATCTACGGCGAGCAGTCGCGGCAGGCCATCCTGCGCGGCGTCAATCAGCTCGCGGACGCGGTGAAGGTGACCCTCGGCCCGAAGGGCCGCAACGTCGTCCTGGACAAGAAGTTCGGCTCCCCCACCATCACCAAGGACGGCGTGACGGTGGCCAAGGAGATCGAGCTGAAGGATCCGCTCGAGAACATGGGCGCGCAGATGGTGCGCGAAGTGGCCAGCAAGACGTCCGACACGGCCGGTGACGGCACGACGACCGCGACGGTGCTGGCCCAGGCGATCTACCGCGAGGGCGCCCGCAACGTCGTTGCCGGCGCCAACCCGATGGAGATCAAGCGCGGCATCGAGAAGGCCGTCGAGACCATAACCGCCGAGATTCGCAAGATGGCCAAGCCAGTCAAGGGCAACATGATCGCCCAGGTCGGCACCATTTCGGCGAACTCGGACGAGACGATCGGCAGGATCATCGCCGAGGCCATGGAGAAGGTGGGCAAGGACGGCGTCATCACGGTCGAAGAGGCCAAGACCCTGGAGACGACGCTCGACGTCGTCGAGGGCATGCAGTTCGACCGCGGCTATCTGTCCCCCTACTTCGTCACGGATCCGGAGCGCATGGAAGTGGTGCTCGAGAACCCGGTGGTTCTCATTCACGAGAAGAAGATCAGCTCGATGAAGGATCTGCTGCCGGTGCTCGAGCAGGTGGCGCGGCTCAGCCGTCCGCTGCTCATCATCGCCGAGGACGTCGAGGGCGAGGCCCTCGCCACGCTCGTGGTCAACAAACTGCGCGGCACCCTCCAGGCCGCAGCCGTCAAGGCGCCCGGGTTCGGTGACCGCCGCAAGGCCATGCTCGAGGACATCGCGACCCTCACCGGCGGGCGCGCCATCACCGAGGACCTCGGGGTGAAGCTCGAGAACATCAAGATGGAGGATCTCGGCAAGGCCAAGAAGATCACCATCGACAAGGACAACACCACCATCGTGGAGGGCGCGGGCGAGTCCAAGGCCATCGAGGGCCGGGTCAAGCAGATCCGCGTGCAGGTCGAGGAGACCACCTCGGACTACGACCGCGAGAAGCTGCAGGAACGGCTCGCGAAGCTGGTCGGCGGCGTCGCCGTCATCAAGGTCGGTGCGGCCACCGAGACCGAGATGAAGGAAAAGAAGGCCCGCGTGGAGGATGCGATGCACGCCACGAAGGCGGCCGTCGAAGAGGGCATCGTGCCCGGCGGCGGCGTGGCCCTGCTGCGCGCGAGCAAGGCGCTCGACGGGCTGAAGCTCGACGGCGACCAGGCCGTGGGCGTGGCCATCATCAAGCGTGCCATCGAGGAGCCCTGCCGCTGGATTGCCACCAACGCCGGCCACGAGGGCTCGATCGTCGTCGCGAAGGTGAAGGAAGGCAAGGGCGACGAGGGCTTCAACGCGGCCACCGACGTCTACGAGGACCTGGTCAAGGCCGGCGTCATCGATCCCGCGAAGGTGGTCCGCAACGCGCTGCAGAACGCGTCGTCGATCGCGTCGCTGCTGCTCACCACCGAAGCGCTGGTGTGCGACATCCCCGAAGACAAGAAGGAATCGCCCGCCATGCCCGGCGGCGGCATGGGCGGCATGTACTGAGACACGCCAGATCTCGTGGTTAGGTGATCTGGATCCACCGAATCGACCGATCTGGCAATCTGGTGATTGGGCCTGGCGGGACTGCGGTTCCGCCAGGCCGTTTTTCATTCCGGCGGCGCCCGTCCTGACCGGGCGCTACTCGGCCATGAGCGACTTGCGGGCGGCCGCGAAGCTCTTCGCCTGCTCGGGAGTGGCCCCCGGAGCCTTCAGGCCCAGGCGCCGGATCTCCTGCGCCACGATCTCGCTCACCATCGCGCGCGACACCCATTTGTTGTCCGCCGGCACGACCCACCAGGGAGCGCGCTTCGTGCTCGTGTGGCTGAGCATCTCGCCGTAGGCGGCCTGATACTGCTTCCAGAGCTTGCGCTCCTCGAGATCGGCGGCCGAGAACTTCCAGTGCTTGTCCGGATCGCTCAGCCGCTCGAGAAAGCGCTTCTTCTGCTCCTTCTTCGAAATGTTGAGGAAAATCTTCACGATGAGGGTGCCGTTCTCGGTCAGGTGCTCCTCGAAGGCGTTGATGTCCTCGTACCGCTGGTGCCAGAACGAGCGGCCACGCTTGCCCGGGGGCAGCCGCTGCCGCGCGAGAATCTCCGGGTGGACCTTCACCACCAGCACTTCTTCGTAGTAGGAACGGTTGAAGATGCCGATCCGCCCCCGCTCCGGCAACCCCCGCGTGTAGCGCCAGAGAAAATTGTGATCGAGTTCTTCGTCCGACGGGCGCTTGAAGCTGAACACCTGCGTGCCCTGCGGATTGAGGCCTGACATGACGTGCTTGATGATGCCGTCCTTGCCCGCGGCGTCCATGGCCTGCAGCACGACGAGCAGGGAGTAGGTATCGGCGGCATACAGTCGGTCCTGAGCCTCGGAGAGCGCCTCGATGTTGCGCTCGAGAAACGTATGCGCCCGTTGCTTCCGCTCGTCGAGGCTCAGCTCCCGAAACTCGCCCGCCCCCTGCCACCCCGGGTCGAAGTCCTTGAGGCGCACGCGCCGACCGGGCCGCACCTTGAACATTCGCTCGACGCCGGCAAACGTCTTGACCATGCTTCTCCTCCGGTCTGCGGCTACGCCCCGAACCGCACGCGAAAGACCTTCGGCCAGAGCTTGCCGGTGATGAGGAAGGTCTGGTCCGCGGGGTCGTACGCAATCCCGTTCAGTACGTCGGTCCCGACGCTCTCGGCCGGCGTCAGCAGCCCCGATGCGTCGATACGCGCCGTCACCGCACCGGTCTTCACGTCGATGCGGACGATGGTGTCGGTCGTCCAGACGTTGGCGTACACGTCACCGCCCACGCATTCGAGCTCGTTCAGCCGGCCCAGGGGGCGCCCCTCCATCGTGACGCTCACCGTGCGGATCACGTCGAACGTGTCTGGCGCCCGCACCGTCAGCTGGTCTCCCCCATCGCTCATCACCAGGGCCCGGCCATCGTGACAGAGGCCCCACCCCTCGCCCTCGTACGACAGCTCGCCAACCCGTCCGAGCGTGTTCTTGTCGTAGACCAAGACCCGCCCGTGCTGCCAGGTCAGCTGAAACAGACGGTTGCCGACATCGGCCAGACCCTCCGCGAAGTACGGCGCCGGCACGGGCACCTGTTGACGGACTGCTCCCGTCGCCAGCTCCACCTTGCGTAACGACGACCGCCCCACGAGGCCGGTGCTCTCGTACAGCAGTCCATCACGCCAAATCAGGCCCTGCGTGAACGCCGAACGGTCGTGCGGGTAGGCGCGCAGGACGCGAGCCTTGAGTGCCGCGGGTGACGTCGGAAAGAGGGGTTGGTCGACAGTGCCCATGCACCACGCGACGACGCCAAGGCCGGCAACCAGGGCCGCCGCGACGAAGCCATGCACCCGCATCTACCTGAGCGTGAAGGTGAGTTCGATGGTGATGATGACCGGAACGGGCTCACCCTGGCGGATGCCCGGAGAAAAGCGCCACATCTTGGCCGCTTTGATGGCTTCCTGATCGAGGCCGAAGACGGGGTCGAGCGACTTGGTCACTCGCACGTCGCCGACCGTGCCGTCAGGCAGCACGATGCACTCGAGCCAGACGGCGCCCTGGACCTTCGCGCGCATCGCGTCGGCCGTGTACTGCGGCCTGACCTCGCGTAACACCCGCGGCAGGGTGATGCCGGCGCCCGGCCGGTAGGCGCCCCCGCCGGTGCCGCCGCCAAAGCCGGGCCCCAAACCCGACCCCTGC
>Ga0073904_10001113_pt1 | contig 19954 bp, 23 predicted proteins | sample KloWWTrecipitate_FD_66668 | JGI IMG/M metagenome (GOLD analysis project Ga0073904, IMG submission 66668) | Active sludge microbial communities from Klosterneuburg, Austria, studying microevolution and ecology of nitrifiers - Klosterneuburg... | ecosystem: Engineered > WWTP > Aerobic digester >... | reverse complement strand
TGTTGGCGCACGCGCTCGAGCAGCGCCAACCAGCGCTGGTTGAACTGGAAGATCGGCTTGACTGCCACCGCATGCGCCAGCGCACCGGGCACCTTGCCCACCTGCGGCGTGGAGCCGATGTTGATCGACACCAGGTCGTAGGGCATGGATGGGCGATCCCGCAGCAACAGGCGCCGGCCCTGGCGGTCGATGCCGGTGACCTCGGCGCAGATGAATCGTGCGCCGGCGAACACGGCCAGCCGGTCCAGGTCGATATGAACTTCATCGTAGCCATAGTGGCCGGCCACGTATCCGGGCAACATGCCGGAATACGGCGTGTGCGCGTCGGTGCAGATCAGCGATATTCGCACGCCGGGCACCGGCCGCATGGCGAAATCGCGCAGTACGCCGACATGGCTGTGTCCGCCACCGACGAGCACGATGTCGCGCAGCACCGGCGGGTCAGTGTCATTCATGGCAAACGCGCGTGCCGGTGATCCGAATATGCGTCACACCGGTGGCAGGTGATGCCAGTGAGGCCCGCAATTTCCATAACGCTTTCACAGACCGCGATGCGATCGCGCAGACCTTGTCATCCAACTAAGGCCGTGCGCCGGCGGCGCCCGACGACAGGCGTTCCTGGGCCCGCCACAGGTCGCGCAGGCGCGCCAGTTCTTCGTCGAACCGCGCATTGATGCGCTGGCGTTCGCCTTCCTGCAACTGGATGAAGCGGTCCTGCGACTCCAGGCTCTGGCGAACATGTTCGATCTGGCGACGCAGCAACGGCGGTGCCCGGTTGATGTCGTTCCGGTAGAACTCCAGTTCAGCGGTGTTCTTTTTGCGCTCAAGCTGCAAGTCCTCGATGCGTTTGCGTGCTGCCGCGACGACCTCGGCCACCTGCGCCAGCGCCTTCGCCCGCTCCTGGTCGTGGACCTCGCGCGAAGGGTACCGGATCAACAGCGCCCGCTCACGCCGCCGCTCCTCCGTGGCCTGCGCCTTTTCCTCTTCATCCGCCTTGCGTTTGGCCTCGACTTCGGCGCGTTCGTGCGCCGTCAGGTTCGGACCGACCCGGGCACGCACCGTGCCACTGGGATTGAGCACGGTCTGCTCGCGATCGAGACATTGCGGGATAGGCCGATCGGAACGCAACTTGCGCCCATTGGCATCGGTACAGGTGTAGATGCCATTGATGGGCTCCTGGCCTGTCGATGACTGCGCCAGTGCCGGGGCCATGGCCAGAAGCAGTACGGCACAGGCCGCTGCCGCCACGCTTGGGCGCGGCGGGTGGCAGTGAGTCCTTGTCATGCGACCAAGGCCTCGTCGACCCCGTAACGCTTGCGGTATGCGATCACCCGCGCCAGGTGGGCTGCCAGCCCTTCACCGCGATGCAGTTCCAGATACTGCAGCAGATCGGACAGCCGGGCCACACTGCAAACCTGCAGGCCGAGCTGGTGGCGCACGTACTGCACCGCACTATGGGGGCTGTCCTGTCCGTTTTCCGTGGCTTTTTCCTGCCGGTCCAGCGCGATCGCCACCGCATGGGCTGTCGCACCTGCAGCGCGAATGATGGCGATCGACTCACGCACCGCAGTACCGGCCGACATCACGTCATCGACGATCAGCACGCGGCCCTTGAGCGGTGCGCCGACCAGCGTACCGCCCTCGCCATGGTCTTTCGCCTCCTTGCGGTTGTAGGCGAACGGCACATTGCGCCCCAGCCGCGCCAGTTCGATGGCCAGGGCAGCGCCTAACGGAATGCCCTTGTATGCCGGGCCGAACACCATGTCGAATTCAATACCGCTGGCGAGCAATCTGCGGGCATAGAATTGCGCCAGCAGGCCCAGCTTCGCGCCGTCGTCGAACAGCCCCGCATTGAAAAAGTAGGGGCTCATGCGCCCGGCCTTGGTCTTGAATTCACCAAAGCGCAACACGCCGGACTGGACCGCGAACTGGACAAAATCCAGCGCCAGCGGATCGTGGCCCGGCAGGGCCTGCAACCGCGGGCTTTCGCCTGTGCCCACAACTTCCGACATGGAGTCTCCTTTGTTCAAATTGACCAGCCTGAACCTCAATGGCATCCGATCCGCCACCAGCAAGGGCCTCGAACCCTGGCTGGCAGAGACAAGACCCGATTGTATTTGCGTACAAGAGGTCAAGGCGCAGGCCGCCGACATATCCGGCAAGTTCGAACAACTGGCAGGGCTGACCGGTCATTTCCATTTCGCCGAGAGGAAGGGCTACTCCGGAGTGGCGGTGTACACGCGCAGGGAGCCCAGCGACGTCGTGTGCGGTTTCGGCGCGCCGGAATTCGACGCCGAAGGCCGTTACGTTGAATTGCGTTTTGATACGCCAGCGCGCAAGTTTTCGGTGGTCAGCTGCTATTTTCCCAGCGGCTCATCCGGAGAGGAGCGACAACTGGCCAAATACCGGTTTCTCGAACTGTTTTATCCCTACCTGGACAAACTCAAGAAGAAGCGGGAGTTGGTGTTGTGCGGCGACGTCAACATCGCCCACAAGGAAATCGACCTCAAGAACTGGAAAAGCAACCAGAAGAATTCCGGCTTCCTGCCTGAAGAACGTGCCTGGATGACCCGGTTCCTGCACCAGGCCAGGATGGTGGACGTCTACCGTCAGCTGCATCCCGACGCCACCGAGACCGCCTACACCTGGTGGAGCAACCGTGGTCAGGCGTATGCTAACAACGTGGGGTGGCGGCTGGATTACCATTTGGCGACGCCAGCCCTTGCGGCGACGGCCAAACGCGCATCGATCTACAAGGACGAGAAGTTTTCCGACCACGCGCCGCTGACGATCGAATACGACATGAAACTCTGAGCGATCGGGCTCACTTCAGATCGGCAATGGCAATTTCTGCGCAAGAGCCGAGGCGACATATCTCAGCAAAGCGGGGCCATCACCCGATGGTGCGTCCACCACCAGCGCACAGGTCCGCATCGCTTGTCAATGCCCTCGCCCGCTCCTTTGCCGTGGCTCGGCGCACGGCGTTCCGTCTGACACGGCTTGTTCCATTTCGCCGCTAGCTGGCAGCTCCCGCCGCGGATTCAATAGCGGATCAGCACGTCGACCTTCCGGTCAGCGTTTACCAATCACGCAGGGGAGAGCCAAATGCCCGTCACCACCAGCAGGACCAACCATCGTCTGTCAACACCGTCTGCCGCGAGCGCCAGCGATTGCCAAACACCCGGCCAGATTCGAATGGCCATCGACAGCGTGCTCGAATACGAAGTGGACGACACAAGTGAGTTCGTCTTTCAGATCCATGTATCCGATATGCCGGGGCAGACGTTGATCGTGGAGTCACTGCTGGTGGAGCCGCGGATGCCTTACCGCTGCTACACCGACACCGCCTCCGGCAACCGCTTCCTGCGCCTGCAGGCCGAAGCCGGAAAATTCAAGGTGATGTACCGCGCCATTGTCGATCGCCAGGTCGAACCCGTGGCCCGGGACACACCAGAGGTGCCGGTACACGACATTCCCGCTGACGTGCTGCATTACGTGACACCGACGCGTTACTGCGAATCCGACGAACTCGGTGCGGATGCACAAGCGCTGTTCGGCGCCATGGCACCGGGCTTGCAGCGGGTCCAGGCGATCTGCGACTGGGTGACCAACAACATCACGTACCGCATCGGATCGAGCGATGCACGCACCTCTGCAGCCGACGTATTTGCGCGCCGCACCGGCGTCTGCCGCGACTTCGCGCACCTGGCGATCACGTTCTGCAAAGCCTTGAATATCCCGGCGCGCATGATCAGCGGCTATGCGATATTTGCCGATCCACCACCGGATTTCCATGCGGTTTTCGAAGCCTACGTCGGTGGACGGTGGGTCATGTTCGACCCGACCGGCATGACACCTGTCGAACATGTGGTGCGCATCGCAACCGGCCGCGACGCCAAGGACGTTGCATTTGCAACTATCTTCGGACCAGCGCGCATGACCTCGATGTTCCCGGACATCATGCTGCTGCCAGACTTGCAGACCGCCAGGCCGCACTACGCCCCGACGCGCCAAGCCCAGGCTCGTGCGCAAGCCAGCGCTGAAAGTTCACTCGGGTCGGTTTCTTGTTGACAGACTCCGGTTCCGCAGGCTGAGGCTTTGTTGCAACCACCACGCCTCCGACCGGCCACGATGGCGGACGGCCAGCGGCGAGCGGTCAGGGCAGTGGACGCCAAGCGCGGACGGGCTTCGCCTTGTTACCCCTGAAGGTGTTAATCTGGATGCACTGCAGCAGCACCACACCACCGTGACGCGAATTCGAATCAGCCATACAACGGTTTATCACTACCGCAAGGCTGTCCGCCTGAGTCCGCATAGGCTGATGCTGCGCCCCAGAGAAAGCCGTGAACTGCAGCTCATGTCGCACGACTTGACCGTGTCGCCCGAGGCCACGATAAGCTGGGCGCACGATGTGTCTGGCAATGCTGTGGCGACGGCCTCGTTCGACGGCGAGACCGACGTATTGCGGATCGAAAGCAAGGTCGAATTGGCCCTTGCCGGCAACCCCTGGCCGATCTTCAATATCGCGGCGACCGCCCACCATTTTCCCTTCTTCTATTCGAACGATGATCGCGCCGATCTGGGCGCCCTTGCGATCCAGCAGTACCTTGACCCGATGGGGCGCCTGCAGAAGTGGGCGCGTTCGTTCGTGCGCGGCGCGGCGCCCGACACGCTGGAATTGCTCAAGGCGATCAGCCACGGCGTGTCCGAAGCCTTGCAGTACGAGGTGCGCGAAAGCGAAGGCACCCAGACGCCGATCGAATCGCTCGACCGCGGCAGGGGTTCGTGCCGCGACTTCGCGATACTCTTCGCCGAGGCGGTCCGCAGCCTGGACATGGGTGCACGGATCGTGTCGGGTTATCTGTACGATCCGCAGCACAGTGCGACCGGCTCCGCGGGGTCCGGCTCCACCCACGCGTGGGCAGAGGTCTATGTGCCTGGGGCTGGCTGGATCAACTTCGATCCGACCAATCGCAGCATCGGCGGATTCAATCTGGTTCCGGTCGCCGTTGCCCGCGACATCACGTTGTTGATGCCGGTATCGGGAAGTTATGTCGGTGCGGCAGACGCATTTGCAGCGATGGAGGTCCAGGTCCGGGTGACCTGACCCCGTTGGCGGCGTGCCGCCTGTACCCATCGCGAAACGGCGACCGCTTCTGTCCTTGATTTACTTCAAAGACAGCCATTTCGGCGCCTACCACCATACACATATCCGGACCATGGCCATGCAGCCTGTATCGGGCTCGCCACTGTCCGAAACAAGGAAACAAACCCCATGAAAACCCTCGCGAAGATCATCCTCCCTGCCGCTGTGGCGCTGGCATTGGCGTCGGCAGGTGTCCGGGCCGCAGACCCGCAAGACGCCATGGTCAAGGCAGGTTGCACCGCCTGCCACAACAAGGAGCAGAAGATCGTCGGTCCGAGCTACAAGCAGATCGCCGAAAAATACAAAGGCCAGGACGTTACGGCCAAACTGCTGGAAAAGGTCCGCAAGGGCGGCTCAGGTGTCTACGGCCCTGTGCCGATGACGCCCAATCCACCCAGCAAGATCAGCGACGCAGAACTCAAGGCGGCGGTTGAATTCATTCTGAAGCGTTGACAGAGGTCGCTTTGCGGGTGCTGCTGGTCTGCGGCCGCCAGGCAGCGGGTCTGGCCCATGCCCTGCAGGCCCACGCAGAACCAGTTGCCCCGGAATCCCCCCCACCGCGCCAGGCCAGCACCGAACCGCGATCCTGTTCATGTCGCTCTGCAACCAGCCATCCGTGGCACGTTTTCGACAAGGCGCCAACCGATGAAGGTCACAAGTCCCGCAACTACCGGTGGCGTGCTGCCAGAGCCGATCGACCTGATCGACGCAATGTTGATCCAGCGCCTGCATGGCGACTTCCCGCTGTCGGAACGACCGTTCGACGATGTGGCCCGGCAGCTCGCGGTATCCGAGGACGAAGTGTTGGCGCGACTGCGCCGCATGCTCGACGATGGCTTGCTGTCGCATTTCGGTCCGTTGTTCCAGACCGAACCTGCCGCCGGCCAGTTCATGCTGGCCGCGATGCAGGTGCCCGAAGAACGATTCGACGCAGTCGCCGCCCAGGTCAATGCACTGGAGACGGTGGTGCACAACTACCGGCGCGAACATGCCTTCAACATGTGGTTCGTGCTGGCGGCCACGACGCCAGAGGCGCTACAGGCGGCCCGTGTGTTTGTCGAGCAGGAAACCGGTTTGCGGGTATTCGTCTTTCCGAAGGAGAAGGAATACTTCGTCGCACTGCGGCTGCGGGTACAGCGTCCTTGGCACAAGGCGCCCCCATCATGATCAACGACATCGACCGCCGCCTGATCGCCATCACGCAATCCGGATTGCCGATCGTTCCGCGTCCCTATGACATCGTCGCAGACCTGCTTGGCATCAGCGCGCAGAGGGTGCGCGATCGCCTGCAGGGCATGCTGGCCGAAGGCCTGGTGCGGCGCATCGGTGCGGTGCCCAACCACTACCGGCTGGGTTACGCCGCCAACGGCATGACCGTCTGGGACGTGCAGGACGACCTGATCGACATGCTCGGCGAAAAAGTCGGCGCCCTGGACTTTGTCTCGCATTGTTATCGGCGCCCGCGCGCCTTGCCCGAGTGGCCGTACAACCTGTTCGCGATGGTGCACGGCCACACCCGGTCCGAAGTCGAACGCCAGGCGGTGCAGATCCAGTGCCTGCTGGCCGAGGCCAATCGCGGTCATGACATCTTGTACAGCAGCCGCATCCTGAAGGTGGCCAGTGCGCGCCCGCCCTCCTGGATGCCGGAATAACCTGCTTTACAGCAAGCCCATTGCCTTGGGTTTTCAAGGTCCGTCCATTAAGATGCATGCTGATTGCATCTTATTGACATGCCACGGCGCAACATCTCCCGCCGGGCATGCCACCAGTCCCAGTCCCATCACCAACCCACTGCACCTGCCACCATGGTCCAACCCCACGCCCACCTGTCTCCCGACGCCATCTACCCGTTCGACGCCCGTGGCGTCGCCAAACGATTCCGCCATGCCGCGATATTCGGCGCGCTCGATGCGCTGCGACCGGGCGAACGCATGCGGTTCGTCAACGACCATGACCCGATCCCGTTGCTCGGCCAGTTGACGGCGCGGTATGGCGACGCCGTCAGCATCGAGTACCGGCAACGCGATCCCGGCGCGATCATCATCGACTTCATCGTGTCGAACGCCGCACCCGCCTGAGCGCCGCGCGCATGAACCAGGCGCCGCCCGCAAGGGTGATACCGATCCTGCCCCAGGACGGCGCAGAAGGGCTGTTTTCGGCGTACGAGAAACAGGTTCGTATCTATCCGCGCGCAGTGCGCGGCTGGTTTGCCACCTGGCGCTGGCTGATGGTGGCACTGACACAGGCGGTCTTCTACGGCCTGCCCTGGCTGCAATGGAATGGCCGCCAGGCCGTGCTGTTCGACCTGTCCGAACGCCGCTTCTTCGTCTTTGGCCTGGTGCTGCAGCCGCAGGATTTCATCTACCTGGCCGCGTTGCTGGTGATCTCGGCGCTGGCGCTGTTCTTCTTCACGGCGGTAGCCGGGCGGCTGTGGTGCGGTTACGCCTGTCCGCAAACCGTCTACACCGAGATGTTCCTGTGGGTCGAACGCCATGTCGAAGGCGATCGCAACGCGCGCATGCGGCTCGATGCCGCACCCTGGAGTCTGGGCAAACTGACCCGAAAGACCGGCAAGCAGGCGATCTGGCTCGGTATTGGCCTGGTCACAGGCTTCAGCTTCGTCGGCTACTTCACGCCGATCCAGACGCTGGCGGCCGAGGCGGCGTCCCTGTCGTTCTCGCCCTGGGAGTGGTTCTGGGTGTTGTTCTACGGGTTTGCCACCTACGGCAACGCCGGCTATCTGCGCGAGCAGGTGTGCAAGTACATGTGTCCTTATGCCCGCTTTCAAAGTGCGCTGATCGACATGGACTCGCTGGTCATTGCCTACGACGCCGGCCGCGGCGAGACGCGCGGCTCACGCCCGCGCAAGGCCGACCCGCGCGCGCTGGGCCTGGGTGACTGCATCGACTGCACCTTGTGCGTGCAGGTCTGCCCGACCGGTATCGATATCCGCAACGGCCTGCAGAACGAGTGCATCGCCTGCGCCGCCTGCATCGACGTGTGCGACGACGTGATGGACAAGATGGGCTACCCAAGCGGGCTGATTCGTTACTCGTCGGGCAACGGCATCGACAAGGGATGGTCGCCGGCGCAGATCCTGCGGCGGGTCTGGCGACCGCGGGTGCTGATCTACGGTGGGCTTCTGTTTGCGGCCAGCGCGGCTTTCGTCATCAGCCTGTCCATGCGCCAGGGCTTCACCGTCGACATCATCAAGGATCGGGGCACGCTGGCGCGCCAGATTGCGAACGGGTATGTCGAGAACGTCTATCGCCTGCAGGTCAGCAATACGACCGAGCAGGCACAACACTACCGCGTCACGGTGTCCGGCCTGCCCGGCTTGAACCTGGCCACGCCGGCGCAACTGGACGTGGCCGCGGTGGGTATCGCCTCGTTGCCGGTGCGCCTGACGCTGGCGCCGGACGCGGCAGAGCCGTACCGTGGCCGTGCCCAGCCGATCCGTTTCGAGATCACGACGACCGGAGCCGATCGAATTGGAACCCGGATCGAAAAATCGACGTTCTTCGTGCCACGCTGAACCGCTGCCAGCGCCTGTGAACGAGCCGCCTGCCGTTCACAGGCCCAGCGACTCGAACACCGTATCCATGCGCTTTTGCACCGCGTCGTCCATCGTGATCGTACGGCCCCATTCGCGCTGCGTCTCGCCAGGCCATTTGTGGGTAGCGTCCAGACCCATCTTGCTGCCCAGGCCACTGACCGGAGAGGCGAAGTCCAGGTAGTCGATCGGTGTGTTGTCGACCATCATGGCGTCGCGCACCGGATCGACGCGCGTCGTCATCGCCCAGATCACCTCGCGCCAGTCCCGGATGTCGATATCCTCGTCGACGACGATGATGAACTTGGTGTAGGTGAACTGGCGCAGGTGGCTCCACACACCCATCATGATGCGCCGCGCATGGCCCGGATACGCCTTGCGGATCTGCACCACCGCCATGCGATAACTGCAACCCTCGGGTGGCAGATAGAAGTCGGTCACTTCCGGAAACTGCCGCTGCAGCAGTGGAACAAACAATTCGTTGAGCACCGCGCCCAGCACCGCCGGTTCGTCGGGCGGCTTGCCGGTATAGGTGGAGTGGTAGATGGCATGGCTGCGCATCGTGATCCGCTCGACCGTGAACACCGGAAACTCGGCCTGCTCGTTGTAATACCCGGTGTGGTCGCCGAACGGACCTTCCAGCGCATGCCGGTAACCGCTGGCGTGGGTAGCGTCGGGCGCGATATGGCCCTCGAGCACGATCTCGGCGTTGGCCGGCACCTGCAGCGTGCTGCCCAGCGCCTGCACGACCTCGGTACGCGCGCCGCGCAGCAATCCGGCGAACTGGTACTCCGACAGGCTGTCGGGCACCGGCGTGACCGCGCCCAGAATGGTTGCGGGGTCGGCACCGATGGCCACGGCCAGCGGAAAGACCTGTCCCGGATGGATGGCGCAGTGGTCGCGGAAATCGAGTGCGCCGCCGCGGTGCGGCAACCAGCGCATGACCAGTTCGTTGCACGACAACAGTTGCTGGCGATAGATGCCAAGGTTCTGTCGGCGCTTGTGCGGCCCGCGCGTGACAACCAGCCCCCAGGTCAGCAAAGGCGCGACGTCCAGTGGCCAGCAATGCTGCACCGGCAAGCAGGTGAGGTCGACATCGGGGCCCTCCCACACCTGTTGCTGGCACGGCGCACGCTGCACCTGCCGCGGCGCCATCTGCCACAAGGTCTTGAGCATGCCGCCCATGCCCATCATGTCCTTGAAACCGCTGGGGGGCACAGGTTCCTTGAGGGCGGCCAGCAACTCGCCCAGTGCACGCACTTCGCCAGGCTCGCGCAGGCCCATCGCCCGCATGATCCGGCCGGGTGTGCCAAACAGGTTACCCAGCACCGGCATGACGTGCCCGGTGGGCCGCTCGAACAGCAGTGCCGGACCCGCCACGCGCAGCACCCGGTCGCACAATGCGGTCATTTCCAGATGCGGCGACACCGGCTGCATGACACGACGCAACTCACCGTCCTGTTCCAGTTGGGCAAGGAACTCGCGCAGGTCGCGGTACACCATCAGGCCATGACGCAGGGGTCTTGCGGCTGCGCCAGGCCTTGCCAGCGCGCCAGCGCATGCGGCAGGTCGATCAGGTCCAGCACCCGCGCCACACTGGCGTCGACGATGTCGTCGATGGAGCGGGGGCGCAGGTAGAAAGCCGGCATCGGCGGGCAGACGATGGCGCCCATCTCGGTCACCGCCACCATGTTGCGCAGGTGGCCCAGGTGCAACGGCGACTCGCGCACCATCAGCACCAGGCGCCGGCGTTCCTTGAGCATGACATCGGCGGCACGCGTGACCAGGTTGTCCGACAAGCCATGCGCGATGGACGCCAGGCTGCGCATCGAGCAAGGCGCCACGACCATGGCGCTGGCGCCAAACGAGCCGCTGGCGATGCTGGCACCGATATCGCGCACGTCGTGCACCTGGTTGGCCATGGCATGCAGGGCCGCCAGATCACAGCCGGTCTCGTGGCGCAGGCTGGTCCAGCCCGCATCGGAGACCACCAGGTGCGTCGCCACGCCCGGCAACACCTGCAGCCGCTGCAGCAGGCGCACGCCATACACCGCGCCACTGGCACCGGTGATCGCGATGACGATGCGCCTGCATGGGGGCGCATCGATGACGGCACTGGCGCGGTCGTTCATGCCGGCTCCGACGCCGGCGTCGGTAATGGCGCCGCATCCAACTCTGCTGCCACCTGCGCGAAAACCTTGTCCGCCTGCGCGCTGTCGAAGTCCTCGTGCAGCCGCTTCTTCACGCCGTGTTGCTGCAGTTGGTAGTGGCGCGCCGGCGCAACCCCATGCCGCGCCAGCGTGTGGTGCACGCAGGCCAGCGGGCATCCGTCGAGCGCGATGATGGCGCGTCCCGAGCGCGCAAGCCGCACCAGTGAAGGCACGTCGCCGCCGACGCCGGCAATGCAGGACATCTCTGCCAGTCCGTGGCGATCGAGTTGCAAGGCGACGTGATTGGCCAGCTGCGCAGCACTCGAGCAGCCCGAGCAGGAATAGACCAGCGGCGGCCGCTCTGGACGTGTCTGCATCACCGGCTTGCGCTGCGGCGTGTGTCCGCGCCGCGCACAGGCGCGAACCGCGCCAGCAAGTTGTGTGGAGCCCACTGGCGCAGGTCGAACACCGGCGTTTCCAGCGCATCGAGCGCGTTCTTGACGACCAGGCCCAGTTCGGTGTCGCCCTGCATCGACAGGCGCCGCGCGAAAAACAGCGTGTCCGGGTCTTCCTGGCGCTGGGCCAGGCGCAGGAAGTCGTGGGCGCTGGCGCCGATGGTCAGGTCACGCGCTGCTGCCGCGGCAACAGCGATGAAGCGGCTGTTGGCACAGCTGAAGTCGAACGTCAGTCGGGCATCGCGCACCTCAATGCGCAGCGTGCGCTGCTCCAGCAGCGCCAACACATCGGCTGGCAGCTGCGGCAGCAGCAGGCGATTGAGTAGGCCGACAAGCAGCACCGAACCCGGGTACGCCGGCAGCCGGGCCAGCAGGGCACCCACGGGTACGGGCAATACAAGGGAAGGCGACGGCATCATGGTGCAGGAACCGAGTTCAGGCCACAAACAGCAGCACGGTGAGGAAATGGCAGATGCTGCCGGCGAGTACGAACAAGTGCCAGATGCCGTGGCCATGGCGCCACCGTTCGTCGTTGACGTAGAAGACGACGCCGCCGGTATAACAGGCGCCGCCGGCGAGCAGGCCGGCAAAGCCGGACGGTCCCAGCGCCTGCCACAGCGGCGACACCGCCACCAGGGCCAACCAGCCCATCAGCAGGTAGATCACCAGCGAGGTGATACGTGCACCACGCGCCAGCCACACTTCCTGTGCAATACCCACCAGCGCCAGGCCCCAGACCACGCCGAACAGCGACCAGCCCCAGGCTCCGCGCAAACTCACCAGCAGGAACGGCGTGTAGCTGCCGGCAATCAAGAGGTAGATCGAACAATGGTCGAACTTGCGCAGCACGTCCTTGGCCCGGCCACGCAGGCTGTGGTACAGCGTCGAGAACACATACAGCAGCACCAGCGCACCGCCATAGATGCTGAACGACACGATGCGCCACGGGTCGCCCTGCAACGCTGCCTGCACCACCAGCCAGGTCGCGCCGACCAGCGCCAGCGACGCACCCACCAGGTGGCTGATGCCGTTGAAGCGTTCACCGCGTACCAAGGGCCACCTCCTGCGCGGGCGCCGCGTCCGCCGCAACCTGGTCCATGCCGGGATGGCCGTGCCAATACCCGTTGCAGGCTTGCTCCGGCATCAGCGGCAGCAGCCGGGCCAACGCTGCGGCGCCGTCCAGTTCCCTGCGGCGCACCGCGTCGAAAATCGCGATCACCTCGGGCATGTGTTGCGCCTGCGGGCTCAGGCGCACGATATCGACACCCAGCGCCTCCATGTCGTCCATCTCCTGCACCAGGTTGCAGACCTTGGCCGACTGGGTCTGGATGCCGTTGAGCACCAGAAAGGCTTGCTGTTCGCGTGTGCGCAGCGTCAATCCGTCCGGATGCTCGATGCAACTGAACTGGCAGTCGTCCTTGGGCAGATTGCGCTGGCGCGCGGTAAAGCAGCGCGCCGAGAACGCCAGCGGCATACGGCCATACGCAAACACCTCGGTCTGCAGCCCCGCTGGCTTGCCCTTCTGCAACACAAGCAGGTCGGTGCGCCGCATCTCCAGCGGCACCACCCAGCGCGAAGCGCCCAGTGACGCCATCCAGGCCAGCGACGGCAGGTTGTACAGGTTCAGGTGGGGCCCGGCGACAAAGGGCAGGTTGCCAGCGAGCTGGCGCACCGCGCCCATGTCGTTCGCCTCGACCAGGTATTCGCCATTGGTCGTGACCCGGTGCATGGTGCCGACCTCGGAACCCGATTCAAGCAACACCTGGGTCGACAACACGACATCCTTGCCGGCGGCTCGCAGCCGCGCGGCAAGCTCCAGCCAGTCACTCAGGCGCAATTCATGGCGGCGCGAGCACACGGTCTCACCGAGGTAGACCAGGTCGACCGCCGTTTCGGCGATCGTCTCGTAATATCGCAACACGGTGTCGCGCGGCCAGTAGTAAAGGAGTGGACCCAGAGCGATTTTCATGGCGTGCCAGGTCCTATTTCCACGGGCGGTGATAGGCGCCGAGCGTGTGCTGCTGGCCCTCGGCGACCTGGTCGAGCTCCGCCATCCAGGCGGGCCGTGGCGCATACCGGTGCGGATTGGCCAGGCAATGGTCGATCGCCTGGCGCCAGACCCCCGTCACCTGCGCCACGTAGGCGGGGCTGCGCTGGCGCCCTTCAATCTTGATCGCGCACACGCCCATCTTGTGCAGTTGCGGCAGCAGCTCGAGCGTGTTCAGGCTGGTCGGTTCCTCGATCGCGTAATAGTTCGTTTCTTCGTCAACGTCGAAGCGGCCTTTGCACAGGGTCGGATAACCGGCGTTCTCGCCCGCCTGGTAACGGTCGATCAACACACCACCCAGGCGCGACTCCAGGCCCCGGGGTGTTTCCTCCCAACGCACCGCCTTGGGTGGCGAACACACACCATGGGTGTTGGGCGACTCCCCGGTCACATACGACGACAACGCACAGCGACCCTCGACCATCACGCACAAGCTGCCGAAACCGAACACCTCGATCTCGACCGGTGTCTTCTCGATCACCTGCGCCACCTGGGTCATAGACAACACCCGTGGCAATACCGCGCGCACGATGCCGAACTGCTCGTGGTAGAAATTGATCGCGTCATGGTTGGTGGCCGAGCCCTGCACCGACAGATGCAGGCGCAGTTGCGGATGGGTCCGCATCGCGTAACCCATCAGCCCGGGGTCGGCCAGGATGACTGCGTCTACGCCCAGTGTCACGGCCTGGTCCATGGCCTTGCGCCAGGGCTCCGGATTGGCCGCCTGCGGATAGGTGTTGAGCGCCATGAACACCTTGCAGCCGCGCGCGTGGGCATAAGTGATGCCACTGCGGATGGCCGCCTCGTCGAAGTTCAGGCCTGCAAAATTGCGGGCATTGGTGGCATCACGCAGGCCCAGGTACACGCAGTTCGCGCCATGGTCGACCGCGGCCTTGAGGGCGGGCAGGCTGCCGGCCGGACAGACCAGGTCGAGCGCGGAAGTTTTGGCAGACGGAGCATGTGATGACGACACGGCAGGAAGCATAACCATGCCGACGCGACAACTCCGTGATATGCATCAACAGCCGACCGGATAGTCGCACCGGCGACGAACGTCGCGCATCATGCGCGTGTTGTTGCACCTTGATCGTGTCCGAGCAACACGCCGATCTGCTGGTCCTTGAATTCCCAGATCGTCTCCAGCCACTGATGAAAGGCGCGTCGGAATACGCGGTCCTGCGCATAGTCGCCATCGCAGAACTCCGGCGGAATCGGCAGCTGGCGCACGCGCACCACGATGCGCGGAACACGGCCACACAGGAAGGCCCAGAAACTCGGCGCGCCATCCGGATACACGATGGTCGCGTCCAGCAACGAATGGAACCGCCCCCCCATGGCACCGAGCGTCAGTGCCAGCGCGCCGGCCTTGGGTTTGAGCAGATGGCGATACGGCGAACCCTGGTGCTTGGCCGCAGTGAACCGGGTCCCCTCGGCAAAACTGACCACGCTGGTGGGCAGCCGGGCAAACCGTTCGCAGGCGCGCAAAGTCGCCTGGCGGTCTGCCAGTCGCTGGTTCGGGTTGCGGCGCAGATCGCCCTTGGTCTGGCGTCGCAGAAACGGAAAATCGAGCGCCCACCAGGCCAGCCCGATCAGCGGCACATAGATCAGCTGGCGCTTGAGAAAAAACTTGAGCAGCGGCACGCGCCGGTTCAGCACCCGTTGCAACACCAGGATGTCGACCCAGGACTGGTGGTTGCAATTGACCAGGTACCAGTCCTGGTCATCGAGGTCAGCGACGCCGTTGACGTCCCAGTGCGTGTCCTGTGTCAGTTCCATCCATCCGGAATTGCACCAGACCCAGCCACTGGCGATGTGGTTGAGCAGCAGGTCGACATGCCGGCGCACCGCCGGCCATGGCAGCAGCAGCTTGAACGGCGTCAATACCAACAACAAGGTGCACCAGAACAGGGTGCTGCTGATCAGCAGCGTCGAGGCGATGGCGCCGCGCAGCGCAGGTGGCAGGAATGTCAACATCAGGGATGGCCGGGCAACCCGATCATATTCGAAGCGGTCGATTCTGCGCCGCCGCATCGCTGGTCGCATTGCGCCAGGTCAGACCTTGCTGCCCTTGCAGGCCTTTCCGCCGCGCGAGCGGGTTGCGCACGCAGGGGCAATGGTTCAGGCCGCTTCGAGCTGGTAATTGGACAACTTGCGCGAATCGGGGATACGAATATCGCGCCGGTCGATCTCGATCAGGCCCCGGCTCTCGAGTTCATGCAGCACGCGCGAGAAATACTCGGGTGTCAACGAAAGCCGTGACGCAATGGTGGCCTTGCTCACCGGCAAGGACACGGTGCGCACGTCGCCCGGCTCGCACTCGCCGATGTCATGGTCGCGCAACAGGTAACCGATCACGCGCTGCAGCCCGGAATGCAGGGCATAGGTTTCCACGTCATGCACCAGGCCATGCAGCCGGCGCGACATGCCGCCGAGCATGCGCAAGGCAAAGCGGTGGTCGCGCGCGATCTCGTCAATGACGGCACGCTTGGACACGGTCAGCATCAGTGAATCCGTCAAGGCCTGGGCACTGAGGAAATACGGCCGGTCCGTGAACATGATCGCCTCGGCAAAACTCTGGCCATCGCTGATCAGTTCCACCACCTTCTCCTGGCCCGACGGCGACAACACGAACAACTTGACCTGGCCGGTGACCACCACATGGAACTCGTTGCACGGTTCGCCCACCCGGAACACCAGGTCGCCACGCGCCTGGCGGCGCAGCGTGGAACCGTCGGCCACATGCCGCAACTCCTGCGCACTGAGGTCGTTGAACAGCGGCAATACCGAGAGATACCTCGGCACGTCGAACACGCGATCTTCCATGCGGATCTCCGGTCTAGCAGTTACCGCTGGAATTGTGACCCCGCGGTTCTACGGACACTTGAGACAGATCAAATCAAACGTACGAGGGTGGCCAGCAACAGCAGCGCGATCAGGTTGTGCGCCAACGCCAGCGGCAATGCCAGCCCCGCACCGACCATCAGCACGCCCACCACCAGTTGCAGCGCCAGCAACACCAGCAGCGTCCACGCGCCACCCCGGCGCCTGTCACGCATGGCCAGTATCACCAGCGGAACCAACAGCAGCACCAGCACGATTGCGCCGACACGGTGCACCAGCTGCGTCACGGCCGCAGCAGCGTTGACCGGCACGATGCTGGCGTCCCACACCGGTTCGCGCCACGGGTCGAGCATCGCCCAGGGCCAATGTGCCGCATCGGCGGCGTGCAGGCAATCGAGCGCAGCCAGGCAACTCTGGCCGGCATAAGACGCGCTGGTCAAGGCACCCAGGCCGATCTGACCCAACAGCACGACGGATGCCACGGCTGCCAATACGCGTACCGCGCTGCGCCGGTTCTGCGTTGAGCTCTCATGTGGCGCAGCCAGGCGCCAGCAGATGGCAAACATCGACATCCCACCGAGCAGGTTGCCGATCGCCACGATGGGCACCCGCGCACCGCTGGTGCGTATGCCAAGTACGGCCAACCCCAGCGCCAGGGCCACCAGCAGCAGCGCCAGCAAGCCTGCACGCCACATGCGCGGTCGCGGCAGCAGACACAGTGCCGCCATGGTGGCCACCCCGACCAGCGCCACGGTAGCCGTCAGGCGATGCGCCAGTCGCGCCACCACGACCGGGGTGCTTTCGCCGACCGGCGCCGCGGCACCGTCTTGTGCCGCGCGCAGCACGCTACCGAAACACTGGGGCCATGGCGCGCAGCCCAGGCCCGCCTGGGACAGCCGGATGAAGGCGCTCAGGCTGGTGATCGCCAGCATCAGCGCCGCGCACCAGAGCGCCAACTGTCGCAACCCGGCTCTGCGGTGTTGTGGGAGGTCCATGCGATGGCGGTCCGGTTGGTTCGATCAGGGCGATGGTAGCGACGCGACGGCCTGCCATGTCCCTACTCTATTTGTGACATTTCACTTTCTTGATTTGGTTCAATTTTTTTGCCACAGGGGCACCGCAGAATGATTCGCACAGACAGTCGTGCACCCCAGCCGACGCGGTCGCGACAGCTTGGCGGAACACTTTCAAGGAGATGACATGCACGACAACGATTCCGAAAACGAAAAGATCCCCTTCATGCAGCAGTTGCTCGACAACCCGTTCCTGTTGCTGTTCCTGGGCGTGATGATCCCGATGGTCGTCTACTCCCTCTGGGGAGTGATCGACATCCTGACGGTACCGCTGGCCAGGTAGGCCCTGGTCCGATCCACAAAAAAAAGAGGGCTGACAACATGAGCGCCATACTGCCTCCCGCCGAACGACTGTGGTGGAAACATCCGCTGGACCGGGTCGAGGGTACCTGGATCCTTCTCGCGCTGATCTGGTGCCTGACCATGTTCGCCATGATGGTGGGCTGGCACATCTACGGAAAGCAGAACCTGTCGACCGAGACCTACAAGACCACGCCCGAGAAGTTCACCGCCAGTGCCCAGGCGTTCGTCGACAAGTACACCGTTCGCACCGAAACCGCCGACAAGACGCCGGTGGTAGCTCCGCCTCCGGGCACCGATATCTACATGGTGGCGCGGCTGTGGAGTTTCTGGCCGATTCTCGAACTCGAGAAGGACAAGACCTACCGGCTGCATCTGACGTCGATGGACTACAACCATGGCTTTTCGCTGCAGCCCGCCAATATCAACATCCAGATCGTGCCCGGATACGAGCACGTGATCAATGTGACACCCAACAAGGCCGGAACCTACTCGGTGGTGTGCAACGAATACTGCGGAATCAACCACCACACGATGGTTGGCCGCATCTATGTCAAGTAAGGCGGACGCGATCATGTCGACAACAACCTATCGCACCTGCCCGCGCTCGGGCCTGCAGTTCGAGTCCCAGGCTGAAAAGCTGATACTCGCCAACGCCGTCGCGGCAGTGGTGTTCCTGCTGATCGGCGGCATCCTGGCCATTGGCGTCGTGCTCACGCGCTGGCCCGCCGTCCACTGGCTCGAGGCCGACACCTTCTACCAGGTGCTGACGGCGCACGGTATCGACATGCTGATCTTCTGGATCATCTTCTTCGAGATCGCGGTGCTGTATTTCTGCTCGTCGACACTGTTGCGCTGCCGACTGGCCACGCCCCGATGGGCCTGGGCGGCATTCGTGCTGATGGTGGTCGGCGCCATCATCAACAACTGGGCGGTCTACCAGGGCAGCTCCAGCGTCATGATGACGTCGTACGTGCCGATGATGGCCGAGCCCTCGTTCTATCTCGGCCTGATCCTGTTCGCGGTCGGCGCGCTGATCGGTTGCTTCGTGTTCCTGGGCACCCTCGTGGTGGCCAAGCGCGACAAGACCTACCAGGGCTCGGTGCCGCTGGTCACGTTCGGCGCGATCACGGCCTGCATCATTGCGGTGTTCACGATCACGTCGGGTGCGATCATCCTGATCCCGACCTACCTGATGTCACTGGGCATCGTCAAGCAGGTCGACCCGCTGGTCTACCGTACCATCTGGTGGGCATTCGGCCATTCGTCGCAGCAGATCAACGTCGCCGCGCACATTTCTATCTGGTATGCGGTGGCGGCCATCGCTTTCGGCGCCAAGCCGATGAGCGAACGTGTCAGCCGTGGCGCCTTCCTGCTGTACATCCTGTTCCTGCAGCTGGCCAGCGCGCACCACCTGCTGGCCGACCCGGGCGTGTCGACCGCGTGGAAGGTCGTCAACACCAGCTACTTCATGTATTTCGCGGTGCTTGCGTCGATGATCCACGGCCTGACCATTCCCGGCGCCATGGAAGTGGCGCAACGCGCCAAGGGCTACAACAAGGGCCTGTTCGAATGGTTGCGCAAGGCGCCCTGGGGCAACCCGACGTTCTCCGGTGTATTCATCTCGATCATCGGCTTCGGTTTCCTGGGCGGTATTTCGGGCGTGATGATGGGCACCGAACAGCTCAACATGATCATCCACAACACGATCTACGTGCCCGGCCACTTCCACGCCACGGTGGTTGTCGGCACCACGCTGTCGTTCATGGCGCTGACCTACTTCCTGATCCCGGTGCTGTTCAAGCGCGAGACGATCGCGCCCAAGCTGGCGCAGTGGCAACCCTACCTGTTCGGCTTCTCGATGTACTTCTTCTGCCTGGTCATGATGGGTGCAGGCACGCTGGGCGTGTCGCGGCGCCACTGGGACATGGCCTTCAACGGCTCGCCGCTGGCCTATGAATGGCCCGGCGCGGCCTACCTGATGATGGGCCTGGTCGGCATCGCCGGCATCGCCGCCATCAGCGGTGGCGCGATCTACATCTATGTCACCGTGGGCTCGCTGTTGTGGGGCAAACGGCTCGAGGGAGGCAAGCCCAGCAGCACCTTCACGCCGATTCCGCGCACGGCGCCAACGGTGGTCGCGCAAAGTTACGGCTCGGCCGGTTTCGCCGCCCCCGGCACCTTCGTGCTGGCCATGGTGTTCCTGGTCTCCTTCATCCTGTACTACTTCATCAACTGGAAGTATCTGTCGCAGGTCTGGGGCCTGAGCTGACATGAAGGACACCCCCCGTCTGTCCGGTCGCTCACTGCGTGTAGACCGTCCGAGTCGTGGCGCTGCCAGAGGCAGGTGCCTCTTCGGCCCGTCCAAGCCTGCGCAGGCAGGCTTGGA
>Ga0073904_10001110_pt1 | contig 19982 bp, 16 predicted proteins | sample KloWWTrecipitate_FD_66668 | JGI IMG/M metagenome (GOLD analysis project Ga0073904, IMG submission 66668) | Active sludge microbial communities from Klosterneuburg, Austria, studying microevolution and ecology of nitrifiers - Klosterneuburg... | ecosystem: Engineered > WWTP > Aerobic digester >... | reverse complement strand
TGCTGCAGGTCGGCGGGATGCTCGGGATCGCGGATCATGCGCCCGTCGAGCCGCACCCGGCCATCGCGAATCAGGCGTTCCGCTTCACTGCGCGAGCACAGCCCGCGCTTCGACAGCACCCGTGCCAGGCCGTAGCGCGGACGGCTCATGCCGACCGCAGCACCGCGGTCACTTCTTCGACGGTGCCGCCTGCTCGGGCGCAGGCTCAGTTGCAGCTGGCGGCGCGTCCTTGCGTCCGACCACGCGCACACCACGCGACTTCATCCATGCATCGAACTCGTCCGCGGTCATGCGCTTGCCGTTCTGGGTCATGTTGAACCGCCACGGCGTGTTGTCGAACTCGGTCCTGGGCTTGTAGGCCGCCGGGTTGTTCGCATCGACGACGCTGCCGGCAGGCCGCGCGTTGGCTACCGCGCGGCAGCCATCCTGACGAATGCGCAGCAGCACATTGTCGACCGAGAGCGCCTCGTCGAACGCCTGCGACAACACCCCGCTGGCACCGCCCAGTTGCGTCGTTGCCGGAGACAACTCGATCGCCAGCGGCGAGAGCACGGTGGGGCGCACCGGTGACGCCACCATCAGGTCATCGTTGCAGGCGGAGCCGGCCTGTGCGAACGACGCCAACGGCGCAGCGGACAACAACAACGCAACCAGCACTCGACGTATCGACATGTATATCCCCGGCAATTGCACGAAGTGTAGGCCGGCGCACGTGCAAGCCGCAATTCTCGCGATGCGAAAAAAAACGAAGCCCGGCACTGGGCCGGGCTTCGTGTCTTGCGGAACCGACAACCGTATTACTGGCTGTTCAGCTCGGTGCGGCGGTTGCTCTCGCTCTTGCAGGCCGGGAGCTTCTGGCCCTTGTCCTCGAGCGGACGGCTCTCGCCGTAGCCGGTCGGACCGGCCAGGCGGCCGCCATCGACGCCATTGCTGGTCAGGTAGTCATACACCACCTGCGAACGACGCTGCGACAGGCCCTGGTTGTACTCGTCGCTGCCGCACTGGTCGGTGTGACCGGCGACTTCGACGCGCAGTTCCGGGTAACGCTTCAGGATTTCGACGGCCTCGTTGAGGATCGCGACGGCATCCGGACGCAGGGTCGACTTGTCGAAGTCGAAGTTCACGCCCTTCAGGTCGATCGAGACCGGCACCGGGCAGCCGTCCGGACCGATGGTCTGACCAGCCTGCGAACCCGGGCACTTGTCGTTGCAGTTGTTGACGCCGTCGCCGTCGTCATCCAGATCGGCGCAGGTTTGCACCGGTGCCGGAGCCGGCGCAACCGGAGCCACCGGCTCCGGGCCCAGGGCCACGGTCAGGCCGACCGAAGCCAGCAAGTCGGTGAAGGAATTTTCCTGGTTGCCGATACGGGCCTGCTGGTCGTCGAAATCGACGCGGGTGCCGATTTCAGTGCGCAGATCAACGCGACCGAAATCGAACTGCAGGCCGGCACCGAGGTTCAGCGCCAGGTTGGAATCTTCATGCTGACCCGGCGAGTTCGGGTTCGGGTAGGCGTTGTACTCTTCCTCGTGACGCTGCCAGCCGATGCCGCCGCGCACATAGGGCCACCACTTGGAATCCACGTTGCGGAAGTGGTAACGACCGTCAACGGACACGCCGTACTGGCTCCACCACAGGTTCGGGTTGGAGGTCTTGTCGGGGTTCTGGTAGTTCACTTCCGCTTCGAGCGAGACCTTGGGGGTCAGGAACTTGCCGAAACCGAGGGTGCCGAACAGCGAGTCTTCGGTGTGGCGGTCCTTGTCCTGGAAGTTCACACCGGTCGAACCGGAAACGTACCAGCGATCATCAAACTCCTGGGCGGACGCAGCCTGCGCCAGACCCAGACTACCCAGCAGGGCAGCGCAGAGGAGTTTCTTGTTCATGTTCAGCTCCTTGATCAGTAAAGAAACCTGTGACGCATATCACTTCATGTTGGACGGCTGTGTCCGCACGCCATCCCGCACAAGATACTGCGGAAGCCGTGAAAGCCGTGTTAACGCTAGCATAACAGTTACTGCCTTGCAAAACCCGTTCAGGTTCTCCCGCAACCCCGATCCATACCTCGAACGGCGTGAGGCGATGCGAATTCCCACACTGAACCGTACGCTTCAGTATGCTTAGGCAATGAACACGCACGCATTCTATCCCAACCTGTTCCGCCCACTCGACCTGGGCTTCACTATCCTGCGCAACCGGGTGCTGATGGGATCGATGCATACCGGACTCGAAGACCGCAGCAGCGACTTCCCCAGATTGGCCGCCTATTTCGCTGAACGCGCTGCCGGTGGTGCCGGCCTGATCGTGACCGGCGGCTTCGCGCCCAATATCGTCGGCTGGCTGAAGCCATTCGCCAGCCGGATGTCGATGCCCTGGCATCCTCGCCGGCATCGGCAGGTCACCGCGGCGGTGCATGCCCACGACGGCAAGATCTGCTTGCAACTGCTGCATGCCGGACGCTACGCCTACCACCCGCTGTCGGTCTCGGCCTCGAAGCTGAAGGCGCCGATCAATCCGTTCACGCCACGCGCATTGTCGGCGCGCGGTGTCGAGCGCCACATCCGCGATTTCGCGAACGCCGCGAAACTCGCCCGCGAAGCCGGCTACGACGGCGTCGAGATCATGGGTTCGGAAGGCTACCTGCTGAACCAGTTCACCGTCGGCCGCACCAACCAGCGTGACGACGCGTGGGGTGGCGATGCAGCGAAGCGGATGCGCTTCGCGGTGGAGATCGTGCGTCGCGTGCGCGAGGCCTGCGGGCCGGATTTCATCATCATCTATCGACTGTCGATGCTGGATCTGGTGGAAGGCGGCAACGACTGGGACGCGATCGTCGCGCAGGCGCAGGCGGTCGAAGCCGCCGGTGCGACCATCATCAATACCGGCATCGGCTGGCACGAGGCGCGGGTACCGACCATCGCCACCTCGGTGCCGCGTGCGGCCTTCACCGGCGTCACCGCCAAGCTCAAGCCGCATGTCGCGCTGCCGTTGGTGACCACCAACCGCATCAACATGCCCGATGTCGCCGAAGCCGTGCTCGCCGCCGGCCACGCGGACATGGTGTCGATGGCGCGGCCGCTGCTGGCCGATCCGCAATGGGTCAACAAGGCCCGTGCCGGCCGCAGCGAGGCGATCAACACCTGCATCGCCTGCAACCAGGCCTGCCTGGACCATGTGTTCGAGAACAAGAAGGCGAGTTGCCTGGTCAATCCGCGCGCTTGCGCGGAAACCGAACTCAACTACGACAAGACCGTCACGCCGAAATCGATCGCCGTGGTCGGTGCCGGCCCGGCCGGGCTGGCCTGCGCGACGGTCGCCGCCGAGCGCGGGCATCGCGTGACCTTGTTCGACGCGGCAAGCGAGATTGGCGGCCAGTTCAATCTCGCGAAACGGATTCCGGGCAAGGAAGAATTCTTCGAGACCCTGCGCTACTTCCGCAACCGCATCGCCGAAACCGGCGTCGATCTGCGGCTGGATATGCGGGTCGATGCCGATGCCGTGTCCGGCTTCGATGAAATCGTGATCGCCACCGGGGTCACCCCGCGCGCGGTCGATTTCCCCGGCGTCGATCATCCGAAGGTCATTGGCTATCTCGATGTGCTGCAGCGACGTGTCGTGCCCGGTGCCAAGGTCGCGATCGTCGGCGCCGGCGGGATCGGTTTCGATGTCGGCGAATTCCTGGTGCAGGAAGGCGCATCGCCCTCGCTGGACCCGCAGCGCTGGATGGCCGAATGGGGTGTGGACGCCGCGTTCGATTCACCCGGCGGCCTGGCCAAGCCACACCCGGAACCCGCCGCGCGCAAGGTCTGGCTGCTGCAACGCAGCCCGGGCAAACCCGGCGCGCGGCTGGGCAAGACCACCGGCTGGATCCACCGCGCCACGCTGAAGGCGAAGGGCGTGAAGATGCTGGGCGGGGTCGAATACCTGGGTGTGGACGATGACGGCCTGCATCTGCGCGTCGAAGGCAGCGAGCAGTTGCTGGATGTCGATCACGTCGTGGTGTGTGCCGGGCAGGAGCCGCGTCGGGACTTGTTCGATGCACTGGCAGCGCAAGGTCGCAAGGCGCATCTGATCGGCGGTGCCGATGTGGCCGCCGAGCTGGATGCCAAGCGCGCGATCGACCAGGGCAGTCGCTTGGCAGCCACACTCTGAGCACGACTCGCCCGCAAAAAAATTCAATCGAATCAGTGGGTTCTGAAACAGGCGTTCAGGAACCGTTCGGTATTGCCCGCCTAAGGTGCGCGAACTTTTTGTGGCCGCCATCCATGGCAGCCACCCTTACGGGCCAACGCGTACGCGTTGTCAAAAAACGCTCCAGACGTTTTTTTGGCCTGACGGATCGCCCGAGCGCGTGATCCCGAAGGCGAACCGGCACGCCGGCCGCACCCTTCACTGGTACGGCGCGCCCGGGCAAAGGCCGCCATCAGAGCTGCCGCCCTCCCCAGTACGCCATGACGCCCGTGTTGGCATCGGTCTTGCTCCGAAGCCAGTACCTGCGCCGCAACGGAGCAAGGAGTCCGAGATGAAACTCGCATGGATCCTGTGGATGGCCGGCAATGTCCTGCCGCAACCCGCCGCCGATTCGCTGTGCTTGTCCACCACCGTCTACCTGGAAGCACGCGACCAATCCGTGCGCGGCCAGCAGGCGGTGGCCGAAGTCGCCCTGCGCCGCCGCGACAGTGGCCTGTGGGGCCGCAACCTGTGCCAGGTGGTGACCGCGCGCAAGCAATTCGCGCCCACCATCGTCTCGCCGCAGACCCGCCTGTCGAACAGCGCAGCCTGGGCCGAGGCGGTGACCATCGCGCTGGAATCCGAACGCAACTGGGCGTTGCCGAAGGGCCAGCGCCGCGAGATCGTGCCCGGTGCCAGCCACTTCATGGCGCATGCCATCGCCACGCCAACCTGGCGCAATGCCTATCAGGTCGCCACGATCGGCGACCACACCTTCCTGCAGGTGCAGAAGCTCAAGCCGCGCCGCGCGCGCGGCTGACGACATCAAGGGGCATTCCGCGCAACGATTCGTTGCGCCAGCCCTGCTCGATCCCGAATCGCGACTGCTCGATAGTGTCGGCCCGTCTTCCGACCCGAGGATCCACGCGATGAAGTTGTATACCCTCCCCGGTGCCTGCTCGCTGGCCGACCACATCGTCCTGGAATGGATCGGTGCGCCTTACGAAGCGCAGGTCGTCACCCATGCGCAGATGAAGCAAGCCGAGTTCCTTGCGCTGAATCCCGCCGGTGCGGCACCGGTGCTGCAGGTCGGCGACTGGGCACTGACCCAGAACGGCGCGATCCTCAATTATCTCGCCGACAAGTTCCCGCAGGCCGGGCTTGGCGGCGACGGCAGTCCGGAGTCCCGCGCAGAAATCGCGCGCTGGCTCGGCTTCGTCAACGCCGACCTGCACCCGTCGTTCTGGCCGCTGTTCGGCGCAACCGCCGCGCTCGGCGAGGACGCACACGCCAAGGCCTGCGACATGGCAAAGCGGAAGTTGCGCGGCCTGTTCGGACGCATCGATTCGCAACTGGCCGGCAAGGACTGGGTAACCGGTTCGCGCTCGATCGTCGATCCCTATCTGTTCGTGGTCACGCAGTGGGCGAAGAAGACCGGTGTGGACCTCGCCGGCCTCGACAACCTCGAGGCGTTCGACGCGCGCATGGCCGCCGATCCCGGCGTGCAGGCGGCGATGAAGGCCGAAGGCCTGATCTGACCATCGCGCCATGCGGAACGAAAAAGGCCGCGCACTGCGCGGCCTTTTTCATGCGGATCGGAATGCTCAGCGCTTGTCGAGCGGCACGAACTGCCGATCTTCCGGCCCGGTGTAGTTCGCGCTGGGGCGAATGATCTTGCCGTCGATGCGCTGCTCGATCACGTGCGCGCTCCAGCCGCTGGTGCGCGCGATCACGAACAGCGGGGTGAACATCGCGGTGGGCACGCCCATCATGTGATAGCTGACCGCGCTGAACCAGTCGAGGTTGGGGAACATCTTCTTGATGTCCCACATCGTCGACTCCAGGCGCTCGGCGATGGCGTGCATCTTCATGTCGCCCTGCTCCGCCGACAGCTCGCGCGCGACCTCCTTGATCACCTTGTTGCGCGGATCGGACACCGTGTACACCGGATGCCCGAAGCCGATCACCACTTCCTTGCGCTCGACGCGCGCCTTGATGTCGGCCTCGGCCTCGTCAGGCGTCTCGTAGCGCTTCTGCACTTCGAATGCGACTTCATTCGCGCCGCCGTGCTTCGGCCCGCGCAGCGCGCCGATGCCGCCTGCGATGCAGGAATGCATGTCGGAACCGGTGCCGGCGATCACCCGGCAGGTGAAGGTCGAGGCGTTGAATTCGTGTTCGGCGTACAGGATCAGCGAGGTATGCATCGCGCGCACCCACGATTCGCGTGGCGGCTCGCCGTGCAGCAGGTGCAGGAAATGCCCGCCGATGCTGTCGTCGTCGGTCTCGACGTCGATCGCGCGGCCGTTGTGGCTCCAGTGGTACCAGTACAGCAGCATCGAACCGAGGCAGGCCATCAGCTTGTCGGCGATGTCGCGTGCGCCCGGATGGTTGTGGTCGTCCTTCTCCGGCGACACGCAGCCGAGCACCGACACGCCGGTGCGCATCACGTCCATCGGATGCGCCGACGGCGGCAGTTCCTCCAGCGCGGCCTTGACCGCCGCCGGGATGCCACGCAGCGACTTCAGCTTGCGCTTGTAGCCGGCGAGTTCCGCCTTGTTCGGCAGCTTGCCGTGCACCAGCAGGTAGGCGATTTCCTCGAACTCGCTGGTATTGGCCAGGTCGAGGATGTCGTAGCCGCGGTAGTGCAGGTCGTTGCCGCTGCGGCCGACGGTGCACAGCGCGGTGTTGCCGGCGGCGGTGCCGCTGAGGGCAACGGACTTCTTCGGCTTGAAGCCGGTGGTGGTTTGTTCGCTCATGGATGTCTCCCGTTATTCGCTACACAAGCCCCTCTCCCCTCGGGAGAGGGGTTGGGGTGAGGGTTCGGCGCAGCCGGAACACCACACGCTCCCGAACCCTCATCCGGCGCTACGCGCCACCTTCTCCCGAAGGGAGAAGGAAAAAGCCTTACTTCTTCTGCGCAAACAACGTATCGAGCTTGTCCTCGTAGGCGTGGTAGCCCAGGAAGTCGTAAAGCTCCGCACGGGTCTGCAAGGTGTCGATGATGTGCTTCTGGGTGCCATCGCGGCGCACGGTCTCGTAGAAATGCAGCGCCGCCTTGTTCATCGCGCGATAGGCACCGCAGCAATACAGCGCGATGTCGACGCCGGCATCGCGCAACTCGTCGGTGGTGTAGAACGGCGTGCTGCCGAATTCGGTCAAGTTGGCGAGCACAGGCACCTTCACTGCCGCCTTGACCTTGCGATAGTCGTCGAGTGAAGTCATCGCCTCGGGGAAGATCATGTCGGCGCCGGCCTCGACGTAGGCCACCGCACGCTCGATCGCGGCATCGAGCCCTTCCACCGCGGCGGCATCGGTGCGCGCCATGATCACGAAACCGGCATCGGTGCGCGCATCGACCGCAGCCTTGACCCGATCGACCATCTCGTCCTTGCTCACCACTTCCTTGCCGGGACGATGGCCGCAGCGTTTCTGCCCGACCTGGTCCTCCATGTGCACCGCAGCCACGCCGATGCGCTCGAAGTTGCGGATGGTGCGGCCGATGTTGAACGCGCCGCCCCAGCCGGTATCGATGTCGACCAGCAGCGGCATGCCGGTGGCATCGACGATCCGGCGCGCATCGGTGAGCACGTCTTCCATCGTGCTGATGCCGAGGTCGGGCATGCCCAGCGAATTCGCGGCGACCCCGCCACCGGAGAGGTACAGCGCCTTGTAGCCGGTGCGCCTGGCCATCAGGCCGGCGTAGGCGGTGATCGCGCCCATCACCTGCAGCGGGGTTTCGGCGGCCAGTGCTGCACGGAAGCGTGCGCCTGCGGTCTCGGACATGGCGGCGATTTCTGGTTGGAATCCGCCATTTTAACGCGTCAGCCGGAAGTGCCGGCACCCGACGAAAGTCCAGTCCGGATTCGTTCCCGCAACCGCGTCATGGCATCGTCATCCAGCTCGCCCAGCACGCCGCGCCTGGCTTGCGGGATGTGCGCGGCGGGATCGTGATCGCCGAACACGTAGTGGTCGAATAGCACGCGCCAGCCGTTGCGCTCGGCGGGCGGCAACCCGGCGAAGGCGAGCCGCGCATGCAGCAGGGCATCCATCCCCGCGACCGGCGTGCGGCCATCCGCCAATGTCGGCATCCACCAGTAGTTGACCAGGGCATTCAGCACGTCGAGCGATTCGACCTGGTGCCACCACAGCGGCGGCAGGTACAGCGCATCGCCCGGTTCCAGCTCGACGACCCGTGCATGCTCCAGCGCCTCGCGCAGACGCGGATGACGCTCGAAATCCGGCGCGTCCGGCCGCGCCATGGTGATCGCCACGCCGGTGGGGGCGAAGTCGAGCGGACCGATGTAGAGATTGGCGACCTGTTCGATCGGGAACAGGGTGAAACGGCGCTTGCCGCAGAGCACCACTGCGAGATTGTGGGAGGCGTCGAAATGCGCCGGCGTGGTGACGTTGTTGCCGAGCCACAAGCGCGGCTGCGCACTCGCAGGCAGACAGGGCATCGGGTGTGTCCCGAGAAAGCCCGGCACGCATGCGCTCGCCAGCGCGCTCTGCAGCGCCAGCCCGGGCACCGCGCCGTCGATCCGGCTGTATGCCGCGAGGCGCTGCAGCACCTCGGTCACGCAGACCCTGAAGTGGCGATAGTTGAAACCATCGATGGCCGCGTTGTAACCGACTACACCCTGCTCCTCCGGCGGCATGTGCAGCACGTCCACCGGCGTGCCGGTGTCGAACGCGGCCAATGCCTGCGCGAAATCGCCCTGCGAACGCTGCGCCGCCTGCACCAGCGGCCAGTCGCGGCACAGGCCACGCAGGACCCGCGGCTGCGCCGCAGCCACGACCTCCGCCAGCACGAAGCCCTGCGCATCGACCGGTTGGTTGTCGGCAACTTCGGCGATGGATTCGCTCATGCGCTGGCAGTGCATTTCATGTGGCCCGCGCGCAGTGTGCGGCTGCACGCGCAATGGCGGAAGCCTGTTGCCGGCACTGCGAGCTTCCCGGCTGACGCGACTTGACGCTCGCCGCCGCCTGCGAGGGCGCGTCCCGCACCGGCGGAACCGACGATGGCACCGATGCCGGCACAGGCAACCCGACCTTGCGACAAAACGCGGCGAAGCGCGGATCATCGCGGTATGGCCGCAGCAGCGGATCGTAGAGCAGCAACCCGATGCCGGGATCGCGGCTCGCCATCGCGCGCTCCAGCCATTCGAACACCTTGTCCGGATCCTTGCGCAGGGCCTGCACCTGGGCGATCTGATAGGCCGCCTTGCCGGCCTGGGTCTCGATCATCCGGTCCAGCGCCAGGTCTGCGGCGCGGCGGTCGTCGCCAAGCTGGAGCGCCCGCGCCATCGCCGCATCGCGCCAATCGCCGGCATGTTCCTGCCCGGCGGCACGCAAGGCGGCCGCGGCATCGCCGCGCAGGATCCCGATGATCGCCAACTGCTCCTGGTTGCCGAACATCCCGGGCTGCACTTCCGCTGCCTTGCTCAAGGCTTGCTCGGCTTCATCGAGGCGACCCAGCGACATCAGGTAGGTGGCCAGCAGGTGCCAGGCATGCGCGTTCAGCGGATCGGCCGCAAGCGCATCCCGGGTCAGCACCTCCGCGCGTTGCGGATGGCCCAGCATCGCCTCGACTTCGCCCAACGAGGTCTTGATCGGGCTGCTGCCGGGGGCGAGTTGCAGCGCGCGACGATAGTCGGCGGCTCCACCGGTCCAGTCGAAATCCGCCCATACCCGCAACTTGCCGCGTGCAAGATAGGCGGCTGCCAACCCGGGGTCGATCGACAATGCGGCCTGCGCGGCCTTGCCTGCCTGCGCGTAGCCCATGCGCATCTGCTCGCCTTCGAGGAAGCGGCCTGCCAGGCGCGTCGAGGTCAGCGACAACGCCGCATGCGCCTCCGCATACCGCGCATCGGATGCGATCGCCTGCTGGTAGTGATGGATCGCCTTGCGGAAATCGGCCTCGCTGTTGCGCGCCTCGTAGAACTTTCCCTGCAGATAGGCGTTGTAGGCATCGAGGCTGCCGCCGGGCGGCCGGTCTCCCCGCGCCGGCCTGCGATCGGCGGCCAGCAGTTTCGCCTGCAAGGCACCCGCCACGGTGGCGGCGATCTCGTCCTGCAGCGCGAACAGGTCGTGGTACGCACGCTCGTAGCGCTGCGTCCACAGCGTCTCGCCATCCGCTGCACGCACCATTTCCAGCACGATGCGCACCCTGCCGCCTTCGCGACGCACCCGCCCTTCGAGCAGATGCGCTGCACCGAGCTTCCTGCCGATCTTCCTGCGGTCCTCCTTGCTGTCGCGGAACTGGAACGAGGAATTGCGGCTGATGACCTTCAGGCCGTGGAACCGCGACAGCGCCGCGATCAGGTTTTCCGAAAGGCCATCGGAAAAATATTCGCCGCCCGCATCGCCGCCTTCGCTGACCAGCGGCAACACCGCGATCGACCGGTCGGCCAGCGCCTCGATGCGCGGGCGCAGCACCAGCTTGTTGACCAGCAGCAGCACGACGGCCAGCGCCAGCACCGCGATGATCATGCGGTCGAGTTGCTTGCCGGTGAGATGGGCGATCGATTCCGATGCCGGCACCTCGCTTTCGCGACGAACACCGGCCGGCGTCCATTCGTACAGCCACGAGAACAGCATCGCGAACGGAAACCCGATCACCGCCGCGATCACGATCCAGCGCACCACCCCGCCCGGGATGTCGAAGACCGGAACCAGCTGCGTCACCACTTCCACCAGCAACCAGGCGCTTGCCGCGTAGAACGTGGCCGCGCGGAACACGTTGCGTCGCCTGAGTTCCACGAACAAGCGCGGGCGCGTGGTCATCCCGACGCATCCGTGGTGGCGGTGGCAGTGGCCTCGCTCGACACCGGAAGACCCGCTTTCCGACAGAATTCGCCGAAGCGTGGATCCTCGCGATAGCGCAGGATGAAGGGATCGAACCACAGGCGGTTGATGCCGGGGTCGCGATTGGCCCAGGCGCGATCCAGCCATTCGAAGACCTTGTCCGGATCCTTGCGCAGGGCCTGCACCTGGGCGATCTGGAACGCGGAGAGATCGGCCTGGGTTTCGATGAGCCGGTCCAGTGCCTTGTCCGCGGCAACGGGATCACCGGCGATCTGCTGCACGAACGCCTGCGCCACGTCACGCCATCCGCCTTCTTCGTGCACCTCCGCCGCCGCCGCCACCGCAGCCGCCGCATCGCCACGCTGGATCTGGATGATCGCCAGCTGGACTCGCTCCCAGCCCGCCTCAGGCTGCAATTCGATCGCCGTGCGAATCGCCTGCTCTGCCTCGTCCAGGCGACCTTGCGACGACAGGAACGCCGCCAGCGCGGTATAGCCGGACGAATGCAGCGGATCGGTCATGATCGAACGCTGGGTGAGTTCGATCGCCTGCGTCACCTGCCCGATTCCCGCCAGAAGATTGCCGAGATCGGACTGTGCCTCGCTGTCGTTCGGGGCGAGCTGCAATTGACGGCGGAATTCGGCTTCGGCAGCGAGCAGATCCATGTCCGCATTGAGCGCCAGCCACCCGCGCGCACCGTGCGCCGCCGCCAGGTCCGGATCCAGTCGCAATGCCGTGGTGACGGCAGTGCGCGCCTGCGCATACGCCTGGCGTGCCGCGGTTCCGTCCAGGTAGTAGGCGGCAAGCTCCGACCAGGCGTAGGCCAGTTCCGCATGGGCAAGTGCGTAGTTCGGATCGAGCCGGGTCGCCGAGGCGTAGAAATCGATGGCACGCCGATAGTCGACTTCGCTCCTGCGCTGCTGGTGGAACTTGCCCTGCAGATAGGCGTTGTAGGCCGAAAGGTTGCCGCTTGGCGGGCGGTCGCTCTGCATCACGCCAGCACTCCCGCCGTCATCCGACGTCCGCAACCTGGCCTGCAATGCTGCCGCCACCGCCGCAGTGATGTCGTCCTGCAATGCGAACAGATCCTTGTACGGCCGCTCGAAATTCTGCGACCACAGCGTGGTGCCGTCACTGGCCTTGATCAGCTCGACGATGACACGCACTTGCCCCCCGGCTCGACGCACGCTGCCCTCGAGCAGGTAGGCCGCACCCAGCTTGTCGCCCACACTGCGGCTGTCTTCCTTGCTGCCGCGGAAGCGGAACGAGGAATTGCGCGCGATGACCTTCAATTCGCTCGACTGCGACAGCGCGATGATCAGATCCTCGGACAGCCCGTCGGAAAAATACAGTTCCTCGTCGCCACCACTCTCGTTGCTCAATGGCAGCACCGCGATCGACTTTTCAGGCACGTCCTCGACTTCGGCATGCGGCATGAAGGCATCGACCAGCAGCAGCACGACGATCAGGCTCAATGCGCCGATGATCCAGAAATCCAGCTTCCTGCCGGTTTCAAGCGTGATCGAGGCCTGCGGTTCGACCTCGCTTTCGCGCTTGATGCCTTCCGGTGTCCACTCGTAGAACCAGGAGAACAGCATCGCCGGCACGAACGCGATCGCCAGCGCCAGCACCAGCCAGCGCACTACCGCGACTTCGATGCCGAAAAACGGGAACACCTGGCTGGCGACCTGCACCAGCAACCATGCAGCCGCGGCGTAGAAGGTCGCGGCGCGGAAAATGTTGCGACGCCTGAGTTCGGAAAACAGGCTCATCGTGGAGCGGCTCCGATCGCGGACCTTGTCGCCACCACCTGCCGGACGCTGGCAGGCAGGCCGTCCGCGCAATGATGCCGCAATGCCGGAGTGCACGTTGGCCCAACGAAAAACGGGCTGGTTAGAGGCCAGCCCGTTCCGGTCATCGCATGTTGTCGCCGGCTGTTACTGCAGCAAATGCGCCACGCCGGCGCGTTCCTCTTCCAGCTCGGCCAGGGTCTTGTCCATCGCCTTGCGGCTGAACTCGTCGACCGGCAGGCCCTCGACGCGGGTGTATTCGCCACCCGCACAGGTCACCGGCACGCCGTACATCACGGTTTCCGGAATGCCGTAGCTGCCGTCCGAGGGCACGCCCATGGTCACCCACTTGCCACCCGTGCCCAGCGCCCAGTCGCGCATGTGGTCGATGGCGGCATTGGCCGCCGAGGCCGCCGAGGACAGGCCGCGCGCCTCGATGATCGCCGCGCCGCGCTTGCCGACGGTGGGGATGAAGGTGTTCGCGTTCCAGTCGGCATCGCCGATCCTGTCGGCCAGCGAGGCACCGCCGACGGTGGCGAAACGGTAATCCGGGTACATGGTCGGGCTGTGGTTGCCCCACACCACCAGCCTCTCGATCTCGGCCACGGCGACGCCGGCCTTGTTCGCGAGCTGCGACAGCGCGCGGTTGTGGTCGAGGCGCAGCATCGCGGTGAAATTCTTCGCCGGCAGGTCCGGCGCCGACTTCATCGCGATATAGGCATTGGTATTGGCCGGGTTGCCGACCACCAGCACCTTGACGTTGCGGCTCGCGACCTTGTTCAGCGCCGCGCCCTGGGCGGTGAAGATCTTGGCGTTCTCCAGCAGCAGGTCCTTGCGCTCCATGCCCGGGCCGCGCGGACGCGCACCGACCAGCAGGGCGTAGTCGGCGTCCTTGAACGCGACTTCGGCATCATCGGTGCCGACCATGCCGGCCAGCAGCGGGAACGCGCAGTCTTCCAGCTCCATCATCACGCCCTTGAGCGCGGCCTGGGCCTTCTCCATCGGCAGTTCCAGCATCTGCAGGATGACCGGCTGGTCCTTGCCCAGCATTTCGCCAGAGGCGATGCGGAACAACAGGGCGTAGCCGATCTGGCCGGCTGCGCCGGTCACTGCAACACGGACGGGGGCTTTCATAGTTTCGACTCCTGGGATGGGTTCTCCCTCTCCCGCTTGCGGGAGAGGGCCGGGGTGAGGGTGGCGTTTCCGGCGATGCGCATGCACCACCCTCATCCGCCCTTCGGGCACCTTCTCCCGCCAGCGGGAGAAGGGAAATTCATTGCAATTCGGCGAAGAATTCCTGGATGCGCGCGAGGCCCGGTGCCAGCTGCGGCGTCGGGCAGGTGTAGCTGATGCGCAGCGCGCGCGGCTCGCCGAACGCGGAACCCGGCACGCAGGCCACGCCCTTGGCTTCGAGCAGCACATTGCAGAAGTCGACGTCGTTGCCGATCTTGACGCCGTTGTGCGATTTGCCGAACGCGCAAGAGATGTCCGGGAACACGTAGAACGCACCCTGCGGACGCGGACAGACCACGCCGGGAATCGCATTCATCGCCGCCATCACCTGGTCGCGCTTGGCCTGGAACTCGGCGTTCTTCTGTTCCGGCACGTCCTGCGGGCCATTCAGCGCGGCGATCGCGGCGGCAGTGACGATCTCGGGGATATTGGTGATGTGGTTGGAGTTCATCGTGGTCACCGCCTGCGCCACCGACTCCGGCCCGGCCATGAAGCCGACGCGCCAGCCCGGCATGCCGTAGGTCTTGCTGAGCGAGTCGATGAAGATCGTGCGGTCGCGCAGTTCCGGACGCACCTGCACGAAGTTCACGTATTCCTGCCCGTCGAACAGCATGCGGTTGTAGATGTCGTCGGTGATGATCCAGGTGTCCGGATACTTCACCAGCACCTCGGCCAGCGCGACGATCTCGTCGCGGGTATAGACCATGCCGGTCGGGTTGGACGGGTTGTTGAACAGGAACACCTTGGGCTTCGATGCCAACGCGGCATCGAGCTGGGCCGGTGTCATCTTGTAATCCTGCGAGGCCGGGCACGGCAGCAGCTCGACCTTGGCACCGACGATCTCGGCGATGTCCATGTAGCTGGTCCAGTACGGCACCGGGAAGGCGATGGTGTCGCCCTCGTCCAGCAACGCCTCGGCCAGGTTGTAGATCACGTGCTTGGCACCGATGCCGGTGGCGCAGTTGACCCGCGCATAGCCGGTCAGGCCGATCTTCGCCATGTGCGCGATGAAAGCGTCCAGCAGGGCATCGCTGCCGCGATTGCTGCCGTACTGTCCGCTATCCTTGGCCAGTGCTTCGCGCGCAGCGGCATAGACATGCTCGGCGGGCAGGAAATTCGGCACGCCGATGGAAAAGCTGATGATGTCGCGACCTTCGGCCTTCAGGCGCTTGGCCTTCTCGGCAACCTGCATGATGGCGCTGGGCTTGGCGCGACCAATGCGCCGGGCGAGTTGAGGCATCGTGGGGAACCTCGGAACGGGGCCGCAGAACGCGGCATGGACGTGGGAGAAAGCCTTCAAATGTTAGCACAGCCCTGCCCTTCGACTGCCTTCGACGCGCGCCCTCAGCCCCGCCTCCACGGGCGCTTCGTGGCCTTGCTGCTCGCCTTCGTCCTGCTGGCCGGCTGCTCCTCGACCCAGGTGCGTACCGCCAAGGACGCCGCCGGCAAGCCGGTGGCGCTGTCCGGCACCGTGGTGCTGATCGAGCCCGACATCGAGCTGTCCGAACTCGGTGCCGGCGGCATGGCCGAGCCGCGCAAGGAATGGAGCAACACCGCGCGCCTGCTCTACCCGCAGGCCGCGCGTGAAACCCTGGCCGCGCAGGGCATCGGCATGGCCCCGGATTTCGTGCTGCCGGCCGATACCGGCCCGGACAACCGCCTGCGCCAGCTGACCCTGCTCAGCCAGGCGGTATCCATGAGCATCCTCCAATACAGCCGCAGCAGCGGCCAGGGGCCGCTTCGCAACAAGCATGGCAAGTTCGATTGGAGCCTGGGCCCGGGTGCGGAGGAACTGCGCAAGGCGACCGGGGCGGACTACGGCCTGTTCACCTACATCCGCGACAGCTATGCCAGTGGCGGGCGCCAGGCCATGCGCATCGCCGGCCTGCTGCTGCTTGGTGGCGACATCGGCGGCGGCGTGCAGATCGGCTTGGCTTCGCTGGTCGACCTGCGCAGCGGCCAGGTGGTCTGGCACAACCTGCTGCTCGACCAGACCGGCGACCTGCGCAACCTCGAGGGCGCGCGCGAGACCGCCGGCGACCTGCTCAAGGGCGTGCGCGGCACGCCGCTGACGCCGTCGGAATGAAACTCATGCGGATGCTCGCAATCGCACTCGTGCTTGCGCTTGCACTGCCGGCAGGCATGGCCATCGGCACGCCACGGCAGGTGGATGCTCCCGATGCGACGCCGCTGCAGGACAGCGACGAGGCCGAACTCTGGTACGCGATGGAACGCGCCGAAACCGAATTGAAGCGCTCGCCGCTGCTTGTACGCGATCCGGTCCTGAACGCGTACATCCGCGACACCGCCTGCAAGGTGGCGGGCGCGCACTGCAAGGACATCCGCGTCTACGTGATGGACGTGCCGCAGTTCAATGCCAGCATGGCCCCGAACGGGATGATGCTGTTCTGGACCGGCGCCCTGCTGCGGATCCGCGACGAGGCCGAACTGGCCTTCGTGCTGGGCCACGAGACCGGCCACTTCACCGCCCGCCATTCAATCCGGCAATGGCGGCGCATGAAGGGGGCCAGTGCCTGGCTCGGTGCCTTCCAGCTGGTGGCGTACGGTGCAGGCGCAGGCGGCATCGCGCAACTGGGAACGCTGGCCGGGATGGCGGCGATCTTCAAGTATTCGCGCGACATGGAGCGCGAGGCCGACGCACTCGGCTTCGACAGCGTGGTCGCGCAGGGTTGGGCACCGACCGCCGGTGCCGACCTGTGGGCACGGATGTGGCGCGAGGAACAGACGCGCAAATACGATCGCCCGATGCCGGTGTTCTCCACCCACCCGGCATCGATGGAGCGCCTGAACGACCTCAAGGCCGAGGCCGCCGCGATCGTCGATGCACCCACCGAGCGTGGCCGCGACCGCTATCGCGCGGTGCTGCGCCCGCTGCTGCCGAAATTGCTCGACGCCGAGCTCGGCAATCGCCGCTATGCGGGCTCCATCCTCGTCATCAGCGAGTTGCTGGAAGATTCGCCTGCCGAAGACAAGGGCCTGCTGACGTTCTATCTCGGCGAGGCCTATCGTCGACGCGGCCTGGGCGACGACAAGGCGAAAGCCGCCGCGCATTACGCGCAGGCCATCACCCTGCCCAACGCACCCGCCGCGGCATGGCGCGAACATGGCTATGACCTGCTCCGTGCCGGCGGCGGCGACGCCGCGCGCGCATCGCTGCAACGCTATCTGCGCGATGCACCGAATGCGGAAGACCGCGCCTTCGTGCAACGCGAGCTGGACAAACTTGGAGCTGCGCAATGAAACGCTTGCACGGAATGATGAGCATCGCGCTGGCGCTGCTGCTGGCCGCCTGCGCCGCGGGCGGGCCACTGGTGACACCCGGCACCCAGCGCATCGGCAGCGAACTGACCATCGATGCCGGCATGGAATGGACGCGCATGGCCGGTTACCGCGAGCAGTTGTGGACCATCGACGGCCCGCAACTCAACAGCCTGCACCTGATCCCCGGCGTGCGCGAACGCGAGTTCGTCTTCCTCGGCGATCGCCAGAGCAAACGCCGTCCGGATGGCGCGTTCTACCACCGTGGCATGCGTCCGGACGAACTGCGCGACCTGATCGTGGACGGCATGCGCGCGACCGGCGCGGTGAACGTCGTCGCCAGCAACCTGCGCCCCGCCGATTTCGGCGGGCGCGAGGGCCTGCGTTTCGAGATGGCGATGGACAACGCATCCGGCCTCAAGTACCGGGCGATGGTTGCCGCCTTCGAACATGAAAAAGGCCTGGCGCTGGCGCTGTATTACGCGCCGGCCGAGTACTACTACCCGCGCGACGAGGCGAAGGTCGGCGCGATGCTGGATACGTTGCGCTGGAAGTAACCCATCTCCCTCTCCCGCTGGCGGGAGAGGGTTGGGGTGAGGGGCGCTTGGCCACCACCCTCATCCGGCCCTGCGGGCCACCCTCAGCCGCTCGCTGCGGCTTCGATCCCGCCAGCGGGAGAAGGAAACAGCATCAAGCCGCGAGGATCCTGTTCCACTCCGCCACGCGGTCGGCCTTGGCGGCCAGCACCGCATCGGCATCGCCCGCGATCTTCACCGAGTTGAGCTTGTCGCCCTGCTTGACCGCATCGACCACGTCCAGGCCCTCGACCACCTTGCCGAACACGGTGTGCTTGCCGTCCAGCCAGTCGGTCTTGATATGGGTGATGAAGAACTGGCTGCCATTGGTATTGGGGCCGGCATTGGCCATCGACAGCACGCCGCGCTCGTGCTTCACGCCGTTGTTGGTCTCGTCCTCGAAGCGGTAACCAGGGCCGCCGCGACCGGAACCTTCCGGGCAACCGCCCTGGATCATGAAATCGGCGATCACGCGATGGAAGTTCAGACCATCGTAGAAGCCACGCTGGGCCAGATTGACGAAATTGGCCACCGTCAGCGGGGCCTTGTCGGCGAACAGCTCGACCCGGATGGAACCGCGGTCGGTATCGAAAGTGGCGATCAGGCTCATCTTGTTCATCTCCGGACACCCGGATGGGCGCGTTGACCCGATATAATAGCCGGCTTCCTTCTTTCAACCCCCCGCGCCCTGCCTGCCCCTGGTAGCCGGTGCGGCTTCCACGAGCCTCCCTGCAATGTCCGTCGAACGCCTTCGCAACATCGCCATCGTCGCCCACGTCGACCATGGCAAGACCACTCTCGTCGACTGCCTGCTGAAGCAGTCCGGCACGCTCAACGAACGCACCGTGCTGGCCGAGCGCGTGATGGACAGCAACGACCAGGAAAAGGAACGCGGCATCACCATCCTGGCCAAGAACACCGCCATCACCTGGCAGGGCAACCGCATCAACATCGTCGATACCCCCGGCCACGCCGACTTCGGCGGCGAGGTCGAGCGCGTGCTGTCGATGGTGGACTCGGTGCTGATCCTGGTCGACGCGATGGACGGCCCGATGCCGCAGACCCGCTTCGTCACCCAGAAGGCATTCGCGATGGGCTTCAAGCCGATCGTCGTCGTCAACAAGGTCGACCGCCCCGGCGCGCGCCCGGAGTGGGTGATCGACCAGGTGTTCGACCTGTTCGACAAGCTCGGTGCCACCAACGAGCAGCTGGATTTCCCGATCGTCTATGCCTCGGCCCTGCACGGCTACGCCAGCCTCGACGACAGCGTGCGCGAAGGCGACATGACCCCGCTGTACGAGGCGATCATGCAGCACGTGCCGGCACCTGAAGTGGAGGCCGACGGTCCGTTCCAGATGCGCATCTCGCAGCTGGACTACAACAATTTCGTCGGCGTGATCGGCATCGGCCGCATCCAGCGCGGCACCCTGAAGAAGAACATGCCGGTGGCGGTGATCGACCGCGAGGGCAAGAAGCGCCAGGGCAAGGTCCTGCAGGTGCTCGGCTTCATGGGCCTGGAGCGGATCGAGCAGGACAGCGCCGAGGCCGGCGACATCGTCGCCATCTCCGGCATCCAGGAACTCACCATCTCCGATACCGTGTGCGCGCTCGACACCCCGGAAGCGCTGCCGGCGCTGACCGTGGACGAACCCACCATCTCGATGACCTTCCAGGTCAACAACTCGCCGTTCGCCGGCAACAAGGATCTGTCCGGCGGCAAGTTCCTGACCAGCCGCCAGCTCAAGGACCGTCTGGAGCGCGAGACCGTGCACAACGTCGCGCTGAAGGTCGAGCAGCTGGAAGACGCCGACAAGTTCCTGGTCAGCGGCCGCGGCGAGCTGCACCTGTCGGTGCTGATCGAGAACATGCGCCGCGAGGGCTTCGAGCTCGCCGTGTCGCGCCCGGAAGTGATCATCAAGGAAATCGACGGCCAGCTGATGGAGCCGATCGAGCAGCTGGTGGTCGATGTCGAGGAAACCCACCAGGGCGGCGTGATGGAAAAGCTCGGCATCCGCAAGGGCCAGCTGAAGAACATGGAGCCGGACGGCAAGGGCCGCGTGCGCCTCGACTATGAAATCCCGGCGCGCGGCCTGATCGGCTTCCAGAACGAGTTCAAGACCCTGACCCAGGGCTCGGG
>Ga0073904_10001109_pt1 | contig 19983 bp, 13 predicted proteins | sample KloWWTrecipitate_FD_66668 | JGI IMG/M metagenome (GOLD analysis project Ga0073904, IMG submission 66668) | Active sludge microbial communities from Klosterneuburg, Austria, studying microevolution and ecology of nitrifiers - Klosterneuburg... | ecosystem: Engineered > WWTP > Aerobic digester >... | reverse complement strand
GGAACACTGCAGATCGACCAACTCAGCGCCCAAGCCCTCGCAGCGCCGCAACTGCCGGGGACAGCCAAGGTCGCAGTGCTGCTGATCGCCTGCGCAGCACTGCTCAAGAGCGCACAGCTACCGTTTCACGGCTGGCTGATCCAGGTCATGGAAGCCCCCACGCCGGTGTCCGCGTTGCTGCACGCGGGCATCGTCAACCTGGGTGGTTTCGTGCTGATTCGGTTCGCCCCGCTGGTAGCCGACGTGCCGGCAGTCCAGGCGCTGCTGGTTGCCGTCGGCACCGCAACGGCGGTGTTGGCGGCGCTGGTGATGACCACGCGCATCAGTATCAAGGTGATGCTCGCCTGGTCGACCTGCGCGCAGATGGGTTTCATGCTGATGCAGTGTGGCCTGGGCGCCTGGGAGATGGCATTGCTGCACCTGGTGGCGCATTCGCTGTACAAGGCGCATGCATTTCTCGGTGCCGGCGGCGCAGTACGACGCGCGATGCTGGTGCAACTGGCGCCGCGCGCACGTGCGCCCGGTCCGCTCGCCCTTGTCGCGGGTGCACTGGTCGGCGCGGGCATGGTGCTGGTTGCTGGCGCCGCCGTCGGGATGGTAAATCCAGGGCATGCCGCATCCCCTGCCATCTGGGTGCTCGCGGGCATCGTCGCCCTGGCGCTGGTTCCATTGGTGCACGCGCACGCCCTGCGCCTGGGTGGCCTTTGGCTGCCGGCACTCGGTGTTGGCGCTTTCAGTGTGGCATTGGCCTATTTTGGCCTGCATGCGATGTTCGCAAGCTGGGTGCAGCCGGGCAGTTCCACGCCGGCCGCAGCGCCGCTGATCTGTGTGGCACTGGCGTTCTGTGCACTTTTCGTGCTGCAGTCGACGATTGCGCTTGCACCGCAAGGTACGCTCGCGCGGGGACTTTACCCCTGGTTCTACGGCGGGCTGTTCCTCGACGAAAAGTTCAATCGGGCGGCCTTTGCGGTTTGGCGCCCGCCACTGCCTGTTGCCGCCGCTGCATTGCTGCCAGCGACCGATACCACGACCGCCCTCAAGAACACCACCACCTCTGCCGGAGTCCGCACATGAATGCCGCTGTCGAAACCCCATTGCTGATGGCGCAACGCCTGGAAGACCAGATCGCGACCGCCGCCGCGCGTGTGGCGCCCTCCTGGCCGCTGGACAGGTTCATCGCCGTCAATCCCTATTGGGGTTGGGTCGGCCACCCGATGCCGCAGGCAGCTGCGGCCTTGGGTACGTTGGCCGGCACACGGCTGACGATGCCGCGCGAATGGTTTCGCGCCCAATGGGAGGCCGGACGCCTGCAGCGCCGGCATCTGTGCGCCGCAGCCGCGCAGGAGGTCACCGCCTCGGAGACAAATGGTGCCAGCGATGCGCAGCTGCAGACCCGGGTGGTCGCGCTCGAGGCGGCGTTGCAGGGTCGGTCCGCGCCGCTGGCGCGGCTGTCGCTGGTCACGGATCTGCGCGACCACGGTGCGCCGCCTCGCCCCGGCCTGAGTTGGGCCGATCTGGTCACACACCAGATCAGCCAGCATTGCGCGGCTTTTTTCGACCGCCACCAGTCGGGCTGGTCGATGGATACGTCGACGGGTCTGTTTGGCAGCTGGCGCCGGCAGTTCGCGGCCGACCACAGCCTGCCCTGGCGCAAAAGCCGGGCGGCGCTGCGACAGCGGCTGGCCGCGCTGGCGGCGGTGCCGACGGCGCTTATCGCCGACGCGCTGGAGGGCATGGCCATACCCGAGGAAGGCCGCGAACCCTACCTCAGCGCGGTGCTGATGAGCATCGGTGGCTGGGCTGCATGGTGTGCCTATGAGCGCTGGCAGGCCCGCCTGATCGGTGCTGATGACGACCAGATCGTGCACCTGCTTGCCATTCGCCTGGCCTGGGAGTGGCTGCTTTTGGAAGACGTTGCGCCTGCAGCGCTGCCTGCCGGCTGGCCTGCATGCTGGGGCGCCGCACCGGCCGCGGCAGATGCGTTGCGACAGGCCCAGCGGATGGACTGGCTGCTGCAGAACGCGGTGGAGATCGCCTTTCGTGAGCCATTGATCAGGGGCCTGGGCCGGCCACCAGAGGCCGCCGCACCACAGCCCCCTGCCGTGCAGGCAGTGTTCTGCCTCGACGTGCGGTCGGAGGTGTTTCGCCGAGCGCTGGAAGCGGTGGGTGCGGCCGTGCACACCCGCGGATTCGCCGGTTTTTTTGGCCTGTCCATTGCCTATTTGCCGCTGGGAAGTGCGCTCAGGCGGCCGCAACTTCCCGGTCTTCTGGCGCCGGCGCAAAGTGTCAGCGAAGGGGTTGCGAGCAAGAGCCTGGGCGAGGTATTGGCCACGAAGCGCCGCGATGCCTTGCAGTGGCGCCAGCGCTGGGCGCAATTTCGCAGCGCGCCGGCTTCGGCGTTCAGCTTCGTCGAGACCATGGGCATGTTTTACGGTGCCAGTCTGCTCGCAGACAGCCTGCCTTCGAGTGCCACTCCCCGGCGTTGGGAGGATGCGGGCCTGCCACCGCGGGCGGCCGCTGCGTTGCGGCCTTGTCTGCCCATGGTCGCCAACGACCCCGCTGCGGCGGCGGCCATGGCCAAGGGCATCCTGCACGCCATGGGTCTGGTCAGTGGATTCGCGCCATTGGTCCTGCTGGTCGGCCACGGCAGCCGCAGCGCCAACAACCCGCATGCCGCAGGCCTGGACTGCGGCGCCTGCGGCGGTCAAACCGGCGAGGTCAACGCCCGCGTACTGGCCGACATGCTCAATACCGCGACGGTACGCGATCACCTGCGGGGCTTGGGTATCGACATTCCTGCGGGCACGCACTTCCTGCCGGCGCTGCACAACACCACCACGGACGAGGTGCAGCTGTACGACACCGAAGCGGTGCCAGCGGGGCTTCAGGCCGGACTCGCACAATTGCGTCGCTGGCTCGATGCTGCTGGCCAGCGCGCGCGCTCCGAACGCGCGCAAAGCCTGGGCCTGGGCGGGCACTTTGCCGAGCCTGCCGCGCTGAAGAAAATGGTGCTCGAACGCGCCAACGACTGGGCACAGGTGCGGCCCGAATGGGGGTTGGTCGACAACGCGGCCTTCATAGTCGCGCCGCGCGCGCGCAGCCGGCACCTCGATCTGGCCGGGCGCAGCTTTCTGCACGAGTACGACTACCGGCTCGACCCCGAGCTGGACGTGCTCAGCCTGATCATGACGGCGCCGATGGTCGTCACGCACTGGATCAACATGCAGTACCACGCCTCCACCGTGGACAACCAGCGCTACGGCAGCGGCAACAAGCTGCTGCACAACGTGGTGGGCGGGCACCTGGGTGTATTCGAAGGCAATGGCGGCGACCTGCGCATCGGCTTGCCGATTCAGTCGCTGCATGATGGCCGCAGGCTGCGGCACACGCCGCTGCGCTTGAGCGTCTTCATCGAGACGGGGCGCGCCGCCATCGACAGTGTGATGGCCAGGCATGAGATGGTGCGTCACCTGGTGGGTAACGGCTGGCTGCATCTGTTCAGAATCGACCCTGAGACGAGTTTCATCGAGCAGCACCGCAATGGCGCCTGGTTCGCAGTGCCGGCGGATGAATGACGCACCGGGGGGCCGTGGCATGCGTGCGCCACCAGGTGCCCGTAGCTGTCGGGCGAGCCTGCCGGACAGCTCCGCAGCAGAGGTGACAATCGGGGAATGAATGATGCAGACAAACCATGAAAACCCAACTTGATCACCTGGTGGTCGTAGCCAGTACCCTTGATATCGGGGTGTCATGGTGCGAAGCCACCTTCGGCATCACACCCGGCCCCGGTGGCGAACATGCGCAGTTCGGCACACACAACCGCTTGTTCAAGATCGCCACGCCGGCCAATCCGCTGGCATATCTGGAAATCATTGCAGTCAATGCTCGTGCAGCCCGACGACCCGACGCGCCGGCCAAGCGCTGGTTTGACATGGACGATGATGCTCTGCGGGACGCCATTGCCGCCGAGCCGCGGCTGGTCCACTTTGTTGCCGGTACCAACGATATCCAGGCTGGTCGTGCCGCCTTGAGGGCGCTGGACATCGAGCGCGGCCCGGTGGTGCAAGCCAGCCGCCATACGCGTCGTGGCCTGTTGCAGTGGCAGATCACCGTACGGGAGGATGGGCAGCGATTGTTTGACGGCGCGCTGCCGACCCTGATTCAGTGGGGCAAGCCCGATGACGCCGATCCACTGCGCCTGCACCCTCGCAACAGCTTGCCGCGCTCGGGCGTGTCATTGCAGGGCATTGCGGTCACGCATCCGTCGGCCGACAAGTTGCAGCTGGCGTTCGATGCCATCGGACTCACCGGTATTGCTGTCCACGCGGGGCCGGCGAACATCACTGCCACTTTCCAGTCCCCCCGAGGCATCGTCGCCTTGAGCAGCCACGGGGTATAGGTGTCTTGTGACGAAGCTGCTTGCCCGAGCTGGCCTCCTCGACGGGCCAACTATTGTTCTTCGTGGCCATCGACCACACCACGGTATCGCGTGAGGCGCTGGGTGTGATTGGCACCATCGTGATCATGCTGGGTTGACGCCCGGCAATGCGCCAGCGACGGTGCCTCAAGGCATGTCAGGCTGCCCGTTGCAGCAGGCGCACATGCATCGGTTGCAGGAAACTGGCGCCCTGCGGCGGGTGCAAAGCGCGGCCGACGTCGGCCAGCGCCTGCGCCAACTCCGCCACCAGTTGAAATATGATCGGCGGTTGATGCAATACGTTCCTGTCCCTGTCGATCTGCTGGAAATCGGAAAGACGATCCCGGTCGACCTGTGGGACAAGACCGGCAAGCTGCTGCTGCGCCGCGGCCATAGCCTGACTTCAGAGCAGCACCGGGAGATGCTGGTCGCCCATGACGCGTCGATGACCGAAAGCGATGCGCTGGCCTGGACCCGCGGCTACGAGCGCATGTTGCAGTCGATGCTGCGCGACGGCAGCAGTGCCGACGAGATTTCGCGCCTGACCATGCCCGGCGAGATCTCCGAACGAGACTACCAGGACGAACCGGACGATCCGTTCGGTGGCTGGCTCGATCTGCGCGACCGCTTGCAGGTGTTGCTCTACCAGGGCCACGGCGCCAACGACGTGCTCGATCGGCTCGATCGCATCCATGGCAAGGCGCTTGAAATGCTCGGCGGTGAACCCGACCAATGCCTGTTCGTGTTGTTCCAGGCGCTGGCGAACCCGCTGCTGGGGTATTGCGCCACCCACGCATTGCTGTCGGCGGTGGTGTGCGAACTCACCGCCGTGAAGATCGGCCTGGCCAGGCCGATGCGCAAGTCCTTGTTTCGCGCTGCCATGGTGATGAATATCGGCATGGCGCGGGCCCAGGACAGCCTGTCCACCCAGACCGGCATGCCCAGCGAAAGCCAGCGCCTGTTGATCCGCGAGCATCCGCAACTGGGTGTGGAGATTCTGCAGGCGCTCGGCGTGGACGACCGCAACATGCTGGACATCGTGCTCTGGCACCATGATCCGGATGCCGCAGCAGCTGGCGAGAAACTGCAGGCGCGAAATCTGCTGCGCGTGGCCGATATCTTTGTGGCCAAGCTGGCGGCGCGCAAGACCCGGCTTGCGATGTCGCCGCTGGGCGCTGCCAAGTCGATGGTGATCGACGCCTCGGGCAATGCGCCGGTGCTGGCCTCGGCGCTGGCCACAGCGGTCGGTTTTTATCCGCCCGGTACCTATGTGCAGCTGGTCAATGGCGAGAAGGCGGTGGTGGTTGCGCGCGGCGCGCGGGCCCATGAGGTGCAGGTGGTCAGTGTGGTGACGCCCGGCGGCATGCCGCTGGTCCAGTACCAGTACCGCGATTCGCGCGAGTCACGGTATGCGATCCGGGCACCTGTCAACGCCGAGAAGATCAAGGTCCAGGTGAGTTTCGAGCAGGCCTACAAGACCTTCGCCGATCGGCCGCGCTGACGCCGCAGCCGCGCCTCAGACGCCGTAGGGCACCCAGACATTCTTGACCTGGCTGGCCTGGCGCAGGAACTCCGGGCCCCGTCCCTGACCGGTCTTGTGCCATTGGCGACCGCGGCCGCCGCTGACCCAGCTGCGCTTGAGGTTGCCGGCCGACAGCCGTTCCACCTCGGCGCAACCCGCAGCATCCCCGTCGTGGCGCCAGATCGCGTCGACGTCAAGGTGGCTGGCCAGCGTGGCCACCAGGTCCTTGATCGGGCCGGTGACGATATTGACCACGCCGCCCGGCACGTCGGAGGTATCGAGCACCTGGTACAGATCGGTTGCGACCAGCGGCAATGCAACGGACGGCAACACCACGACCCGGTTGCCCAGTGCGATGGCCGGAGCCACCAGCGCCAGAAGTCCGAGCAATGGCGCTTCATCCGGGCAGACGATGCCGATCACCCCCAGCGGCTCGTTGAGCGCCGTGACGATGCCGTGCATCGGTGGCTGGTGCACCTGGCCGTCGAACTTGTCGGCCCAGGCTGCGTAGTAGAACAAGGTCTCGATGGCAGCGTCGAACTCGTCTGCCGCCTGCTGGCCGGTCTGCACCAGCGACAAGGTCTGGACGAAGCGGCTGCGCTGTGCCTGCAGGTTCTCGGCCAGGTAATACAGAACCTGGGCCCGGCCGTGGGCGGTGTTGCGCTCCCATCCGGTGGCCTTGCGCGCCGCTTCGACCGCATTGCGGATGTCCTTGCGATTGCCTTCGGGCATCACCGCCACCAGCTTGCGATCGAGGCTCAGCGGTCGGCTGTAGCCACCGTCGGGCCGGACCTGTTTGCCGTCGATATACAGCTTGGCGGTGCGGTCGATTTCGGGCGTGGCCGCCACCAGGCGCGAGGCCCGGGACGGTTTCGGATGCGCTGGCCGTGCGTCGTCACTGCGCGCGACCAGGTATTCGAGCAGGCCTTCGCGGCCCCCTTCGCGGCCGAAGCCCGACTCACGGTAGCCGCCAAAGCCGCAACTGGCATCGAACTGGTTGCAGGTGTTTATCCAGACCACGCCGGCCTTCAGGCGTGGCGCCACGTCCAGTGCCAGGCTGATCGACTCGCTCCAGATGCTGGCGGCGAGCCCGTAGACGGTGTTGTTGGCCAGCGCCACCGCTTCCTCCGGCGTACGAAATCCCATGCTCACCAGTACCGGGCCGAAGATCTCTTCCTGCACCGCGGCGCTGGCGCTGCCGATGTCGGTGATCAACGTGGGCGGGTAATAACAACCCTGTGTTGGCAAGCTGCCAGGAGCGTGCCACACGCTGGCGCCGTCGGCCTGTGCCAGCGCCACGTAGTGCGCGACACGCTGGCGCTGGCTGGCGTCGATCAGTGTGCCCATGTCGGTGGACTTGTCCAGTGGGTCGCCGACCCGGATCGTGGCCATGCGCTGGCGCAGCTTGGCGAGGAAACGGGTCTCGATGCCCTCCTGCACCAGCAGGCGCGAACCGGCGCAGCAGACCTGGCCCTGGTTGAACCAGATGCTGTCGACCACGCCTTCGACCGCGCTGTCGAGGTCGGCATCGGCGAACACGATGGTGGGTGACTTGCCGCCCAGTTCCAGGCTGATCTTCTTGCCGCTTCCGGCCGTGGCCTGGCGGATTTGCCGCCCGACCTCGGTCGAACCGGTGAACGCGATCTTGCCGATGCCGGGATGGGCGACGATGGCCTGGCCGGTGTCGCCGTCACCGGTGACGATGTTGACCACGCCCGGTGGCAGGCCGGCTTCGGTACAGACATGGGCGAACAGCAAGGCGGTCAGGGGCGTGAACTCGGCGGGTTTGAAAACCACGGTATTGCCGCAGGCCAGCGCCGGTGCAATCTTCCACGCCAGCATCAGCAAGGGAAAGTTCCACGGCACGATCTGCCCGACGACGCCGATGGCACGGTGGTCGGCGAACTCGCTGTCGAGCAACTGGGCCCAGCCGGCGTGGTGGTAGAAGTGTCGGATCGCCAACGGCACGTCGATGTCGCGCGTCTCGCGGATCGGCTTGCCATTGTCCAGACATTCGAGCACGGCGAACAGGCGGCTGTGCTTTTGCAGGGCACGGGCCAGCGCGTACAGATGGCGTGCGCGTCCGTGGCCGCCGAGTTTCTGCCAGGGGCCCAGTGCGTGCGACGCGGCCGCAACCGCGGCGTCGACATCCTTCTTGCTGCCCTGGCCGACCTTGGCCAGGCTCTTGCCGGTGGCCGGATTGCGGGTCTCGAAATGGCTGCCGGCAGAAGTCCATTGCCCGTTGATGAAATGCCCGAAGCGATGGTGTTGCGCCGACAGCCATGACAGCGCGGCATCGGCGGATTCGGGGGAGGGGCCGTATTCCATGGTGGCAAGGAGTTCTGGGATGGAGGGCATGGTGCGTCGCAACAGGTAGGAGCCGTGCCTCAGGGCATCGCATGCCGGTGAGCGGCGGAATAACGGCCGGTGACATGGTGTTCGAGCTGGCGTTCGATGTCGGTCAGCAGACTGGAAGCGCCGAAGCGGAACAGTTCGGGCTGCAGCCAGGCATTGCCGAGTTCCTCTTTCATCAGCGTCAGGTACTGCAGCGCGGCGCGGGCGCTGGAGATGCCGCCGGCCGGCTTGTAGCCGACCTGGAAACCGGTCAGCGCCAGGTAGTCGCGGATCGCCCGCACCATGACCAGCGACACGTCGAGGGTGGCGTTGACGCCTTCCTTGCCGGTCGAGGTCTTGATGAAATCGGCGCCCGCCATCATGCAGACCCAGGACGCGCGTGCCACGTTGTCCAGCGTCTGCAACTCTCCGGTGGCCAGGATGGCCTTCACATGGGCATCGCCGCAGGCTGCGCGAAACGCCTGCATTTCGGCATACAGCGCAGCCCAGTCGCGCGTCAGCACATGGCGCCGGCTGATCACGATGTCGATTTCGTCGGCGCCGGCCTGCACCGAGAGTTCGATCTCGCGCAGACGGGTTTCCATGCTTGACAGGCCGGCCGGAAAACCGGTCGATACTGCTGCCACCGGTATTCCATGGCCTTGCAGCGCAGCCACGGCCGGAGCCACCATCTCGTGATAGACACAGACGGCGCCGGTATGCAGCCGGTCCAGGCCCAGCGCGGCGAGCAGGTCGGCGCGCAGCGGCTGGCGCGCCTTGGCACACAGCCGTGCCACGCGGCCGGGTGTGTCGTCGCCGGACAAGGTGGTCAGGTCCATGCACGCGATGGCGCGTACCAGCCAGGCGGCCTGGTATTCCTTTTTCTGCGAACGGCGGGCATTGAGCGAGGATACGCGCCGCGCCACCGCGTTCTGGTTGACACGGATCGCCTCGAGCAAGGAGAGGTCCAGCGGCATCCCGGCGTTGCGGATCGGATGGTTCATGGTGGCGAATTCAGCAGCGGGAGGGGGCTTGCCCATACAGGCGTTGCAGATATGCCGGTATCAGGCGGGTCAGGTCGGCAGCGCCGAGCGCGGCATATTTGAGCGTCTGTTCGTGCGACAGTGCAACGTCGGACATACCTTCGGCAAGGTTGGTGACGGTGGCAATGGCCAGCACCGTCAGGCCGCAGTGGCGCGCAGTGATCACCTCGGGCACGGTGGACATGCCCACCACATCGGCGCCCAGGATGCGCATCATGCGGATCTCGGCCGGTGTCTCGAAACTCGGGCCGCTGGTGGCCAGGTAGACGCCGTCGTGCAAGGGGATGGACAAGGCGCCAGCCGCTGCATGGAGCGATTGGCGCAGCCCGGCATCGTATGCGTTGGCCATGCTCATGAAGCGCGGACCGAAGCGCGCATCATTGCGGCCCACCAACGGATTGCCGGGCAACATATTGATATGGTCGGTGAGCGCGACCAGAGAGCCCGGACCGGCGTCGGCGCGCAGAGAGCCGGCGGCACAGGTCAGCAACAGCGATTCGCAACCGGCCAGACGGAACGTGCGGATGGCCGATGTCATCACATCGGCACCCTTGCCTTCGTAGAAATGGCTGCGGCCCTTCATGCACAACACGGCAACACCGCCCAGCGTACCGGCGACCAGCACACCGGCGTGGCCGTCGACCGTGGATACCGGAAAACCGGGCAACCCGGCGTACGCAATGGTGACGGGGTCGGCGATCAGGTCAGCCAGTGCGCCCAGACCGGAGCCCAGCACCATTGCCACCTGTGGTGCGAAACCAGGGAGCCGCTGGCGCAGCACAGCCTGTGCTGCAAACGGGGTGTCGGACATCGCTTCAATGGGGCTCACGTGGCGGGTCTCCTCGGTGGTGCATCTTCACTCGCAGCCATTGTCCCCGATATCGCAAGCCAGCTGGCACGGCGATGGCTGCACCACCTGCTGGCGCGGGCGCCTGGCAGCGCAGGCGTGGCTGGCGCAAACGGTGCCGACGCGGGCGGGAAAAGTCATGGGATAAAGTCAAACCGTCGTTTGTCCTCGCTGCCAGTCTGACCCATTGCATGAAACCCCAAGCGTGGTGTCGTGTCCGACCACGGGCTGCTGATTGCTGGCGGGGCGGCCGGCATTGCGGCGGCATTCAACACCCCGCTGGGCGGGATCATGTTTGCGATCGAGGAGTTGTCGCGCAGCCCCGAGCAACGCAGCAATGGCCTGATCATGGCGGCCATTGTGGTCGGTGGCCTGATGTCGGTCTCCATTTATGGAAACACCAGTTATTTCGGCGTCGTAGGTGCCATCCGGGTCGACCGGCTGGATCTGCACATGTTGTGGCCTGGCCTGCTGGTGGCGGTTGTCTTGTCAGTCCGCCGTATCGCCAGGTGTGGCCGGTTTGCGCGCTGGCCGACTGCGCGCCGGCGTCTTGCGTGGTGTTTTGGCGGCCGCGGATTTGGCGGGGGTCGACTGCCCGGCCTCATCATCGGGCTTGGCGGTCGCCAACGGTTTGGCGATGACGGTTTCAGGCTGTTCGGCAGTCGCTGCCGACGGCGCGCCTTCTGCAAAATCTGCGCCTGGCTCCGGGCCTGACCTGCTGCCACCTCTGCCGCCGCGTCCGCGCCGGCGCGGTTCGCGCCGTTCGGTGCTGTCTGCCATCCGCGCCGCAGCCGTGCCGGCCGGGCCTGCGGGCGCGGCATCTTCGACGTTGTCCATGCGCGCAGGCGCAGCGGAACTGCGGAACACATAAGCCCCCGACTTTTCATCGCGCCCGAATTCCAGCAGGCCGCGGACCTGGGCTTCTTCGAGCAGGTTGCCGAAGGCCCGGAAACCGTAGCCCGATTCGCTGAAGTCGGGTTTGCGCCGCTTGATCGCTTCCTTGAGCACCGAGGCCCAGATCTTTCCGTCGCCGCGTTCGGCCACCAGCGCATCGAAGGTCTGCACGGCAAGGTCGATGCCCGCACGCCGGCGCACTTCGAGTTCGTCCTTGCGTTTGCGCTCCTCGTCGGGCGTGCGCCGGGTAGCCGCCTGCACTTCGGGCCGTTCGCGGCGCACCTGGGCGCGCTGGCTCTCACGCACCAGATCGTCATAGAAGATGAACTCGTCACAGTTGGCTACCAGCAGATCCGAAGTCGACTGGCGCACACCGACGCCGATCACCTGCTTGGCGTTTTCGCGCAGTTTGGACACCAGCGGGGAAAAATCGGAATCGCCACTGATGATGACGAAGGTGTTGACATGGGCCTTGGTGTAGCACAGGTCCAGCGCGTCGACGACCAGCCGGATGTCGGCCGAATTCTTGCCTGACTGGCGCACATGCGGTATCTCGATCAATTCGAAGTTGGCCTCGTGCATCGTCGCCTTGAAGGCCTTGTAGCGGTCCCAGTCGCAATATGCCTTCTTGACGACGATGCTGCCCTTGAGCAGCAGCCGCTCGAGCACCGGCTTGATGTCGAATTTTTCGTGGCCGAGGTCACGTACGCCCAGGGCGACGTTTTCGAAATCGCAAAACAGCGCCATGCTGAGGTTGTCGGGGGATGTGGCCATGGGTTTCCTTCTTCCGTTTTCCTGTTTTCAGTCCGCCATCATCACATGGAAACGGCCCGATGCATGTGCAGCGACTCGCAAACGGGTCAGCCAGCGACCGTCGGGTCCGCAGGCAGTGCCGCGTCGGCGACACTCGGGGCTTGGCAACGGCAACGTCGGTCAGGTTTGTCTGGTGGGGTGCCACCCGCATCGGTGCCGGTATCGCAACAGGAGAGGCAGCTCATGAATCGTGAATCGGTGGCCGGGTTCCCCGCAGATGGCCAGGAAGGCAGCACCGCGGATCCGGCCGCAGTGCCTGCATCGGGGACAGATACCTGGGACTTCGCCAAGGCGCTGATCCATTCGCGCCAGACGGTGATGCCGCGGCGTTTGCGCGAGCCCGGCCCCGACGCCATGCAGTTGCGCGAGCTGCTGGCATTGGCAGCGGCCGCGCCTGACCATGGCCAGTTGACGCCCTGGCGCTTTATCGTGGTTCCGCCGGCCGAACGCGGGCGACTGGCCGACGCGTTTGCACTGGCGTTGACCGATCGCGATCCGGGCGCCTCCGATGCGCAGATGGTTGCCGCCCGCGAAAAGGCGCATCGTGCGCCATTGCTGATGGTGGTGGTCGCCTGTCTCGGGACACGCGATCCCGACATTCCGGCGCTCGAACGGCTGGTCAGCGTCGGCGCGGCGGTGCAGAACATCTTGCTCGGCGCCCATGCCCTGGGTTTCGGCACCGGCCTGACCAGCGGCAAGGCCATGGCGTCGACACGATTGCGCGCCTTGCTGGGTCTGCCCCAGAGTGACGTGCCGGTCTGTTGTATCAATATCGGAACCGTGGCGCTGCACAAGCCGCGCCAGGGCAAGCGGCCGGTGCCAGAGGCGTTCACGGCGACGCTGGGCGGCGTCGACGTCGACGTCGACGGCCACGACCGGAGCGCCTCATGAAGCGCAATCCGTCCCATGCACGCATGCCGTGTCCGTGCGGCAGTGACGTGATCTATCCGCAGTGCTGCGGCCGATGGCACGAAGGCCTGGCCGACGGTGTTGGCGCGCCGACGCCCGAAGCCTTGATGCGCTCGCGTTACAGTGCCTATGTGCTGGGCCTGCCGGACTACCTGCTGGCAACCTGGCATCCGTCGACCGCGCCTGGCGACCTGGAGTTGTCACCGGTCAAATGGCTGGGTCTGGAGGTGCGCCATGCCCAGGCGCAAGGCGACGCCGGGGTGGTCGAGTTCGTCGCCCGGCTGCGCGAGCAGGGACGGGCGCAACGCATGTACGAGGTCAGCCGTTTCGTGCGGGAGGCGGGCCTTTGGTATTACATCGACGGGCAGGCGCCGGCGGACGCGGACCGGGTCTGAATCCAGCGCAGCGACGGGCGTCCTGCCCCGGATGCCCGCACGGATCACCGTGACAGCTGTCGCTTGTCCCCTGGCTTGGGGGTCAGAGATAGACCTTTTGCAGCAGCTGCAGCAAGGTTTTTTGCTGCGCCGTTGTGATCCCCAGCGACTTGGGCGACTCCAGCTCTACGGCGGCCTGTTCGGCCTGCAGCATCAGCGCACAGCCTTGCGGCGTCGGATGCAGGCCAACCGCCCGCCCGTCGTGCGGGTGGGGCTGGCGCGACACCATTCCCCGTGACTCCAGTGACTGGATCAGTCCGACCAGATTGGGTGGCAGCAGGTTGAGCGCAGCACACAGCTGGCGCGACGTCACGCCGGGGTTGTGGTGGATCACCGACATCACGGAAAACTCCACCGGACGCAGGTTGAACTCCGCCATGCGCTGCAGAAAACGCTCGATGATGGCCAGTGCGGCGCGGCGCGCGTTGTAACCCAGCAGCGATTGCAGGAAGCGGGTGTCGACCTGGTCGACAGCGCCGGACTCCGGCAAGCCTTGCGCCAGATCGTCCAGGTCTGGCGAACGGTGCAGGGCTGCGGATCCGGTTTCAGTGCGGGAGCGTGGCATGCGCGGGATTATTGAGTTGCGGCGGTGCATTGCTGCGCCACGATGGCGGCACGCATGTCGAACTCGGGCAGCAGCCACAAGCGCAGCGCCCGGGCCGGCGCGTCCCAGCGGGTGGCACGCTCGGGCGTGTCGGCCTGCAGGCTGGTGTCGATACGGTGCCAGGCCCAGTCGATCAGGACCAGCGCGCATGCGCGCAGATAGTCGTCGGCAACCTGGTAGGCGAGAGCGGTGTTGCCGGCGGTTGCTTGCACGATACGGGCCGTCAGATCGCGCAGCGTGGCGATGCGTGCCAGGCTTTGCCCGCGGGAGCCGGCCTGGGCCGGGATGTCGGCCTGCAGGCTGTCCAGCAGCGCCGCCATGGCCTGCCCGCCGTCAGCCAGCACCTTGCGCACCAGCAGGTCGATGGCCTGGATCTCGTTTGTGCCCTCGTAGATCATCGCCACCCGCGCGTCGCGGATGTTCTGCTCGATGCCCCACTCGCGCACATAACCATGGCCACCGAATACCTGCAGACAGTCGCTGCCGCCGTGAAAGGCCTGGTGCGTGAAGATCGCCTTCACGATCGGCGTGACGAGTGCACACCAGCGCTGCGCAAAGGCGCTGGCCTGTTGTGTTCCGTGTTTGATCTGGTCGAGTTCGATGGCGGTGCGGTAGGCCAGCACACGGCCTGCATCGACCCAGGCACGCTGGCTGTCCAGGATGCGCCGGATCGCCGGGTGGTCGGCGATGCGATCGGGTTCGCTGCTGTTGCCGCGGGGCTTGCCGGGTGCGCGCATCTGGCGGCGTTCACGGGCGTAGGCGTCGGCCTTCTGCCAGGCGGCATCGAGCAGGCCGATGCCTTGCAACGCCACATGCAGCCGCGCGGAGTTCATCATCACGAACATTGCGTTCAGGCCCTTGCCCGGTTCGCCGATGATGCTGGCCTGCGCCGCGTCGAACCGCAGCACACAGGTGGGGCTGCCGTGCAGTCCCATCTTTTCCTCGATGCGTTCGCAGAAAACGGCACTGCGCGTGCCATCGGGCTGGAACTTGGGCAGTACGAACAGTGACAGGCCCCTGGGGCCGGGTGGTGCATCGGGCAGTCGTGCCAGTACCAGGTGCACGATGTTGTCGGTGAGGTCGTGCTCGCCGCCGGAGATGAAGATCTTGGTGCCTGACAAGGCATGGCGGCCGTTGGCCAGCGGCACCGCCCGGGTACGCACCAGCCCCAGGTCGGAGCCGGCATGGGCCTCGGTCAGGCACATGGTGGCCAGCCATTCTCCGGTGGCCAGTTTTTCCAGGTACTGCGCCTTGAGTTCGTCGCTGCCGTGGTGCTTGATGCATTCGTAGGCGCCATGCAGCAATCCGGGTGCCATGGTCCAGCCGTGGTTGGCTGCCGAAAGCATCTCGTACAGCATGGCTTCGAGCACCGCCGGCAGACCCTGGCCGCCGTCCTGGGTACTGGCGGACAAGGCGGGCCAGCCCGCTTGCCAGAAGGCCTGGTAGGCCTGGCGAAAGCCGGGTGGCGTGGTGACCGTGCCGTCCTTGAACTGTGCGCCAATTTCGTCGCCATCGCGGTTCAGTGGCGCAATGACTTCGCCGACAAATTTGCCGGCTTCGCCAAGCACCTGCTGCATCAGCGCGCCATCGACCTGGTCGAACGCTGGCAGTTCCTGCAGTTGCGCCGGGCCGTCGAGCACGCACGACAACACAAAGAACATGTCGTCGGTGCGTGGTTGGTAGGCATTCATGGCATGCCCTCAGTGCTGCTTCTTGGCTGCGCCAAGATAGGTGTCGATGACACGGGGATCCGAGGCCAGTTCCCGGGCCGGTCCATGCAGCCCGATCTCGCCCATCTCGAGTACGAATCCCTGGTCGGCCACGGCCAGCGCGGCCCGCGCATTCTGCTCGACCAGAACGATGGTGACGCCGGTCTGGCGCAGCGCCTCGATGATGGAGAAAATCTCCCTGACGATCAGTGGCGCCAGTCCGAGGCTGGGTTCGTCGAGCATCAGCAGGGAGGGCCTGGACATCAATGCACGGCCGACTGCCAGCATCTGGCGCTCGCCACCGGACAAGGTGCCGGCCTGCTGCGCCCGGCGCTCCTGCAGGCGCGGGAAGAGTGTGTACACATCGGTCAGCCGGTCACGCCAGCGCTTGTTGTGCAAACGCACCTGCCGGTAGGCGCCCAGCACCAGGTTGTCTTCGACACTCATGCTGCCGAACAGCTCGCGTTTCTCGGGCACCAGCGCAATGCCCAGCATCACGCGTTCTTCGAGCGTCAGCTCCTGGATCGAATGGCCGTCGAATTCGATGCTGCCCTTGCCCGGCAGGATGCCCATCAGCGTGTTGAGCAGGGTCGACTTGCCAGCGCCGTTGGGGCCGATCACGGTGATGACGCTGCCCTTGGCCGCTTCCAGGCTCAGGCCATGGAGCACTTCGGCACGGCCGTAACCCGCGCGCAGATCGGTGACTTTGAGGATGGGCGTGGCCATGTCAGTGTTCCGTTCCGAGGTAGGCCGCGCGCACGGCCGGATTGGCCTGTACCTCGGCGGGGGTTCCACGGGTCAGCAAGGTGCCGAATTCCATCACCACCAACTGGTCGCACACATCCATCACCAGATCCATGTCGTGCTCCACCAGCAGGATGCTCATGCCTTCGCCCTGCAACTGGCGCAGCACCCCGATCAGGTCCTGCTTTTCCTTGTGGCGCAGACCGGCTGCCGGCTCGTCCAGCAGCAACAGCGCCGGGTCGCAACACAAGGCACGCGCAATCTCCATCAGGCGCTGCGGACCCATGGCCAGGTTGCCGGCCTGTTCATGCAGGTATTCGCCCATGCCGATGCGCTCCAACTGGTGCTGTGCCTCCTTCATCAGGCGACGTTCCTCACCGGCATTGGTGCGCAGCATGGAGGAGAGCACCCCCCGCGTTCCCCGGGTATAGGCACCGAGCGCCACGTTTTCGAGCACGGTCATGTCGGCGATCATCTTGACATGCTGGAACGTGCGGGCCATGCCCTTGCGGGAAATCTCGCGCGAGCGCAGTGTGGATATGTCCTGGCCACGGAACTTCACCTGACCGGAGGTCTTGGACATGACGCCGGTGATCAGATTGAAGGTGGTTGACTTGCCTGCGCCGTTGGGGCCGATCAGTCCGACGATCTTGCCGGCCGTTATGTCGAAGCTGATGTCGTTCACCGCGACCAGACCTCCGAACTGTTTGCGGATCTTGTCGATCTGCAGCACGATTTCGCCCTTTGCAGGTCTGGTACGCACCGCAAGGGTGGTGGCGTTCTGCCAGTCCACCTTGCGCGGCGGTGCCGGGAACCAGCGCGCCACGACGGACCACAGGCCGTTGGGCATGTATTTGAGCAGCAGCACCATCGCGATTCCCAGCACGATCACCTCATAACTGCCGCTGGTTCCAATGAGTGCGGGCAGCGCGACCTGCAGGTAGTCGTCGAGCAGCTTGACCAGTCCGGCGCCCACGATGGCGCCCCAGACGTGGCCAACACCGCCAATGACGGTCATGAACAGGTACTCGATACCCATCTTCAGGCCGAACGCGGACGGGTTGACGGTGCGCTGGAAGTGCGCCAGCAACCAGCCGGCGACGGACGCGAACAAGGCGGCAATCAGGAACATCGTGACCTTGTAGCGGAAGGTGTTGATGCCCATCGCCTCGGCCATCTGCGAGCCGCCCTTGAGCGAGCGCATCGCCCGACCGGGCCGCGAATCGAGCAGGTTGAGCATGGCCACCGCACCGCCGATCAGCAGGGTCCAGCACAACCCGAAGAACAGGCGGCCCTGGCCGATGTCGATGCTGCCCACCGACAGGCTCTTGAGCCCGAGCAAGCCGTCGTATTTGCCCAGAGCGTCGAGATTGCCCATCAGGTAATACAGCGCCAGGCCCCAGGCGATGGTGGCCAGCGGCAGGTAGTGGCCCGACATGCGCAGCGTGATCGCACCCACGATCAGCGCGCACAGTGCGGTGAGCGTCAGTCCGACGAACAGCGTCAGCCACGGTGACATGCCGGTGTTGAGCGTCAACCAGGCGGTGGTGTAGGCGCCGATGCCGACAAATGCGGCCTGGCCGAACGAGGTCAGCCCGCCGACACCGGTCAGCAGCACCAGGCCCATGCTGACCAGCGCGTACAGCCCGATGTAGTTGAGCTGGGCAATCCAGAAGTCGGGCAGAGGCAGCACCGCGATCAGCGGTATGGCTGCGATCAACAGCGACAGGGCTATTTTTTGACGGGTCATATCAGTACCGCCCGGCCGTTCCGAAGGTGCTGATGGCCCCCTCAGGGGGCGGTGAACGCAGTGAGCGTGGGGGTCGTTTCATGTCAGTGTTCCTCGTCCGAATGGCTGCTGCGCAGCGAGCGGATCAACAGCACCGGCAGCACCAGCGTGAACACGATGACCTCCTTGAAGGCGCTGGCCCAGAATGCGCCGAACGATTCGACAATGCCGACGAACAGTGCACCGAACAATGCGCCGGGATAACTCGACAGGCCGGCCACGACAGCGGCGACAAAACCCTTGAGTCCGATCAGGAAGCCCGAGTCGTAGAACACCGTGGTGGTCGGGCCGATCAGCAGGCCCGACAACGCACCTATCAATGCGGCCATGAGAAAGGTCAGCTGGCCGGCAGCCTGGCTCGAGATGCCCATCAGCCGCGCGCCGGTGCGGTTCACCGCGGTGGCGCGCAGTGCCTTGCCGCGCAAGGACTTCTCGAAATAGAGCCACAGCAAGACGATCAAGGCGATCGACACCAGGAAGATGATCAGCGTCTGCCCCTTGAGCGTGACCGCACCCAGGGGAATGCGGGTATCCCAAAAGCTGGGGTTGCGAAATCCTTCGGCGCCGAAAAAAAGCAGGCCCAGGCCGGTCATCGCGAAATGCACGCCGACCGAGACGATCAGCAGCACCAATGGCGTGGCCGATTCCAGCGACTGGTAGGCCACGCGGTAGACCAGCGGGCCGAAGGCGGTGACGATGGCCACGCTCAGCAGTGCCTGTGTCCACAATGGATATTGCTGCGGCGCAGCCCAGATCGCCAGCAAGGCGACCAGTACCGGGAAAATCACGAGGCCCAGCGCAGAGCGCAACGCCCGTACGATGTTGCCGTGATGGCGCCATTGGCCAAACCACTCCATCAACGCAGCCGTTGCGGCCAGGATCAGCAGCAGCCAGACCGTGCCCGGTGTCTTGCCGGCCTGAAACATGGCCAGCGTCAGCGCGCCATACGCAACGAATTCACCTTGCGGAATGAAGATCACCCGTGTCACGGTGAACACCAGAACGGTCGCGATCCCGAGCAGCGCATAGATTGCGCCATTGGTCACGCCGTCCAGCAGCAGAATGCTGGCGATGGAGGAGTCCATGGGGTACCTTGTAGATGAAAGGGTCGGCGTTCCCGACGCAGGCACCGCAGCGGCGTGCCACACGGCCCGGGCAGGGCCGCGGCACCCGCAGGGCGTGGCCCCGCGGGTGCGCGTACGGGTCTTATTCGACCTTGAACTTGCCGTCGACAACCTTGGTCATGACGCCGGTTTCCATCGTGTAGCCCCAGTGGTCTGACGCTGACCAGTTCATCACGCCGTGCGAGAACACGGTGCGGCCCATGGTCTCCAGGGTATCGCGCAAGGCGGCACGGAACTCGGGTGTTCCCGGCTTGGCCTTCTTCAGCGCGATCGGAATGGCCTTTTCCATTGCGACCTGGAAGTCATACGAATGGCCAGCAAACTGGTTGCGCGTATTGGCGCCGAATTTCGCCTCGAACTTGTTCACGAAGTCCATCGCCAATTTCTTCGATGGGTGGGCTTCGGGCAACTGGTCACCCAGCAGGGCGGGGCCCGATACGACCAAGGTGCCTTCCACCGCCTTGCCGCCCAGGCGGATCAGGTCGGGCGTGGCGGCTGCGTGCGTCTGGTAGATCTTGCCCTTGTAGCCACGGTCGAGCAGCGCGAGTTCGGGCATCGCCGCGCCCGACCCCGACGCCACGACCAGAATCGCATCCGGATTGGCCGAGGTCAGTTTGAGCGCCTGCGGCGTCACACTGGTGTCAGGCCGTGCAAAGCGCTCGGTACCGACCAGCTTGATGCCGGCCTTGTCCAGCAGCGGGCCGATCGCCTCGAGCCACTGCTGGCCGTAGGCATCGGTATAACCGAGGAAGCCGATGGTCTTGATGCCGTGGCTTTTCATGTGCTCGACCACGGCGTGT
>Ga0073904_10001108_pt1 | contig 19990 bp, 17 predicted proteins | sample KloWWTrecipitate_FD_66668 | JGI IMG/M metagenome (GOLD analysis project Ga0073904, IMG submission 66668) | Active sludge microbial communities from Klosterneuburg, Austria, studying microevolution and ecology of nitrifiers - Klosterneuburg... | ecosystem: Engineered > WWTP > Aerobic digester >... | reverse complement strand
CGGACGTTTGCCGGAAAAGACTGGAGGGCCCGCGTCTTGTCAATCTGGTGGCGCGGGATTGTGCCGGTCAAACCGCCCCGATCCCCCTGAGGATCATGCCCTTCACGCTTTCCTTGGCCGCTTTCCACTGTTTGTCCGACAGCGGCCTGCCGCCATTCAGCGTTTCGATCTGGTGGCCGAAGTCGGCGTAATGCTGGGTCGTGGCCCAGAGCATGTACAAGAGATGTTCGGGGTTGACCGCCGCCATCTTGCCCTCGTCGATCCAGCGCTGGATCAGCGCCGCGCGCCCCGCCGTCCAGTCGCGCAGCGTGGTTTCCAGATAATCCTGGATCACCGGCGCGCCGTGCATCACCTCCGACGCCCAGACCTTGGACCCGTCCGGGTGACGGCGCGAGATTTCCATCTTGGCGTCGATATAGGCGCCGATCCCCTCGACCGGCCCCGGCGCATTGTCGAACGTATCGGCCGCATGCAGCCAGATGTTGAAGATGTTGCGCACCACCTCGCGGTAGAGTTCTTCCTTGGTGGTGAAATAGTAATGAAGGTTCGCCTTGGGCAGGCCCGCCATGTCGGCGATCAGCTGCATGGTCGCCCCGCCGAATCCCGCCTCGGCAAAGACCTTTTCGGCCGCCGAAAGAATCCGCTGCTGGTTTTCCAGGCGGATCGCATTGCGTTTGGACAGGCGTTCGGGTTCGTTCATCGGCCCTTCCGCTGAGGCAAGAATTTCGTTGACCGGATGGTCAGGTTGTGGTCGTCTCAAAGCTGACCATATGGTCAGGAAGCGAGTCGCCGCAAGGGGCATGAAGATCCCGGACCGGACGACGGGGAGTATGACGATGACGGCGCTTGGCGATAACCTTCGCATCAATTCGGCACGGCTGTGGGACAGCCTGATGGAGATGGCCAAGATCGGTCCCGGTGTCGCCGGCGGCAACAACCGCCAGACCCTGACCGACGCGGACGGCGAGGGGCGGCATCTGTTCAAACGCTGGTGCGAAGCCGCAGGTTGCACGATGGGCGTCGATACGATGGGCAACATGTTCGCCACGCGGGCGGGCACAGACCCCGATGCATTGCCGGTCTACATCGGTTCGCACCTCGACACGCAACCCACGGGTGGCAAGTATGATGGCGTCCTGGGGGTTCTCGCGGGGCTTGAGGTCGTGCGCACGATGAACGACCTTGGGATCAAGACGAAGCACCCGGTCGTCGTGACCAACTGGACGAACGAGGAAGGCGCGCGCTTCGCGCCCGCCATGCTCGCCTCCGGCGTCTTCGCGGGCATCCATACGGAAGACTATGCCAAGAGCCGCACCGACCTTGACGGCAAGGTCTTTGGCGCTGAGCTGGAGCGGATCGGCTGGGTCGGGGACGAAAAGGTCGGCGCCCGCAAGATGCATGCGATGTTCGAATATCACATAGAACAGGGCCCGATCCTTGAGGCCGAGGGGAAAGAGATCGGCGTCGTCACCCATGGTCAGGGCCTGTGGTGGCTGGAGATCACGCTGACCGGCAAGGACGCCCACACAGGTTCCACGCCCATGAACATGCGGGTGAACGCAGGCCTAGGCATGGCGCGGATCACCGAGCGGGTCCACCAGATCGCCATGGCGCATCAGCCGAACGCGGTAGGGGCCGTGGGGCAGGTGAAGGTCTTCCCGAACTCCCGCAACGTGATCCCCGGCCGCGTCATCTTCACCGTCGATATCCGCAGCCCCGAACAGGCAAAACTCGACCTGATGCGCGGCGAGGTCGAACGCGCCGCCCATGCGGTCGCCAAGGAACTGGGCCTTGGCATCGCGATTGAGGCGGTGGGCCATTTCGACCCCGTCACCTTCGACCCAACACTGGTCAAGCGCGTCCGCGCGGCGGCCGAAAAACTGGGCCTGAGCCACATGGACATCATCTCAGGCGCCGGTCACGACGCCTGCTGGATCAACCGCGTGGCCCCCACGGTGATGATCATGTGCCCGTGCGTAGATGGACTTTCCCACAACGAGGCCGAGGAAATTTCCGAGGACTGGGCGGCCAAGGGGGCGGATGTTTTGTTCCGCGCGGTCGTGGAAACGGCGGGGGTGGTGGGGTGACCGGCCAAAGAGTTATGGTCACCAGTTTTCGGGGTCGCCTAACCGCTCCAATGGGAGTGATTGCTCATGAGAACTTCTGGAGACTGGTGAGTATGTCTGGAAATATAGTCGAAGTTGGATCCTCGCGCGAAGGGGACTTCAGCTTCGGCAAATTTCTGGTGCGGTTTGACATTGACGTTTCTGGAATGGGCCTTGAGTGCCACAACTCAGTGCCAAATAGTTTGTGGATATTGAAAAGCGATCTGAGCGATCTCGCGGGAGACTGAGCCATGACCACCATCATCAAGAACGGCAGCATTGTCACCGCCGACCTGACTTACAAGGCGGACGTGCGCATCGAAAACGGCAAGATCAGCGAGATCGGTCCGAACCTCAAAGGCGACCGCGAACTGGATGCGACCGGCTGTTATGTGATGCCGGGGGGGATCGATCCGCATACCCATCTCGAAATGCCGTTCATGGGGACCTACTCCAAGGATGATTTCGAATCTGGCACCCGCGCGGCACTCAGCGGCGGCACCACGATGGTCGTCGATTTCGTCCTGCCCGCGCCGGGGCAGGGGCTGATGGACGGGCTTTCCATGTGGCACAACAAGTCGGGCCGCGCGAACTGCGACTATTCCTTCCACATGGCCGTGACCTGGTGGGGCGAGAAGGTGTTCGAGGATATGAAGGAGGTGGTGCAGGGCCAGGGCATCAACACCTTCAAACATTTCATGGCCTACAAGGGCGCGCTGATGGTGAATGACGACGAGCTCTACGCCTCGTTCCGCCGCTGCGCCGAACTGGGGGCGACCGCGCTCGTCCATGCCGAAAACGGCGATGTGGTGGCGGAACTGACCGCGAAGCTTCTGGCCGAGGGCAACACGGGGCCGGAGGCCCATGCCTATTCGCGGCCCCCTCAGGTCGAGGGCGAGGCGACGAACCGTGCCATCATGATTGCCGATATGGCGGGCGTGCCCCTGTATGTCGTCCATACCTCCTGCGAAGATGCGCATGAGGCGATCCGGCGCGCCAAGCAGGCCGGCAAGCGGGTCTGGGGCGAGCCGCTGATCCAGCACCTGACGCTGGACGAAAGCGAATATTTCCACCCTGACTGGGATCATGCCGCGCGCCGCGTGATGTCGCCGCCTTTCCGCGACAAGCGCCATCAAGACAGTCTGTGGGCCGGGCTCGCCTCAGGCACCTTGTCCTGCGTCGCGACGGATCATTGCAGCTTCACCACCGACCAGAAACGTTTCGGCGTCGGGAATTTCTCGAAAATCCCGAACGGGACGGGCGGGCTAGAGGACCGGATGCCGATGCTCTGGACCCATGGGGTGAACACCGGACGGATCACGATGAACGAATTTGTGGCGGTGACATCGACCAATATCGCCAAGATCCTGAACTGCTATCCCCGGAAGGGTGCGGTCTTGGTCGGCGCGGATGCGGACCTTGTGGTCTGGGACCCGGAGAAGACCAAGAAGATCAGCGCGGCCACCCAGCAATCCGCCATCGATTACAACGTCTTCGAGGGCAAGACCGTGAAGGGCCTGCCGCGCTATACGCTGACGCGGGGCCAGGTGGCGGTGAACGACGGCCGCGTTGAAACCCGCGAGGGCCACGGCCAGTTCGTCTCGCGCGAGCCGAACGGCACGGTCAACCGGGCGCTTTCCGCCTGGAAGGAACTGACCTCGCCGAGGCCGGTGAGCCGGTCGGGCATTCCGGCGACGGGGGTTTGAGGATTTTATGAAAGACACCACGGCAGCCGCCGCCACCGTGATCGAGGCGAAAAGCCTCAATCTGACCTTCGACACGGCCGATGGCGCGGTGCATGCGCTCAAGGACGTGAACCTGACCATCGGCAAGGGCGAGTTCGTGAGCTTCATCGGCCCGTCGGGCTGTGGCAAGACCACCTTCCTGCGCTGCATCGCGGCCCTGGAGACTCCGACCTCCGGCACGCTGACCGTGAACGGGATGAGTGCGGATCAGGCCCGGATGAAGCGCGCCTATGGCTATGTCTTCCAGGCGGCGGGGCTTTACCCCTGGCGCACGATTTCCGGCAATATCCGCCTGCCGCTGGAGATCATGGGCTTTGACAAGTCCGAGCAGTTCGCGCGGGTTGAACGCGTGCTGGACCTCGTGGACCTGAAGGGCTTTGGCAACAAGTTTCCCTGGCAATTGTCGGGGGGGATGCAGCAGCGCGCCTCCATCGCGCGGGCGCTGGCGTTTGACGCCGACATCTTGTTGATGGACGAGCCGTTCGGTGCGCTCGATGAGATCGTGCGCGACCATCTGAACGAGGAATTGCTGAAGCTCTGGGCGCGGACCGGCAAGACCATCGGCTTTGTCACCCATTCGATCCCGGAAGCGGTTTACCTTTCGACCAAGATCGTGGTGATGAGCCCGCGCCCCGGCCGGATCACCGACGTGATCGACAGCCCCCTGCCGAGGGAGAGGCCGCTGGACATTCGCGACAGTGCGGCCTTCATCGAAATCTCGCACCGGGTGCGGGAGGGGTTGAGAGCGGGGCATGGCGATGAGGTCTAGGGGGACGCGATGAACATGTCTGTCCTTCCCTGGCTCGTCGGTTCGACCGCCGTCTTCATGGTGGCGAATTCGGCTCTGAAACTTTATGCAAATCAGGGCGGGTTGTGGATGCTTGTCGGCGCGCTGATACTCTTCTGCTTCGGGAACGTCCTGATGGTGCAGATCATGCGCGGCAGCGGCCTAGGGTTAGCCATTGCCCTGTCGGTGATCTTTCAGATGGTGGCGATATCGCTGCTGGCAGTTGTGGTGTTCGGCGAACGGTTGATGCCGATCCAGTGGGCGGGCCTCGCGCTTGGCGTGGTCGCGGTCATGCTGATAGCCTGGCCGAAGGGGGCAGGGGCATGAGAAACATCCTCCCCATCCTCACCGTCCTCCTCGCCATTCTCGTCCTCTGGTATGGCGCGGCGGTGAAGCTGAATGCGGCCTGGACCTATGATCAGGCCGCCCGCGCCGGGACCGAGGTGACGTTTGGCGCCGTCGTGAAAGATACGATGGCACAGGAACGCCCGGTCCTGCCCGCGCCGCATCAGGTGGCGGCGGGCCTGTGGGACGGGCTTTTTGGCCAGAAGATCACCGCCAAGAAAAGCCTCGTCTATCATGGCTGGTTCACCTTTTCGGCCACGATGGTCGGCTTCCTGATCGGCACCGGCCTTGGCATCTTGCTGGCGGTCGGCATCATCCACAGCCGGGCGATGGACCTTTCGGTCATGCCCTGGGCCATCGCCAGCCAGACGATCCCGATCCTGGCCATCGCGCCGATGATCATCGTGGTTCTGGCCAGCCAGGGGATCACCGGGCTTTTGCCCAAGGCGGTGATCTCGGCCTATCTGTCGTTCTTTCCGGTTGTCGTGGGAATGGTCAAGGGCCTCAGAAGCCCCGACCAGATGCAGCTTGACCAATTGCAGACCTATAATGCGAGCCGGAGCCAGACCTTCTGGAAGCTCAGGCTGCCAGCCTCCATGCCCTATCTCTTCGCCTCGCTGAAAGTCTCGGTCGCGGCCTCTCTGGTGGGGGCGATCGTGGGTGAGTTGCCGTCGGGCGCCACGGTGGGGCTTGGCGCACGGCTTCTCAGCGGCAGCTATTATGGCCAGACAATCCAGATCTGGTCGGCGCTCTTCGCCGCCGCAATCCTGGCCGCGGGGCTGGTGATGATCGTCGGCCGGATCGAACGGCGGGTCTTGCAGCGCATGGGGATGGCGCGATGAACGGGCTGATCTTCGCGCTTCTGTTCTGGATCCTCGCCTGGGCGCTGAACAGTTGGCTCGCGCGGTCCCGCTTCAGCCGACAGCGCGGCGTGCGGCTTTTCATTCCGGCGCTCTTCGGGGTGACGCTCCTGGTGCTGTGGGAAGGGATCGTGCGCGGGCTGAATGTCCCCAGCGTCATTCTGCCCGCACCCTCGGTGATCTGGGGAACGCTCACCGCATCGCTGCCGATCTTGTGGGAGGATTTCGTCCAGACGATCCTGAAGGGCGGTCTGTCGGGCTATGTGATCGGCTGCGGCGCGGCGTTCCTGACCGCCATCGCCATCGACCGTTCGCCTTTCCTGCAAAGGGGGCTTTTGCCCATCGGCAATTTCGTCGCGGCCCTGCCCATCGTCGGCATCGCGCCCATTCTGGTGATGTGGTTCGGGTTCGACTGGCAGTCGAAGGCGGCGGTGGTGGTGGTAATGGTCTTCTTCCCGGTTCTCGTGAATACGGTCGCGGGGCTGGCCGCCAGCGAGCGGATGCAGCGCGACCTGATGGCGACCTGGGGGGCGAGCTACTGGCAGACGCTTTTCAAGCTGCGTCTGCCCGCCGCCATGCCCTTCATCTTCAACGGGCTGAAGATCGCGACAACGCTGGCGTTGATCGGGGCGATCGTGGCGGAGTTCTTCGGCTCGCCCACGCGCGGCATGGGCTTTCGTATTTCGACTGCGGTCGGTCAGCTCGCGCTCGACATGGTCTGGGCGGAAATCGCCATCGCGGCCTTGGCGGGATCGAGCTTCTATGGTTTGGTGGCAGTCATAGAAAAGACGGTCACCTTCTGGCATCCCTCGCAACGCGGGCGGACCTAAGACGGCAAAAGAACAACAAGACCAACAAGGAGAGACGACATGAAAAGACTTCTCGGATCGGCCCTCATCGCCACCTTGCTTGCGGGCGGCGCCCAGGCGGCGGATGATGTCACGCTGCAACTGAAATGGGTCACGCAGGCCCAGTTCGCGGGCTACTACGTCGCCAAGGACAAGGGCTTTTATGAAGAAGAAGGGCTGAACGTCACCATTCTTCCCGGTGGGCCCGACATTGCGCCCACGCAGGTCGTCGCCGGTGGCGGCGCCGATGTGGTGATCGACTGGATGCCCTCGGCGCTGGCCGCGCGCGAAAAGGGGCTGCCGCTCGTCAACATCGCCCAGCCCTTCAAAACCTCGGGCATGATGCTGACCTGCCTGAAGGAAACCGGCATCGCCGCCCCCGAGGATTTCAAGGGCAAGGTGCTGGGCGTCTGGTTCTTCGGCAATGAATATCCGTTCCTCAGCTGGATGAGCCAGCTTGGCATCCCGACGACAGGCGGTGCGGATGGGGTCGAGGTGCTGAAACAAGGCTTCAACGTCGACCCGCTGCTGCAAAAGCAGGCGGCCTGCATTTCGACCATGACCTACAACGAATATTGGCAGGTCATCGACGCGGGCATCGCGGAAGATCAGCTCGTGACCTTCAAATATCAGGACATGGGGGTCGCGACGATGGAAGACGGCCTTTACGTTCTGGAAGAAAAGCTGACCGACCCGGCGTTCGAGGACAAGATGGTCCGCTTCGTGCGCGCTTCCATGAAGGGCTGGAAATATGCTGAAACCAACCCGGACGAAGCAGCGATGATCGTTCTGGAAAATGACGAAACCGGCGCCCAGACCGAGGTCCACCAAAAGCGCATGATGGGTGAAATCGCCAAACTGACCGCCGGTTCGAACGGCGCGCTCGACCCGGCCGATTTCGACCGTACCGTCGCGACGCTGATGGCGGGCGGTTCGGACCCGGTCATCACCAAGGCGCCGGAAGGGGCCTGGACCCACCAGATCACGGACAAGGCGCTGCAATAAGTCTGGTCCGACGCAAAGAACGGGCGCGGGGATATTTCCCCGCGCCCTTTTTCATGGACCCCCTTGGATCGCGCGGGAAAGCCGCTAGAAAGGGGCGAACGGCAAGGAGATCAGACAGTGCAAGCCCGCAGCCCATGGCCAGGACGCCCCTTCATCACCGCCTGCCTGATCTTGTCGGGTCTTGCGGCCTGCAATCGCGATGCGGCGCCGATGACGGCCTGTCTCGGTGACAAGCCTGCGGTCGAGCGGGTCGAGGATGTCGCACCGCCGAACTGCCCGAAGTAGGACCGCGCCAAGCGGACCCGTGCCGCGCGCCCGCTGAGCGCCGGAGCCTCCGGCGGGAGTATTTGGTCCAGGCTGAAATCTGCCCTTATTCATCTTGGCACAAATACTCAAAGAACGCCGGCGCCATTGCCCGGACCTGAAAAGGTTGTAAAGTCCCCTGTGTAAATCTTTACCATGGTCGGACTGAACCAGCATGCCTCTTGCCCTGACCGGAACCCGGGTGCGCGAACGCCGCCTGCTTTTGGGGATGAAACAGGCCGATCTGGCACGCTCCGCCGGGGTTTCGCCGGCCTATCTGAACCTGATCGAACACAACCGCCGCCGCGTCGGGCCCGAGGTGCTGGAGCGTCTGGCCACAGCACTTGGCGTCGATGGCCCGGTTCTGGCCGAAGGGGCGGAAGGCGCGCTCTTCGATATCCTGCGCGAGGCCACAGTCGGCGCGCCGCAGCAGGCCGCGCCCCCCGAACTGGCGCGGATCGAAGAATTTGCAAGTCGTTTTCCGGGCTGGGCAGAGCTTCTGGCCGCGCGTCAGGGGCAGGTCGCGCATCTGACGCGCACGGTCGAATCTCTTTCCGAGCGCATGGCGCAGGACCCTTTCCTTGCGGCCTCCCTGCACGAGGTTTTGTCGGCGATCACCGCGGTACGCTCGACCTCGGCGATCCTGGCGGAAACCGAAGATATCGACCCTGACTGGCGCGCGCGTTTTCACCGCAACATCCATCAAGACAGCCTGCGCCTGACTCAAGCCGCCTCGGGCCTTGTGGCCTGGCTCGACCAGTCGCGGGTGCCGGAAGCCGGACTTGCCACCCCGCAGGAGGAGCTGGAGGCCTGGCTTGCGGCGCGTGACTGGCATCTGGCGGAGATGGAAGCCCCGGCGCCCGGCGAGGCGGCCCGGCTGATCACCGATGCGACCGAACTGGCGAGCGAGGCGGCGCGCAGTCTGGCCATGGCGCATCTCGACCGTTACCGTCAGGACGCACTGGCCCTGCCGCTGCCGCTGCTGCGCCGGGCGCTGGAACGGGTCGGCCACGACCCGGCAGCGCTTGCCCTGACGCTCGGCCAGCCACTCGCGCTCCTGATGCGGCGGCTGGCGACATTGCCGTCCGGCCTTTGGCCCGACGGGGCGGCTTTCGTGACCTGCGACGCCTCCGGCACACTGATCTTCCGCCGGCCGTCGCCCGCCTTTCCCTTGCCGCGCTTCGGGGCGGCCTGTGCGCTTTGGCCGCTCTATGAGGCGCTGGCCCAGCCCTTCGCGCCGATCCGCAGGTTGCTGGAGACCGCTGGGCGCGGCGCAGGTGTGCGCTTCACAGCGACCGCCTGGGCGGAGCGCGACTATCCGCAAGGCTATGAAGGCACTGCCGTCACGCGCGCCTTCATGCTCGTAATCCCTGCGGCAAGCGATGCGTCGGGGCGCGGGGCGGCGGCCCGGATTGTGGGATCCTCCTGCCGCATTTGCGCCGTGCAAGATTGTGCAGCACGGCGCGAACCCTCGATCCTGGCATGATACGAACCCAGACGGCGGAACCTTTTGACAGCACGGGCTGCCAGGGCGATAGTCACCCGACGGCCGGGGAGGGCCGAGCGCGCCCATGACCAGACGCATCCTGCTGATCGAGGACGAAGCCAACATCGCCGAAGCCCTGCGCTTTCTTCTGACCCGCGAGGGCTGGCAGGTGGAGACCCATGCCGATGGGGCAACTGCGACCGCACTCATCCGCAGCCAGCGGCCCGATGCCGTGGTGCTTGATGTCATGCTGCCGGGGCGGTCGGGCTATGAGATCCTTGACGATCTGCGCGCCGATCCGGATTTGCGAACCCTGCCGGTTCTTGTTCTGACCGCGCGCGGTCAGGACCGCGAACGCGCCCAGGCAACGGCGCGCGGGGCGAGCCTCTTCATGACCAAACCGTTCGCCAACGCCGAACTTCTGGCGAATTTGCGCGCCCTTTTCGCGGCAGGTTGAGCGATGCGGCGCCCGCTTTTCTTGGCCCGCCGCGCCTATCGCCTGCGCCGCCTGACCGATGCCGCGCGGCTTTTGCCGGTGGTGGGGACGTTTCTCTTCCTGCTGCCGGTTTTCTGGCGGGGTGCTGATGGCATGTTACCGGGCACGGCGACCGGCGGCGTCTATCTTTTTGCGGTCTGGGGCGGTCTGATCCTTGCCACCGCACTGATCGCCCGGCGGCTGGAACAGACCGAGGCGCAGGATGGCGGGGAGGAGGACGGGCGAGCGCAGATCCCAGAAGGTCTGGACCCTGACAGCAGCGCCGGGGGCGCGTCTGGCTGATGGTGTCCTTCAATGTCCTCGTCGCGGTCTGTCTCGTCTATGTCTCGGTTCTGTTCCTCGTCGCCTTTCTGGCCGAACGCCGGTCCGAGCAGGGACGGGGACGCTGGCTGCATTCGCCCATCGTCTATACCCTGTCGCTTTCGATCTACTGCACTGCCTGGACCTTTTACGGCGCGGTCGGCTACGCGGCGCGCTCCGGGCTGGAGTTCCTGACGATTTATCTTGGCCCGACCATCGTTTTCATCGGCTGGATGTGGGTGATCCGCAAAATGGTCCGCATCGGCCGGCGCGAGCGTGTGACCTCCATCGCCGACCTGATCTCGGCCCGTTACGGTAAGTCGAACCTTTTGGGCGTGATGGTCACGATCATCGCCGTTGCCTCCGCCACCCCCTATATCGCGCTTCAGTTGCAATCGGTCACACTGTCGTTCGCGGTCTTTGCCGCGGACCGACCGACCGGATGGGCGTTGCCGGACAATGTGGCAACCGCCAGCTGGGTCGCGGCGGGGCTGGCGCTTTTCACCATCCTCTTTGGCACCCGCAATCTCGATGCCAACGAACGCCATCACGGCGTCGTCACCGCCATCGCGCTTGAAGCGGTCGTCAAACTCGTGGCGCTGTTGGCGGTCGGAATCTTCACCGTCTGGGGCATTGCCGACGGCTGGCAGGACTTGGGCCGCCGGATTGCCGCGTCGCCCATCGCCGACTGGCCCATCCAGCCGGGCCGCTGGGTCGGGCTGACCTTCGTTTCCGCCGCCGCCATCCTGACCCTGCCGCGCATGTTTCAAGTGATGGTCGTCGAGAATGTCGATGAACGCCACCTGACGACTGCCGCCTGGGCCTTCCCGCTTTATCTGATGCTGATGAGCCTTTTCGTGCTCCCGATCGCGGTCGTGGGGCTTGAGATCTTGCCCGAAGGCGCGAACCCCGACCTGTTCGTCCTGACCCTGCCGCTGGCGATGGAGCGTGACGATCTGGCGATGCTGGCCTTTCTGGGTGGGTTTTCGTCGGCCACCTCCATGGTCATCGTGGCGGCCATCGCACTGGCGACGATGGTATCGAACCATGTGATCGTGCCGCTGTGGCTGTCCTTGCGCCCGTCCGGCGCACGGGATGCAGGCGACGTGCGTCACCTTGTCCTTCTGTCGCGCCGCATCTCCATCGGGGCCATTCTGGCGCTGGGGCTGCTTTATTATCGCCTCTCGGGCGGATCGGCGGCGCTGGCGGCCATCGGCCTCATTGCCTTTGTCGGTGTGGCGCAGGTTCTGCCCGCGCTGCTCGCGGGTCTATTCTGGCGGGGCGCGACCAAGGTGGGGGCAGCACTTGGCCTTGGGACCGGCTTCCTGATCTGGCTCTATTGCCTGTTTCTGCCGTCGTTCGGCGCGAACGGGTTGATACCGGGCTGGCTGATCACCGATGGGCCATGGGGGCTGGAATGGCTGCGCCCACAGGCCCTGTTCGGCACCGGCGGTATGGGGCCGCTTCTGCATGCGATCGTCTGGTCGCTCGCGCTCAATTCCGCGGCCTTCATTCTGGGCTCGCTCCTGTCCTTTCCCGGCCCGGTCGAGCGGATTCAGGGCCTTGCTTTCGTGCGGATATTCGATGGCGACCGCGCGCAGCGCGGCTGGTCGCATGGCCGGGCCGAGGCGGAGGAACTTCTGATCTTCACCCAAGGCATCCTTGGCCCTGAGGAAGCCCAGGGCTTCTTCCAGTCCGAAGCCGCGCGTCAGGGCAAGGCCGGGTTCCTGCCCGATACGACCTCCGATTTCATCGAGGCGCTCGAACGGCGGCTTGCGGGTGCAGTGGGCGCGGCCACGGCCCATGCGATGATTGCGCAATTTGCCGGGGGGGCGGTCGTTTCGGCCGAAGACCTCATGGCGGTCGCCAGCGAAGCCCAGCAGATCATGGAATATTCCGCCGCCCTTCAAGCCAAGACCGACGAATTGGCCCGCACCGCCCGCGCCCTTTCCGAGGCGAATGACAAGCTGACCGACCTTTCGGTGCAAAAGGACGCTTTCCTGAGCCAGATCAGCCATGAATTGCGCACACCCATGACGTCGATCCGGGCCTTTTCGGGCATTCTGGCCGAACCGGACCTGCCTGACGATCTGCGCGCCCGCTATACCGGCGTCATTCAGGCGGAGGCGGAGCGCCTGACCCGGCTGCTTGATGATCTTCTCGACCTGGCGGTTTTGGAAAACCGCAAGGTGCAGTTGTCGATCCGCGCGGGCAACCTGCATGACCTGATCGGCCGCGCGGTTGAAGCCGCATCGAACGTGCGCGCCGAACGCCAGCTCCGTCTTGTGCGCAATCCGGGGGCGGAGTTCCTGCCGGTCATCACCGACACCGACCGTCTGGTGCAGGTCTTCATCAATCTCATCTCCAATGCCCGGAAGTATTGCGATGCGGCCGAACCGGTCCTCAAGATCGCCGCGCGGCGGAAGGCTGGGCGCATCACGATCGACTTCATCGACAATGGCGCGGGCATTCCGAAAAAGGCACAAGGTCTCATCTTCGAGAAATTCGCCCGCCTGACCGACACCTCACGCGCCGGGGGGGCGGGTCTTGGCCTTGCCATCTGCCGCGAGATCATGACCAACCTTGGCGGCAGCATCACGTATCTGCCGGGGCAGGGCGGCGCGGCCTTCCGCGTTGTCTTGCCGGTGCGCGCGCCCGGGCCGGTCGCACCGGAGCCATGAAAAGGCTCAGCAACGATTTCTTTTGAAGAAATCGCTACCCGCCGGCCTTTGAGGAAACGTCAACCCTTTCCTAACCTCGATCTGCAACATCTGAAGCTGCGGGGCGGGCGCGGGAAAGACGGCATGGACAGCGCGGGCAACCTTTCACTTCTGGAACGCAAGATCGCCGCGCACCGTCCGCGCGCCGCCCAAGGTCCGTCTGGCCCCGAGCATCTTCTGTTCACCGCCTTCGCGCGGGAGGCCGAGCGCAAGCTGGGCCTGCATCTTGGCGCGGGGGCACATGTCAGTCACCAGCGCACCAGCGCTGAAATTGCCGACACGATTCCCGATCAGGCGCTGATCAGCCTTTTGGATGGGCCGGGGGGCACGACCGGGGTTCTGGTGATGGAAGGGGGGTGCCTGTCGGCGCTGATCGAGATGATGACCGTGGGCGAGGTGCGCCCGACAGCCGCCGCGCCCCGCCGCCCGACCCGGACCGACGCGGCGATGATCGCGGGCCTGATCGACGGGGTTCTGGGTGGCTTCGATCATCTGGTAGGCGGCGATCCGGCCTCGGTCTGGGCCGGGGGCTTTCGCTATGCGTCGCATCTGGCCGACGCGCGCCCGCTGGCGCTTTTGCTCGAAGATCCGGCCTTTCGGGTGCTGACGCTTGACCTCCGGTTCGGCGACAGCGGCCGCCAAGGCAAAGTCAGCCTGATCCTGCCCGCGCGCGGACGAGGCACCATCACACGCCCGCTTGAAACGGCCGATGAGACGGCAAGCCCTCCTGCTGATGACACATCGGGCGCCGATTTTGCGGAAGTGTTGGGACGCACGGTACGCGGGGTCGAGGCCGAACTTCACGCCGTTCTGGCGCGCATCGCATTGCCCCTGTCTGATCTTCTGGCGCTTGAACGTGGTCAGTCGCTGACCCTGCCCAGCGATGCGCTGCATCAGATCCAGATCGAAGGGGCGGATGGCAGGCTTCTGGGGCTGGCAAGTCTGGGGCAGGGGGGCGGGCAACGAGCCCTGCGCCTTGAACAGCTCGGGACTGGGGTGGAGGCGGCGTTTGCGCCACCGGTCCGGCCTGCACAGGTGGTGGCCGCTTCTGATCAGCCGCTTCACCGCGCGCCTGTACCGGGCGAAAGGATCGCCTCGCCTCCGGCTGACCGGCATGTGGCGCCCACTGCCGCAGACCTTCTGGCCGGGGACGTCGCCATGCCAGATACGGAAGCCGGGCCATCACCCGAACTGCCTCTGGCGCGCAGCGCCTGAACGGGATCAGCCCAGACGCGGGCGGATCGCTTCCAGATTATACCCCCATTTTGCCGCCGTGCCGATCAACTGGTCGGCGGGCACCTGACCGGCTTGTGCCAAGGCCCAGACGACGGATGATCGGTTGCCGGAGGCACAATAGGCAAAGACCGGCCCGCTGGCCTGCATCGCCTGCGCCTGCCGCGCCACGATCTCGGGCGAGAAATCACCCGGAACGATCTGATTTTCCACGAATTCCAACCCGGCGGCCTCCACGGCCTTGCGCATTTCGTCCGCCCGAAGTTCCGCCGGAATTTCCCCGTCAGGCCGGTTGCAGATTACCCGCACGAACCCGGCCGCTTTCAGCGCGCCAATATCTTGCGGCGTGATCTGTGGCGACACGGCATAGGTGTCTGTCAGATGGCGAACATCCATTTTCGTCTCTCCTGAAAGCCGTCCTGCCGCGATCCGGTCGATCCGGCTCCTTACCGTAGGCGCCGCGACCATACCCGCGACCATTGCCAGAAGGAAGAGCCCGAGCCCACTCCCGCCAAAGCTCGCCGCCGCCATGGCCGGACCGGGGCAAAGCCCCGCCAGGCCCCAACCCGCCCCGAACAGAAGCGATCCGATCACCAGATTTGCGCTGATGCGCCGGTCGGGCGCGGCGGGCAGGGCATTGCCGAGGAAGCTCGCGCGCCGTGCCGCCATCAGCCGCCAGGCGACCGCCATCGGCACGATCGCCCCCGCCATCACGAAGGCCAGCGTCGGGTTCCAGTTCCCGAACACATCAAGCCAACCCTGCACCTTGGCTGTATCGGTCATGCCCGAGATCATCAGGCCAATCCCGAAAAGCGCCCCCGCCAGCGCCGCAGACAGAACCCGTACCATCAGATCACCCGCAAGAGATGACGAAAGACCAGGACCGTCAGAGCGCCCGCCAGGATATAAAGCACCGTCGCCACCAGACCCTGGGGCGACAGGCGCGAGATCCCGCAGACGCCATGGCCGGAGGTGCAGCCATTGGCCAACCGCGTGCCAAGCCCGACCAGAAGTCCCGCGCAAACCAGCACGCCGATATTCGCGGTCAGGTGCATCTCGGGCGCCGCACCACGCGCCGCAACTGCCATCAGGGGCGCCAGCACCAGCCCCGCCAGAAAGGCAAGTCGCTCGCCCGCTGTCGCCCGCCCGCTGCCATCAACCAGACCGCCAAGGATGCCCGAGGCCCCCATAACCCGTCCGTTCACCATCAGATACATCGCCCCCGCCAGGCCGATAACCAGCCCGCCGCCCAGCCCCCAGAGCCATTCCACCTGCATCTGCGTCCTCCCATCCAGCCCGCGCCTCTTGCTTAGACAGTGACGGACGGCACGACAAGCGCCTGAAACTATAGCTTTGACTTGCATCAAGGAACGCGCAGGCGCAGCCTTGTAGCCAGAGCGAAAGCAAAGGAGTTGCCAATGAAATCCCCCGCCGTGCGCCGCGAACAACTGTCTCAGCGCCAGCGGTTCCTTCTGGGCCGCATGAACCGCATTGAAGCCGAACTCGACACCCATGAGGCCAAGGATTTCGAGGAGATGGCGACTGAACGCGAAGGTGACGAGGTGCTGGAAGATCTCGGCGCCTCGGCCCAGCAGGAGCTCAGGATGATCGAAGCGGCTCTGAAGCGTCTTGATGCGGACGAATATGGTGATTGCACGCATTGCGGCGAGATGATCAGCGAGGAACGGCTCGATCTGCTGCCCGCGACCCCGTTTTGCGCGCGCTGCGCCGCCAGCCACTGAAAGACACGCGCTAAACCGACCTGACCCCATTGCCAAAAGCATTCGGCTGAAAGAAAGTTACCCAAAGGCAGGCGCGGGGAAGGAACCCCATGAACGGGCAGGTGGGCTTGGAGCTGGCGAACGGCGTCGCAGTGGTGACGCTGGACCATCCGCCGTTGAACACGCTGGGACAGGAACTGCGCGCGGGCATCGCCGCCGCAGTGGAACAGGCACTGGCCGCGCCTGAGGTGGACGTGATCCTCCTCAGGGCCGCGGGGCGCAGCTGGCCCGTGGGGGCCGACATCCGCGAGTTTGGCAAGCCGCCGGTCGCGCCCGCCCTGCCGGATCTTTGCACCGCAATCGCCGCAGCGCCGAAGCCGGTCATCGCCGCCCTGCACGGATCAGCCTTGGGCGGCGGGCTGGAACTGGCGCTGGTCGCGGCCTACCGGGTGGCCGCAGCCGATCTGAGGCTAGGCCTGCCCGAAGTGACGCTTGGCATTCTTCCCGGCGCGGGCGGCACCCAACGGCTGCCACGCCTGATCGGGGCGGCCGCAGCGCTCGACATGATCTTGTCCGGCGCTCCTGTCACCGCAACCGAGGCCCATCGTCTTGGCCTTGTCGATCTGCTGGCCCCCGCGGGGGTTGACGACGCAGCGACGGCGCATGCCGCCTTTGCGCTCGCCCTGAAACTTGCCCAGGCGCATGTCAGCGGCCAGCGTCGGCTTCATGCCGCCCATGCCCGCCCGATGGGCGGCAGTGCTGATGTGGGAGCCTATCTCGACGCGGTTCAGGTCGCGCGGGCCCGGCGCTTTGGCCCGCACGAACGCGCCGCACCGCGCATTATCGACTGTGTGGAAAGCGCCCTTCTGCTGCCCGAGGCGCAGGGGCTGGCGCTGGAACGCGCCGCCTTCCTCGATCTCGTGACCACGCCGGAGGCGCGCGCCCTGCGCCATGCCTTCATGTCCGAACGGCGGGGAGCGAAATCCCTACCGAAAGACACTGGCGCGTCGGCACCGAAGCATGTCGCCCTGGCCGGAAGCAGCCGAATGGCGGCAGGGTTGGCCGGGGCACTGCTTGGCGCCGGCGTGAGGGTGACACTCATGGGGGACGACAGCGCCGGTCTGGCCCGGGTTCTGACCCGACTGGCCAAGGCCGAAGAGGCTGCGGTCGCCACCGGCGCCAAGACCGATACCGCCCGAAAAGCGGCCTGGGAGCGCATCGCGGCCCGCCCGGGCGATACTTCGACGGCCTTGCAGGCTGCAGCGCAGGAACATGGCGAGGTCGATCTTCTGATCGAATGCGGGCCACCGGATGAATTGGCCAGCCTTGCGACCCGCCGTTCGGTTTTTTCAACCCTGGCCGGGGGGCTTGCGTATAATGTGCCGGTCCTGTCGGTACTGCCACCACACGGCGCTGCGGTTCTGGCCCGTGATCCGCTGGCTCTGGCCGCGGCCGATGACCTCAGAAACCGGCTTGCAGTGCTGGCGATGACCGCGCCCTACCGCAAGATGGCGCTGACCGAAGTGGCGCTGAACGAGGTCGCCGCCATTGGCCCGGCCGGTGCGGCGCTTCAGCTTTTCCTGCGCACATTGGGCTGGCGGGCGGTGCGTCAGGGGCCGATCGCGGGTTTCCTCGGACCGCGTCTGGCGACCGCACTGGCCGACGCAGCCGACCGCTGCCTTGCCGCAGGCGCGGCACCGCATACGGTTGATGTTGCACTGCGGCAGGCGGGACTGCCCGCCGGACCGTTCGAAAGCGCCGATCTGGCCGGGACGGACGACTGGATTCGTCGCTATCCGGACCGCCGTGCGGATGTGGCCGAGGCCGATGTGGCACGGCAATTGCGCGAGGCACTGGCCGCCGTTGGTCGCACCGGTCGGCGGTCGGGGCGGGGCTGGCACGACCATCCGGCCAGCGGTCCCTGGAAACCTTCCGCCGAAGTTATGGCACTGGCCGATGGGCTGCGGCCACATGCTCGCTTGGGGACCGCGGCGCTCTGGCGCCGGGTGCTGGCCGGGATGGCGAACGATGCGGCCTGGGCCTTGGCCGAAGGCAGGGCGCGCCAGCCCTCTGACATCGACCTTGTGGCCCTGGCGCAGGGATTTCCGCGCTGGCTGGGCGGGCCGATGCAGGCGGCGGACGAAGCCGGTCTTCTGGGCTTGCGCAACGATCTGCGCACATGGGCCAAGGCGACGGGCGATACGTTCTGGGCGCCCGCGCCGCTCTGGGATGAGCTGATCCGCGAGGGGCGGCGCTTTGCCGACCTGAACGCGGGCTGATCCGCCCGTAACGGGGGCCTGCCTTACTTACCCGTCCAATCGGCGCGGAAATGCACGATTTCGCGACCGGGGAAAGCCTCGGCCAGCGCCGTTTCGTTCAGCGTGCCCGCGTCATGCAGATAGACGGTGCCCCTGAGCCATGGATCGTTCAGCATCAGTGCCGACCCTTCGTCGCCATTGGGCGCCACCAGGACCAGCTTGCCCTCGAACCGTCCGTCTGCGGCAGCCTCCCGCACCGTCGGATGGAAGGCATTGTATTCGTAGTATTTCGTCACGGCCCGCCAAGGCAGGAAGACGCAAAACCCGAAAATGCAGGCATACCAGAAGATCGAATCGATACCGACGAAGGCGGCCTGATCACGGTCGGGGAAATGTTCTCGGATCGCCTGATAGCCGCGCGCCGACAGGTAGAGAACGGGGAAAGCGGCCAGGAACCAGTAGCGCGGCCCGATGTAATAGCTGTCGGCGAACCAGTAAAAGAACATGGCCAGCGGAAAGGCGACAGCGACCGCCAGCATCGCCCAATCCGCCCGCTCGGGCCGTTGCCAGAGAAGAAAGGCAATCAACAGGGCCAAGGACCCGATCGACCAACCCATCATCTCGAACTGAAGATTGGCGGCGAGGTTGAGGAGGTTCGCCACCCCCTCCGTGAAAGTATGCCCCGGCCTGAGGTCGAGCGTGCCCCAACCGCCCGGCGGGCCGATCTCAGGCCCAAACCCATAGGCGTTGGCACCCGGCCCCCAGCTTCGGTCGATATAGGCGGTCAGCGGCTGCAAGAATGCATTGCCGGTAATTGCGGCGTTGTAGGCCAGAAACAACCCTCCGGTCACAAAGCAACCCAACGCATAGACCAGCGTCCGCCCCGGCCCGCCTTGCGGCGCGATCACCAAAAGCCACAGACCCGTCAGCCCGCCCGCGACCAGCCCGTCCAGCGGCCGGGTGGCAAAGATCCAGCCCATCGCCAAACCGGCCAGGAACAGCCGCCTGAGCGCACCACGGCTGCCGTCGCCCGCCCGCATGATCAGCCACCACGCCAGCAGCATCAGAAACAGCGTCAGCGTATGGGTCATGAGCGAAGCCGCCATCGCCAGCAGCCAGGGCGAGGCGCCCATCATCATCGCCACCAGATCGGCCTGATCACGCCCTGCCATCCGCCCTGCCACTGCATGGGCCAGAAGAACCGACAAAGCCGCCAGCACCGGATTGACCAGCCACGGCACCCCCGCCACAACCCCCAGCGCCAACGCCGCGGGCCAGCCCGGCAGGGTCGCTGCATACCAGCGCCCGCCCTGTACCTCGAACAGATAATAGTCGAGACCGGGCAAAGCGGCCTCGGGCGGGGCAGGGACGGTCAGCGCGCCGCCGGCAAAGGTCTTGGCCTGAAAGAGATAGGCCACTTCGTCCTCGACATGGGGCATGCGTTCGAAGGCATAAAAGCTCAAGATCAGCGACACGACGAGCGTGACCGCCGCGGGCACCAAAGGCGACAGCCGGTAAAGCCCGCTGATCGGGCTCTTGACTTGCGACATCGCCGCGAAAACCGCGAAATGGACCAGCGTCAGCGCGATCCCCACCACCACATGCGCGCCGTAGGCCGCCCCTGCGCCCCGTGCCAGATAGCCCAGGATCGGCACGGATAAAAACCCGCTGATCAGAATGAAAATCGCGATCCGTCCCAACCCCAACCGGGCTTGCGTCTCAATCAGAACCCGACCGGGGTCTGCCCGAAAGAGCACCACAAGCGCCACCAGCCCCTC
>Ga0073904_10001107_pt1 | contig 19991 bp, 17 predicted proteins | sample KloWWTrecipitate_FD_66668 | JGI IMG/M metagenome (GOLD analysis project Ga0073904, IMG submission 66668) | Active sludge microbial communities from Klosterneuburg, Austria, studying microevolution and ecology of nitrifiers - Klosterneuburg... | ecosystem: Engineered > WWTP > Aerobic digester >... | reverse complement strand
CGGTGAACCCCGGGGTGTGTCGCCAGCTCCGACCCCGGCGGGCCCTTTCCGGTCGAGACCAGGGTGGCGAACACCGGCCTCGTGCCCTGGTAGGCCACCAGCGTTTGCGAGGCGAGCTCGACGTCGATCCACCGCTGGGTCGCCTGCGCGCCACCGACCTCTGCAGGCGGCGGCGCCTGCGTTGGGCGGGCGACGTCGGAGGCGCGGAGCCACGCCTCGGGCGCGACCCCCTCGGCGCTCACGCGCAGGAACGCCCCCTCGCGCTTGGTCACGCGCACCACCTCGAAGCGCACGCGCTGGCTCTGACCAGGCCGCGCGGGGCCCGCGCGGGGCGCGGCGAGCACCGGCGCGCGCTCAGGGAGCACCCACGCGAGGTCGAGCGGCGCAGCGCTCGAGGGGTCGAGGCGCTCGCCGTGGAACGCCGACGTGCGCGCGGCCACGAGGTCGTGGAGGGGGATGTAATAGCCGCTCCGCGAGAGGCCGTAGCGCTCGCCCGAGGGCGTGCTGCGCTCCCCCACGAGGGCGACGCCGAAGCCCGGTTGGAGATCGAGATCGGGCGTGCCCTCGCCGACCTCCGGCAGGTTGCGGTAGCCGTACGCGCCGTCACGGGCCGCGAAGTAGTACCGAAACGGCAGCCCGCTCGGGTTTCGCGGGGGCTCGGGCCTCAGCGGCTCTTCGTACGAGAGATCGGCGACGTCGGAGCACACCCACGCGAGCGGACCGACGAGGAGCCAGCGCCCCGTGCAGCCAGGCGCCTGCCGCGTGCCGAAGAAGGGCAGCCTCGCCGAGCCGAGCACGCTCCCGCGGCGGGGCGTCCCGGCGCCGGGGGTCGTGTAGAGGGCCACATCGTGGCGCTTTGGGACGACCGAGCGGAGCCCCTCCGCCAGGGGGACATCGTCGCGGTCGAACCACGGGGGCTCGTCGTGCGCCGCCGACGACGAGGAGCCTCCGAGCACACACGCCGCCGCGGCGAGGGCGACTGGCGCGACCCGAGCCGCCATCGGCACCCGCCGCGCGCTCACGGGGACGCCTGCACAGGCTGCGGGATCGTGAGGCGAAATACGGCCCCCGAGGGCTGCCCCTGCGCTGCGGGGAGGGCCTCGATCATGCCGCCGTGCTCCTCGGCGATCTTCTTCGCGATGGCCAGCCCGAGCCCGGTGCCGCCCTTCTTGCCGCTCGTGACGAACGACTGGAACAGGCGGTGCCGGATCTCCTTCGGGATGCCCGGCCCGGTGTCGGTGAACGTGAGCACGAGCGCGCCGTCTTCGGCCCGCGACACCGCGATGGTGAACTTTCCGCCGCCCTGGGTCGCCATCGCCTCGGCCGCGTTCCTCGCGAGGTTGTGCACGAGCCGCGTCAGCTTGCCCTCGTCGAAGCGCGCGACGCCGCGAAAGCCGAGCTCGACGGTGAGCTCCACCCCCGCGCGCGCGAGCACGCCCTCGATCTGCCGCGAGATGTCGTCGAAGAAAGGTTGAAGATACACCTTTCTCACGAGCATGCTCCGCTCGCCGCGGGCGAACTCGAGCACCTCCCGCTGCATCGCCGAGATGAGGCCGAACTGCTTGTGAGCCAGCTCGCCGAACTCCTCGCGCTGCACGCGGTCGTCGGCCTGCACCATGAGCTGGAGGTACCCGCTCAGCACGCCGAGCGGCGTCTTCAGGTCGTGCATCACCCCGGCGAGGAGGCGCCCGATCGTCGTGAGGCGCTCCTCGCGCTCGCGGCCTTCGCGCGCGAGCTGGAGGCGGATGGATGTCGAGGCGTTCGCCGCCAGCAGCAGCAGCAGCGTGCGGTCGGCGTCGCCGAAGCGGCCACCGTCGGGCTTCCCGAAGAGCGCGATCGCCCCCATCGGGGTCTCGGCGTCGCCCTCGCCCTCGATGGGCACCGCGAGCACGCACGGCTCGCCCTTGCCGATGAGGTCCTCCGCCTCGGCGTCGAAGCGCGGGTCGGAGCGGGCGTCGTTCGTGAGCACGACCGAGCCCCGCGCGACCACGTCGGCGAGGAAGCCGTCGCCGCGTGTCCATGGCACGTGCCGCGTCTTGCGCGCGTTGTGCGGCAGGACGTAGAGCTGCATCTCGTCGGTGGGGCCATGGCGCAGCGCGATCGCGCCGGCGCGCGCCCCGGAGGTCTTGACGGCCTCCTTCAGCACCGAGACGAACAGCTCCTCCAACGACGTGACGCGCCCCATGGCGCGCTCGAGGTCGAACAGGAGGCGCAGATCGCGCACGCGGTGCTCGAGCTCCTCCTTCGTGGCGAGGAGCGTCGCGTTGTTGCGCTCGAGCGAGGCGAGGAGCATGGCGTTCTCGACGGCGATGCCGGCGGAGGTCGCGAGCGCGGTGAGGAGCTCCGCGTCGTTGGCCGTGAAGACGCCGTGCTTTTTGTTCAGCACCTGCATGACGCCGCTCGTCTTGCCGCTGGTGTCCCGCATGGGGACACACAAGATGGAGCGCGTGCGGTAACCCGACGTGAGGTCCCACTCGGGGTTGAAGCGCGCGTCCTTGTAGGCGTCGCGTACGAGCACGACCTCGCCGGTCGCGGCCACGCTGCCGGCGATCCCCTCGCCGACCGCGAGCTGGATTTGGCGAACCTCGCCGCCCTGCACGAGCCGGCTCACGAGCGTGTTCCGCTCGCGATCGAGCAGATAGAGCGTCGCCCGATCGGCCTCGAGCGTGGAGACGATCCGCGCCAGCACGAGGTCGAGCAGGGCGTCGAGGTCGCGCGCCGCGCCGAGCGCGAGCCCGACGTCGCGGAACGCGGTCGCCACCTTTTGCGCGCGGTCGAGCTCGCGCGTGAGCTGGGCTACGGGATCGAGATCGCGCGACGAGTCGTCGCTCTTGCGCCGTCGTGGCCCGGACACGACGTCCCGCGAGGAGCTCGCGGGCGGCGCGGGGGCCGCGGGAGGGCGCGTCGACTTCGAGGGCACAGCCCAGCCTACCAGCCTTTCCCGTGCCCATGGCGGGCACAAAAGTGCATGGCGAGGGGCCGTTGTTGAGCCAGCCGCGCGGAGTTTGGTACAAGCTGCGTGGCTCGCACCATGGCCCGCACGCTCATCGTCACGCCCACCTACAACGAACGCGACAACCTCGCGAAGTTCGTAGGGCTCGTGCGCGCCGCGTACCCGCCCGCCGACGTCCTCATCGTCGACGACGCCTCCCCCGATGGCACCGGCGCGCTCGCCGACGGGCTCGCCGTCGCCGATCCCCAGGTCCGCGTGCTTCATCGCGCGGGGAAGCTGGGACTCGGCACCGCCTACCTCGAGGCCTTCCGCCTCGGGCTCACCGAGGGCTACGACCGGATCTTCGAGATGGACGCCGATCTCTCTCATGATCCCAAGTACTTGCCCGACTTCGTCGCGGAGCTCGAGCGCGGCGCCGACGTGGTCATCGGCTCGCGCAACATCCCGGGCGGCGGAGTGGAGGGGTGGGGCGTGGGGCGCCACGCGCTCTCCAAAGGCGGCTCGCTCTACTCCCGGGTCGTCCTCGGGCTCGAGGTGCGCGATCTCACGAGCGGCTTCAAGGCGTTCTCACGGCGCGCGCTCGAGGCGATCGACCTCGCGCACGTCCGCTCCAACGGCTACTCGTTCCAGATCGAGCTCACCTACCGCGCCATCCTGAAGGGCATGAAGGTGGCCGAGGTGCCGATCGTGTTCGTCGACCGCAAGGTCGGGCACTCGAAGATGAGCCGCAAGGTGTTCCTCGAGGCGGTGGGCATGGTGTGGAAGCTGCGCGCCGAGGCGCTGCTCGGTCGCCTCTGAGTGAGGGCGAGCGCCGCGCGCCTCGGCCGCTGTGGGCAGCACGATCAGGCGACCAGGCAGGTGGGCGCGGACGAGGACCGGGCCTCGGTCCGTAGGTTGAACGGCTATTCGGACGCCTTGGGTGTCCCGCGCCGCCTCCGCCTCACCGCCGCGAGCCCTACGAACGCGAGCCCCATCGCCCCGACCCAGCCCACGCTGTTCGCCGACTTCCCCCCCGACCTCGCGGTGCTGCAGCCGGGCGCATTCTTGTCACAGTAGTCGACGACCGCCTGGGCGTCGGAGCTGCTGCACGTCCCGTTGCAGTCGAAGCGCTTGCCGTCGGCGAGGTACCAGCAGTCGACGCCGTTGCCGCTCGCGTCGCAGCAGGCGCGGACCTCGTCGCACGACGTGGAGATCGAAGAGACCGGAGAGCACTGCTGCGTCCCGGACCCCGAGCTCCCCGAGCCCGAGCCCGAGCCCGAGCCCGAGCCCGAGCCGGCGGAAGACCCGGGCGTTCGCGACGACCCGCACGTCCCGTCGGAGTTGCACGCGAGCCCGCCGGGGCAGTACTTGGTGGGGAATCCCGCGCTGGCGCAGCACGTCCCGCTGCTCGGCATGCAGCCGTTCGCGCAGCGGACCTGCCCGGAGGGACAGGTCGTCCCGGTGCTTCCGCCCGAGCCGCCGCTGCCAGGCTGACAGCAGCTGTCGCTAGAGCACCCGTTCGCGCCCGTACCGCAGATGGTCCCCGGAGGGCAGCAGCCGCTCCCGTCGCCACACGAATAATAGGACGGGTTCTCGCAGGCGGCGCGCGCCTCCCGCGCCGCGCTGGCGGCGAGCAGTGTGGCCGCCGCGAGGGCAAGGCGGAGGACCTTGTCGCGCCGCATGTTTCCAGGCTTCGGCCTGCGCGTCGTCGTGGTCGTCGTGGTCGTCATGGTCGAACTTCCCTTCAGCTCTACGTTGATGTCTCGCCGCGAGCCGGTCGCCGTGGAGATCCTGGCTCGCTCGAAGTGCCCCTTTGGAGACACCAACAAGTCGCGTGAAATGCGTCAACGTTCCCAAATGCTGACGTGTGTTTCATGGCCACTCGATGGCCGCGGGGCTCGAGGGTCAATCCGCGTCAGTTCTCCGCCTGCTCGCGTGCGGAAAGACGCCGTCTACATCTGTAGACGTGCTTCCGGTGTCGGCTTGGGTACCCTTCGAAAACGCGAACCTCACAGATGCGAAGGTGCCTGTGCGCCGGTCTCCTGATTGCGTCGCTCGACGCCTGCCAAGACGACAGGTTCGGGCACTTCGTGCAAATTGTGCGCGCGTGGCAAGTGCGCGGGAATTACCTGTCCACGATCGGAGGGAACCACGTGCGGAGAGTAGCGCGGTGAGGATCTCGGGCGGCGTCCCTCGAGACCTCACACGGGAGGAGACTGTCGCGTGGCTCGCATCGTGATGTTGGCGCTGCGGTGATTCCGCAGCGTGTTACGTTTTGAGTGTGTGTAGCAGCGGCGGTCTCGCGATCTTCGGCAGTTCGATGAGGGTGTTGCCGTGGCGCTCTCCTCGAGAGGCGTGGCGATCGCTCGATGCAGACGCGCGCGCCGCACTCGGACAGGTCGAGGCGGCGCTGGACGAGGTGTGGTCGACCGACGATCCCATTCGCTCGTTCTGCGCTGCCTTCGAGCGCTCGGCCCCCGCGGTCGACGTCGTCGTTCATCCAGGGGCTGTGGACGGCCCACCGCCTTGGACGTTGAGCACCATTTTCCGAGGCTACCGAGGCGTGCTGCCGTGCAACGCCAATCTCCCGCGGTTTCGCTCGTACGGCGCGTACGGAGAGCGAGCGACCGATCCGTTCGCGAACCGACCTGTCAACCTCCGAGATCTTGCGGCGCGGGTCGGACGTGCTCGCGTCGAACAAATGGCTGAGGAGCTATTTCAGCCAATAGGACTCTTCCATCAGCTCCGCACGGTGCTCTACGACCGGAGCGGACATGTGCGGCTGCTCGCGGGCTACTACCGCCCCCGCGGAGGACTGCCCTTCGACGCCGCCGACCACGCGCGGCTCCATGCGTTGCAGCCGGCGCTTCGGCGCTGGGTCAATCTGGCGACGGCCATTGGGTTCGAGCCGCTCGGAGACGGCGCGCTCGTGTCCGCAGTGTCGGCCATGGTCGGGCCATCGCTCCTCACTCGTCGCGATCGGATCGTGTTCGCGAATGCCGCGGCGCATGCCTTGGCCGAGAGCTCGGGCGTCGCGCTCGCCGAGCTGCGCGCCCGTGGACGGACCATTCGCCTCCGCGAGCGTGGCATCGAGCTCGATCTCTTGCTGCTCCCCTCGCCCGCGAGTGCACAGCCCCAGGTGCCGGTAGCGACCTACCTCCGACCGGTCTTGAAGCTGCTCCGCGAAGGCCTCGCAGACAAGGAGATCGCCGAACGGCTCGGTCTGCCAATGAGCACGGCACGGACCTACGTCCAACGCGTGCTCACCATCTTCGGCGTGCACGGTCGACGAGCCCTCATGCGGCTCGACTGAGGCCTACCTCATCGACCGCGACACCGCGCGCCCGACTGAACGGGAGGTCTCCGCGAAGTCCTCGACGAGGAGAGCGTGGCCAGCCCCCGGCACGATCTCGAGTGCGGCGTGGCGTGCGCGAGCGGCGATTGATTCGGCGTGAGCCGGCGGCATCGCCGAGTCCTCGGCCCCCGTGCGGAGCGTGATCGGGATGTCGAGCTCCCCGATGCGTTCCAGCAACGACACGGCGTCCGCCAGGTCTTCTAGCTCCTCGATGAGGACCTCGGGCGGCGCGAGTGAGAGCCATTCCTCTACAGCGGACACGAACGCGGGTTCGGTGACGGCTGCCTTCGACAACATCCGGGGTGCCAAGACGCCGCTCAGGTCGACGCCGCCGCGGAGCGCTCCGGCCAGGCCACGCATCGCGTCTCGTTCCTCCGCAGAGAGCCCCGCGAACGCTCCGAGCAGCGCCAGGGACCTGACGACAACGCGTCCCGAGAGGGCCAGGCGGATCGCGCGGTACGCGCCCATGGACGTCCCGACCACGTCGACCTCGGCGACTCCGCGTTCGGCGAGCAGCGCGAGGATCGCGCACTCGATGGACGCGATGTCCTGCCTGCCCGGAGCAGGAGGAGCGCCGGCGTACCCCGGCATCGAAGGGACGAGCACGCGTCGCCCGTGGAGCGTCGCGCCCAACCTGACGAGCTCCGCGGGCGGTGAGGGCAATCCATGCAGGAGGAGCACGGCCGGTCCGGTCCCAAGTTCCGTGGTGCGAAGCATGAGCTCTCCAGCGGTATCATGTGAGCGTGTTCATCGTCTGGCTTTCGGTGGCCAGTAGTCGCGACCAACGTTAGATCTGCAGATCTCCTGCGAACTGCATAATTCGCCAGCGGCGCCATCTGAGGCTGTCGGCGGCGACACCGTTCACTGCAGTCTGCATGAGGTTCGCGCCCTCGCCACGGGGCCTCCCTTCCCTTCGCGGGCCGCCCGCGGTATCGCCTCGCCATGACCGAGCGCGTCCCCCTCGATCCGCTGAGCACCTTCGGCCCCGACCAGCCCTGCTTCGGCTGCGGCCCGCGACACCCCATCGGGTTTCACCTCGAGCCCTACCGGGAGGGCGACGTCGTCTGCGTCGACTACACGCCGCCGGAGCGGTTCCAAGGGCCGCCCGGGCTCATGCATGGTGGCCTGGTGATGACGCTCGCCGACGAGCTCGGCGCGTGGGTCGTCCTCGGCCTCAAGGAGCGCTTCGGCTTCACGGCCGCCATCGAGGCTCGCCTGCTGCGACCCGTTCGTATCGGCGCGCCCGTCCATGGCCGCGGGCAAATCCTGTCGGACACCCACCGCGTCGTGAAGATGAGCATCACCCTCGCGCAGGAGGGCGCGGAGGTGTTCCGCGGGACCCTCACCTTCGCGCTCCTCGATCGGGCGTCCGCGGAGAAGCTCCTCGGGGGGCCGCTCCCCGACACCTGGGTGCGATTCGCGCGCTGAGCGTGCGGCTCACCGGCCCGCGAAGTACGCCTCGAACACCTTTCGGGCCACGACGTTGCCCTTCGACCACCACGACACGTCGTTCGAGAGCAGCACCGCGACGGCGATCTCCGGCCTCTCGGCGGGCGCGAAGCCCGCGAACCAGGAGACCATGCGCGTCGGGTGCCCGCCCACGAGGGTGCCGGTCTTGCCCGCGACGTTGACGTTCGGCAGCACGGGCCGCGCTCCCCCCCGAGCCTCGCGGAACGCCTTCGCGGCCGTCCCCCGCCGCGTGGTCACCACCAACATCTGGGTCATCGCGCGGGCGGTCTCGGGGCTCATCGCGCGGCCGACGGACACGCGCGCGACCGGCGCGCCGCTGTCGTGCACGAAGAGCTTCACCTTCTCGCCGCCGTTCGCGATCGTCTGCATCGCGAAGAGCGCGCCGAGCGGGGAGAGCGTCGCGCTCCAGAAGCCGGCCGACGCCCTCGCGAGGCCGAGCCGATCGTCCGGGATCGTCGCCTCGCCGAACGCCGCGTCGACGTCCGCGGGCACCTTCGCGCCGAAGCCGAGCGCGCCCGCCGTCGCGCGGAGCTCGAGGGGCGACAGGTGCTTCAGCGTGAGGCGCGCGAACACCGTGTTGATGCTGAGCCCGAGGGCCTCCGAGAAGGGGACACACCCGAGGTCGCGGGGGCTGTCGTCGAGGTCCGCCTCGGTGATGCCGTGCTCGGCGTCCGTGTAGCACTGCCGGGTGGTGAGCGAGACGCGGTGCCGGTCGAGCAGCGCCGCGGTCGTGACGACCTTGAATACACTCGCGCTGGATGTGTGCGCCTCGCGGACCCAGTCGCCGGGCCCGCGGGACGCCCACGCGAGCACACGGCCGGTGCGAACGTCGGAGACGACGATCGCGCCGCCGGGCGCACGCGACTCGTCCAGCAAGCGCAGCATCTTCGCCTGAAGCGTCGGGTCGACCGTGGTCTTGCCGGTCAGGCTGCCGAGCCCCGCGTGCACCGCGGCAGGAGCGGGCGCCCTCGGAGCCGTGGGAGCGGCGAGCCGCGCGGTCTTGCCGTGTGCGTCCGCAGCAGGTGGGTGAGAGGCCGGGGTGGCGGCGTGCGCGACCGGAGCGACCGCGTGCGGGGCCGGGCCAGCCGCCTGAGCCGTGGCTGCCAACGGCACCAGTGACGCGAGCGCGAGGACGCGAGCGAGGCTGTGGCGCATGAGGTCCGCTAGCCCACGGGTCGAGCCCGGGCCAACTTCTCGGCCCGTCGCGCCGGCGACCGCGAGCGCCCCGCGTCCCGGCCGCGCGTCGCCGCGCGAGCGTGTATCGTGAGGTCATGCGAAGCAGCGCTGTGGCCCCTTCGCGAGCGCGCGCGCGCTCGAGCGTGCCGCAAAGGCTCGCGGGCGCGTGCACGTGGTCGCTGCTCGCGGTCTCGGCCTGCGCGTCGCGGTTCGAGGTGGAGACCACGCCTGGCGTCGCGGCCTCGGCCTCGGCTTCGGCCTCCACCGCCCCTACCGCCCCGCCGCCGCCGCCCGGCGACACGGGCGTCGACGCGGCGCCCCCGAACGACGCGGGCAAGGGCAACGACGCCGCGGGCGACGCCCCGGTCATCGACGCGGCCGACGCGGCCTCCACGCGCAAGCGCGTCTTCGTCACTTCGACCACCTACAAGGGCAACGATCTGTCGACCCTGGGCGGCGTGACCGGGGCGCGGGGCGCCGACGTCCTCTGTGGCAAGGTGGCCGTCGCGGCAGGCCTCATCGGCCGGTTCGACGCTTGGATCTCCGACATGGACGCGAACGCGGCCGCGCGCCTCGCCGACCCTGGCCCGTTCTACGACGTGACGCGCCGGACGCTCGTCTTCGACAAGAACCCGGCGCTCGGTCCGCCGCTGGTCGCCATCCCCGACGAGAACGGCGCGCTGGGGGCCATGCGCACCGTGTGGACGGGGAGCTCGGCGGCCGGGGTGAAGCTCAACGACTGCGACCGGTGGACGGGCGGCGGCTCGATGGGCACCGTGGGCAACGCGAACACCCCCGCGAGCTTCGCCAGCGCGGGGACCGTCTCGTGCGACTCCTCGCGCCGCCTGTACTGCTTCGAGCGGTAGCTAACGTTAGGCGGCGCGTCAGGCGAGCCGCGTGTTCGGGAGAAGCCGCGCCATGCGCGCCTTCTCGTCCTTCGTGACCTTCGCGTCCGAGCAGTACAAGCTCTCGAGCGGGAGCGTCTTCAGCCAGTCGCCGAGCGGAAAAGCGCCGGGAGACCCGGCGAGATCGAGGTGCCGCAGCTTCTTCAGGCGCTTCATCGACGAGGGCAGCGGACCGAGCGCCGGGTTGTCCGATAGGGCCAGGAAATCGAGCGCGCCGAGCTCGCCGATCCACGGCGGCAGCGCGGTGAAGCTGGGCGAGCTCTGGACGTACATCGTGTCCAGCGACTTCAGGCGGCGCATCGACTCCGGGAGCTCGGTGAGCCCGGTGCGCGTCGCGGAGACGTGCTTCAGCGCGGCGAGGTCTCCGATGCGGGTCGGCAGCTTCTTCAACTGCGGGCAGTCGCAGAGGGAGAGCACCTCGAGGCTCTTCGGGAGCGCGCCCTCGGGGATCGACGCGAGCTCTTTCCCGTAGATCCAGAGCTCCTTCAGCGCGCCGAGCTCGCCGAGCCCCTCCGGCAACGCGGTGAACGCGCCGGTCAGCGTGAGCTTCGTCAGCTCGCGGAGCCGCGCGACCGAGGGGAGCGTGGTGCACGTCTCGACGCTGAGCGTGAGCTCGGTGAGCCCCGGCGGCAGCGCGTCGTCCGCGATCTTGGTGAGCGCCTCGGACTGAATCGAGAGGACCCTCAGCTTCATGAGGCCCGCGAGGGGCGGGACCTTCCGGAGCTTGTCCAGCCACAACGTGAGGCTCTCGAGCTCGGTCAAGCCCGCGATCGACGCCGGCAGGGCCGTCATGGTTCCGTCGGAGATCTCGAGCTCCCGGAGCTTCTTCGCGCGCCAGACGCTCTTCGGCACGTGGGCGAGCTCGAGCCACTCGAGCTTGAGCTTCCGGAGGTTGGGAAACGAGTCGAAGCGCAGGTCCTCGAGCGCCCGCAGCTTCCGCAGGTGGGTGAGGCGGATGCCCTCGAGCCACGGCATCTTGGCGAGATCCGACGCCTCCTCGAACGGGCTCTGCGAGAGCGCGAGCTCGCGGAGCCAGGGCATGCGGAACAGGACCTCGGGGATCCGTGTCATCTGCGTGTTGATCACGTGGAGCGATCGCAGCGCGGTGAGCCGCGCGATGCCGTCGGGGATGGTGGTGATGGGAGCGCCGATGCCGAGCGACTCGAGCGAAGGCGGCTCGAAGACCGCGTCGGGGAGCGCGGTCGCCTTGCCGTCGGAGACGTTGCGGCTCTTGCCGTCGTTGTAGAGCGAGGTCTCGATCCCGAGCTTCGGAGGCTTCTTCGCCTTCGGAGGTCTCTTGGGCTTGGGGAGCCGGAGATCGACCTCCTTCCGAAGCGTGACGCACACGACGCAGTCGCAGCGCTGCTTCAGGCTCGCCGCGCGGACCTTCGCGCGCTCCGCTTCGCGGAGCTCCTCCATCTCCACGTGACCTTCCTCGAGAGAGTCGCTCACGAGGTAGGGATCCTCCTTCGGTCCGCTCACTCCGAAGACGTGTCCGCGGAGCACGACGAGCGGCTCCGCGCAGCTGTCGAGCAGGGCCTGCAGCGGAGCGATCTCGTCCACGAGCGCGAGCCCATGCCGCGCCGCGAGCGTGTCGAGCGCAGAGGGGGCGCCGCCGCTCTTCGACGCGAGGGCGGCCAGGTAGAGCTGGAACCAGTGCTCGCAGGCGTGCGACGAGGCCTGGCAGAGGCCAGCGCCATCACGGAAGACGAAGGACACGAGGTCGCCGCGGCCTTCGCCATCTTCGTGGGCGATGTCGAGGAAGTCCTCGGTGACCTGACGGTACGCCTTCCCCTTCGCCACGCGGCGGATGTTGTCTCCAATGATGGCGTAGAGCTCGTCGTAGAGCGCGCTCGCCGCGCCCTCTGCGCTCCGCGCGGGATCGAGGGGTGTGAACGTCGTCGAGAAGCCAGTGCCGCCCATCTCCGCGAGGATATCGGACGACAAGCGCTCCACAAGGCTCGCGCGCCGCGGCTCAGGGGGAGGTTCGGCCTCCCGCCGCGCCTACCCTAGCGCGACGACGTGGCCGAGAGAGCGCCGTGTGGTCTATGAGCCATGCGTGCACTCCGCCCACGAGCCCTTCCGCCGCGCCCTCGAGGAGGAGCTCGGCGAGCCCATCACCTGCGACGGCCTGACGTGCGCGTGGTCGCTGCTCCAGCGCAAGCGCGGCCACCGGCACTCGACCGACGACGTGCTCACCGCGGCGTACGCGCTCGAGCACGGCGGCGCGCCCGACGACGCGACCACGCTCGACCTCGGAGCCGGCATCGGGACCGTCGGCCTGCTCGTGCTCTGGGGCCTCGGCGAAGGCGCGCGCCTCGTCGGCGTGGAGGCGCAGGAGGTGAGCTTCCGCCTCTTTCGCGAGAACCTGCGCATGAACGGCCTCGAGGCGCGCGTGAGCCCAGTCCACGGCGATCTCCGGACCACGACGCTCGGGCAGCGCTTCCCCCTCGTGACGGGGAGCCCGCCGTACTTCGACGTCAAGGCCGGCGTGGTGCCGAGCGACTCGCAGAAGGCCCACGCGCGCTTCGAGCTCCGCGGCACCGTGGCCGACTACGCGCTCGCGGCGCGGCGCGCGCTCACCCCCGACGGGCGCTTCGTCTTCTGCTTCCCCACCCCGCAGAAGGCTCGGGCGCTGGAGGGCGTGCGCGCCGCTGGGCTCGCGATCGTCACACGGCGCGACGTGGTCCCGCGCGCCGGCCTGTCGCCCCTGTTCTCTCTCTTCGCGTGCAGGATCGCGAGCTCAGCCGGCGCCGACGAGGTCGACCCGGTGGAAGAGCCGCCGTTCCTGGTGCGGGATGCGGGCGGCGGTCTCAGCGAGGCGATGCGCAGGGTCCGTGCCCGCTTCGGGTGGCCGGACTCGTCGCGATAGGAGAACGAACCGTTCTCCGTTGAGCGTCAATATCAACGGGCCCGCCCTCGTATCACTGCCTATGCCCACCCTTCGAAAGTGGCTCCCCGTCTTCGCCATCGCGGCGGGCGCCGCAGGCGCGTTCGTCACCGCCGCCGGTCCCGTGGCGGCCGCGCCCAACAAGGACCTCAAGCAGCTCATGAAGCAGCTCGAGTCAGCGACCGCCGCGGGCGACACGGCCACGATGGCCTCGCTGTTCACCAAGACGAAGGGGTTCGCCAAGCCCGAGTACGCGACGTGGGGAACGCTCTCCGAGCAGGGGCGGGCGGCGGCAGCCGGAGGCGACGTCGCCAGCGCCAAGGCGACGTGCAAGAGCTGTCACTCCGAATACAAGTCGGCGTACCGCGCGAAGTACGGCTCCCGGGCCCCCTGACGACGCACACCTCCCGTTTGGCGAAATCCTCCGTCGTGGGGGCGCGGTGCCCTAGAACGGTCGCGTGGAACCAACCTGGGATCTGAGCGCGTACTTTCCGTCATTCGACTCTCCGGAGCGCGCAGCGTTCGACTCGGCGCTCGCGTCCGACCTCGTGGCGCTGCTCCACGACGCGGAGGCGCTCGACGCGCTGTCTCGCGAGACCCAGGACGCCTGGGTGGGGGTCGTGCTCCGCTACGAGGACGGCCTCGGCCGGTTTGGCCACACATCTTCCTACGTGACCTGCCTCGCGTCGGCCGCGGCGGACGACGAGCGCTTCGGGCTCGCGGAGGGCGCGCTGGGCGCCCCTCGAGCGACGCTCGAGAAGTGCGCCGGCGAGCTGCGGCGTGCGCTCGGCGCAGCTTCGGCGGAAGAGCTCGCGGGGCTGCTCGGCGATCCGCGGCTCGCCGGCGCCGAGCACTTCCTCTCGCAGCTCCACGTCGACGCCCAGCGCCGTATGCCCGCCGCGCTCGAGGCCCTCGCGTCCGACCTCGCGACGGACGGCATCTTCGGCTGGGGTCGCCTCTACGACACGGTCGCCGGGAAGCTCTCGTTCGAGCTGACCCTCCCCGACGGCACCCACGAGGTCGTCCCCATGGCCGCGCGCCGCTCGCGCATGGCCGACCCGGATCGCGCCGTGCGCGAGGCCGCGTTCACCGCGGGGAACCGCGCGTGGGAGGCGGTCTCCGACGTCACGGCGGCGGCGCTCAACCGCATCAGCGGCACGCGCCTCGCGCTCTACCGACGCCGCGGCGTCGAGCACTTCCACGACGCCGCGCTCCACGACGCGGGCATCTCTCGCCGCACGCTCGACGCGATGAACGAGGCGGTGGTGGGCGGGCGCCCGCTCGCGCGCCGGGGTCTGCTCCTCAAGGCCCGCGCCATGGGCCTCCCCGCGATCGCCTGGTACGACCTCGAGGCGCCGCTGCCGTTGCCAGAGACCGAGCGCATCCCTTGGGAGCGCGGCAGAGACCTCGTGCGCCGCGCCTTCGCGGGCTCGTACCCCGCCCTCGCCGCCCACGTCGACGAGGCCCTCGCCAAGCGCTGGATCGAGGCCGAGCCGCGCGCCGGCAAGCGCCCCGGCGCCTACTGCACCGGCAGCGATCTCACGGGCGAGTCGCGGGTGTTCATGACCTACCAGGGCGCGCTCGGCGACGTCTCCACGCTGGCGCACGAGCTTGGCCACTCGTTCCACCATCACGTGCTCGCGGGCACGCGCGTGCTCGCGCGGCAGTACCCGATGACCCTCGCCGAGACCGCCTCCACCTTCGCCGAGAGCGTCCTCTCCGCCGGCCTGCTGGCCGAGCCAGGCATCTCCGCGGCTGCGCGTGCGCAGCTGCTCGGGGAGGTCGCGGGCGACGCCGCGGCGTTCCTTCTCGACGTGCCCGCCCGCTTTCTCTTCGAGAGCCGCTTCTACGAGCTGCGCTCGCAGGGGGAGGTGCCCGCGAGCCGCCTGTCGTCGCTCATGGTCGAGGCGCAGCGCGAGGTGTTCGACGAGGCGCTCCAGGTGGGCGCCGAGGATCCCCTCTTCTGGGCCTCGAAGCTGCACTTCTTCATCCCGGACTTGTCGTTTTATAACTTCCCGTATACATTCGGCTATTTGCTGTCGCGCGGGCTCTACGCGCGCTTCACCGAGGAGGGCCCGAGCTTCCTCCCTCGCTACGAGGCGTTCCTCCGCGCCACCGGCGGCGCGCTCGCGCACGAGGTGGCCCGCGCGTCGATCGGCGAGGACCTCGAGTCGCCCGAGTTCTGGGCGCGCGCGATCGCCACGCTGGAGGCTCCGATCGCGGAGCTCGAGGCCGCGCTCGGTGAGGTGATGGGCGCGCCGCCACCCTGACCGGGCCGCCGCGACGGTCAAATCGAGTGGATGGGCGCGATTGAGCGGGCCGCCGTGCTGGCCGGGCCGACCAGCTCCTCCGTGAGCGCGAAGAACTGCTCGGCGTCGGTGTCGTAGGCGAACACGTCGCCGGTCTCGATCTTGTAGACCCAGCCGTGCAGGCCGAGATCCCCTTTGGCGAGGCGCGCGGCGACCGCAGGCATCGTGCGAAGGTTCTCGATTTGCACGAGCACGTTCTCCTCGATCGCCGCAGTGAGGAGGGGCTCGCCCTCGAGGTCGGCGTAGCACTTGGTGACGATCTGGCGGGTCTCCTCGGCGTAGTCGAGCCACGCGCGCATGGCGGGCAGCTCGGCGGTGCTCGAGGGGTCGAGGAGCGCGCCGATCGCCCCGCAGTGGGAGTGCCCGCACACGATGATGTCCTCGACCTCCAGGACCGCGACGGCGTACTCGACCGTCGCGGCCTCGCCGTTCAGCGGGGCGCCGCTCGGGGGAACGATGTTGCCCGCGTTGCGCAAGATGAAGAGCTCGCCGGGGTGCGTCCCGGTCAGCAGGTTCGGGTTCACTCGGGAGTCCGAGCACGTGATGAACAGCGTGTCCGGGTGCTGCCCCCTCGCGAGCCGCTCGAACATCGCTCGCTCGGAGCGGAACACGTTCTTCTGGAAGTGGTGGATGCCTCGGACGAGCTTCTGCATGATCCTCCTGCTGCGCGGCCGCCAGGCTACCACCCCCCGATCCGCGAGCTTGGCCCTTCGTCGCCGCCTCGTCGGGCTACTCGCTCGAGCTCACGGCGTCGCGGAGCAGCGCGTCCTTTTTCCGCTCGAGGTCGGCCACCATGCGCTCGTAGGCCTCTTGCGAGAGCACTGTCTCGCGCGCGGCCATCTCGTCGAGGAATTTGTCGGAGATCCGGTCGATGCGCGCGCGGGTCTCCTGCATGCGGTGGGCCCACTCCTCCTCCATCACCTCGAGCGGCACGGCGTCGGGCAGGGCGAGCTCGGCGCGAATGCGCATGAGGAGCGAGTGCTCCTGGGGCGAGCAGCGGCCGTCCACGTTGGCCATCGCCACGGCGGCGCGGAACGTCAGCTCCCGGGCCTCGTCGGAGCGCAGAGCGGCGAGCGAGGCCGGCAGATCGACGCGCTCGTCCGGGCGCACGCGGACGTTGAGCTGGCTCCCGATGCCGGAGAGCAGGTGCCGTTCGTCGTGGTCGACGTCTCCGTCGACTTGTGCGACGGCCAGGAGAACGCGGAGGCTGGCGCGAAGTTCTACAGGGTCCATGGCCGGAGTCTAGCCACGGCAGAGCTTGAGCGCCCGCGCGGAAAACGCGCTTCCGATCAGCGACCGCCGGCCACGTAGCGTGGGCTCCCGGCGACGAACGTGCGGAGGGTCCCGCGGTGGAGCCCCGGCGCGAGCCCCATGGCGTTCGCGCTGGCGGGCGTGCCGTACAGGGTCGCTCTCCGGAGCTCGGCGTCGTACACCGGCGGCTCGGCCGCGTCTCAGAGCGCCGCGCCGACCCGCGCGCCCTCCAGGATGGCGCGCCGCGCGTCGAGCTCCCCCGCGAGCTTCGCGCCGCCGATGACGTGCACGTTCGCCCGCCCGATGCGCTCGCCCTCGGAGGCAGAGCCCGCGAGCTCGCGCGCGGACTCTTGGCCCGCGCAGAGCACCACGTGATCCACGTCGAGCACCTGCGGCACGCCGCCGACCTTCACGTGGAGGCCGCGATCGTCGATCGCGACGTACTCGACGTCGGCCAGCATGTGCACGCCGTAGGCCTTCAGGAGCAGGCGGTGGGCCCAGCCGGTGGTCTTGCCAGGGCCAGCCCCCATCTTCTTGTCGCCGGCCCGCCGCTGGAGCAGCCACACCTCGCGCGGCGCCTCGTGCGGCGCGGCCTTCGCGAGGCCGCCGACCGCCTCTCCGCTGAGGTCGATCCCCCACTGCGTGGCGTAGTGCGTGACCGAGGCGCGCCCCTTCTCGAGGAGGTAGGCGCACACGTCGACGCCCACGCCGCCGGCGCCGATCACGGCCACGCGCCGCCCCGCCTCGACCTTGCCCGAGAGGAGATCGGGGTAGCTCACGACCTTGGGGTGCTTCACGCCGTCGAGCCGCGGAACGCGCGGCACGACGCCCGTGGCCACGACGACCTCGTCGTAGCCCCCGAGCTCGGCGCGCGTCGCGCGCGTGCCGGTGCGCACCTCCACGCCGGTCTTCCTGAGCTCGGTCTCGAAGTAGCGAATCGTCTCGGAGAACTCCTCCTTGCCAGGCACGCGCGCGGCGAGCCGGAACTGGCCGCCGATGGAGCCCTCCGCCTCGAAGAGCGTGACCGCGTGGCCTCGCTTCGCGAGCACCGTGGCGGCCGAGAGCCCGGCCATGCCCGCGCCCACGACCGCGATTTTCTTCGGGTTCTTGGCGCGCAGGTAGACAAGCTCCGTCTCGTAGCCGCCGCGCGGGTTCACGAGGCAGGTGGCGCGCTTGCCTTGGAAGGTGAGGTCGAGGCACCCCTGGTTGCAGGCGATGCACGTGTTGATGGCCTCGGGCTCGCCCGCCGCCGCCTTGTTCACGAAGTCAGCGTCGGCGAGCAGCGGCCGAGCCATCGAGACGAGATCGGCGTCGCCCGCCGCCAGGAGGTCCTCGGCGTCCTCCGGGGTGTTGATGCGGTTCGACGCGATGACCGGGATGTCGAGCTCGGCGCGCATCTTCGCGGTGAGCGCGCGGAACGCCGCGCGAGGCACCTGCGTGGCGATGGTGGGGATCCGCGCCTCGTGCCAGCCGATACCCGTGTTGAGGACGTCGGCGCCCGCCGCCGAGACCGCCTTGGCGATGGTGACGATGTCGGGCCACGCGTTGCCGCCCGGCACCAGATCGAGGAGCGACATGCGGTACACGATGAGAAAGTCGGGGCCCGTGGCCTCGCGCACGGCCCGCACGACCTCGACCGGGAGGCGCATGCGGTTCTCCACCGGGCCGCCGTACTCGTCGGTGCGCTCGTTGACGCGCGGGCAGGAGAACTGGCTCAGCAGATACCCCTCGGAGCCCATGATCTCGACGCCGTCGTACCCCGCGAGCTTGGCGAGGCGCGCGCACCGCGCGTAGTCACGCACGGTGGCTTTGATCTCGAAGCGCATCATCGCCCGCGGCTTGAACGGCGAGATGGGCGACTTCTTCGCCGACGACGACACGACGAACGGGTGGTAGCCGTACCGCCCCGCGTGGAGGATCTGCATGGCGATCTTGCCGCCGTGCGCGTGCACGGCGCTCGTCACCTTGCGGTGGAAGTACACGTCGGCGCGGCGGTTCAGCGTGCCGCCGAACGGCAAGAGCCACCCCTGGCGGTTCGGGGAGATACCGCCGGTGATGATGAGCCCGACGCCGCCGCGCGCCCGCTCTTCAAAGTAAGCGGCGAGCTTCCCGTAGTTGAAGAACCGGTCCTCGAGGCCGGTGTGCATCGAGCCCATCACGACGCGGTTCTTGAGCGTCAGAGGGCCAAGATCGATGGGCGAGAGCAGGGTGGGGTACGCGGTCATGGCGCGCGCACCCTAGCAGGTCCTGCAGGTCGCTCGCCCCCCGGCCGGCGAGGCAAGGCGAGCGAGCAGACCCCTGGGAACTGCGGCAACGGGCTGTTCGCATCACCAGGGCGTGTGCGGGTGCGAGTCGGGCCGGACGCAGTGTTGCGACGGGACGACGAGCCCCACGTGTCAGTGCCGCGCGGGCGGCCTGTAGGTGGTCGCGAAGGGCCTCGCGCGGAATCCCATGAAGAAGCGGCACGCCCGGTAAGATTCGAACTTACGACATTCGGCTTCGAAGGCCGGTGAAAACGCGGGTATTATCGAGCTTTCTTCGCGCCGTGACACCTTGCTGACACTGGCCACCAAAGCGCTAGAAGCCGCTCGAGATGGGAGACCCGAAGCCCTGCGGAAGTGTGTCGAGGCGCTCGTGCTCGTGCGGGATGCTCTCGAGGTTCAGGACGCCCCCGACGAGCGGCCTGTAGCCTACCGCGACCGGAGCACGCGCCAGACGTAGAGGGTGCCCGTGGTCGTGTTCAGCGACATCCGGACCACGTACGATGCCACGTACAGCCGGAGGGGCGCCGAGACGTCGCCACGGACGACGCGGAGGTCACCCTTCGTTGTGCGCGCGAAGTGGTACACCGCCTCGGAGATGCGCGAGCCGCTGGTACGCCAGTGGAGCGCGAGAAGGTCGTGCTCGGCGGGAGGGTACCAGACAACCGTGAGACTCACTCCGCGGCAGACTCCGCGCGGCGCCGCTCTTCGAGCTTGCGCACGATCTCCGCGTGAGGGATGCCGGGCGCAGTGGGGTCAACCTCCGCAAGCGCCGCGCGCTCCCATTCGGTCTCTTCCTCTCGGGGAGCCGCCGCGATGACGGCAAGGAATTCGGCGATGGTCGGGCTCATCCGTCCAGTCTGCCACGACGAGCGGGTGAAGGCGACCTCGCCCGGCGGCGACCGCTGTGTGAAAAGCCCACACTGCTCTGACTGCCCCGACGTTGACCCACGACGCGCCCGCCGGCCTCGGGCGGCCCGATGGTCGCCCGAGGAGCGGGGAGGCCGGAGAGGGCAGCGTGGGAGGCGTTGCGCCGGCAGCGGCGGCGCATCGGAGGCATGGGCGTCATGCCCACAACTGGCCCGACGCGACCAGTTCGCCGCCCTTTGCTCGCGCCCAGTGGCGATATAGTGGGAATCGTTCAGCTTTTCGACGCGAACGACCGGCGGCGCCGATTTCGCCGCGCCCACCCCAAAAACCCCGTATTTCTGCTCGGGGCCGGCCGAAAACGTCGAGAAAAACGGTGGGGCCGAGTGAGCGCCCGCCGTTTTCCCGCGGGTTTCATATGCGCGCTCGGCGCGCGCGCATTTGGAATCACCGGGGTTTTGGGGGGTTTGCGCCACGGTGGCGCAAACCTCGCGCCCGCGGAAAAGGTGGTGAAAGTGCCACCATTTCCGGATGCGGGCCGATTGGGTCCGCATCGTGCACCGCGACATGTCGAC